>Ga0209487_1000296_pt1 | contig 44856 bp, 41 predicted proteins | sample Poulit2012_FD_187524 | JGI IMG/M metagenome (GOLD analysis project Ga0209487, IMG submission 187524) | Agricultural soil microbial communities from Georgia to study Nitrogen management - Poultry litter 2012 (SPAdes) (version 2) | ecosystem: Environmental > Terrestrial > Soil > Agricultural land... | reverse complement strand
TGTTCTGTTACTAATTTTTGTCAATCGTAAAGCGATGACTACGCTCATATGGGCAATCACGATCAGTGTGATTCTGATTGCCTTTTCAAGTCTTCCCGTATTCATTGATTTCGAAGGATTAAATGAAGAAACATTGATGACAGATGGTGAGCTTGCTAAACAAGAGCTGCGGTTCGATGATAATGCCTGGGAAGCTTATCTTGAGGAAACAAATGCTATCTACGCGACCGGCACCTATCAGGAGATTAAAGAACATCGAAAGGATGCTGATCCGCTGATCGACAAATTTGGGAAAGGGAAGTTAGCCGTGGTGATGCTGCTCCTACCATTTGTCATCTTGCCCCTGTTTTTATTTGGTATGTATGCTGCTAAAAAAGGCCATTTTACAGAACCACGCAAGCAAGTGAAAGGGTATCGGCGCTTATTTCTGATCACATTACCAGCTGGACTTGGTTTAAAATTAATTGGTTTTTACTTTGGAGATCATGCGAGTGCTGAAGCAGCAAATCTTATAGGCGGACCTGTCCTTGCGTTTGGATATATTTCCTTATTTGGATTAATCTATGCAACTGGTAAAAGCTCTCTCTTACTACAGGGATTTGAGGACATCGGTAAAATGTCCTTAACAAATTATTTACTACAAACGGTAATCTGTACAACCATTTTCTATGGATATGGATTTGGCTTATTTGGTAAAATAGGTATCTTTTATGGAATAATTCTTAGTTTTCTTATTTATAGTGCACAAATGATCGGCAGTACGTATTATATCTCTCACTTTCGTTACGGACCCGTCGAGAAACTCGTTCGTATGGGCACCTATATTTCCTTTAAAACACGGTGATAAATGAATTTCATAATTACCCTAATCAGCCACATCGCTACGGTCATTTATTAATGAGTAAGAGCCTATCCCATTTTCAGTGGATAGGCTCTTGTTTATTTAATGGTGCACCCTTTCGATTTAAACCGGGTAAATACCATGCTTTCTCTCCGTAAAGATAACATTTTTAGATTCATAGATTGAAAAACGTTTGATCAATTCATTTCTTAATTGATCAGGTTCAATCACCGCATCAATGACCATTTCAGATGCGAGACGATAAATATCAATATCATCACGGTATTCATCTTGCTTCTCTTTAATAAATGCCGGTCGTTCATCCTCTGGGAGTTCCGCAATTTGATTCGCGTAGACCGCGTTAACCGCTGCCTCAGGACCCATGACAGCAATTTGAGCAGTTGGTAAGGCTAAACTGCAATCAGGTTCGAACGCTGGTCCTGCCATCGCATATAATCCTGCCCCATATGCTTTGCGAACGACAACTTGAATCTTAGGTACGGTCGCCTCACTCATCATCGCTAGCATTTTAGCTCCATGACGAATGATGCCTGCTCTTTCAACCGTTGTTCCAATCATGAATCCAGGAATATCAGCTAAAAAGAGTAGTGGAATATTAAAGGCATCACATAATTGAATAAATTTCGCCGCTTTGTCCGCAGAGTCAGGAAAGAGCACCCCACCTTTGACAGCTGGTTGGTTGGCGATGATTCCTACAGATCGCCCATTCATTCGTGCCAATCCAGTGATCAATTCGGGTGCGAACTTCTTTTTAATTTCACAAAATTGATCCTCATCAATAATGCGGTTGATCAGATCATACATATTAAATGGCGCATTCTGGTTTTCCGGTAGAATATCTTGAATGGTTTTCTCAAAGGCCTGAACATCTTCTGCTGCTAGGGCTTTCGGTGCTTCTCTAAAATTCGTTGGGAAGTAACCTAAATAGGTCCGGGCATATTCAATCGCTTCTTCCTCTGAGGAAACCAATACATCTCCACAACCCGATACAGAACAGTGCATATTTGCGCCGCCCATTTCTTCCAAACTTACTTTTTCACCAATAACCATTTCAGCCATTCGTGGTGAACCTAAGTACATCGAGGCATTTCCATCTACCATCACGACAATATCACAAAATGCTGGAATATATGCCCCACCCGCTGCTGACGGACCAAATAAGAGACAGATCTGTGGCACCCGACCAGATAGTTTAATTTGATTATGAAAAATCCGCCCGGCTCCACGACGTCCCGGAAACATTTCTATTTGATCCGTAATCCGGGCCCCTGCTGAATCGACAAGATACAACATTGGGATTTCTAACTTTTGAGCTGTTTCCTGAATGCGAATGATCTTTTCGACCGTTCTTTTACCCCATGATCCAGCTTTTACAGTGGAGTCATTTGCCATCACACAGACCGACTGTCCATTTACTTTTCCAATCCCTGTCACAACACCATCTGAAGGTAATGAATCATCCATACAATTAGCAAAAAAAGCATCTTCAATATCCAGGTCATCATCAAATAGTAATTCCAGGCGTTTTCTAACGAATAACTTACCATTCTCTTCATTTCTAGCATGGTACTTTTCGCTTCCGCCCTGTTCAATTTTCTGTATTCGACTTTTTAATTCCTCAATATATGACATGAACAATCCTCCTCATTCTTATAAACCTATATATTTCGGCTTTCGTTTCTCTTGAAATGCTTGTAAACCCTCTAAGCGATCTTGAGTAGGGATCGTTTGTCGATAACATTGCTGTTCGATCGATAAACCCGTTTTCAGATCGGTTTCAAATCCTTGGTTAATGGCCTGTTTAGCAAGTTTTAATGCAATGGGTCCATTGCTAATGATTTGACTTGCTAATTGAATCGCCTCTTCGTATAAATCATCTTTATCGACCACTTGTTCGACAAGGCCAATATCGAGCGCTTCCATAGCGGAGATTCTGTTTGCGGTAAAGATCATTTTTTTAGCTTGTCCTAACCCAACCAAGCGGGTCAAACGTTGTGTACCACCCGCTCCAGGTATGATCGCAAGCGATGTTTCCGTTAAACCAACATCCGCATGTTTCGCAGCTATTCGCACATCACAGGCTAGTGCTAACTCAAGTCCCCCACCAAAGGCAACACCATTCAAGGCTGCAATGACAGGCATCTCCATTTGCTCAATTTGTGTCATTGTTTCTCCAATATACGTAACGGTAGCAACAACATCATCATCTGACATTCCTTGCCTTTCTTTTAAATCCGCTCCCGCACAAAATGCCTTATCCTTTGCTCCGGTTAAAATGGTGCAACGAATTTCTTTATTCTGGTTGATCTCTCCAATCATCGTTGTTAATTCATTCAACAATGTTGTTGAAAGGGCATTGGCAGATTCCGGCCGATTCAACGTAATGACAGCAATATGATCATCAACGATGTTAATGGTAGCTTGATTAGACAATATCATTCTCCTTCAGCCCTATTATCGTTCGTTTTTCAAGATTTTCATTTGATGACTCGATAGGTTCTTTACATAACTTTCAATATATAACGCAGCTTTCATTACTTTTTCTTCACTGATCCCTGTGTGAATCCCCATACGATGTAACATATATAATAGATCATCGGTCGCTAAATTACCTGATGCCCCTTCAGCGTAAGGACAACCACCAAGTCCGCCTACTGCACTATCAAAACTTGTGATCCCTAATTCAAGTGCCATTAATACATTCGCAAGGGCAGTTCCACGCGTATTATGAAAATGCATGGCCAATTTCTCTTTGGGAAAATAATGGAGTAATTCCGTTATCACCTGTGACACTTGAGCAGGGTCGGCCACTCCAACCGTATCCCCAATTGAAAGTTCATCGACACCCATCGTAAATAATTGGTCACAAACCGCGATTACCTTTTGTAGATCTATTTTACCTTCATATGGACAACCAAAAACAGTTGATACATAACCTCTCACTTTTTTACCAGCTTGTTTCGCTTCTTGAGAGACATCCCGTAAAATGGGATACGTTTCAGCGATTGTCCGATTGATATTATTTTTATTATGTGTCTCACTGGCAGATATAAATAAGCACACTTCATCAATATCAACTTCCAATGCACGCTCTAATCCTTTTAGATTAGGTACAAGTGCTGCATACGTTACATCTTTGTGACGCTTTATTTTCCGTGCTACCTCTGTCGCATCTTTCAATTGTGGAATCCAATCTGGATGGACAAAAGAAGATACTTCTATATAGGAGGCACCAGTAGCAGATAACATATTAATCCACTCGATCTTTGCTTCAAGTGGGATGAGCTTTGTTTCATTTTGCAATCCATCTCTAGGCCCAACCTCATTCACGATGATTTCACTTGGAAAGTTCAATCGCAACCCTCCTCTTATCAAATTTCTTATTATTTACTCGATCACTGCGATCGTGTCGCCTTCATTAACAAAGTCACCTTCAGCAACCTTGAGTTCTTTCACGATACCTGATCCTTCAGAAGCAATGGGAATTTCCATTTTCATGGACTCTAAAATAACAATGTCCTGCCCAGATTCCACTTGATCCCCTTGACTAACAACAATTTTCCAAACGCTTCCTGCCATACTTGCTTTCACTTCATTCATTTATAATTCCTCCTACTAATAAGTAATCGTTGTCAGATCTTTTATAGTGATGGTAAATAGTATTCTTCAACAAATGCTGTCGTTGTATGCCCAGCCACAAACCGTGGGTGATTTACAATATCGATCAACATGGGAAGATTCGTTTTAATTCCTGCAATATTATAATCTAAAAGTGCTGCTTGAAGACGGGTAATGGTCAGATCCCGATTCGGCCCCGATACAATTAATTTAGCAATCATCGGGTCGTAAAAGGGGGTAATTTCATCATGATTCTGAACAGCCGTTTCATTTCGGATATCATCTCCAACCGGGACAGTAAATGTTGATAACTTACCAGGTGAAGGAAAGAACGTTTTCGGATCTTCCGCATAAATACGTACTTCGATCGCATGCCCCTGAATGGCCAATGCATCCTGCTTGATTTCCAGTGGATATCCACTCGCGATAAGCAATTGCTGTTCAACGATATCAATTCCCGTAATCTCTTCTGTAATTGGGTGTTCTACTTGTAAACGTGTATTCATTTCTAGAAAATAGAAGTTCTCCTGTTCATCCACTAAAAATTCAATTGTTCCTGCATTGGAATAGGAGATCGCTTTCGCCGCCTTCACTGCCGTTTCCCCCATTGTTTTACGTAATGTCTCAGAAACAAACGGTGATGGTGCTTCTTCGATCACTTTCTGATTTCTTCGTTGGATGGAGCATTCCCGATCAAATAAATAAACAGTATGACCCTCATGATCTGCTAACAACTGAATTTCAATATGCCGTGCGTTTTCAAGCTTCTTCTCTAAAAACATCGCACCATTCCCAAAAAAAGATTGAGCACGACTCGAATTATTAGCAAAAGCTTTTGTCAATTCCTCGTCTGTCCACACGACTTGCATACCAATACCGCCACCTCCTGCGGATGCTTTTAACATAATGGGATAGCCAATATCTTTGGCTGCTTCTACCGCGTCTTCTGCCGTTTTCACCGCTTCCTCAGTTCCCGGAATCACCGGGACACCAGCTTGCTCCATGATCTTACGTGCAGCAATTTTATCGCCCATTTGCTCAATAACTTCGCTAGATGGCCCAATAAAGATAAATCCCTCGGATTGACACCTCTTTGAAAATTGACCATTTTCACTTAAAAATCCATACCCAGGATGAATCGCATCGACCTTCGCTTCTTTCGCAATCGATAGAATACGCTCGACATGCAGGTAACTTTCATCTACACGTGATGGTCCAAGTAAATAAGCTTCATCTGCCATCGTAACGAACAGCGCATTTTCATCTGCTTCTGAGTACATGGCTACCGTCTTAATCCCGCGTTTTTTACAAGTTCGGATAATTCGTACAGCAATCTCGCCTCGATTCGCGATTAATACCTTCTTTATCATATGATCCTCCTGACCACTTCAATGACACGGCAACATGCCATCAAGCCCGTTTATTATGCTTCACTCGGTTAGCACCCTAGCTGTCTAGCAATCACGATGCGTTGTATTTCTGACGTACCTTCACCAATTTCAAGCAGTTTAGCATCTCGTAAATAGCGTTCAACTTCATATTCGCGCATATAGCCATAACCACCATGAATTTGAATCGCCTGATTTGCTGAACGGAAGGCTGTTTCTGTTGCAAATAACTTCGCATAGGCAGCTTCCTTGGAAAATGGTTTATGCTGATCTTTCAACCAAGCCGCTTTATGAACCATATTTCTTGCTAACTCTACTTCCATCGCCATATCGGCCAGTTTAAACTGAATCGCTTGAAACTCAGAAATTGGCTTTCCGAACTGTTTTCTTTCTTTCGCATAGGCTAATGCTTTATCCAAGGATGCTTGTGCAATGCCTAAACCAAGTGCTGCAATGGATATTCTTCCACCATCAAGTGTCGATAAAAACTGTTTAAACCCTGTTTCGGGATCTCCTAATAAGTGAGATGTTGGGACACGTACATCTTCTAACACGATTTCTGCCGTATCTGATCCACGTACACCCATTTTATCGTAATCACTCGTTATCGTGACCCCTTTTGTATCCGTTGGGACAATCAATGCGGAGATAATATTCTTTCCTTGGTCATTTTTACCGGTTACAGCGGTAACGATAATCGTGTTGGAAAAGCTCGCATTTGTTATAAAGCTTTTCTCCCCGTTTATGATGTATTCATCACCATCCATCGTTGCTGTCGTCTTTGTTCCACCTGCATCTGATCCCGCATTTGGCTCAGTTAATCCAAAAGCACCTAATGTTTTCCCTTCAGCAATCGGTCGTAAGTATGTTTGCTTTTGTTCTTCCGTTCCAAATGCATAAATCGGTCCAGCTCCAAGAGAAACTGTTGCCGCATAACTTAACCCTGTACTTCCACACACTCTTCCAATTTCTTCGACGGCTAAAGCGTAGGAAATGGTATCTCCTCCTGAACCACCATATTCTTCTGGAAACGGAATCCCCATGAGCCCTAATTTCCCCATCTGCTGAAAGATATCTTCAGGGAACTTTGCTTCCCGATCGATCTCGATGGCTCTCGGTTTAATAACTTCTTCTGCAAAATCTCGAACCATGGTACGAATCATTGTTTGTTCTTTTGTCAGTTCAAAATTCATTATAAACCCCCTATCATTAATGACGAGACCGACTAGTTGGTCTGTTCGACTTAAAAAATAAAACATTTGATTGATCGTATGATTTAGCCACCTATTTATTTTATAAGTAAATCTTGATAGATGGCACTTGATAGCGATTCCACTTTTAAAACGGAATGTAAGATTAAATCGACAAACTCATCACCGATTTCTTCAATCGTCTTTGTACCTGATTGCTTATACCACTTATAGGTCCAGTTGACCATACCTAGGATCGCCATTCCCGTTATATCTGGTGAAAGTTCTTGACGAAACTCCTTACACTCTTTGCCTTCCATGATCGTATCGGTAACGATTCGCTTGAATTGATCGCGCTTATCTTTAATAAGCGTTTCGTATTCTGGTCTTAAATAAATGCTTTCTTGATAAAAGACTGAAATATGCGGTTTATAACGGTCGAAAACGCTTACAAATTCTTTGATAATTAATTGAAGCCGCTTCGTTGGAGATTCATATGTTTGATAAGCAATGGTTGCCTTTTCAAGTACATACGATATAAAGATATCATGAATTACAAAAAGCAATTCATCTTTTGCACTAAAATGATGATAAAATCCGCCTTTTGAAGTCCCAACAGATGTAACGATTTCATTTACTGATACACCATGAAACCCCTTCTCTTCGAACTGTAGTAATGCTGACTGAATAATCTTTTCTCTTAGATCCGAGATCATCCCTCCTCATCGCTCATTTATTAGAATGAATTTCATAATTACTGTACCCGCTATGCCCTTCAATTTGTAGTTGTAAACGAATCAATACAACTACATGATGGAATGGTATAGCTATAAATAGAGGTTATGAATTTCATTATTTAGAATGAATTTCATAATTATCGTATCATATTTACGTTCATTTACAAAGAAAAACTTCACATAAGGTTTTTAACCGTTACGTGAAGTTTTTCTTTATCATTAATTATTCGAATGGTTTCTCGTAGACCACATCTCTCCACACACTTGTTACTTCACCTTGGTTGTCTTCATCAATCACAAATGATCCATTGCTAAAGCGATCACTAACCGTTAATTCCAGTGGGAAGAAATGATGTGTTTCATCCTTATTCGTTCTAAAGTAAATGGTGTCTTTTTCATGGATCATAAAGAAGCCGACAATCCGATGTGGTTTTCCTTTTAATTCTCGAAGCATCGCAATGCCACGCCTTGCCCGGGTTGACTTCTCAAACTCCGGTAATCTCATTCGTTTACATGCCCCACGCTGCGTGACGATCACGAGAGATGGTGCAGGCTTTTCAGAGAACACATGTCCATTAACAACATATTCTCCCTCTTTTAACTGGATCGAAATAACTCCTAGTGCCCGTTGCCCGACAGTGGAAACTTCCGACTCATCATACCACAGTCCATATCCCGTATTGGTCGCCATGAATATATTTCCGTTTCCATCAGACTGATTAACATTAACAACTTCATCATTCTCGCGTAAATTAACCCCGATTAATGGCCGTGTATAACGGGGAGAATCATAAAGATTCATTTTACTTCGTTTTACCATACCGTCTTTGGTAAAGAAGGTCAGATAGCTATCCTCTGTGAATTCACGAACAGGAATACACGCTATGATCAGTTCATCCGAATCAATCGATGTCATGCTTGATAGATGTTGACCAAGATCCTTCCAGCGTATTTCTGGCAGCTCATGGACTGGGATTGAAACATACCGCCCTTTATTCGTAAATAAGAGCAGTTTATCGGTCGTGTTTATTTCTACGAGCCCAATGAGATGATCTTCTTCTTTTATCGCCAGATCCTCCCCATTAGATGCTGAATAGGATCGTAAGCTTGTTCGCTTGATATACCCTTCATTCGTCACGGAAACAAGGACATCCTCACTCGCAATCATAACTTCTATATTAATATTTAACTCTTCAATTTTATTCTGAATGATTGTCCGACGCTCATCAGCATATTGTTTCTTTAACTGTTTTAATTCCTTTTTAATCGTACTGTTCAGTTTCTTATCACTCGCTAAAATTTGTTGATGTTTATCAATCTCTTTACGTAAACTTTCTGCCTCTACTTCTAGTGAGGTTATATCCGTATTGGTAAGTCGATACAACTGAAGCATCACAATCGCTTCAGCTTGTTCTTCCGTAAATTCATATGCTTCGATAATACGTTGTTTCGCATCTTGTTTATTTTTAGATGAACGGATGGTCACAATCAGTTCATCTAAAATCGAGATGGCCTTAATGAGCCCTTCAACGATATGTGCTCTTGTCAAAGCCTTATTTAAGTCAAATTTTGTTTGTCTTGTAAAGACATCTCTTTGGTGTGAAATATAAGCATCAAGCATTTTCCCTAATGATAATAATTTAGGAGTATTATTTTGTATAGCCACCATATTAAAATTATAAGATACTTGTAAGTCACTATTTTTATATAAATAGTTTAAGATTCCTTCACTATCAGCATCTTTTCGCAGATCGATAACAATACGTAAACCTGTTCGGTCTGATTCATCACGTACCTCTGTGATTCCTTCTACTTTACGATCGATGTTTAGCTCATCAATTCTTCTTACCATATTTGCTTTATTCACTTCATAAGGAATTTCCTCAATAATGATTTGTTCGCGATTACCTCGTGTTTTTTCGATTCTTGTTTTTCCGCGAACCATGACTCTTCCTTTACCTGTTTCATAGGCTTGTTTAATCCCATCTACACCTTGAAGAACTCCCCCGGTTGGAAAGTCAGGTCCTTTTATAACGGTCATGAGCTCATCGACCGTCGCAGTTGGTTTATCTATTCTCATAATCACCCCATCAATGACTTCCGCTAAATTATGAGGTGGTATGTCTGTCGCATAACCTGCCGATATACCAGTCGAACCGTTTACGAGCAAATTAGGAAACTTCGCTGGAAATACAACCGGTTCCGAATTTGTATCATCAAAGTTAGGTATAAAATCAACGGTCTCTTTGTCTAAATCTCGTAGCAGTTCAGAGGATATATTTGATAGACGGCCTTCCGTATAACGCATAGCTGCAGGTGGATCTCCATCAATACTTCCATTATTTCCATGCATTTCTACTAATTCATTACGCATTTTCCAACTTTGACTCAATCGTACCATAGCATCATAAACAGATGAATCACCATGTGGGTGATAGTTCCCAATAACAGTACCAACTGTTTTTGCTGCTTTTCTAAAATTGTTTTCATGCGTGTTTTTATCAACATGCATGGCAAAGAGAATTCTGCGTTGTACAGGCTTTAACCCATCACGCACATCCGGTAATGCACGTTCTTGAATAATATATTTACTATACCTTCCAAATCGATCACCAATCACTTCTTCTAGCGGAAGGTCTAAAAAGTTTTCTTTTTGTGACAAATGCGTTCCCCCCAGTTTAATGAATTTCATAATCCCTATTTATAGCTAGATCACTCCAACAACGAAGTGAAATAGCTGGTCACGGTAATTATGAAATTCATTCAGTTACATAAATATAAAAGATCCGATCCGACAAAAGGATTCATCTATTTAGAAAATCACTTTAATTTATGAATTCGGTCATTATCTAAAATGTTTTCCCCTTCATCCAGTCCAAATTGAACATTCTTTTCGATCCAAGCTCTTCGTGGAGAAACCTTATCACCCATTAAAGTCGTTACGCGTCTCTCCGCACGTGCCAAATCATCTAACGTCACGCGAATAAAGGTGCGTGATTTAGGATTCATCGTCGTTTCCCATAGTTGATCGGCATTCATTTCACCTAAACCTTTGTATCGTTGTACCATATACCCTGTTTTAAATTGTTTGATCGCTGCTTCCATTTCTGTCTCATCCCAAGCATAAATAACCTTTTCATTCTTTCCTTTACCTTTAGAAATTTTAAATAATGGCGGTAAAGCAATATAAATTTTACCTGCTTTTACTAATGAACGCATATACCGGTAAAAGAACGTCAGTAGTAAGACTTGAATATGAGCCCCATCTGTATCCGCATCCGTCATGATAACTACTTTATCATACTGGACTTGCTCCAGATCGAAATCGCCTCCTACTCCAGCACCGATCGTATGAATGATCGTAGAGATCTCCTCATTCTTCATCACGTCTTCTAGCTTAGCCTTTTCAGTATTAATTACTTTACCACGCAAAGGAAGGATGGCCTGGAACTTTCGATCTCTGCCTTGTTTAGCAGAGCCACCGGCGGAATCACCCTCAACTAAATAAAGCTCGTTCCTCTTCGGGTTTCTTGATTGTGCAGGTGTTAATTTACCTGTTAATAATGTGTTCTTTCTTCTTTTTTTACCTGTTCTTGCATCTTCACGTGCTTTTCTCGCCGCTTCACGGGCAATTTTTGCTTTCATTGATTTATTGATTAATATGGTAGATATATTTGAGTTTTCTACTAAAAAGTAGTTCAACTGTTCGGATACTATGGAATCAACAACCGATCGAGCTTCTGATGTTCCAAGTCTCCCTTTTGTTTGTCCTTCAAATTGTAACTTTTCTTCAGGTATTCGGACAGAGACGACAGCTGTTAAACCTTCGCGGATATCTGTACCCTCTAAATTTTTATCTTTTTCTTTAAGAAAATCATTTCGTCTCGCATAATCATTCAAAGTTCTCGTAATCGCCGTTCTCGCTCCCACTTCATGTGTCCCACCATCCTCGGTGCGGACATGGTTAACAAATGACAACATGTTTTCAGAGTATCCATCATTAAATTGAAAAGAAAACTCAACTTCGAAGTCTCCCTGTGTCCCATCAAATGAAACGACCTCATGCAATGTATCTTTATCCTCATTTAAATAATCAACAAAGGACTTAATCCCATCTGGGTATTCATAACTTTCCTGTGTCCCATCTTGTTCATTCAATAAATTAATCTTTAAGCCTTTTAATAAAAATGCAGACTCACGTAAGCGATCAGATAAGGATTCATAATCAAAAATAGCATGAGGGAAAATAGTTTGATCTGGTTTAAAACGAATAACCGTCCCGCTCTTTTTTGTCTTTCCCTTACTTTCTAATGTACCCACTGGCTTCCCACCATTTTCAAAACGTTGAAAATAGGTTTCTCCATCTCGATGGATCGTTACTTCCAGCCATTCTGATAAGGCGTTAACTACCGCTGCACCAACTCCATGCAGCCCACCACTCGCTTTATAACCGCCTTGTCCAAACTTCCCACCCGCATGTAAAACGGTTAAAATAACTTCTGGTGTCGGCCTGCCCGTACTATGTGTGCCTGTTGGCATTCCACGACCACTATCTTCAATCGATACGCTATTATCTTTATGTATGGTTACATTTATAACATCACCAAACCCACCTAAAGCTTCATCTACCGCATTATCAACAATTTCATAAACAAGGTGGTGTAAGCCTTTAAGATCTGTACTTCCAATGTACATGGCTGGTCTTTTTCTAACCGCATCAAGACCTTCTAATACTTGAATCGAATCGTCTGTATATTGCATGGATTCATTCACCAATTAATCATCGACTCCTTTCAAACCTCTATCCCAAACATGTAAAACTACGTTATATCATAGAAAAAAACAAGCGAATTATAAAGATAAGCCCATTTCAGATGACGAATCAGCCTAAAAACTATAGTACCTATTTAATGGACAAATGTATACTTTAAAATGACGACTGTGCTGATTTACACCTGAATCGGCAATCTCTTTTGATAATAAAAGGGATGACTATCATCGCCATCCCCTTACCATTGTACTATTTTATGAGCACAGCATGTACGACTTTGATACATAAATCCATAATGACAGTGAAGTCTCTCTCTTTCAAATAGGCATATGCCTCTTCATTGACAATCCCTTGTTGAGCCCAAAAGACGCGACAATTTGTAGCGGCAGCTTCTTGCGCAATTTCGGGTAAAAATTCCGGTCGGCGGAACACATTGATAATATCTATTTCTTCCTCAATATCAGCTAAAGAGGCATATGCCTTTTCACCAAGCACTTCATCGACACCTGGGTTAACGGGGATAATTTTATACCCACTCTCCTGCATGGCCTGTGATATTTGATAGGACGTTCGCTCTGGATTGTTTGATAGTCCCACAACGGCAATTGTCTTGGCTGAGGTTAGTAATTCTTTAATTTCTTCATTTTCTGGATTTTTCCATGTCATCGATAATGCCTCCTATTAATTTTGTAGCAAGTCTTGTTCTATTAAATACTCTTTTGCAACAGCAGCTGGTGATGCATCCTCGTAATCCACTTGATAATTCATCGCTCGCATCTCATCATTGGTCACTTTCCCTGCTAGTTGATTTAAGATCTCTTCTAATTCGGGATATTGTTCCAATGTTTCCTCTCTCATCAATGGTGCACCTTGATAAGGCGGGAATAAGTTTTTCGGATCCTCTAATGTTTGTAAGTCTAATTCAACAACATAACTGTCTGTTTCATAGGCATCAATAATATCTACATCACCCTCGGCCAAAGCTGTTTGCCGAATCCCCGGTTCCATGGATCGGACGGTAGCAATGTCAAGGTTATATTGTTCCTGCATACCTACATACCCATCATAGCGATCTTTAAACTCTAATGTAAATCCAGCAACAACTTCATGTTGCACGCGTTCTAAATCACCAATGGACTCCAGTTCATATTTCTCAGCAAACTCTTTTGTAGTTGCAACAGTATAGGTATTATTAAATTTCATCGGTTCTAAAAACTCCATTTGGTAGACTTCTTTCATTCCTTGTTTTGCTTGTTCATACACCTCATAGGAATCATTGCTTACAGCATCTTCTCCCAGATGGGTGACGATTGCCGTACCACTAAATTCGGGAAACAGATCAATACTTCCTTCTTCTAGTGCTGAAAAAACTAACTCCGTCTTACCAAGGCCTGTTTTTAGTTCAACCTTTAGGTCAGTCTCATCTTCAATTAAATATTTATACATATTAATTAAAATCGCAGGTTCTGCACCTAATTTACCACCAATCACGATATTAGCATGATTGTCTTTCGTAAACAATAACGGGCTCACTACAACAAGTATAGCAATAATTAACATCGCAATGAAAGATTTAAAGCCTGCCCGCTTCGATAAATGTTCAAATCCACGTAAAATAGAGTCTAATATAATAGCTAATAATGCAGCAGGAATCGCTCCTAATAGGATCAAATTAACATCCCCACCACGATCCAAGCCTAATAGAATTAATTCACCTAATCCTCCAGCACCAATAAGAGCTGCAATTGTCGTAGTCCCAACAATGAGTACCATTGACGTACGAATTCCCGCCATAATAACGGGCATCGCCAGTGGTAATTCAATTAAGGTTAGACGCTTTAATGAATTCATCCCCATCCCTGTCGCCGCTTCTTTTAAATTCGGATCAACTTCATGAACACCTGTATATGTATTTCGTAAGATAGGCAATAAACCATAAGCTGTCAATGCAATGATTGCCGGGGTTTTACCAATGCCAAATAGTGGGATTAAGAATGCCAGAACAGCTAAACTGGGAATAGTTTGCATAATCGCCGATATTCCAATGATCGGTTCTGCTATCCGATTGTACCTCGTTAAGAGTAAACCGATGGGTACCGCAATAACAATAGCTATAATAAGTGAAATCAATGATATTTGCAAATGTTCCCAAATGGTTTCTAAAAGAATATCTTGTCTCAATCTAAAAACTTCGAGAAATTCATTCATGTTTGAATCACGCCATTTTCGATACTGACATTATCTTTAAAGTAGGCAACAATGTTTTCATAATTCAAGATACCCACAAGCCGATCTCCTGCTAATACGGGAAATTCTACCTGTTGACTTGATTGGATATGCTCGGTAGCTTCATATAATTTCATATCATTTGGCAAAGTTTGAAGTTCCACTCTTTCCCCGTTCATAATAGCACCGACATAGTGATCATCATCTGCGATAATAACGTGCCACCCATCATGTTGATCTGGATCGTCTGCATATTCCTCTTCCGTGATCGTACGTGACAGCGATCGATCTGCAATGATATCGATTGCTGTATGCCAAAGTGACTTTTTCCCACCAATAAATTTCTTCGCAAAAGGGGTCGCTGGATGAAGAACCAACTGCTGTGGTGTGTCGATTTGGACAATCTTGCCTTCTCTCATCAAGCACACTTTATCACCAAGGGCTAATGCTTCATCCATATCATGCGTCACAAATACAATGGTTTTTTGGATCTCTGTTTGTAACTGACGAATATCTTTCTGTAATTGTTCTCGACTGATAGGATCTAGCGCACTAAAGGGCTCATCCATAAGGATAATATCGGGATCTGCGGCTAGTGCTCGAATGACACCAACTCGCTGTTGTTGCCCTCCTGATAACTCATGTGGCATGCGATCATTATACTTCTTCGGGTCTAAACCAACCATCTCAAGAAGCTCTTCTGTACGTTTCTTAATCCGATTTCGATGCCATTTTTTCATTTCCGGTACAACACGTATGTTTTCCTCAATTGTTAAATGTGGAAACAATGCGATTTCCTGTAATACATAACCAATATTCCACCGTAATTCATGTATTTTATAATCCTCTATATTTTTACCCTTTATTAAAATATTTCCACTTGTAGGTTTAATGAGTCGGTTGATCATTTTCATAGTCGTTGTTTTTCCACAACCGCTCGGCCCGATTAAGGTAACCAATTCACCTTCATTAATTTTCAAAGAAAAGTCCGTTAAAGCATGTGTTCCATCGCTGAATACCTTGTTAATATGTTGAAATTCTATCATTATAATCTTCCTTTATGATATTTTAACTATGAATCACAATGCGTTTCATAGTATGATATATATACATAGCTATTTAATCATTCCCTCTAATAACTAAATATAAACACAAGCAGTACTCGATCCAGCTCATATGATTTAGCAATCTAAAGAAAACGTCGGGTAGACATTTTCCTAATGAGGACAGCATAATACGGTATATCTAATCGTAAGCATACAGTATTAGATTAATACATGAAAGCAGGTAGTCAAATGGAATATATTATATTTGCAATTATCGCCTATCTATTAGGCTCAATTCCTTCCGCATTAATCGTCGGAAAAATAGGCTCTAAAATTGATATTCGGGAACATGGAAGCGGTAATTTAGGCGCGACCAATGCCTTTCGTGTGTTAGGTATAAAATCCGGTAGCATTGTTGTGATCTCCGATATATTAAAGGGGACAATTGCCACCTTACTCCCTTGGTTGTTCGGTGCTGATGTCTATCTATTAATTATCGGTGTATTTGCTGTTCTTGGACATACCTACCCCCTATTTGCTAAGTTCAAAGGCGGTAAGGCTGTCGCAACTTCTGCCGGGATTATATTAGGTGTCAGTCCATTATTATTCGTCATTATGGTCATTTCCTTTTTATGCTCGTTATATATTTGGAAATATGTCTCACTGGCCTCCATGATTACGGGAGTCATCTCAATCATTGTTACTCTTCTCCTACGAGACATTGGACTCATCATTATCGTTACGATTTTAACCGTATTTGTCTTCTATCGACATAAGGAAAATATTATTAGAATAAAAAACAAGACGGAACCTAAAATAACGTGGATGTAATCGTATCGATGGATGAATGAAGAACGTATAAATTGAATAATGGCAAGCTCTTACGTATAATTTAGGCACATTAATGAAATTCATTCACATTAGCAAACATTTTAAAAGGAGATATGGCAATGAATAATACCACGCTAGGTAAACAACTACCTGATAAAGCTGAACGCCATAAATTATTCGGTTCTGTCAGCCCAAGAGTAGGAACAAAACCGACTGAAAAATATGAGATGTCAGATTTACAAAATATTAAAAAAGACTTCCTTTTTGATTTAGATGTAGTGGGGATCACCAAAGTTAAACATCCCATTACCATAAACAGCAATTTAAGTCCGATTAACCAAACGACGATCGGAACATTTCAATTTTCGACAAGCATTAAACAAACGAGCAAAGGGACGAATATGAGCCGGTTTACAGAACAATTAAACCTTTATCATGAACAGGGATTTATTGTTGATTTTTCAACACTTAAAAAGTTTACCAAGGAATTGGCTGAACGTCTGGAGCAAGACGATGCGACGATGACAGTTGATTTCCCCTGGTTTTTTGAAAGAAGTGCACCACAGTCGAAACTCATGGGGATGAATTACGCCGATCTAACCATGTCTGTCTCCTATGATGTACACGATGGATTTACGATCAATGGCGGGCTGTCTGTCCTCATTACAACGCTTTGTCCTTGTTCCAAAGACATTAGTGAGTATAGTGCCCACAATCAACGGGGACAGGTCTCCATGGACATTCAATTATCTACTGATTTTAATGAGGATGAATATGATTGGAAGGAACAATTGCTTGAAGCGGCAGAAAGTAATGCAAGTTCCCGTTTACATCCCGTCTTAAAGAGGCCTGATGAAAAAGTCGTTACGGAAAGGGCCTATGAAAACCCGAGATTTGTTGAAGATATCGTTCGCTTAGTTGCGGCTGACTTATATGAACTGCCATTTGTAAACCAATTTAAAGTGACATGTCAAAACGAAGAATCGATACATATGCATGATGCGATCGCTTCACTTAGTTTCGATAAACAAACAGGGCAGACATTAAAATAAAGTAAAGAAGGCTCTCGATAATGAAATATATATTAATCGGTTTTATTCGATTTTATCAAAAGGGAATTAGTCCATTTAGGCCCCCTACTTGTCGATTTCTTCCCACCTGTTCCGAATATGGTTTAACAGCAATCCAGCGATTTGGCTCTCTAAAAGGCAGTTATTTAGCCATTAAACGCATTAGTAAATGCCATCCATTGCACGAAGGTGGGATTGATTTAGTTCCGGAAAAGAAACAGAAGAAGAATAATAAATGATGAGGAGATAGAATCATGAGAATGAACATTACAAATGATGCAGCTACATGGTATAAAACGGAGTTGGACTTAGAGTCTGAGCAGTCATATATCCGCTTTTTTCCTCGATATGGCCATGGAGGACATATTCCTGGATTTTCAATGGGGATAAATCATGACAAACCCAAAAAAGCTTATATATCAACTGTTGTAGAAGACATTACTTTTTTCATTGAGTCTGATGATGCTTGGTATTTTGAAGATATTAACCTCAATATCACCTTAAATGAAGATCGAAACGAGCCAGAATTTAACTATATTCCTCAACAATGATAGGACTTAAAAAATACGATGAACAATGATAAAATTGTTCATCGTATTTTTGTGGATGATCATGCACATTTTAATGAAATTCATTCATTTAAACTGTTTATATGTAGTTGTTACTCTATTAATCATCTTGTTTCCTTCGGTCTACTTTCGTTAGATTAAACTTTTCAATGTGACTCCACTGGCCCTCTTTCATTAGGATAGCTAATTGTCGATCCCCGAATAAATCAAAGTGTGGAAACTGATCACGTTCATGAATCCAATTCACTCTTAAACCATATTGTTCTCCCCACTCGATTAACATGGGCAGATTACTACACCCTACTTTTGTCACGGTATAACAGCCAGGAAAACGCTCGTCCGTCCAAAAGTGAGTTAAAAAAGCAATCTTTCCAGCTGTAACATCTTGTTTCCATGCTTGAAGTTCGCTTCTTGTGATACCAAAGGCCATCGTTATTCTCCTTTAACTTGCTTCTCATACGCTTTATGCCAATCCGGAAATGCCTTCCGTAATGAAAGAGGACGAAATGTGTCCTTATTTACAATAACATGCTCCGTATAGCCACTTACAACAATCTCATTCGCTGCATTGATTACGTGATAACCATATGTCGTTCGAATCCCATTATACGATTCAATCCATGTTTCAATGATGACTTTTTCATCATATCGAACAGGTTTCCTATAGGATATCTTGACATCAATAACAGGGGAAACGACTTGTTGTTTTTCCATATCTGCATAATTAAAACCTAAGGATTCAATCAGTTTTGTACGACCGATCTCAAACCAAACGAGATAATTAGCATGATAAACAACACCCATTTGATCTGTTTCTTGATACCTTACCTCTATCGTTGTGCGCACTGTATTCAACATCATACCCCTTTCCTATACTCTCCATAATATCATAAATCTGGAATCAATCGTTGTACATACGCTTAGAGAAAAACAGCCCCAAACCAATTGCTGTAATTTGGTTTGGGGCTGTGTCATTACTTAAGTTGATTGTGATTGTATTCATCTGTTATCTCTTCACGCATGCTATCAATGGCTTGCTCACGGCGACGATTCTTTTCTCTAATTGTTTCCTTTTCCTCATCACCGAGATGTGTCATCGTTTCTTCTGACTTTTCTATATTTTGTGCAGTGTCCTCGACCATTGCCTGTAATTTCTCTACATTATCACTTCGATCATCGGGATTTGGTTTATTATCATGATTATCCATCTTTGTTTTTTCACCCTTTCTTCCTCTCCCTTATTTTTTCAAAGAACCCAGATAATATACAAAAAAACAGCCTTTATCCAGTTTTTTTGGATAAAGGCTGTTGGTAGGATTGAATTACGCTTTTAGCTTACTGCGCAATACGGTTTGTAAAATACCACCATTACGATAGTAATCGATTTCGATGTCACTGTCAACACGTGCAACAGCGTTAAATTTAGTTTCTTTTCCATCTTCATCTACGGCTACTACTTCAACAAATTCATTTGGTCGAACATTTTCACTTACAGCGATATTGAAGCTTTCTTTTCCAGTTAAACCAAGTGATTCAGCATTTTGACCTTTTTCAAAGATTAATGGTAGAATACCCATCATCACTAAGTTTGAACGGTGAATACGCTCATAACCTTCTGCGATTACTGCTTTCACACCAAGTAAACCAGATCCTTTCGCCGCCCAGTCACGAGATGAACCCATCCCATAGTCTTTACCACCGAGTACGACTAAGCCTGTGCCATCATCTTGATACTTCATTGCTGCATCATAGATAGGCATGACTTCGCCTGTAGGCCAATATGTAGTATAGCCACCCTCAGTGCCTGGTGCAAGCATATTACGAATACGAATATTAGCAAACGTTCCACGCATCATCACTTCATGGTTTCCACGACGTGATCCATATGAGTTAAAGTGTCTTGGTGAAACACCTTTATCTTGTAAATATTGTCCTGCCGGCACATTCATACCAATTGCTCCAGCTGGTGAAATATGGTCCGTTGTAATTGAATCGCCAAAGCTAGCAAGAGCTCTTAAATTATTTAAAGGCTCAATCGATTCAGGCTCTTTTGATAATCCTTCAAAGAATGGTGGGTTTTGAATATATGTTGATTCATTATCCCATTCAAACAACGGCTGATCTGTTGTTTCAATTTCGTTCCACTTTTCATTTGAAGCAAAGAGGTTATCATATTCTGAACGGAAGATTTCAGGTTTAATAACGTCGTCAATCTGTTCTTTGATTTCTGACATTGTCGGCCAGAGATCTTTCAGATAAACTTCATTCCCCTCTTTATCTTTTCCAAGAGATTCCTTAGCTAAGTCAATATCCACAGTACCTGCAAGAGCATAAGCAACAACAAGTGGCGGTGAAGCCAAGTAGTTTGCTTTTGTTAATGGGTGGATACGACCCTCAAAGTTACGGTTACCTGATAGGACTGATGAAACGGCCAAATCATTATCCATAATCGCCTTTTCAATTTCTGGACGAAGTGGTCCCGAGTTTCCAATACATGTTGTACAACCATAACCAACTAGGTTAAAACCTAATTCATCAAGGTATTTTGTCAGTCCTGAATCGTCTAAATAGCGTGTTACAACAGTTGAACCTGGTGCAAGTGATGTTTTTACATAATCAGGTACTGTTAATCCTTTATCAACTGCTTTTTTCGCTAATAAACCAGCACCTAACATAACATGTGGGTTCGATGTATTTGTACAAGATGTAATGGCTGCAATCGCAAGTGCTCCTGTCTTCATAACAGAAGTTTCACCATTTGGATGTTCAACCGATATTTCTTTATCGAACTCCGCGTCTTCTAGGCCAAACCCTTGATTTCCAATTGGAGCTGTTATTGCTTTATTAAATTCCTTCTTCATATCTGATAGAGGAATTAAATCATGTGGACGCTTAGGTCCAGCTAAGTTTGGTTCTAATTCAGATAGATTGATTTCTACCTTCTCAGTGTACTCTGGATCTGGTTGATCTGAAGAATACCATAAGTTGTTCTCTTTACAATATTTCTCAACAATATCAATTTGTTCTTCCTTACGGCCTGTTAGGCGTAGATAACTTAATGATTCTTCATCAACTGGGAAGAATCCACATGTAGCTCCATATTCCGGCGCCATATTAGAAATTGTTGCACGGTCAGCTAATGGCATGTCTTTCAAGCCTGGACCATAATATTCAACAAACTTACCAACAACGTTTTTCTTACGTAGTACTTGTGTTACTTTCAATGCAAGGTCAGTTGCTGTCGTTCCTTCTGGGAAACTACCTGTAAATTTAACCCCTATAACCTCTGGTGTTGGGAAATAAGATGGCTGTCCAAGCATTCCTGCCTCAGCTTCAATTCCACCTACACCCCAACCAAGTACACCTAATCCATTGATCATTGGTGTATGTGAATCCGTACCAACAAGTGTATCAGGGAATGTGTCAAAACTTCCTTCATCGTTTTCAATAGCGTGAACAACATCAGCCAAGTACTCTAAGTTTACTTGGTGAACAATACCTGTTGCTGGTGGTACTGCACGATAGTTGTCAAATGCCTTTTGAGCCCAGTGTAAGAACTCATAACGTTCCGCATTTCGCTCAAATTCTAAGTCCATATTTCGTTTTAATGAGTCTGGTGCACCATACTGATCAACTTGTACAGAGTGGTCAATAACAAGATCCACTGGAACCTCTGGATTGATATCATCTGGATTTCCACCCATATCAACCATTGCTTTTCTTAATGATGCAAGATCAACTACAGCCGGTACCCCTGTAAAGTCTTGTAAAATAACACGTGAAGGTTTAAATGGTACATCAACACCCTCACCTGCTTTAGTGCCCCACTTTGTCAATCCCTCAATATGCTCATCTTTAATGACCTGTCCATCATATTGACGTAAGACAGATTCCAGTAGAACACGTACTGAGAATGGCAAACGTGAAATATCTCCTAAACCAGCTTCTTCTAACACTTTCAGATCGAAATAGTTATACGTTTTACCATTCAGTTCAAACTTCTTTTTAGCGTTATATTTATTCGCTTTCCCCATAGATGTAAAATCCCCTCTCCATAATACTACTTTTACCTTTTCAAGGTGGTTGTTTCATGACTAAACAAAAAAATAATTAGTTCATTATCCTTGATTATTCCTCATACATAATAGAGGACTGCAAAGAATCCTCTAGTATATATGTTAAATGAATTGATTGTATATGACAACTCTTTTGTGTCACTACTTGTATATTAAAAACTTATTCGTTTCGATAAGCTTTAGTTATAGTAAAGCAATTTATCCAAAAGCCTACGTTATAGACTAACCGTCATCCCCATGATTTAGCGCAAGCGGGAGGATCATTCGAAAAATATTTCCATTTTCTTTATTCGTGATAATGTTCAATTGCCCTTCGTGTTGCGCTAATATCTTCTTCGTAATCATAAGTCCAAGTCCTGTCCCGCCTGACTTCGTAGTGAAGTAAGGTTCACCCAAACGGTCTAATATTTCTTTTGGAATGATTGGTCCTTCATCGATTACATCGACTTGAACCTCATTTTCAAACGAATTGACCACGACCTGAATGACACCATCTTTATCTGTTGCTTCGATCGCATTCTTAATAATATTGATGAGGGCTTGTTTCACTTGTGATCGATCACAATAAACCTCGTCTTTTCCATTTGCAGTCCAGTCAATTTTAATATCCCGCATATTAGCCAATGAACGTAAGAGGATTATCACATCTTTAATCATCGACTGAATCGATTCAACTTGTCGATTCTCCGTAAAAGGTTTTGAAATAAATAGTAGTTCTGAAGCCATGACTTCAATTTTATCAATTTCATCAGCCATAATGTTGTAATAGACTTCTTTTTGTTCTACTCCGGCTTGTAACAATTGTAGAAAACCCTTTAATGATGTCAATGGATTACGAATTTCATGAGCAATGCCTGCTGAAAGCTGACTAGCAATAACTGTTTTCTCTGACTCTACCATACTCTTTTCTGCTTCTTCAGGGTCGGTAATATGTTTAAATGCACCGATAAAATAAACGCGTTCATCACCAATCACTTGATCAATTGTACTATCAAAAAACAAATTAGTTTTATTGGCATGAGTGATCGCGAATTGATGTGTTTTTTGATGGAGCTTTTGATTCATATGATGAAGTAAATAGGTAGCAGCTTCACTTGAAAAAATATGCTTCCACTTCATTCCAAAAAACTCACTTGGTTGATAATCTAATAATTTGGTAACTGATTTCGAAATGAATAATAAGTTACCCTCTTGATTCCATACCGCTATTATTTCTTGACTATGTTCATCGATCCACTCTAGGATTACGGTCGGCATGGAAGCAAGGTTATTATAACTTGGCTTAATTTGTTCGTTAAGGTCTACTGTTCTGTCTTCATTCAATCATTTGCACCCCTCTTTATCAAAACAAAGTTAAAGCTGATCCTCCCTCATAACATAAGTATAATGATAAAACTTGTGGAATTATGACAAAAAATAGAATTAGTAGTGCTCTTTACATTGAATTTATGCCTAAGATTGGTATAATTCATGGTAAGGAAGCCATTTCAAATAAGTTCAGCCATATATAATCGAATAAGTTAATGAATATCATAATTGCCAAAACCAGCAACGTCGCTACAATATGTAGTTAAGAATGGTTTAACGAAGCGATATTGTGTAGTGCGTGGCATTAAACCGGTATTATGAAATTCATTAAAGTAGGTATATAAGGAGTAAATAATAGATATCTTTTCCAATTATTAGCTCTTGTATTAATGGTACTATAGATTACTTGAAAGACAAATTAATATTATCTTTTTATACATAAAATATTGTAAAAAGGGAGATAAGTGAGTTATATGTCAATTTTTGTAGAATATTCTATTGTTATATGGTGTCTCTTCATGATTGTTTTTATGTCAATCGGTGGATTCTTCATGTTTCGTAAGTTTCTAAAACAATTGCCAAAAGCAGACGGGAATTCAGCTATGGATTGGGAACGACACTATATGGAACACACGATTCAAATGTGGGAGCAAGAGGAAAAGGACTTATTAGAGGTACTCGTTTCACCTGTTCCTGAAATCTTTAGAGATGCAGCCCGACAATCCATTGCAAGTAAGATCGGTGAACTAGCTTTAGAAAGAAATGTTGATAAAATAACGCGAGAACTCTTGATTGAAGGCTATATCATCGGAACTCCAAAACGTGACCATCGTTTTCTCAGGAGAAAGTTGAAACAGGAAAACATTGATGTTACCCCTTATGAGAAATTCTTTTTAATGTCGAAGGATGATTATGCAAAGGACTGGAAAAGCAATTATTCAAACGAATAAAACATGCGCTTTACCTTTAAACAAAGGATAAAGCGCATGTTTTATTGACTAGGTTTTTCTAACTGTTTTTCTAGTTTATGATAGTCTCTTAACATTGCCAATCGCCATGAAAAAATCATTCCTAACGCAAGTAGATAAAACATACCACTCGTTTCTCCTGGAGAAATACTACTCCCAATGATGAGTTTAAAAGCAATTCGAATAAATAACAAACCAAATAATATAAAGATAAAAGCTTTGGATGGTATTAGATAGATCTGGTTTTGGTGAATCTCAAACCGTGATGTTTTAATTAGAAATATCGAAAAGATGATGCCAATTGCCAGCGCTTCGAAAACTTGTAACCAATGAACTTGAAAGACTGGAAATAAAAACATGAGTGTCCCGGAACTCATAAATAAGGGGGGCAAGATTATCTTTTGCTTAGATATAGGTTTCTCTGCTGATTTTAAGCGAACAAACAGCATTGTTACTCCCATGAAAATAGCAACAACAGTACTTATTATCACCCAAGGCATGTAAATTCACTCTTTCTAAAAAATAGTACGTGATCAGCACTGTTTAATTTGCAATGGTTAATTGAATGAATTTCATAATTGCCAATATCGGTGTTGCACTAAGCCGGTATTATGAAATTCATTAAAATATATTAATAATCATTATGGTTGCAACTAAGACTGTCGCATAACATCAAATTATTGAGCTTGATTACCCACCATTACATATTGATTATATAATAAAGGAATCCAGTAAGATAATCCATTAAAAACCGAACCAACCAAACCAGCCAGCTAAAAATGAAGTTAACTTTGTCATCCAGTCAAAAAATAAAGCAACACCGACAACAATCATAATATACCCACCGATTTTCATGAGTTTATCACTGTTTCTCTTAATCCAATTTAATCTGCCGATAAAGAATGACATGATTAAAAAGGGGATGGAAAATCCTAATACATAACTGATCATCAGCATCATGCCCATCTCAGGGTTTGATGCAGCCATCGAGATGACAATGACTAAAATCGGTCCCATACATGGGGTCCATCCTAGTGAAAACGCCATACCGATTAAATAGGAACCAAAAAATCCTGCCGGACGGTTTTTAAAGGATACTGTTTTACTCCTCATTAAAAAGTTGAAGTTAAATACGCCTGTGATGACAAGCCCGAAAAAGATAATCAGAACGGCACCGATTTGCCGAATTAATGTTTGATATGTATTTAGAAATTCTCCTACAAAAGAAGTACCGAAACCAAGGATGATAAAAATGCTGGAAAATCCTAATAGAAAAAGAATCGTATGAATCATACTTTTTCTGTTTAACATTTTATTTTCTTTACTAATTCCTTCAACGCTCATTCCCGTAATATATGATAAGAATGCTGGATATAACGGTAATACACAAGGTGAAACAAAGGATAATACTCCAGCACCAAAAGCTATAAAAATATTGATATCTGTCATCATGTCCCTCCTTCTCTAAGTCCTCTATTTAGAGTATCACATATTCTATCGTTATACCGCTAGTTATTTGACAGTTTGCTGACGATTCATACGTTTTTAGGCATTTTTTATGGGATAAGGTCTTTACATCATATGGTGGTTAATAAAAGTGATTTAAAAAACCACTTTTCATATACTGATTAAAATAATCAGCCCTAGAATAAGTGGTTTTATATGTTGCTAAATGGTTTATATAACGCTACGATCACCTATATTTATAAGTACAGTAGTTTATTTATCAGATTGGTTTTCCATTGAACGCATCATCTGATTAATTTTCTTTTGCGATGGCTTTTGACCCATTTGCATCATTAATGTGCGTAGCATTTGCTCATTAATTGGTGGGTTCTTTTTCAAATAATTCATCATATATTTTCTGGCGATGAAAAAGCCTAGAGCTAAGCCTGCAATCAATGCAACGAGTGCAATTAAAACAACCCAAATTGTGCTCATTTAACGCTGTCCTCCTTCATTTGTTCCTGTTTATGTAACTGTTCCTTATATAGTATAGTAAATCAGGGATAAGAATACAATACTTGTCTGTTATTAAATTGCCTTCTTTTCGTAATTGGCGAAATCCATCCATAATTCTCCAAGTTATTTCCAATGATAAACAGAAACGGATGAAAAGATCGCAATATTGGAAAGAGTAAATCTTCAGCAGTATCTAATGAGTCACAGTAAAATGTTAATTGTTTTTCGTATATGTGCAAAGCTAAATACCGATGGTTATTTGATATTTCTAGCTGGTGATCGTGGATTTTTATCTTGTCCCTACGATCACAAAATTGAGTTACATGATGAATGAGCTTTCTTCTAGGGAAGTGGTTTGTAATATAATTATATTGTCCCGATAAATCTTGACGTTTTTCATTTTCTTGATAGGAACGTATAAATCGAAATAATATATCACTTTTATGAGAGTAATGATAGGCAAATTCCTTCTTTATCCAAAAAATAGAATACTCGTCCAACAAAATCCCTCCTAGTGTAAACAATCGTACCCCACTTCAGCTTCATATCATGTCAGAGTGTGGTATATTTTTTCACTAGTTTTGTCGATGATGCGTTGAATGTTTCAAATCAGCGAATTTAAAGAGAAATGGGTGGATTGCCTAGCGATAATCTATCAAATGGAATCAAAAAAGGGAGGAATAGATGTTACTCCATTCCCCCCTTTTAAAAGTTGCCTCTAGTTCAATGTTTTTTCAACATGATGAATTACATTTTCAACGGTAAATCCGTATTCCTTAAGAATTCGATCACCTTTAGCAGAAGCGCCAAATGTGTCTACCCCTATGACAACGCCATGATCTCCTACATAACGATGCCACCCTAATGATGAGCCCATCTCAATACCGACTCTTGATTTTACTTCCGGTGGGATAACTGAGTTTTTGTATGTTTCATCTTGTTTATTAAACCGATCCCATGATGGCATACTTACGACCTGGGCATCGATCCCTTTTTCCCTAAGCTCTACTTGTGACGCAATAGCAAGTTGTACTTCAGAACCAGTTGCTAGTAATAATACATCTGGTGTTTCTTTTTCCGATTGGCTAATGACATATGCGCCCTTCTTAACACCCTCATAGGCATGTTCCTTCGTACCTTTAAGCGTAGGTAAACCTTGTCTCGTCAGCACCAATGCTGTTGGTTGATCTGTCGACTCCATTGCTAAACGCCATGCTGCTTGTGTCTCATTGCCATCAGCTGGACGAATTAACGATAATCCAGGCATAGCACGTAGTGATGCAATTTGTTCAATTGGTTCGTGTGTTGGACCATCTTCACCTACAGCAATCGAATCATGTGTAAACACATACGTTGCTGGTATCTTCATAATGGAAGACAAACGAACGGCCGGGCGTAGATAATCACTAAATACAAAGAATGTTCCTACATATGCCTTTAGTCCACCATGAAGCATCATTCCATTCATGGCTGCAGCCATCGCAAACTCACGGACACCAAACCATATATTTCTTCCGCCATAATTTTTCTTTGTAAAGTCTTCCGCACCGTCAATCATCGTATTATTTGAACCTGCTAAGTCAGCACTTCCACCAAAGAAGAATGGAACCGTTTTAGCAATTTCATTAATCACTTCTCCAGATGATGCCCGTGTAGCGAGCTCATCTTTTCCTGGTTCATACACAGGTAAGTTTTTATCCCAATCTGCAGGTAGTTTTCCTTCGATCGCTAGCTCTAGTTCAGTCGCTAGCTCAGGATACGCGGCCTTGTATTGCTGAAATAATTCATTCCATTCTTCTTCAGCCTTTGCTCCTGGCTGACCGATTTTCTCGTTAAAGTCCTCATAAACTTCATCAGGTACATTAAATTCTTTATGTGACCATTTATAATATTCTTTCGTTAAAGTGACTTCGTCTGTTCCAAGTGGTGCACCATGTGATGAAGAAGATGCAGATTTATTCGGTGACCCATAGCCAATAACCGTTTTTATTTCTATTAAAGTTGGTTGATCTTGATTTTCTTGAGCTTCTTTAATAGCTTTTCTCATTTCCTCAACATCATTACCATCTTTAACATGGATTACTTGCCATCCATAAGCTTTAAAACGTTGTTCTGTATTATCTGAAAAGGAACGGTCCAAATCACCATCTAGTGAGATATCATTAGAATCATATAGTGCAATTAACTTTCCAAGTCCCATATGTCCTGCTAGAGAAGCTGATTCATGAGAGATCCCCTCCATGATATCACCATCACTTATAAGCGCATATGTATAATGATCAATGATCTGCATCGTCTCTTTATTATATTTTGCTGATAAGTGTGCCTCAGCCATCGCCATACCGACAGACATAGCTAACCCTTGTCCTAATGGGCCAGTAGTTGCCTCTACACCGTCCGTATAATCTACTTCTGGATGCCCTGGGGTACGTGAGTCCCATTGACGGAACTCCTTCAAGTCATCAATTGTTACATCATATCCTGATAAATGAAGCAAGCCGTATAAAAGCATCGAACCGTGTCCAGCAGAAAGTACAAAGCGATCACGATTAAACCAACTTGAATTCTTAGGGTTATGATTCATAAAATCCGTCCATAATGTATAGGCCATTGGTGCAGCACCCATCGGTAATCCAGGGTGCCCTGAATTAGCTTTTTCAATGGCATCAATAGCTAACGTACGAATGGTATTAATTGATAGTTGTTCAATCTCTTTTGACATATGTCTTCCCCTTCCATTACTGAATATTAAGTACATCCTATCTTATTCTATACTGAATCATCAAGAGTAACAAGTATCTATACTATTCAACATCACCGTTTAGGAAAACTCGTTTCTACTTTTTACGCTTGTTATTCTTTTGTAACTCTTGTACTTTTTTAGGTGTCACATCTTGCCCTTCTTCATCCATGACTGTCATTGTTTTAAATTGCTCTGTAAAGGATTGTCTAACACTTTGTAAGTATTCTTGCCTGAGTTCTTTCTGTTCGACTTTTTCCGCTTCTGTCAATCCTTCATTTTTTGCTTTCTTGGCCAGTTCATTAATACGTGCTAATCTATCCTCGAAATCCATCGGTCATCTTCCCCCTATATTTCACTCGCTATTTTCAGCATATATTCATCTATTTATTCTTCCTATTGTGCGATCTCTTATTCATGCGGATAAAAAAAGAGCAAGAACATAGTGTTCTTGCTTCTTTATTTTACCCTGACCATTTATGTTTATCAAGATTTTTGAAATTCTTGATACCTTCGATGCACGGTTGCTTTGGATACATCATACCCCAATCCATTTAAAACACTCGTAATTTCAGCAAAAGTAAGTTCACTTTGACGCAATCGAACGACTTCTTCAATCGGGAATATTTTTCTATCCCTACCAGGAGCTTGATTTCGGTTCCGCAAATTTTTACTTGGGTCATATCCTTCTTCGATCGCTCTGTTCATACCACGCTTAATTTTAGCATTATGAATTTTACGTTGATATTCTTCAACAATCCCAACAATTTGCAAAACCATCGAATCTGATTCGGACAATTCTAATTCCCCTGAATGAATCGTTGTGTAGATCGATACATTTAATTTATGTAGTTGATGAAATAAGGCAATTCTCGTGTTCCCTCGTCCTAATCTTGTTTCATCTTGTATTAACAAACAATTTGCTTCACCTTCAGAAAAGTAATCAAGCATTTTCAAAATGCCTTCTCGATCAATCTCATAACCACTTTCTTGTTCTTCGATACTATCGATTACGGTAAAATGATAGCGATCTGCCAGTTTATTTAACTCGCTTTTTTGCCGTGCTAATGATGTCTCTTGTTCCTTTTTCATTGTACTCACTCGACAATAAATAATAGCTTTCATATTTATATATACCTCTCAACTGATTAATTTTAGCTTATGTTAATAAATTTAATAATTCCTATTTATAGCAATGTCACTCCGATAGCGAAGTGACATTGCTAGTTGCAGTAATTATGAAATTCATTCATGCAAGTGTAATTATCGTAAAGTATAAAAAGACTAAAGTACATCCAAATGCTACTAGATAAAATGCATCTGTCTTCGAAATTCTTTCAAACATATAGATCAGTCCCTTCTTCTCCAAATGAGAACGATTGTTCGTATTGATAACAGTATATACGAACATACGATCTTGTCAAGTGTATTAGAACGAATGTTTGCTTTCTTGCTAATCTAGTGATAAACTTACCTTAATAATTCTTATGAGTGAGGTGATTATAGAATGACAAAACTTTCGAATCGTCAGCAAATGATACTCGATTATATTAAAAGTGAAGTAGAGATAAAAGGGTATCCGCCATCCGTTCGTGAAATTGCAAGTGCTGTGGGTCTCGCATCAAGTTCAACCGTTCATGGACATTTAGCGCGGATTGAGAGTAAAGGTTATATACGTAGGGATCCGACAAAACCACGGGCAATTGAAGTGTTAGATAAATCAATTGATAGTAATATACCTAGAGGTGAAGCTCGATACGCTCCCGTCATTGGAAAAGTAACCGCTGGTATCCCGATTACAGCAGTTGAGAATATTGAGGAATTCATTCCAATTCCAAGTACGAATTCGAGTCCAGATGATAATCTATTTGTACTCATTATTGAAGGAGAAAGCATGATTGAAGCAGGAATACATAATGGGGATATGGTTATCGTAAGACAGCAAACCACAGCTTCAAATGGGGAAATCATTGTCGCCATGACAGAGGATGATGAAGCAACTGTAAAACGATTTTTTAAAGAAAAAAATCATATTCGATTACAACCAGAAAACTCATTGATGGAACCACTATTATTTAAAAACATTACTATTTTAGGTAAAGTTATTGGTTTGTATCGTGATGTAATCTAAAAAAACACTGCCTAGGCAGTGTTTTTATGTTCATCTTCATTCTAACCGTTATGATTTGATTGTTATTCAGAGGTTATTTCTTTAGTTTTCAGGAAGCCTTTCTCATCTAACGTCTTGATCGATTCAGTTAATGCTATTTTCACATGAGCATAGGTTAATCCACCTTGGATAAATGCGATGTAAGGCGGTTTGATGGGCCCATCAGCAGACAACTCGATGCTTGAACCTTGAATAAATGTTCCAGCAGCCATGATTACTTTATCATCATAGCCTGGCATCTCACTCGGATAAGGCTGTACATAAGAATTAATCGGTGAGTTTTCTTGAATGGCTTGGCAAAAAGCAATCATTTGCTCTGGATCATGAAAAGTCACGGATTGAATTAAATCTGTCCGTTCCGCCTGATAATGTGGGGTCGTCTGATAACCGTGTAATTCTAATAATCGAGCTGTAAAGATTGCCCCTTTTAACGCCTCACCAACAATATGGGGTGCTAGGAAAAATCCTTGATACATTTCTTGGAGCATATTTAGAGTTGCCCCGGTTTCCTTTCCCAATCCTGGAGCTGTTAACCGATTGGCGACCTGATGGATCAATTCCTCACGACCTACGATATATCCTCCCGCACGAACAATTCCACCACCTGGATTTTTAATGAGCGATCCTGCCATAATATCTACTCCTACATGCAGAGGCTCCCTTTCTTCAACAAACTCTCCATAACAATTATCTACAAAAACAATTAAATTTGGATCGATTGATTTGATAAACGTTGTCATTTCCTCAATTTGTTTGATGGTAAATGAAGGTCTATCATCATATCCTTTGGATCGTTGAATCCCAATTACTTTTGTCTTATTTGTGATTATATTCTTGACTCCATGATAATCAATCGAGCCATCTTCATTTAGATTCACTTCATTATATTCAATCTGATAATCCATGAGTGATCCCGGACTATTTCCACGTTTACCGATCACTTCGTCTAAGGTATCATAAGGAGCACCCGTCATGTAGATGAGTTCATCTCCAGGACGTAATAAACCAAATAAGGTTGTAGAAATAGCATGTGTCCCAGAGACGATTTGTGGTCTAACAAGTGCATCTTCGCCACCAAATACTTCCGCATATAAGGCTTCCAATCCATCACGCCCTACATCATCATACCCATAGCCATCAGTAGAACTAAAATGGAAATCGCCAATGCGTTGATTTTTAAAACCTTCAAGCACTCGTTTTTGGTTCTTTTCTACCATCACATTCGCTTGGTTAAATAATTCTTTACAATCTATTTCTGCTTGTATCGTCTTTTCACTACTCATGTCTTTATTCTTGCTCCTTTAATAAACGATTAAGTGGATGATCTGTCTCCATATATCCATTAATGACATATTGGTTTTTTTCTTCATCAAAATACTTCTTCGTGACAATTGTTTCTTGACCGAGTTGATGAATAACTTTGCCTTCATTTGGATTTAGATGGACACTGTACCATTCCCAACTATCTTTTAACATCGCTTCTATTTTTAGTAATAATGCTTGGATGTCTGTTTCATCAAATGCATCAATCATAATATTCGGGTGATGCAGTGGTATAAATTCGTCCTTAACGAGATCCATCTTGTTATATACGGTTAAAATAGGTACTGTATGTGCATCTAATTCTTTAAGTAACGTCATCACTGTTTCTTGTTGTTGATCAAGATCACTATGTGAGGAATCTACGACATGCAAGAGAAAATCCGCTTCTGCTACTTCCTCTAATGTTGATTTAAAAGCAGCGATTAAAGTCGTCGGTAACTCTTGTAGAAACCCAACCGTATCAGTCAATAAGGTCTCATAGCCTGATGGGAGTTGAAATTGTCTTGTTAACGGATCAAGTGTAGCAAACAATTGATCTTCCGCTAAAGAAGTACTTTCAGTTAACTGATTGAATAATGTCGATTTCCCAGCATTTGTATACCCGACAACGGCAATCTGAAAAACATTATTCAATCGACGACGTTTACGATATTGTTCTCTTTGCGTAACGACTGATTTTAGTCTGCGTTTAATTTCATCTATTTTACGTCTAATATGTCGTTGGTCTGACTCTAGCTTTGTTTCACCAGGTCCTCTTGTTCCGATCCCACCAGCTAAGCGTGACATGGAAAGCCCTTGGCCATGTAGTCGGGGTAACATATATTCTAATTGAGCAAGTTCAACTTGTAACTGGCCTTCCTTCGTTTTTGCTCGTTGTGCAAAAATATCAAGGATTAATTGACTTCGGTCAATAAGCGGCACGCCAAACCGATCACTTAAATTTCTTAACTGACCAGCCGACAACTCATCATTTGATATGACCAAATCTATCTCTACATCAGCAATAATAGCCTCAATTTCTTCTACTTTTCCTTCACCAATGTAGGTTGCTGGATGGATTCGGTTTCTATTTTGGGTAACAATTTTCTCAACCTGCCCACCGGCCGTATTACTCAAGGAAATAATTTCCTCCAATGAGGATTCAAATCGTTCTTCAAGTTGATTCGGTTGTCTAACAGCAATAATTAGTATTTTTTCTTTCGTCATATAACTTTAGCCCACCTTCTAATTTCCCAGGATCATAACGCATATTCTTCAGGTTCATACTTCCATATCATAGCAAACTTCATGGGACATCACAAAAATCACTCTATCCCGTCGAGATCGATGTCAGAATCGGTTAATTGCACTAAATCTTCGATCGATACATGGTCTTTTCCCATTAACCTAACGGCTTGAATTCGAATTGAATGTTCAATTAGATTCCGCACATACCGGGCATTAGAGAAGTTCCAATCTATATCTACTGTTTTTCTAAGTAAATGGGTACGTAGCTTCCATTCAGCACTCATCGTCATTTCATATTCCCGTTCAGCAACCATTTGTTTGGCTATCGCGATTAATTCGTCAACTGTAAAGTCTTTGAAATCTAATCGAAAGGGGAATCTTGACTGTAAGCCTGGATTTAATAATAAAAACTCATCCATTTCAGCTGGATAACCTGCTAAAATCAAGGCAAAATCATGATGGTTATTTTCCATATGAGTGACTAATGTGTCAATCGCTTCTTTGCCAAAATCCTTCTCTCCACCACGTGCTAAGGAGTAGGCTTCATCAATAAATAAAATACCACCTAGTGACTTTTCAATCAACTTTCGAGTCTTTTGTGCAGTTTGCCCGATATATTCACCTACAAGATCTGCCCTCTCGGCTTCAATAAAGTGCCCCTTAGATAATAAATTCATATTAAAATAGGCTTTTGCCAACTTGCGAGCAACCGTTGTCTTCCCTGTCCCGGGATTTCCTTTAAATAACATATGAAGTACTTGACCTGAGTTCGCTAATCCGTTTTGTTGTCGCTTATCATTAATTGTTTTTGCGGCGTATATTTCCTTTATTGACTGTTTTAACTTATCTAAACCTATAAAAGAAGAAAACTCTTCATCGATGTGAATAAATGGATTGTTATGTTGATGAGATTGTTCATTTTCTTTTATGGATTTTATTCTTCGATCATGTAAAACAATATTTATTTGGCCATTTTTATTATGCATCATTTCTGTTTCCAAACCATCACCCCTCGTCACAGGTAGTATACGCTTTTGGTAATCGTGTTGTGACAATCGCCTACATCCATTCTCTAACGGGGTGATGGTGTTTATCCATGAGAAACGGACACCACATATGTGATGTCCGTTTTGTTTATTCAATCATTTAGTCTTTGTCAATTTCGACATTTTTCAGTGGTGCAAATGTTGATATTGCATGTTTATAGATAAGTTGCTCTTTTCCTTCAGAATCTAATAACACGGTGAAGTTATCAAAAGCCTTTATTGTTCCTCTTAATTGAAAACCGTTTGTTAGAAAGACTGTTACAGCTCCACGGGTTTTTCTCAATTGATTTAAATAATGGTCTTGAATATTTACTGCTTGTGCCATTGAACTTCCTCCTCTATTCTATCTATCTATATCTTTCTATTAATCCTTGCAGATTCCTTCTAAATCTTCTAAAATAATTCGGAAACTTTCATCTATTGTTTGCGTTTCAATCTGATACCATTTTATATCCAACTTATTTTTAAACCATGTATACTGTCTTTTCGCATATCTTCTCGAATTACGTTTCAATAATTCAATTGACTCATCAAGTGTTTGCTTCCCTTGAAAATAAGGGATAAACTCTTTATATCCAATCGCTTTCATTGATTGACAGGTTTCATAACCTAATTCATAGAGTTCGCGAACTTCCGCTACCAATCCATTTACAATCATTTCATCGACCCGCTCATTGATTCGCTCATACAATAATGAGCGCTCCATCTCTAAACCAATATATCTTATATTGTATGGGGATTCGAGCTTTTGGTCTTCTTGACGTTCAGACATCGTTGATCCTGTTAATTCATAAACTTCCAAAGCTCGGATCACACGTCGATGATTATTAGGATGTATTTTAGCAGCTTGAATCGGATCAACTGCCATTAATCGATCATATAAAGGTTTTATTCCATCTTGTTCAATTTCGGCTTCTAACCTTTTAGTAATCTTGTCATCCCGCTTCTGGTTCGAAAAATCATAATTATATAAGGTTGCTTGAATATAAAGACCGCTCCCCCCGACTAAGATAGGCAGCTTATTCCTAGATGTGATGTCATCTATGTATTGCTGTACGTAAAACTGAAAGTCTGCTACTGAAAATGCTTCATCTGGTTGCTTTAAATCAATCATATAATGGGGAATATATTGCATTTCTTCTGGTGATACTTTTGCTGTACCAATATCCATACCCTTATATACTTGCATTGAATCCCCACTAATGATTTCACCATTCATCTTTTTAGCAATCTCGATACTTAGTTTTGTTTTTCCTACTGATGTTGGTCCTACAATTACGACAACTGTCTGTTTCAAATTAATTCCCCTAAATATTTATCTGTTATTTGAATGAATTTCATTAATTTGTATGATAGGCTGATAACATCCAAACATGCTTTTCCAATTTAGATTGGAAACCTGTTAATATATCCATGGTTGGTTCATCCTCTAGTTCCGCTGCATAGCTCATACCTTCATTACTTATTTCTTCAATTATTTGTTCATAATCCTTTATTAATTGAGCGATTATTTCGCTTTCTGTATCATCAGCATTCGCCTCTGTTAACGTTGTTTCTTTTAAAAATTTGACCATCGTTGCGAACGGCTTGCCATTAATCATTAAAATTCTTTCTGCCAAAGCATCATAATCCAGAGCAAACTCCGCATACATTTTTTCAAATAGCTCATGAAGTTGAAAAAAGTTTCTGCCTTGTATATACCAATGATAACGATGGAGTTTAACGTACATTACAAAATAATTGGACAATAATTGATTCAAATGATCGACCAGCTTTTGATTTTTAATAAGCTCACCTCATTTAATGGTAAGGTGCAGATCTAGAGCACCCCGTATTGATCCTAGTTTCTACGAGATGTACTCATTTTATACGTATCTGAATGAATTTCATAATTACCATAACAAGCGAAGTCACTTCGCTATAAATAGGGATTATGCAATTCATTAATCTAATCTACTGATTCGATTCATTCCCGAATTTATGTCCGGTCCGTTTTACATAACCCGTTTGAACATCTTTTCAAGTTCATAGGATGTGAAATGTACAATAATTGGTCTACCATGTGGACATGTATATGGGCTGTCCGTCTGACGTAAATCATTGAGTAAGGTCATCATATCTTCTTCATTGAGATAGTAATTTGCCTTAATCGATCCTTTACAAGCCATTAAAATAGCCGCTTCTTCTCTTATTTCCTCGACATTAACTTTCTCAGTTTGCATGATCTGATCTACCATTTCCCGAATCACTTCCTCTTCATACCCTTTAGGAAGCCATGTTGGATGAGACCGGATTGCATAAGATTGATGACCAAAGGGTTCTAAAAAAAGACCAACTTTCACTAATTCCTCTTGATATTTATCAATAAAAATTGATTCCTGCTTAGAGAATTCGAAGATAATCGGCAGTAGTAAATCCTGTGCATTATTAATTGGGCGTCCTAGTCTTTTTTTGAATTCCTCATATTTAATCCGTTCTTGAGCTGCATGCTGATCAATCATATATAAGCCATTTTCATTTTGCGCCAAAATATAGGTTCCTTGTAATTGTCCAATGGGATACATCGGCGGAATCCCTTCACCCGCTGCCACCATCGGGACGCTATGGTTCTGATCTACATGCAGAGCTGATGGTCTATGCTCATCTGCTGGTGGCTCCACTGTTAAATCACTTGGTTCTCTATGGTTTATTTCTCGTGCTTGAAGTGTTTCCCTAATCTGATCATTCTCTCGTGCTCGTTTACGTTCTGGCTGTTCAAATTGCAATGAATGCTGAACAGATGGTGCAGGAGATGGTGTCTTTTGCTCAATTTCCGGTATTAATGAAGTCTGGTTGAGTGTACTGCGAATCATTTCCTCGATTGCTACAAACAATTCCCTTTCCTTACTAAAGCGTACTTCTAATTTTGTAGGATGGACGTTCACATCGACTAAAATGGGATCCATTTTAATCGAAAGGACGACAATCGGTGATCTTCGAATGGTTAATAATGTATGATAAGCTCTACTAATTGCCTGAGATAAAGCTATACTTCTTATATAGCGGCCATTAATAATCGTGGAAATATAAGCCCGGGATGCACGTGATACTTCCGGCTTCGAAATATAACCCGAGATTTCAAAGTCAAGCGTTTTCGTTTCGACCGCTACCATCTGTCTAGCTATCCCCATCCCGTATACTTGGGAAATAACATTGAGTAAATCACCAGTTCCAGGTGTCGTAAATAATAGTTTACCGTTATGAGTAGCTTCAAATCGAATCTGTGGATTTGCTAAAGCTAAGCGATTTAATAAATCTGTAATATGACCTAATTCCGTATGGATAGTTTTCATATATTTTAAGCGGGCTGGTGTGTTAAAAAATAAATCCTCAACCGTGATTTCAGTTCCCTGTCGAGCATCGCTTTTTTCTTTATTAGTTACTTTTCCGCCTTCTAAGGTTAATAATGTTCCTGCGGCATCACCTTGGGACGTTTTTATTGTCATCCTACTCACAGAAGCAATACTTGCTAACGCTTCACCGCGAAACCCTAATGTTCGGACATGGAATAAATCATTTTCATCTTTTATCTTACTTGTAGCATGTCGCAAAAAGGCATTTTCGCAATCTGTCGCTGACATGCCTTCTCCATTATCCGTTATTTTTATCTTATCAAGCCCCGCTTCAATCACTTCAACTTGGATCCATGTACTACCCGCGTCAATGCTGTTTTCGACTAACTCTTTGACGACTGATGCCGGCCTTTCAACTACTTCCCCTGCCGCTATCTTGTTCGCAAGTGCGTCTGGTAATTGAAGTATCTTCAATGTATACATCCTCTCTCAGACTATTTTTTCGCACCTTTTTGTAATCGATACAACTCATTCATAGCTTCTAAAGGTGTCATGTCAAATAAGTCTAATTCTGTGAGCTCTTTTATGATTTGATCAGATGGTGAATGCTCTTGTTTTGGTGTGCTCGGTTCAGGTCCTACATTAAATAAAGCAAGTTGATTTGATTCCTCATTATCAGGCGAGATGTTTGGATGATCCGCCTTTTCTAATGTAGATAATATCGTTGCTGCCCGGTCGATTAAGACTTCTGGAAGCTCAGCTAATTTAGCGACATGAATTCCGTAGCTTTCGTCTGCCGCCCCATCTTTAATTTGATGTAAAAATACAACATCCCCTTCATGCTCTTCCGCACGGACATGAATGTTTTTCAGCTGATCAAGTGTCTCATCCAAGGCAGTTAACTCATGATAATGGGTAGAGAACAATGTTTTTGCATGGATGTGGTCATGAATATACTCTACAATGGCTTGTGCTAAAGCCATACCATCATATGTGCTTGTCCCTCGTCCAACTTCATCAAGCAGGATTAAGCTGTTTTCTGTTGCATGAGTGATCGCATGATTGGCTTCTAACATCTCAACCATAAATGTGCTCTGCCCAGCCGCTAAATCATCGGCCGCGCCAATTCGAGTGAAAATCTGATCAAAAATGAGTAATTCAGCTTCCTCACAAGGAACAAAACAACCAATTTGTCCCATAATCGCTATTAAGGCGAGTTGACGCATATACGTACTTTTTCCCGACATATTCGGTCCCGTAATGAGCAATACATTTTCAGCCTCATTTAGGGTCACATCATTCGGTACAAAGGATCCATCTTGCATGACTTGCTCAATTACGGGATGCCTGCCATTTTTTATAACTAATTCCTTCTCGACAAAGGTAGGCCGTGTATAATTATTCGCTTCGCTTACTGTTGCAAAAGACTGTAAAACATCAATCTGACTAACGACTTCTGCTAGCGACTGAAGCATCGGGATTTGGTTTTTTATTTGTTCACGAATTTCTGTGAATAAATGATATTCTAAATCAATGCTCTGTTCTTCTGCCTCTAGGATCAGCTTTTCCTTCTCCTTTAATTCAGGTGTAATATACCGTTCAGCATTTCTTAGTGTTTGTTTTCGCTCATAACGGCCTTCTGGTATTAAATGAGTATTTGCATTCGTTATCTCAATATAATAGCCAAATATACGATTATAACCAATTTTTAATGACCTAATCTTTGTGACTTCTTTTTCATTCTGCTCAAGTTCAGCAATCCACTTCTTCCCATTTCTTGTTGCATCACGATAGGTATCGAGTTTTTCATGATATCCATCTTTAATGATTGAACCATCTTTAATCGATACTGGCGGATCATCAATTAGACTAGAAGATAGCAATTCTACTAAATCTTCAGGATAAATGAGTTCATCATCTAATTGTTGGATGAGTGGATGTTTTAATTGTTTTAAACCTAGTTTGAGTTCAGGAATTTTTTCCAATGATTGTTTTAATTGGATGAGATCACGGGCATTTACGTTTCCAAATGCAATCCGTCCAGCAAGTCGTTCCAAATCATAGACAGACTTTAGTGTCTCCCTAATCGCATCCCTTTCCATAAATCCTTTATAGAAACCATCGACAATTTCTAGTCTTCGTTCGATTTGTTCGGGATGTAATAAGGGGCGTTCTACCCATCTTTTCAATGTTCTTGCTCCCATTGCTGTCACTGTTTTATCCAGTACCCACAAGAGACTACCATATTTATTTTTCTTCATAATCGTCTCAGTTAGTTCAAGATTTCGTTTTGAATACATATCAAGTGATAAGTAGTCTTTTAGCTCAATCAGTTCCGCGGGTTGTAAATGGTCTAGTGACCGCTTCTGTGTCCGTTGGATATAATTTAACAAACGACTAAAAGCTTCTAGGAGCCGCTCATCATTAATATGATCGCAAAGACCCCGGTATTCCGCACTGAAATCCACCTGATCCTGATATGATAAAGTCACTTGTAAGCGTTCTTGCAAATGGTCTTGCAATTCTTTTGGCAATGTCGATGAAATGACGATTTCTTTAATTGATTGATTAAAGAATTCATGAATTACGGCTTCCCAACCAGTTGTAATCAGTGCCAACTTATTTTCCCCAGTCGATAAATCATTATATACAACGACATATGTCCCATCGTCAAAGTGAGATAAGCTAGCGATGTAATTACTTTCATTTTCATTCAACATCGTACTTTCCATGACTGTTCCAGGTGTAATAACTTGTACTACTTCTCGCTTCACAACCCCAACAGCATCTTTTGGATCTTCTACTTGTTCACAGACCGCTACTTTATATCCTCTTCCAACTAACGTTTTTATGTAGTTTTCAGCTGCGTGATGTGGCACACCACACATTGGTATCGGTTCTTTCTGACCTGGATCACGTTGTGTCAGTGTAATTTCTAATTCACGAGCAGCATGGATTGCATCTTCATAAAACATTTCATAAAAATCACCTAAGCGGAAAAATAAAAAAGCATCCGTATGGTCCGCTTTAATACGCAAATATTGTTTCATCATTGGTGTATGTTTTGACATCTTTCAACCTCCAAAAACCGAATATACTGTTCTAATTATAGCACATCAGGTCGATCATTGGCGATTGTTGATACCGATTAAAAGGGGAATAGATGGCCATACTTCTTTGTCACGCGATTTGTTCTCAGACAAAACGCAAACGAACAAAAAAGTTACGAGAGAAAACCCTCTCGTAACCCCCATTAATCTTTTCGCTTGTGATCGTGATAATGTGGTTCGATATTACTTAATTCCTCATCTGTTACCTCATAGTCCCAATCATCGTCATGACCGTGTTCATGGTGCGTTGGATCCACTTTAACATATACCTTTGTTTCTCCGATCACTTTGACAACAAACTCTCTTTCGATTTCAACTACGATATCATGCCCTTTTTTAGCAATTTTACATTCTAAACAGTTTGGTTGCTGTATCACCTTGGCAATGACATCAAAGTCGTCGTTAATGCAGTTTTTATCTCTTACCGAGAGAGGGATTTTATCACAGTATGTCACCCGCTCTGTAACAACTTCCGTTTTAGTATTGTCGTTGTACGAATACCAAATATTAATGTCATAACTTCCATTTACCTCTACCGTATCCTCTGACTTCTTTTTCGCATTATATAAATGGTTGATGACCCAGCAACCGAGTATGCTTGACGGTCTATGTGAAGGTGATATGGAATGGTTCTCTTTCGTGAACTTGCGACCTTTACCGATCACTGCCTTTGTAATAATTTCTCTATAGTCTTTTTCATGAAAACTCATAATTAAATATACCTCCTCTTTTCTCATAGTCATTTTATGCAAGACAAACACCTATGGTGCATAGTCATTATTTAAATGAATATTAGAATGAATTTCATAATTACCAAAATTAGCTACATCGATACAATATGTAGTTCAGGACGGTTCGACGAAACTATATGTTGTAACGGTGTTGCACTAAACCGGTATTATGAAATTCATTAGAATAGATGAGGAGGCTTCATGAGTAGAAAATAATCATTAAAAAAAGCTCTTCACATCGTTTAATGGATGATGAAGAACTTTTTATTATTGGTTTACTCTGATTGTAACTCTTTACCAGTCGTACCTTCCAAAACATTGCCACCTGTTGCTTCGATTACGCTATTCGTTACTTCTCGAGCAATTGTTCCGGTTACTAATTGTAAAACATCATTCACAATAACTTGGATTTCCTTAAACTCCTGTACAACTGGAATGTCATCGATCTCCGCTTGTAAACGATCAATTTCTTCTTCAACCTTCTTTAAGGCTGCCGCTTTTTCATAAGCTTGTAAGTTTACGGCTTGTTTTTGCAATATTTTAATCCGTGAAATCAAATCTTGTACCTTTTTATTATTATTAATTTTCACTTCTACTTCTTTAAATCGATCAATTTCTTCAATGTTTGAAAGCATATTGGCTAACTTTTTAGCTTCATCCAAAACTTGCTTTCGTGTAAATTCTGCCATTACTCATTCACCCCTACTTTAGTTTCAACCATAACGCCATTTAATGACCATGTTCTTGTTTCAGTAATTTTAACATCAATAATTTTCCCAATCGTTGATTTTGGCCCTTTAAAATTAACCACTTTATTCTTTTCTGTATATCCTGCCAACACATCCGGGTCCTTCTTACTCTCACCCTCCACAAGCACCTTCACGACTTCATCTTGATATGCTGACATCGATTCTGATGCTTGGCTATTCACGAGCTCATTGAGGCGCTGAAGACGCTCCTTCTTCACTTCCATTGGAACATCATCTTTTCTAGCGGCTGCAGGTGTTCCTTCTCTAGGTGAATAGATAAATGTATAAGCGGCTTCAAACCCGACTTCTTTAACCAGTGTCATGGTCTCTTCAAATTGCTCATCCGTTTCGTTTGGAAAACCAACAATAATATCTGTTGTTAACGTTGCATTTGGAATCGCCTGTCGGATTTTTTGAACGAGTTCTAGATAGGACTCCCGTGTATATTTACGGTTCATCCGTCTTAATATCTCACTGCTGCCAGATTGTACTGGCAAATGGATATGATCTAATAAATTTCCACCTTGTGCGAGGACCTCGATCAAATGGTCATCAAAATCCCTTGGGTGTGACGTTGTAAAACGAACACGCGGAATATCAATCTTATGAAGATCATCCATTAAATGACCAAAGCGATAAGATTCATCTTCGAAATCCTTACCATACGCATTCACATTTTGTCCTAATAACGTAATTTCTTGGTATCCATTCGCTGCTAAATGGCGAACTTCTTGAATGATATCCTGGGGCAACCGACTCCGTTCTTTACCGCGTGTCATCGGAACAATACAATATGTACAAAATTTATCACAGCCATACATGATATTGACCCACGCTTTAATTTTGCCATGGCGAACCTTTGGTAGGTTTTCAATAATATCGCCTTCTTTAGACCAAACCTCAACCACTTTTTCTTTACTAAAGAAAGATTCTTTAATCAATTCAGGAAGTCGGTGGATATTATGTGTCCCAAAAATGAGGTCAACATGCTGGTGTTTCTTCATAATTCGATTCACTACATCCTCTTGCTGCGACATACAGCCACAAACTCCTAGTATTAAGTCTGGCTTTTCTAGTTTAAGAGGTTTAAGATGTCCAATTTCACCAAACACTTTATTCGCCGCATTTTCCCGGATGGCACACGTATTTAATAAAATAATATCTGCATCATTCGTGTCATCTGTTGATTCATAACCCATTTCAGTTAAAATCCCAGCCATCACTTCTGTGTCATGATCATTCATTTGACAACCATATGTACGGATTAGGAACTTTTTATCTTGACCAATATTCCTCATATCCTCTGCTATATCAAAGTCATAGTGAACTTCTATTTCATCACGGCCACGCTTCCGTGCTTTATTAATATTTGGTGGTTCATATGTCGTTTCAAAGTATTTTGCAAAATCAGCGCTTGTTTTCTCATATAAAGGTTTCTCATGAGTTACTGTTTTATCCGGGGAATCCTTTTGTTGAATGTGCAAATTTTCCTTACGTTGCTGTTCATTCATGGTCCCAACTCCCTTCTTTTCTTTATTTTTTTTAAAAAAGCACATAGATGAATGAAATTCATAATTACCAAAACCAGCAACATCGATACAGTATGTAGTTAAGAACGGTTCGACGAAACTATATGTTGTATCGGTGTGGCACTAAACCGGTATTATGAAATTCATTAAGATTAATGAAATTCATTAGATATATAATGGTAATGAATTGTACAGTATAAACAAATTAAACTATACATGTACAATATACGCAAATAAAAGACACCCTAAAACGGAATGGTTACTAATTTTGTCACGA
>Ga0209487_1000295_pt1 | contig 44931 bp, 30 predicted proteins | sample Poulit2012_FD_187524 | JGI IMG/M metagenome (GOLD analysis project Ga0209487, IMG submission 187524) | Agricultural soil microbial communities from Georgia to study Nitrogen management - Poultry litter 2012 (SPAdes) (version 2) | ecosystem: Environmental > Terrestrial > Soil > Agricultural land... | reverse complement strand
TCGCATTCTCCTTTCAGATTTAAAAAAGTACTATCTTAAGTATAGGCCTTCAGAATATCTTTTTGAAGGACAAAAAGGTGGGCGGTATTCGGAAAGGAGCGTTCAGAATATAGTTAGGAATGCAGCTATAAAAGCCGGGATAATGAAAAAAGTTACTCCACATATTTTGAGACATAGCTTTGCTACTCATTTACTTGAAAACGGAACGGATATTCGATATATTCAACAATTGTTAGGACATGCTTCTGTAAAGACTACTGAGATATACACACACATCAGTGATGTTTCCAGATCAAAAATAAAAAGTCCTTTGGATCGTTTATAGAAATCTTCTTATGAGGCCTGATCAAACCATGCTTCAGAATTCCCAACTCTGCTACAGGCCAGCGTCCTGCTTCTGAGTTTTCACTCTTCAGAAAATCAGTATGCCGGGACGCGTCCTGGTGTTGCTGTTTACAGATTTTCTGACCTATGCCATTTGTATCGTTTCTGATGATCAAAGCAAAATTGAAAAAATCACGATCTGAAACTCAGGAAAATAGCCATCCAATGGCACAGAGTTCCAAAAAAGACAAACACATGCCAGATGACGTGGAAGTACAAGGTGTTTGATCGTTTGTAAAAGAACACACCAATGGTATAAGCCAATCCGCCGGCAATGATCCACGCAAATACGGGACCGGGGGTGTTTTTCCATATGGGCCATATCACGAAGAGAAGCATCCAGCCCAGAAAAACATAGAGCGCCGTACTCCAATGGTCATATTTACCGGTCCACCAAAACTTGAGGATAGCGCCCGCGAAAATAATGGTCCACATAATCCCCATAAATATCAGCCGGTAGGGAGCAGATAAATATTGAATGATAACGGGGGTGTAGGTGCCTCCGATCAGGAAAAATATACTGATATGATCGATGATCCGCCACCGGTCCTTCCATATCCCGCGGGGCATAAAATGGTAAACAGCAGAAGAAAAATAAGTTGCGATGATGCCAAATCCAAAGACATAGGCTGTCCAAAGTAATTTTCCTTCCCCAAAAGAACGGGCACTACGAAACAACCAGGGCATCAATACAAGAAAGAAAATCAAACCGGCTGCATGACTCAATCCGTTGAAAATTTCTTCCCGGGTATTTTGCTTTCGTATTTCTTTCATTTGCGCTGTTAGATTTCGATTGTACCGCCCTACGAACTAATTTAATAACGTTTTGAATGAAAATAATGTCTGGTTTGATCTTCGGAAGGAAAAGATCCTAATAAAACTGCCATCTTTACGCATTCATATTTATAACGGGTGGTCTGTTCATATTCCAGGTGATAATATAAACTATTACGTAGGGATTCGGTTGTTTTTCGTGTGACTGATAGGTCATGTCGACCTGATCTCATCCAAATATTTGCATATGAAAAATTTAGTATATACCAATGGTGACCGCATGCCTCTCCTTGGGCTGGGAACCTGGAAATCAATCTCCGGTGAAGTATATGAAGCTGTCAAAGAGGCGATCCGGACCGGGTACAGACATATCGATAGCGCTGCTATTTACAAAAATGAAAAGGAAGTCGGACAGGCGATTGCAGAGCTGATTGCGGAAGGAGTGGTTCGCAGAGAGGATCTGTGGATCACCTCCAAACTATGGAATGATTCTCACCATGTGGAAGACGTCTTACCTGCTTTGGAGGAGACCCTTTCCAATCTTCAATTGGATTATCTGGATCTTTATCTGATGCATTGGCCGGTGGCGATCCGCAAAGGTCTTGATTTCCCCCGAAAACCGGAAGATATGATCCCGCTGGAAGAGATCCCTCTGCTCACCACCTGGGAGGCGACGATTCCTTTAAAAGAGAATGGAATGGTGCGCCATTTGGGGGTTTCAAATTTTAATATCCCAAAACTCAAACATTTGCTCGAAGCCTCTTCGGAAAAACCGGAAATGAACCAGGTGGAAATGCACCCTTATCTTGTGCAGAAAGATCTGGTGAATTTTACACGAGAGCATTCGATTCATCTGACTGCTTATTCTCCATTGGGAAGCGGTGACCGGCCGACCGCGCAAAGAGATGGTTTGCCGGTTCTTCTTCAAAACGAGGTGGTCGAAAAAATAGCCCGTGAAAAAAATGTTACTCCTGCCCAGATTTTGATCTCTTTCCAGTTGAGCCGGGGAATTTCAGTGATCCCAAAATCGGTCAACCCCCGTCGAATTCGGGAAAACTTTGAAGCCGGTCGTGTGGTGCTTTCTGAAGAGGAGATCAAACAACTGGAAGATCTGGATGCCGGCATGCGGTATCTCAATGGAGGGGTTTGGGTGAAAAAAGGATCTCCCTACACGCTTCAATCACTGTGGGAAGAATAAATCCGAATGACCAAAGAAAATAAAAACTCTACGCTTGGCCTGGTATTGATCCTGGGTTCTATGGCAGCCATCGGGCCGCTCAGTATCGATATGTATTTGCCTGCCTTCAATGATATCGCGGCGGCTTTACATACAGACCGGACTCAGGTGGGGTATACCCTGACCAGTTATTTTCTGGGGATTGGAGTAGGACAGATTCTTTTTGGTCCTCTGTCAGACCGGTATGGTCGAAAATGGCCGACGATCATCGGATTGATCGTTTTTGCTCTGTCGGCGCTGGCGATTTCCTTTACACCCAATATTAATTTCTTCATCATCGTCCGTGTTTTTATGGCTTTGGGTGGTTGTATCGGAATGATCACGAGCAAGGCGATCGTCCGTGATATTTTCCCGCCGGAAGAGACGGCAAAGATCTTTTCTATTCTGATGCTGGTCATGGGCGTCGCACCTGTGGTAGCTCCTACGCTGGGTGGATTCATGGTGGCAGAATTTGGCTGGCAATCCATATTTTTATTCCTTACTGTCTATGCGATTTTGATCGCCATCTCGATCGCGACGCTTCTGGGGGAGACGAAGTCGCCTGATCCTACCATTTCTTTGCATCCGCGCGCCGTGTTTCATGATTATATGAAAATCCTGAAAAATCCGTGGTTTATGAAGTATAGCGTAGGGGGATCATTTGCCTACGCGGGCCTGTTTGCTTATATCGCCGGAGCTTCCTTCATCTATATGGATGATTTTGGATTTAGTCAAAAAACTTTCGGCTGGACTTTCGGTCTCAACGCGGGAGGTTATATTTTCGGTGCTCAGATCAACCGCCTGTTTTTGCGAAAATGGTCCAGCGCGGGGGTAAGCCGCCGGGTGATTCAATTTCAAACCGCGGTGGCGATTCTCACCGTGTTGCTTTATGCTTTTCTTTCCGGACAGTCTTATTGGGTACTGATCGGGATCTGGCTCTATTTGTTTAGTTTGGGTTTTATTACGCCCAATACGACGGCTCAGGCTCTGGCGCCATTTTCACGACTGGCCGGATCAGCATCTGCGCTGATCGGCGCGATGCAAATGCTTTTTGGAGCGATGATTTCTGCCGTCGTCAGTGTTGTTTTGGGGCAGAGTTCTATGCCGGTTTTGATCGTCATGTTGACTTGCTCTTTGATCGGCTCAGTTCTCCTTTATCTTCCTGTGCAAAGGAGTCGGATGCCGCAGATTGAAAATTGATGAATTTATCGTTGGATCTTTTCGGGAAGAAATGATGGGTTTTTATCCGAAAAATTAAAAACGCGACGAAAGTGGGGAATGAGGGCTGTTGCTTTTGTCATCCTTCAAAAAACGAGTTGATTTTAACCCGGATTATTCATGAGTTTTGCTACATGTAGATCCGAGGCGACGAAAGCTGCAGGAATAGTAAACTATTGCAAGGCTTTTGCAACGAAGGAGATGCTTGAAGCAAAACCAAACAACATCCATTTTTGAGGAGTTTCAACTCCTCAAAAATGACGACAATCATCTAATAATCAGTGAGACAGAACAAATAAACAATGTTGTGGTGAATAATGCGGGTTAATCTTGATAAGCAAAGAAATGTGGCAAATATGATCCGGTCAATTCAGCCGTGCAAAAACCGATTCATTTTTTGATACAGAGAAAAAACGTAAGGTAAGCGATACCGCAACGATGGAAAGACCGGTGACCAGTCCGATCCAAATTCCTTTTGCTTCAAGGGGAGTATAAAAAGCCAGGTAATATCCAAAAGGTAAACCGATGACCCAATACGCGAGTACGACAAATAACATAGGAATTTTCACATCATAAAGACCTCTCAAGAGTCCTACATCGATCGCCTGAATAGAATCGGAGATCTGGAAGATCCCGGCAAATACCAATAAGATCGAAGCATATTCGATGACGGCCGGTTCATCATTGAACAGGTAGGGGATGTGTTGATTCGTGAGGATATAAGTCGTCGCGCACAGGATCCCATATATGAGACCGATGAGGAGGGTTCTTTTCCCGATCGCTCTTGCGCCTGCCAGATCTCGTCGTCCGAGCGAATTTCCGACCAGAATACTTCCGGCAGAGGATAGTCCCATCGATACCATAAACGTGAGTCCGGCGATGCTGATCGCGATCTGATGAGCAGCAAGCTGCGTGGCACCAAACCATCCGATCATGATCCCTGAGACTGCAAAAGCACCCGATTCCATCGCATATTGCATGCTGGACGGGATTCCGATGTGCAATAGCTGACGGATCGATTTGGCCTTCATCTGTAATGAATTTTTGAGATGACGCCGGTAGGGTGCATATTTTTTAGAAAATAAGACAATCAGAAGAAGCACGATGAAAATCAAAATCCTTGTGATCAGTGTCCCGATGCCCGCTCCGAAAAGCTCATATCGGGGCAATCCCCACTTTCCAAAGATGAAAAGGTAGTTCAGAAAAGCATTCATCGGGATCGACAAAAGCGCCAGCATCATAGCGGTTTTGGTGAATTCCAATCCGTCGGTAAATTGCTTGAGTGCAAGAAACATCAGCATGGGAACCGTCGACCAGCCCATGATGATGAGGTAATCCCGGGCGACCTCCGCCACTTCGGGTGCCTGATCAAGGTGGAAGACAATATCAGAACCCAGATGAACACCGATACCTACCAGAAGAGCGAAAAAAGCACAAAGTATAAAACCGTTGAATGCCAGATGGAGCGATCGTACAGGTTGATTATTACCATTGGCGGTCGCCACCAGTGGAGAAATAGCATAGGAGAGCCCAATTCCCATCACATAAGGGATCGACAATATATTATTGACGAGCGCAGATCCGGCCAGCAGTACAGAATCGATCGATCCGACCATGGCGCTATCGATGATCCCCAGTAGTATCTGTGTGACATTGCCCAGGATGATCGGGATGGACAAATTGATGATTCGGCGATTCATGTGGCAAAATTAGACAATAATTTGATGGAAGAACAGGTTTCTTGAGAGGCGGAATGGAAATATCCCGGATTTTGAGTGAATGGGCACATATGCACGATCAATGTAAGGTCCGGAGCGATACGCGGAGGAGGTCAAAGTTTGACGTCAGCCGTAGGATGAAGAGGCGATGAATAGGAGGATGAAGACAGATGAATTTTATAATCTATGGTGAGGAAAGCAGGGACAGGAAGAGGGAGGAATGGATCTGTTAAGGATCTTTAATGTCTGTGAATGTGTGAATTCTGACTATAAACCACCTGATTTTTAAAATGATATCGTATTTTCGACCTTCATTCTTAGAGTACTTCAATCAGTTTCTATTATAATTTAATCAGCATTAATCAAAGCTATGAAAAAAGAAAGCAGAAGAAGTTTTTTGAAGCAGACCAGCCTTGCGGCGGCTGCATTTACCATCATTCCACGTCATGTGTTGGGAGGGAACGGATGGGTAGCCCCATCTGATCAGCTGACAAAAGGAATAATCGGCGTGGGAGCGATGGGACGAGGACACCTGAACTATGAGGGCAGGACGATTGCGCTCTGTGATGTGGATCGTAATCATCTGGAGAGAGCACAGGAAGTGGTCGGTGGGAATGTGAAAACTTATACAGACTTTAGAGAGCTTTTATTGAATAAAGATATTGATGTGGTGCATATTGTGACGCCACCACACTGGCACGGAATCATGGCTGTGGAAGCAGCCAAGGCCGGGAAGGATATTTGGTGTGAAAAGCCGATGACCCGTACCATCGGTGAAGGCCTGGCGGTGATCGATGCAGTCAAACGTCATGACCGGATGTTCCGACTCAATACCTGGTTCCGGTTTTCATCCAATTTTTACGGAATGGGTGTACCTGTAGAGCCGATTAAAAAATTGGTGGAGAATCGGGTGTTTGGCTGGCCGCTCAAAGTGACGATCAGCGGTACTACCGGATTTGACTGGAAGTTTTACTGGAGTGGAAAAACCAATCTCAAACCAGAGCCGGTACCGGAAGAATTGGATTATGATATGTGGTTGGGGCCTGCGCCATATAAACCTTACAACAAAGATCGGGTTCATGCGAACTTCAGGGGATACTGGGATTATGACGGAGGTGGATTGGGAGATATGGGTCAGCACTATATGGATCCGGTTCAGTATCTCCTCGAGAAAGATGATACAAGCCCCATCCGTGTAGAAGTAGATGCGCCTCAGCAACATCCCGAAGCGGTGGGATCATGGCGCAGAGTCACCTATACTTACGATGATGGTTGTCAGATCATCCTGGACGGTGAAAACAAGGACAAGGACGCCAAATTCATTGAAGGGCCGGACGGATGGCTCAATAAAGGGATGGAGTCTTCTTTTTCCGATATCCATCAGATGATCGATGAATTGCCGGCGCCTACTCCGCAGATCACCTCTTTCAGTGAATCGGTGCGCACCCGGCAAAAGTTTGCATTAAATGAGCTGAATGGTCATCGTAGTTGCAATTTGATCAATATGGGTAAAATCGCATTGCGACTGGGAAGAAACCTTCAGTTTGATCCTGTAAAACAGGTGTTTATCGACGATGACGGAGCCAATTCTCTCATCCATCAGCCGATGCGCGGACACTGGAATATTTAATATTTTTTAGATAAAAACTACAATAACAATCATGATGAAAATCAGATTTCAAATAATAACCCTTCTTGTATCGCTTTTTGTTTTGCCTGGATTCGCGCAGGATACCCGCACCTTTGAGACCAAGGTGGCAGATGCGCTCAACGCTCTTCCTGCTGACAATCAAGATCAGTACACAAAAACGATCGAAGGTCTGGTCAACCTTGGTACCGATGTGATTCCGGAGCTGGGGCGACTGTATCGGGAGAGCAATGATGATGAAAAGGTAAAGCTGGAGTATGCGTTTTCCGGTATTGGAAAATATTTATCATCTACTTCGGGTAGTGTCCGAAGTCAGTTTGCGGATGCTTTCGTCGAAACGATCGATGAGTTCAAAAATAGTCCTTTAGCGATCGATCTTCTGGAAGAGCTGACTTTCTTTTTCCCATCAGAAAAATTGGATTTACTGGTTCCTTTCCTGGATGATATCAATCTACAGATGCGGGTTCTTGATATTTTCGAACTTCATCCGGGAGAAAAAAGTGGTGATATTCTGTGGTCAGCGGCAGGCAAATCAGATATCAATGCACGATTTAAAATTTATAAAATATTGGGTGATCCGCGGTTTGGAAAAACAGATCAGGTGATCAATCCTCAATTGGCCAACCGCGATAATGTCCAGGGATGGCTGTCTCTGGATGGAATGGCCCGGACAGGGGAGGCACAATATGAAGATTATCTGCTGGCTCTTCCGGGAGAGGAACATCATCCTTCTTATACGGATGCGATGATCCATTATGCAGATGCCCGATCTCGAAAGGGAGAGAAAAAAGAAGCTTTTGATTTCTTGAAAAAGATATATGAGACCGATTCTCTTTCTACTACACTAAGAGCATTGGCTGTTCACAAAATGGCTGAGGTGGATCCGGCTGCTTCTGTGCCGGTGCTGCAGCAGGCTTTTGAAATGGAGGATGAAGAGTTTGCGATTGCAGCATCTCATGGCCTGGTGTATCTGGAAGCGGAGCAGTACAGTCTGTTGAAATCCTCAATCGAGCAGACGCTTCCTCTGGCAAAAGCGGATGCGATCCGGACTTTGACCCGCAAAGGATGGGATGGAAGTGTTTCGCTGGCACGCGACGGATTGTCCGATGCGGATACATTGGTGAGAGCACAAGCAGTCATCGGACTGGCTGAAATGACCGGAAAGGATGCGCAGAAAGAGATCTTGACATTTCTACAAAATGCAGAAGAAGAGAGCTTGATTTTGGCCGGGGTGACCGCTTTGCGAATGTCTACCGATCGGAAAAACATCAAGCAGGTGGTGGCTGTTCTGGAGCAGATGCCCGATGATAAAAAAGTGGTCTTGATCCCACTGATCGCGGCGCGGGGAGATCAGAGCGATTTTGATAAAATCCTGAACCTGGCTCGCTCTTCAGAAGGAGAAGTCCAAAAGAAATCGATCGAGGCATTGGCTCGTTTGGGAACAGATAAGCACATCCGGGAAGTGATGAGTTTTTTGGCTGATGATTCAGGCGATCAGGTGGCTACTACTCAAAAAACACTCGATCAGATGATGTGGCGCAGTGAATCTAAGAATTGGGAGCCGGACTTATTAGCTCATCTGGAAGGAAGTGAAAAAATCAAATTTATCCCTCTTATCGGTCATTTGTCAGGTGATAAATCGCAGGAAATGGCGAAGCAAATTCTCTCTGGAAGTGATGCTGAAGCAAAAAATGAGTTGCTGGTCAATCTGGGAGAGTGGGATCGTGGTGATTTGATCGAATCGGTATTCCCGCTCCTAAAAGAGGAGGCTACTTACCGAAATGCTTTCAATGCGATCATGGGAGTGGTCGAGAAAGCCGATTGGACGGAAGTACGCAAGATTTTGTACCTGCAAAAACTATATGATCAAACGGAGTTCTCCAGCGATAAAAATGAGGTGATCAATCGGATGGGGAAACATCGTCATTATTATACGGTGATGACGCTGGGTGAATACCTCCCATCTACAAAAGGAGTCGTGAAAAATAGTGTGGCTACCGCGATCATGAATGTGGTGATGCCGGGAGCGCAAAACGATGATGGGATGAGAGATTCGCTTTCTTTGGCTTTACTGGATCAGGCAGCTGAAGTGATTACCGGACCTGATGCGGTTTATTTCAAAGAAAATATCAAGACTTATATCGAGTCCGTTTCCGGTGATCTTCGGAGGGAGTATGTATCGATGTTCAATGGGACAGACCTGGATGGATGGCATGGTTTTGTCGCCAACCCAATTCAGCTACAGCGGATGTCTGAGAAAGAAATCGCGGAAAAACTTGAAGATGCCAATAAAAGGATGCGCGAAAACTGGTGGGTGGAAAACGGAGAAATTCGGTTTAAGGGAGAAGGACAGAATCTGGTGTCTGAAAAGGATTATAAGAATTTTGTGATGTTGGTGGACTTCAAGATTGGTGATAAAGGAGACAGTGGAGTTTATCTGAGGGGAACACCTCAGGTGCAGATATGGGATATATCACGCACGGATGTAGGGGCTGAAGTAGGCTCGGGAGGACTGTACAACAACCAAAAACATCCCAGCGATCCGCTCACTGTGGCAGATATGCCGGTCGGAGACTGGAATCATATGAAAATCCAGATGATGGATGAAAAGGTTACGGTGTGGCTCAATGGTGAACTGGTCGTCGACGATGTGGTTCTCGAGAATTTCTGGGACCGGTCAAAGCCGATTTTCCCTTCCGGACCGATTGAATTGCAAGCACATGGAACTGATATTGCATTCAAAAATCTTTACATCAAAGAAATTCCCACGGGCGAAGATCTTTTGACAGAAGAAGAAAAGAGCGAAGGATTTGTGCCTCTGTTCAATGGCTATAATCTGGATGGCTGGACCGGCAACAAAAAGCAGTATTTGGTAGAAGAAGGTATGATCGTCGTAGATCCTACAGCCGAAGGTGGACACGGAAATCTTTTCACCGATGAAGAATATGAGAATTTTGTCGTTCGATTTGACTTTCTCCTGACTCCCGGCGCCAACAATGGACTGGGTGTTCATGCACCTTTGACCGGGGATGCAGCTTACGGGGGAAAGGAAATCCAGATTTTGGATAATTCTGCCAGTATTTACGCAAACCTAAAACCCTATCAGTATCATGGTTCGCTCTATGGAATAGCGGCGGCTGAAAGAGGACATCTAAATCCAGTGGGGGAGTGGAATTCGCAGGAGGTCATCATCCGGGGAGATCATTACAAGGTGATTTTAAACGGAACTACAATTCTTGATGTAAATATTAAAGAGGCTACCAAAGATGGTACAGCAGATGGAAGAGAACATCCGGGACTGAAAAAGACCAAAGGTCATTTAGGATTTTTGGGTCATGGTTCAGTTGTAAAATTCAAAAATATACGGCTGAAGAAGCTGTAACAACAAAGCGAATGATGGATATGAAAAGCCCGGCATGTTCGGGCTTTTTTATTTTTGAATAAAACGAAAATCTTTTCATGAAATCTTCTTTGGAAAAATAAAAATAAATCGATCAGGAATTTATTTTTACATATGAAAAATTATTATTTATATTTTTTATGATTGTACTTCTTTGTTTGTCAGTCACTTGTGTTTCATGTGTTTGAGGAGATGAGAATTTGAACGGAAAGTTTTTCTTTTTAAAAAGCACGAAAATGTTTTTATCTATCGTGTTTTGAAGTAACTTTGGAATTTTCTAAATGTGTATTTTTGCAACCTTTGCAAAGAAAACATGTTGTTTTTTGTACACCTCGAAACTATTCAAGATATGAGCACTTCTACTGATACATTGACCCGCACAAAAACATATTCCTATGAGGAGGTTCTACGAAACGCCATGAAATATTTTGGCGGAGACGAACTTTCTGCTACCACCTGGATGAATAAATATGCTGTAAAAACACCAGAGGGTGTTTATCTGGAAAAAACGCCGGATGATATGCATCGGCGAATGGCTCGTGAATTTGCCCGCATAGAAGAAAAGTATCAAAAATCAGATCGACCTTCAAAGAATTTGTCAGAATATGGACAGAAAAGAAGTGCATTGGATGAAAAGGCGATCTATCAGTTTTTCAAAGAATTCAAATATGTTATCCCGCAAGGAAGTGTGATGGCGGCATTGGGGAATAAAGAAATGATCGCTTCCTTGTCCAATTGTGTCGTCGTACCTCCTGTTTTTGATTCTTATGGTGGAATCATGTACACCGATCAGCAGCTCGTCCAGTTGTTCAAGAGAAGATGCGGAGTAGGAGTAGATATCTCAGGATTACGACCTAAGAATGCGCCCGTGTCCAATGCAGCTGGGACGACTACAGGAGCTGTATCATTTATGGAACGATTTTCCAATACCACCAGAGAGGTGGCTCAGCACGGCAGAAGAGGAGCGCTTATGCTGACGATGGATGTGGCTCATCCCGATATTGAAGATTTTGTCACAGTCAAGCAAAATTTATCCAAAGTAACCGGTGCCAATATTTCCATCCGATTGTCAGATGAATTTATGCAGGCTGTCGATGAAAATAAAAAATTTACACTGCGGTGGCCGATTGATGATCCGGATCCAAAATATAATAAACAAATCGATGCCCGGGAATTATGGCAGAGCATCATCGAATGTGCACATAATACCGCAGAGCCGGGATTGATATTCTGGGACCGGCAGCATCATTACAGCACATCTTCGGTTTATCCCGGATTTGAAAACAGCTCGACCAATCCCTGCTCCGAAATCGCGATGCAGGGGGGAGACAGTTGCCGTTTGATTGCTCTCAATCTGGTCAATTTTGTCAAAGATCCATTTACAGAAAAAGCAACTTTTGATTATAAGAAATTCTATGAAACCACCTATGAGGCTCAGCATTTGATGGACAATCTGGTCGACCTTGAGCTGGAAGCGATCGACCGGATCTTGGCGAAGGTGGAATCAGATCCAGAGCCGGATTTTATCAAACGAGTGGAGGTAGAGACCTGGAAGCTTTTATATGAAAATGGTCAGAAAGGGCGGAGAACCGGTCTTGGTTTTACAGCGCTTGCTGACATGTGCGCAGCTATGGGATTGAGTTTTGATGGAGACGAAGCCTTAGAGCTTGTGGAAAAAGTAATGAAGACAAAGCTTCAGGCAGAGTTTGACAGTTCAATTGATATGGCGATTGAAAGAGGTCCGTTTGAAGGTTTTGATCCGGAAATTGAAAAAACATCTGAGTTTGTACAAATGATGGAAAAAGAGTTTCCGGAGTTGTACGATCGGATGATGAAGTTTGGAAGAAGAAATATTTCGATCAGCACGGTAGCACCTACCGGTACACTTAGTATGCTGGCGCAAACTTCATCAGGTATCGAACCTGTTTTTATGCTCTCCTATAAGAGAAGACGAAAAGTCAATGTCAATGATGAAAATGTCAACGTAAGTTATGTGGATGATCTTGGTGATGCGTGGGAAGAGTTTGAGGTTTTTCATCCTCAGCTAAAGACATGGATGGAAGTCAGTGGGCTGAAAGATATCGATCAGAGTCCATATAAAGGAAGTACAGCGTCAGAAATCGATTGGCTCAAACGTGTGGAAATGCAGGCGCTTGTCCAAAAGTATGTAACTCACTCTATCAGCTCGACCATCAATTTGCCTTCTGATGTTTCTGTGGATTCTGTTGGAGGGATTTATTTGGAATCATGGAAAAAAGGACTCAAAGGGATCACAGTGTATCGGGATGGATCGCGAAGCGGTGTTCTGGTATCGTCCGAAGAAGGCGAAGAGGATTCGTCGGATGAAGAAGCAGGATCCAATGGTATCGATGGATATCATCCTCCCAAACGTCCGAAAAAAATCGAAGCGGATGTTATTAGATTCCAGAATGAATATGAAAAATGGCTTGCCGTTGTCGGATTTGTGAATGGAAAACCTTACGAGATATTTACCGGTAAAATGGAAGATTCTTTCAACCTTCCTTCCTTTGTCAATAAAGGCTGGGTGATCAAGAGTAAAACCGATCGCGGTAGCAGATATGATTTTCAGTATATTGATAGGGATGGGTACCGGATTACCATCGAAGGGCTTTCACGATCTTTTGATAAAGAGTATTGGAACTATGCGAAATTGATTTCTGGTGTATTGCGACACAATATGCCGATCAATGATGTGGTGGATCTGATCAATGGCCTCAATCTCTATGATGATAATATCAATACCTGGAAAAATGGTGTCGCCCGTGCTCTGAAAAGATATGTGGCAGATGGTGTCCAGGCCTCTGACAAAGCCTGTCCTTCCTGCGACGATCCCAATGGATTGATCTATGAAGAAGGATGTCTGACCTGTAAGAGCTGCGGATATAGTAAATGCTGATCAAATCCGAGCCGGATAAGCACGAGGATGAAGGAAGACTAAATCTGTAGAATTCTCAAATAGTTCTGTTATTTCCTATGAAATAGTGGAAGTCTGAGTAATTTTTTGGTATATTCAATGTTGGGCAAAATTTTTGAAACCGCCTGAAAGTGCCAAAAATGAAGACGAAGACGATCACCCGGGAAAGGGTACTGGAACAATTGAAACAAGTACGCAATCGAACAGTGGAACTATGCCAACCCTTACAGACAGAAGACTATATACCCCAACCTGCTCCTTTTGTCAGTCCGGCCAAATGGCACTTAGGACATACTACCTGGTTTTTCGAAGAATTTGTATTGATTCCTTTTTTTGAGGGATACAAACGATACCACGAGGATTTTAGTTTTTTGTTCAACAGTTATTACAATCTAAAAGGGGATCGGATCCTTAGGGTGAACCGTGGAAATATGACCCGTCCGACGGTGAAGGAGGTGTATGATTATCGCGCCTATGTGGATCAGGTATTGCAATATTTTCTGGAAGAAATGGAGATCTCCGGAAAACTGGAGGAGACGATCGAAATCGGCTGGAACCATGAACAGCAACATCAGGAATTGTTGCTTACCGATGTAAAATATATATTGGGACATCAGCCTCTGTTTCCATCTTACAAAGAGAATTTTACACTGGTAGACACCAAAAATGCTTCGTCTGACTGGCTCGAATATGAGGGAGGTATTACTTCTGTCGGTGCCGGCAGTGAAGGATTTTCCTATGACAATGAACATGAGCGGCATTCGGTTTTCCTGGCTCCCTATGCGATCCAAAGTGGGTTGGTAACCAATGGAGAATACATCGAGTTTATCGAAGCGGGTGGCTATGAAAATCCTTTGCTATGGTTGGATGAAGGCTGGGCTTGGGTCAACGAGCACCAAGTGAAATCACCTCTGTACTGGCACAGGGTGGATGACGGCTGGAAATATTATACTTTGTCTGGATTGAAAGACATCGATGTCGAAAATCAATTATGCCATATCAGCCATTATGAAGCGATGGCTTTTGCTGAATGGAAAGGTCTCCGACTTCCTACTGAGTTTGAATGGGAAAATTCGGCACGTGATTTTGAGTGGGGGACCCGCTGGGAATGGACCAACAGCGCTTACCTTCCTTATCCAGGATTTAGGAAACCCGAAGGAGCTGTGGGAGAATATAATGGTAAATTTATGGTCAATCAAATGGTGTTACGCGGTGCTTCGACCGCCACTTCACCCGGTCATAGTCGAATAACTTATCGTAATTTTTTTCAATCAAAACATCAATGGCAATGCACAGGAATCCGGTTAGCGAAAAATCTTTGACAGATGAAGAAATCGTGCTGGAGGGACTGCGACAGCCTAATAAATACATCTCTTCACGTTTTTTGTATGATACGGAAGGAAGCAGATTATTTCAGAAAATCATGAAGATGCCGGAATATTATCTTTATGAAGCTGAGTATGAAATATTGAAGGAAAAGGGTGGAGAAATATGGAAAGAACTCCCTTTTAAACGACCGTATTGTGTAGTGGAGCTCGGGGCCGGTGATGGATCCAAGACCATCCAATTGTTGCACCATATGCGGTCGGATCCCTATTTTGAAAAATATTGCCCGGTTGATATTTCTCCCCATGCCAACCTTGATTTGGTGAAGCGTTTGAATGCGTCACTTCCGGATTTGGTGGTCGAGCCTGTAAATGGGAATTACAACGAAGAGCTGGAGAACCTCCTTCCTCCTGATCAACCGGTTTTACTTTTATTTCTGGGTAGCAATATTGGAAATTTCCGATCAGAACAGATGGAATGGTTGATGAAAAATTTTGGGGAGAGCATGAAAAAAGATGATGCGATCCTGGTCGGGATGGATCTCAAAAAACATCCCCGCCTTATCCAAAATGCTTATGATGATAGAGCTGGAATCACCCGGGATTTCAATCTCAATCTTCTACGCCGTTTTAATAGAGAGATGGGCGCAAATTTTGAACTTGATCGATTTGATTTTTACTCGCACTATGATCCTTTAAGTGGAGAAGTGCGAAGCTATCTGGTGAGCTGCATCCGTCAAAAGGTGTTTTTTTCGGATCTGGAGGTGACGATCCATTTTGAGAAAAATGAACTGATTCATACCGAAGTGTCCCGCAAGTTTGACTGGGACGAAATCAATCGTATCTTCTCAAGGTCCGGATTTCGAGATCTGAAGTTCTGGCAGGATCCCAATGAGTATTTTGTGGATGTATTGGCAGTTCGTTCTTGATAACGGATCAGATAAACCGGAAAAGATCTTCAAAATGACGCCGAACCTTGGGCGCCTCTGCAAACTCATCTTTGTGTACATCCCGGTAACCCAAAGCCAACAATACCACTGAGTGAAGGTTATCATCTTCCAGATCAAAATATTCATCGATCGCTTTGCTGTTGAATCCTTCCATCGGCGTGGCATCTACATGACACAAAGCAGCAGCATCGATAGCTGTACCCAATGCGATGTAAATCTGTCGCGCTGCCCATTCCCGGATTTCTTTATCATTTTTTGAACGGACAAATTTGAGAATACTGGTCTTGAAATCATCTAAAAGTTCGATGTCAAGATCACGGATCTCGGCAATGGTCTTCATATAATCGTCTACCAGAAGCTCCGTCACCTGATTCCAGGCAGAAAAAATCAACAAATGTGAAGATTCGAGTACTTGCGGCTGACCGCAAGCGATCTGAAAAAGATCTTTTTTGACTTCCGGATTTTCCACGACCAATATTTCAAAGGGTTGTAGTCCCATGGATGTGGGAGCGAGCCGGATCGATTTCAGGATTTTATTGACTTTTTCTTTTGCAACCTCCTCGCCATTCATTCTTTTTACAGAATATCGCCACTCCAGCTGCTTAATGAGTTTCATATATATGATGTGATTACTAAATGATATTGAATTCAATGTAACAGAACATCGAAGTACTAAAATTGTTAGAAAGATTCTTTTTGATCTTTCATAAACATCAGTGATCTGGGTTTTTACACAAATCGAATAATCAGTGGCTCTGCCAATGTTGACTGCGATTTATCTTACTTCTGTCCTTGCGATGATCCACCGGAACAAAGATGGAATATATCGTTTTAGATAAATAGCGAGTAATTCAGACCCTCCGATATAGGCTTCTTTTTTCCTTTTACGCATTACCTTCACCACCTTTTTTGCGAATTTGTCGGGTGACATCCCCGCGGCGGTTTTTTTGTCCATGGTGTTTTGTGGTTTCCCGTCCGCAGTAAGTGCATTTCGGGTCACATCGGTTCGGATAAATCCGGGACAAATGAGGGTGACATCTATTCCTTCTTTTTCTACTTCAAACCGCAGAGAATCAAAATATCCCTGCAAAGCATGTTTGCTGGCAGAGTAGGTGGACCGGTAGGGCGTACCAAATTTTCCTACGACACTCGAGATCGTCATGATGTGTCCCGATTTTTGTTGGAGCATCGTCGGTACGACGAGCCGGGTCAATTCGATCGTTCCGAAGAAATTGATCTCAAATACTTTTCGGGATACTTCCGGAAGCGTATCCTTTGCCAGCGCGCGCTGACTTATTCCGCCATTGTTGATCAGAATATCGATGCGTCCGCCCAGAGAAATCGCTTTTTTTACTTTTTGATCCAACAAATCGATTTCTGTCAGGTCAAGAGGAAGTATATGTTTTTCGCCGGTTCCCTCACATGCATCTGCCACTGCCTGAAGCTTTTCTACATTTCGGGCGGATAAAATCAAATTCGCATTTTCAAGGGCAAAAGCGCGAGCCATGGCGGCACCCAAACCGGCTGATGCGCCGGTGATCCATATCCATTTGTTTTTGAAAGTACTCATCAGTCTTTTACACGGTTGAGCGACATGGCACGAAGCATATATTTGGGTAATTGTTTCGTCCTGTCTCTTTTTAATAAATCAAGATACCAACCCAGTTTTTTCAGAACTGGAATTTTGTGAGTTTCTACAAATTCTATCAGTGTACCATCGGGATCTTCCGTATAACTAAAATGACCTGCTGCTTCTCCCATGTCAAACTGGTCGCTGCTATCCACCGTAAACGGAGAACCGAAATCTGCACATCTTTCCCTCATTTCATCCATGCCGATGATATCAAAGCATATATGGATAAACCCTAAATCACCCCAGTATCGATTTTCAAAAATCTTTTTTGGTTTCCGGCTTGTTGTCTCGATCAATTCTATATTGGTCTCTCCAAGTAATCCGGAGAATGGTCCCATTTCTTTTTGGTGACGAGACAAAAGAACCCGCCGGAAATTTTGAGATGTCTGATCCCATCCGGATAAGTCCTCCTGCTTTCCTTCTACATCATAGACTATCTTGTCATAACCAAGGATGTGACTGTAAAACTCTATGGACTTGTCCATATCACTGACACCGATTACAGCTCCGCAGATGCCTCCGTTTGGATTTCTTGATTGACGGAACCAGCTATCGGAATTTACCATTTGAAAAGGATTGCCGAAAGGATCTTCAAAGAAGAAATGCTGACAGCCGGAAGGATCTTTTTGGATGGAGGTAAGCATCTTAACGCCTTTCGCGTTTAAAATCTCATACGACTTTTGGATATTGAAAGATTTTATCTTGATGATATTGATTCCCAGATCGCCCGGATAGATTTCAAACTTGGCTTTTTCCGGTGTACGGTCTATATATTGCCATATCTCAAATCCTCCACCACCATTCATATTCAAAGCGAGAACCGCATGCCGGTTCCTTGGCTTCCCTCCTGTGTATGGAAGCATTAGATTGGCTTCGGCTTTTTCTTCAAAAATAGGAACGTCGACCTGGAGATGTTTTCGATACCACCTCCATGAATCTTCTACGTCGGTTACCCCGACCCCGATTTGTTGAATTCCACTGATAAAAGGTTTTTGCATATTATTCATTCTCACATGAAGCGGCGAAGATACTAAATAAATAAGATTGTGCCCGCTTACGATTCAAATGAAAATATCATTTACAGAGTCACCGGACGATCGATTGGAGCTATCTCATCCATTTTGAATCACTCTTTGAGCTCTTTTTTCTGCAATATCCTTTTTCAGGTTTTGCCATCGGTTTCCCAAGGCACGATTCATACCTTTGTCGACCACAAAGTGGCGTGAAATATTCATCAAACCTTTGGCCTTGGTCATGATCGATGCATTGGCGCGAAGACTCAGCGAATATCCTCCTACTACATAGTGCATGAAATGCCAGCAACCCATCGGCATGAAAAGTGTCTCCCCATGCTGGAGTATCGTGCGATATCCTTTTGCAAGTTTGAGAGCTGGATAGGTTTCATAATCAGGATTGAGCACATTGACGTGACTCTGAACCGTGAAAGGATGATTGTACAAATATACCTTTTGATCGTAATCAAAGAGAATACATTCTTTCTCCGTTTGGAAATGAGTATGAAACACACATGAATAATCAATGTCGTAATGGAGAGCTACTTTGGAACCGGCACCACCGAAAAACATATATTTATAATTTTTCAGAAAACCGTTCATAATAGTAGGCATACTGAAATCATCGGTAAGTTCGGGAGCATGCTCGAAGATGTTATACAAAAACATCCTGAGATCCGTCGGTTCATGCTGGATCAATTCCAGATAATCACCCAACTTCATCCGGGTGGTGGGAGACATATAGCCTTTGCCTGGTTTGTGGTAATCCTTTCCATACAGCGGTACCTCCAAATGACCATAGTTTTCTTTCAAAAAATCCCATGTCCACTTATCGGTAGCAGGCCAATCTGACGCCAGATCTTTCAGCACCACCGGCGTTTTGGTACGCAGATATTTCTCCTGAAATTCCTGTGGAGAAATACCGCTCACTTTTTCAATGGGTCGTAGTTCCATAGATGATTTTTTTAAATTAGATATTTCAAACTTTTTTATTCGAATGATGAATGTAAACGCAATTCAGGATCAATGTGTGTTGTTTGCCCATATTTTTTAACTGTTAATTGATTTTGTACCATCTACTTTGATCCTTATATATGTTTTGTTTTTTGCTATAGTGAAAATACTATAACTTGGATAATCAAATGGTATAAAATGAAAACAAAAAAAGAAATAGTGACGGATTGGCTCCCACGTTACACGGGAACTGCTGTAGAGGAATTTGGCGAGTATATTTTATTGGTTAATTTTTCTTTTTATGTGGAGCTGTTTGCAAAATGGTTTGGTTGTGAAGTCAGGGGAAAAGGTCTGGCCATGCGCTCTACTACTCACAATAATATCACGATTGTCAATTTTGGTATGGGAAGCCCCAATGCGGGAACCATCATTGATCTGCTCAGTGTGGTCAAACCCAAAGCAGTTTTGTTTTTGGGAAAATGCGGTGGATTGAAAGCTCATACCAATCAGGTGGGCGATCTGATATTGCCGATTGCCGCGATCAGAGGAGAGGGGACCTCAGATGATTACCTTCCGCGAGAAGTTCCAGCGCTTCCCGCCTTTGCTCTGCAAAAAGCAATATCTACTACTATTCGCGATCATGGTCGCGACTACTGGACCGGGACGGTTTATACGACCAACAAGCGTGTGTGGGAGCACCGCGAGGATTTCAAAGAATATCTTCGACTCCTGAGGGTCATGGCGATTGATATGGAGACAGCCACTATATTTGTGGCCGCATTCAAAAATCATATGCCGGCCGGAGCGCTTCTGCTGGTATCCGATATACCGATGCTTCCGGAGGGAGTCAAAACCGCAGAAAGTGATTTGGAAGTCACGGAAAATTTTGTCGAACCTCATCTACGGATTGGGATCGATAGTCTGAAACAATTGATCAATAAATCTCTTACGGTCAAACATTTGAAATTTTAGAAGAGACTGGAGATTGAAAAAGAAAGGAATAAAAAAGACCGGTTCGATAATATCCCCCTATGTAGAACCGGTCTAGACCATGAGTAATTCAATCGCATTTAAAACTTATACGATCATATTACAAGGGTATAACCATCCAAATTGGATTTTTATTTTACAGAAACATGCTTTTCTTTGAAGATTTTTCGTCCTGATTCTGAAATACTCTCAGGAGGGAAACCGGGAAAAACAACAATAATGTCATACGAATAGTCGATCTTGTCATTTTGGCAGTATTACTGGTGCTGGCATAGGATTTGAACCTGGATATCTATAAAAAATATTAATTCTATGGAACAAGGACAAATTTCTGTACAATCGGAGAATATCTTTCCGATCATTAAGAAGTTTTTATACACAGATCATGAGATTTTTCTGAGGGAATTGATTTCGAACGCAGTAGATGCTACCCAAAAACTAAAAACGCTTTCTCGGCGGGGAGAGTACAAGGGGAGCACGGATCAGTTGCAAATCCGCGTGGAAATCGATAAAGAAGCCGGGACACTGACCATCTCGGATGATGGTCTGGGAATGACCAGAGAGGAAGTGAAGAAGTATCTTAATCAGCTGGCTCTATCGAGTGCCAATGAATTTTTAGAAAAGTATAAAGATGAAGGAAGTGGTATCATCGGGCATTTTGGTTTGGGATTTTATTCTGCCTTTATGGTAGCCAAAAAAGTCGAGGTGGTGACACAGTCGTGGCAGGAAGGTGCAGAAGCGGTGCGATGGACTTGTGAAGGAGATCCAGCTTATACACTGGAGGAGGCGAGTCGTGATTCGGTGGGAACCGATGTCATCCTTCACGTCACTGATGAAGAAAAAGATTTTCTGGAAGAAAGTACGATCGCTTCTTTGCTCGACAAGTATTGTAAGTTTTTATCGGTGCCCATCCAGTTTGGGATGAAAGAGGTACCTGTTGTCAAAGAAGGAGAAGAAGCTGAGGAGGCAGATGAAGAGCCGGAGATGCAAGAGGTTCCCAACATCGTCAATAATACAGATCCTCTGTGGAAGAAAGTCCCTCAGGATCTTAAGGATGAAGATTATCTGGATTTTTACGACGAATTGTATCCTTTCAGTGATCAGCCTCTGTTTTGGATTCATTTGAATATTGATTATCCTTTCAATCTGACTGGAATTTTGTATTTCCCCAAGATCCACAACCAGCTGGAAGTTCAGAAAAATAAAATCCAGCTTTATTCCAATCAGGTATATGTCACCGATGAAGTGAAGGAGATCGTCCCGGAATTTCTTACGCTTCTCCATGGGGTGATCGATTCTCCTGATATTCCACTCAATGTTTCGAGAAGTGCCTTACAGAGTGATAGAAATGTGAAAAAAATCACTGGATATATTTCCAGGAAAGTGGCTGAAAAATTGAAGGAGGTTTTCAAAGAAGATCGAAAAGAATTTGAAAATAAATGGGAGGATATCGGTGTATTCATCAAGTATGGAATGGTCAGTGAGGATAAATTTTATGACCGGATCAAAGATATTGCCCTGTTGAAAAATACGGAGAACGAATATTTTACGATCGAAGAGTATTTTGATAAGGTCAAAGAAAATCAGACCGACAAAAATGATGTAAAAGTAGCCATCTACACATTCAACACTGAGGCGCAGGATAGCTATGTACGTGCTGCAAAATCATATGGTTATGATGTTTTGCTGATGGATCAGGTGTTGGACAATCACTTTATTCAGGCGTTGGAATACAAGTGGGATCAGGTCAGGTTTGTACGAGTAGATAGCGATACGGTGGACAAACTGGTTGATAAAGGTGAGGAGAAGGAAGTTGCTTTGAGCGAAAATGAAGAAAAGAAAGTAAAAGAACTTTTCACCAGTGTCCTTTCGATCGATGACAATAACCTCGATATAAGAGCTTTGCCTTCAGATGTAGACCCGGTCCAGATCGTCAAACCTGAGTTTATGCGTCGGATGGAGGAGATGCAACAGCTCCAGTCCGGACAACTCCCCGGGCTTGATCTGGGAATGTATCAGGTCGTAGTGAATGGTAACCATCCGTTGATCGCCAAAAAACTGGTGAACATGCGGAGCGAAGAAAAGATGAACAATTTTACGAAGTATTTGTACAATCTCGCTCTACTCAATCAAAATATGTTGAGAGGGGAGAAACTTACAGAATTTGTAAAGCAAAGCCTTGAATATGCGACGCATTAAATTCTGAAGCAAAATGACTTCGGATTTTAAAATATAAAACTCAAGGCTGCGTTCTTGTACTTATAAGGAATGATAGCAGGAAGCCCGGGTGAAGTCTTTCATCCGGGCTCTGGTTTTTCAGGGGTGGAATCTATATAAAACTAATGACCGGATCGTATGGGATCTTTCCTTCTTCTTTTCTTCCCGATCGCTGTTGATGAGTCTGATTTTCCGGATGGAGATTTGTAGCCCGGATCACTCGTCCATCACCTGGTTCCGTAGTTTTTTGAGGAAGGGAGAGGCAAAAATAAAATCAATGAGCTCTTCGTTCTTTGAGTTCAATACATCGTCTTTAGATCCTTGCCAGGTCAGCACACCATTGTGCAGAAGGTTGATGTGATCTCCCATTTTCAGTACCGAGTTCATATCATGGGTATTGATGATGGTTGTGATTTTGTCATCATACGTGATTCCACTTATCAGATCATCTATCACCAGTGAAGTTTGTGGATCCAGTCCTGAATTTGGCTCGTCACAGAAAAGGTATTTGGGTTCCATGACGATGGCACGGGCGATGCCCACTCGTTTTTGCATACCTCCTGATATTTCAGACGGATACTGATGGTTGACACCTTCCAGGTTTACCCGTTCAAGACAATAATCTACCCGTTTGTCTTTTTCTCTTCGGGTCATACCTGTAAACATATCCAAAGGAAACCGGACATTTTCCTCTACCGTCATCGAATCAAATAAGGCCGATCCCTGAAACAACATTCCTACCTCCTTTCTGAGTTTTTGAACTTCTTTGTGGTCCAGTTGAGTGAAATTGATATCATCGTACCAGATTTCACCCTGGGTTGGATTCATCAGACCGACAAGGATTTTGAGAAGGACGGTTTTTCCGGCTCCACTTTTTCCTATGATCAGATTGTTTTTTCCGGATTCAAAGGTGATAGATATATCTTTGAGGACTTCCTTTTGATCAAAACTTTTGAATATATGTTGACAGCGTATCATGATTATTATTATGTGGTCAGAAGGAGAACAATGATATAGTCGGCCAGAAGAATCAGGACATCACTTACGACGACTGCATTGGTGCTGGCTTTTCCGAGTTCGATCGATCCACCCTCTACATAGTACCCCTGATAACAGGATACCGATGTCAAAATAAATGAAAAGACAAACGCTTTTACCAGCATCATTACTACATTGAAAGGATCAAAAAAGGATCTCAATCCCTTTATATAATCCATGCTTGATAAGTCACCAAAAGGAACCACTGCAATAAATCCACCGATGATGCTCACAAATGCACCGATACAAACAAGAATAGGAATGATCGTGACAGCTGCGATCAGTTTGGGCATGATGAGGTAACTGGCCGTATTGACCCCCATCACTTCCATGGCATCTATATGTTCTTTTTGACGCATTCCCCCCAGCTCGGATGCCATATTGGATCCTACCTTCCCCGCCAAAACAAGACCTGTAAAAGTCGGTGCCAGTTCGATGATTGTCATATCTCGTACGATATAGCCGATATAGTACTTGGGGATAAAAGTTCCACCCATCTGATAATTGAACTGTACGGCTGATACTGCACCTATAAATACCGATATCAAAACAACAATGATCAGGGATCCGATCCCGATGTCGTACATCTGACGGACGATTTCCTTCCAATACATTCGAAAATTGGCCGGTCTTCTCAGTGTGGAAGCCAGCATGATCATATATCGGCCGGTATGAAATAACATCGATCTAATCATAGGGCTGTAAAGATGATGAAATAAATTAACTTATTTTTTCTTCAGACGGAAAAATGATACATAAAATAACGGGAGACCGTCTCATATATTACCACTTATGCAAGGTATTGCAAGGATATTATCGAGGAGGCTTATATCGGGATTGCTCCATTATTTTTTGAAAATCTGTATCCTGTACCATTTCTTCCATCTCAACCTCCGGGTTGTTTTTCATATATGATTCTACAATTTTATAACCAATCCAGTTGGCGATTCTTCCCGGGGCTTCCTTCGGTAAACCCGGAGTGCCCGGACCGGGATCGATAAATCCCTGGAACTTTCTCAGATCATTGTCATAAAAATAACCAAGATCAAGAAGATACGACCATATATCCAGCTCGTGCTGATCGACCCATTCCATCTCTTCTTCTGTATACAAAGCGATCCGGTGCATAGGTTCTTCAGGCAATAACCGCGATGCGATATAAAGTACCTTCCCATTTCGGATCATGAACTCAAGCATATTGCCCACGGTGATATCTGGTATCATCGATTCTGCAATGGCTTTGACCACATTGCCCGTCAGATATTCGGGCGTCATGGTTTTGAGCATGTAATTGTGAAAAACGGAAGGATCGTAATAGGGATAATCTTCTCCCAGGAAAAAATCAAGTCCAATACCTACGATTTCAGTTCCGATGGTAAAGGTTCCGATACCAAATTCGGAAACATACGTGAAATATAGAGGTGTTTCCCGCTCCGGGAAATAATAATTGAAATATGCATTGATCGTTCCCAGGTCTTTTTCAATTGGATCTAAATCAGGAAATAAAATGGATGTGGTATCGATCAGGTGCTGAATGGCAGGAGAAGCGCAGAAGTATGCAATCAAAGAATCCAGTTCTATCGATTGTACATCCTGAGGGAAAATGACCTGATTGAAGAAAACATCGGAAAAAATCGGATATTTTTCAAAAAGTTCTTCAGAGCGGTTTGTTTCAGAGTCTGATGTCGGCGAACAAAGAATTTTTTCAAATCGAACGGCAGAAACGGGCTCAGTAGAAAGTTGCAAATCGGTGCGTCCGGGGGAAGTATCCGATTGGCATCCGTAGAAAACAGTAAAGGCAAAAAGATATAAGACCGGTTTGTATAGAAATGAGATTTTCGGAAGCATTTTACAAAAATTTGATACAGGCTGAATGAACGAAACAATTTGTCAAACGACAAATTTATGGGTTCATTGTGAATTATTTATTCTCAAAGAGATGGAACAACTTATATGATCGTGCTGTTTTCAGGAACTTTCGATTATTTTGGTCATCTCATCCTGAAGTGATAAGAAACGTGTAAATGCAATATTTTGGAGGCTGAACCGGAATAGTAGGCATATTTGGTTTTGTGATATGCCGATATTGCGTTTGAAAACTTTGATCGATCGGGCTTTGAATCATGTCTCGGGATTTTGGAAATAGTGTATTCATCGTATATTTGATGCTCATTAGGATAAAATAATTATATTTATCTCTTGAGATCATATCAAAGATTCACATGGAAAAATGGAAAAAGATAGTTGCTTTCCCCCTGATCATCCTCTTTAGTACCGTGGGGTGGGGGCAGACCATTCAGGAAAGAGTGTTGGATTTTCATGTATCTCCCATGTTTAGCCGGATCAACAGCTCCAGTGATTTTATTGAAGCAAATGGGATAAATGTAGGGCTTAAAGTGGGAACCAGCGTCAATTTTAAAATGGCGGACTGGATCGGAATCGTCGGTGGAATTGATTTTGCTTTATGGTCGGGAGGGAATTTACTCTATAAAAAAGGTGGAAATTTTTTGCCTAAAAGCGATCTGTCCAATCCTGATTTGAATAAGGGTGACAAACCATTGCCGGATAATACCAATATCCGGTATACACTGAATTATCTGGAGCTGCCGGTAGGACTTCAGTTCGAATTTCCTGTTCCGGGAGGGAATCGGGTCTTTGCCCGAATTCCGATGATGACGCTCGGTATCCAAAACCGGGCTCGAGGAGCGATCGAAGCGGGAAGTATCATGACAAAAGGAGAAAAAATCGGAAAGGATGTTTCTTTCTTCAACTTCATGTGGGGCATGGGGCTTGGGATGGACTTCGAACGTTGGAATAAAGATGTCCGGCTTATGGTGTTTGTCAATTCCGGATTGGCAGACGTGACGAAAAATAAAGGAAGACAGGTCATCGTCGTCGATGGAGAAGACAGGGTGGTCCGAGAAAATTCCAAAGCTGCTCTGAGTCAATATGGGGTTCAGATGGCTATAAAACTGTATTGAACGATGAGTGAGATGGATTATATCATGATTCCTGAGCTGGAAGATTTTATCCGGCGCGGTTTGGCAGAAGATGTGGGGGAAGGGGATCATACCTCTTTGGCATGTATTCCGGAAGATGATGTGACGGAAGCTCGATTATTGGTCAAGGAGGATTGTGTGTTTTCCGGACTTCCGGTGGCAGAAGCAATGATGAAGTATGTGGATCCGGATGTCGAGATTGATTTTCAGGTGGCAGAAGGAGAGGAGGTACAAGCCGGCAAAACAGCGTTTTTGGTTCGGATGAATACGCACGCACTTCTTATGGTAGAACGGTTTATGCTGAATACTTTGCAGAGAATGTGCGCTATCGCTACCATGAGTAGAAGCTACGCGGTGGAAGTGGAAGGATGGCCCGTTCAGATATTGGATACACGAAAGACGACCCCGCACATGCGTTTGCTGGAAAAATGGGCTGTAAAAACCGGGGGGTGTACGAATTACAGAATGGGCTTGTATGACCGTATCATGATCAAAGACAACCATGTCGATGCTGCCGGATCGATGAAATCCGCACTGAATAAAGTACATCAGTATCTTGCAGAGAAAAATCTGAACCTCGAAGTGACCGTCGAAGTCCGGGATTTTCAAGAATTAAATGAAGCACTGAAAATCGGTGGATTTCAGCGGATTATGCTTGACAATTTTTCTGTAGCGGAGATGAGGGAGGCAGTTTCTTTGATCGATGGAAGATACGAAGTGGAAGCCTCCGGTGGTATCACATTGCATGATCTCAAAGCAATAGCAAAGACCGGCGTGGATTTTATTTCTGTGGGAGCTCTTACGCATGGAGTCAGAGCCGTCGATCTTAGTCTGAAAGTCATAAAAAAATGATCTCAGAAAAATCCCCGCATATTATTCAATCGATGATAGTTCGATCAGGTCATCGACTCGATTCTGGATGACCGTTACGTCCAGATTTTGAAGTCTTTGAAGAGAAAAGTCTTCGACACAAAAAGATCCCATTACAGCACCATAGATCAATCCTTTTTTCATTGTTTTGAAATCAATGGTCGGCTGACTGGCCAGATACCCCATCAGACCACCGGCAAAGCTATCTCCTGCTCCTGTGGGATCGATGATGGAAGATAGTGGCAAAGCGGGCGCGAAAAACATTTTGTTTTCTCCAAACAACAAAGCTCCGTGTTCACCTTTTTTGATGATCAGATATCGTATACCATATTCCATAATGGATTCTGCGGCTTCTACCAGGTTGTATTTCCCACTGAGCAACCGGGCTTCTTCATCGTTGATGCTCAGCAGATCAACCTGCCGGATCGCCGATTCAAGGTCATCCCGAGCAATGTCTATCCAGAAGTTCATCGTATCCATAGCAACAAAAGCAGGCCGGTTTTTCATTTGCTCCATTACCTTCAGCTGAATCTGAGGGGTCAGATTCCCCAGCATAAGGAAACGACTGTTTTTGTACTCTTCCGGCAAGACGGGATCAAAATCTTCCAGTACATTCAATTCGGTGGTCAGGGTGGTCCGGTCGATCAGGTTTTGGTCATATTCCCCTTCCCAAAAAAATGATCTTCCGTTTTCAACGACATTGACTCCGGACAGATCGATGCCCCGCGCTTTCATTTTATCGATTTCAGAGGAAGGCCAGTCATCCCCGATGATTGATACCAGCTGGATCTGATCATAAAGATAGGACGCTGCCCATGCTGTATAGGTAGCGGCACCGCCGATGACTTTATCTGCTTTTCCAAATGGGGTTTTGATCGAATCAAAAGCGATGGTGCCTACGATAGTTAAACTCATATTCTCTTTAATTACAAAAAAAGCCTTGCCGTTTTGAAGGGCAAGGCTACTAACGAAGTAACTGTATAATGACGTCAGTCTGAATCCAAAATTAAACTTTCAAGCCCAAGCCAGCCATTTCTGAAATTTCCAGCATGCGCTCGATAGATTTTACTCCTTTTTCAATGACCCATGCGGGCAAATTTACTTCAGGTTTTTCATATTTCATACATAAATACAATTTTTCCATCGTATTTCTTTTCATATGCGGACACTCATTGCAGGCACAAACACCATTGGCGGGAGCCGGGATGAAGATTTTGTCCGGCGAAGCCAGCTCCATCTGATGAATGATACCGGATTCAGTGGCCACAATAAATTTTTGAGACGAAGAATCCTGTGTATATCTCAGCAGATTGCTTGTCGATCCGATAAAATCCGCTTTGTCCAGGATATGCTCCTCACATTCCGGATGGGCGATTAGCTCGGCATCAGGATTTTCTATCTGCAGACGGGTGATCTTTTCATTACTGAATACTTCATGAACCATGCATGAACCATTCCATAGAATCAGTTCCCGCCCTGTTTTTTTCTGAAGATAAAGTCCCAGATTTCGGTCGGGCGCAAAAATAATTTCTTTCCCCGGTGGAATACTGTTGATCACATCTACTGCATTGGTAGATGTGCAGCAGATATCCGTCAGTGTCTTCAGCTCAGCTGTGCAGTTGATGTAGCTGACCACGACCGCATCCGGATGTTGCTCTTTGAATTTTCGGAAAAGTGGTGGCGGACATGAATCAGAAAGTGAACAACCCGCCTTCAGATCAGGTAACAATACTTTTTTATTCGGTGACAACATCTTTGCTGTTTCTGCCATGAAATGTACACCAGCAAATACGATTACATCCGCATCGGTATCTGCTGCCTTTTGACTTAATCCAAGGCTGTCTCCAATATAATCCGCTATGTCCTGAATCTCTGACTCCTGGTAGTAATGCGCCAGAATGATCGCATTTTTTTCTTTCTTCATCCGCTGGATCTCTTCTTCCAGATCGAGAGAAGGATCTACATCAAGATCAAGAAATCCCTTTTTTTCGAGATTGCGTTCTGCTATGACTAAGTTTCCGTTCATCTTTTTTCTAAAATCAAGGCTAAAGTAAATAAAAAATTGAAGATTCCAATATTTAGGCTCACAACCCAATGTATTTAGCTCTAAGATATAGCAAAAAAAGTGAAGGGGGAAAGTTTGATTGGTTAAGGTCTGCAGGGAGCGTTGTCGATGATAAATGAAATGTGGCGAGATTTGTCAAAAAAATGATTTACCTGCCTATGTAAAAGACTGCGGGAACCTTGTGTAGATAACGGGTGTCGATATTTTTCCATTCCTGTATAGTAAGCGTTCGGATCTTCATCGATGGGGAGAGAAGGTCCGAAGAAACCGAAAGGCGATAGTCAGGAGGCAACGTTTGGATAAGCATTTGAATGGTTCTTTGGTTGCGATAAGGTGTTTCTATGAATATCTGGGTGTATCCGTTTCTGATCGCAGGATGCAACGCGTTCAGTTTCTTTTTTAACTCAGATGGCTGGATTGGAAAATAGCCGTGATAAGTAAATTGATTTCCATTGAGCCCTGAAGACATCAGTCCGAGTATGATCGCATTGTTTCCCGGAAGTGGTTTTACTGGGATCCCTTCCCGGTGAGCATGTGCTACTACCTCATAACCGGGATCTGCTACGGCTGGTGTGCCTGCTTCAGAGGTCAATGCGCCGGTTTTCCCGGACATCCATTCCTTTCGGATCGGTGCAAGAGGAAATCGCTGGCTGTGTTTATCATATTCGAAAAATATCCGCCCGTCGATATCATAATCGGGATCGATGCTTCGCAGCCATCGCCGCGTCGTTCTTATCCGTTCACAAATAAAAAAGTCGATTTCGGGCAACAGAAGCCGTACCATGGGATGGGGCTCATCTTCGGGTGACAGAGCTGTAGGTATAAGCAGTAATGCAGCATTTTTTTTCATGGACGAAAAATACACAAAAATTGATCAATCCGGATTGTTTACGGAGAGGGATCTATATTTTGTAAATGGTTAAGAAAGAGTAAGAGCATGGTCTGGGAATGGAGGATGATTGCGGTGATAAAATAATAAGCAGGCATTTGATAAACAGGGAAAAGACATCATATAACAAATAATTTTTCAAACTTATTGAAAACCAAAAGTGGAGTGGTAGCGATGATTTTTTCAATGAGAGCTTTATATTTGCACACCGGAAAAATTGATTGTCTGTGTGTTAGATGAAAATTTCGATAAAAACGGATTTTCAAGAGCGCTTCAAAATCAACCTGTATTGGTAAATTGTAACTTAATTGTTCGGAAAGAATTGATGTCGTTTCTATCAATTCTGATCTTTTTGTTTCTTAAGTTCCCATCTGTTTTTGCACAAGATCCGCTGATGAACGGGGTGGTGAAAGATGAAAATGGAGAACCGCTCATCGGTGTAAATATTGTAGAAAAAGGTACTACAAACGGAACTGTAACCGATTTGGATGGTCAGTTTGAGATAAAAGTGGATGCCGGGACCACGGTATTATTTTCTTATATAGGATACGAATCGAAAGAGGTCATATGGGAAGGAGAAAATCCGGTGGAGGTTGTCTTGTCTACCGAATCGGAGTTGCTTGATGAGGTCGTGATCATCGGTGCATATGGGAGTGCGCAGAAGAGATCAGATATGGTAGGATCTGCCTATCAGGTAGATGCGGACAAACTTGAATTTTTGCCTGCGGGCCGGATTGATAATCTTCTGGAGGGGTTGGTGCCGGGTCTGCAGATCATGCCCAATACTGATGCGGCTTCAAGTACCAAGCAACGGATGAATCTCCGCGTACGCGGAGAAGGGTCGATGTCTGCTTCCAATGAACCCTTGTGGATCGTCGACGGATCCCGTTTTTATACCGGAGATCGGACCAATATGATTTCGGGGATCAATACCTCTGTCAGCCCTCTTTCTTATCTCAATCCCGACGATATCGAAAGCATCACCGTCCTGAAAGATGCATCAGCGACTTCTATTTATGGTGCTGATGGAGCCAATGGTGTGATTCTTATCACCACAAAAGGAGGACAGATGAATGACGGAAAAGCAAAGGTGAATCTTTCCGTTCGTTCCGGTATTTCTCAAATCAACGAAAGCAGTCGCTTCAAGGTGTTGGATGCTGATCAATATATGATGCTGGCCTGGGAAGCCTATGAGAATTCAGGCAGGGATCCTGAGTTGTTCCCATTTCAGGACAATGAGCTGAATGCATTTAACAAAACAGACACCAGATGGGTGGATGTCTTTTATGGAAAAGGGAAAACTACTGATGCAAACCTGAGTGTTTCGGGAGGCAATGAGAATCTGAAGTACTATATCTCTACTGCATACTATAATGACCAGTCCACGATCATCGGCAATGATCAGAATCGATTTGCTTTGAGATCAAACTTGGATCTTAAAATGAGTGAAAAACTGAATTTGGTTCTTCATTATACTTCTTCATACAACCGCAACAATATATTCAATCCGGGGAATGATTATTACCAGTTTTTACCGATATACTCCCCTTATAATTCGGACGGGACTTTTCGGTTGTACAATCAGATTATTGAGGGTGCCGATGCTATGGGGAATCCACAGTGGCAGACCAATCGATTTTTGAATTCTGTGGCAGTTCGGGAAGAAAATGATGATTTTCAGACTTCATTGCTATCCAATGTCAATGCTACTCTGAGATATGATGTTTGGGAAGGACTCACTTTTTCGAGTCAGTTCGGTCTGGATTATCAGGATGTCAACGAAGAGCGTTATTCTGCCCGTACCAACTGGTCAGGGATTTCATCGGGCGAGCCGGTTGGGTATTCCCGCCGGGGCAATTCCAATATTTTCTCATGGTCGCTGGTGGAAAGATTGAATTATAACCAGTCTTTTGGAAAGCACAGGTTCAGCGGGATATTGGGGACCGAACTTCGCGCCCGGGAAAGTAAAACCCTTGGTGCTGATGGCGCCAATTTTATCAATGATCGCATCAAGGAAGTGTCTTACTCTGTTGATCGGCGTGGTTCCAGCGGCAGAAATTCTCACCGGTCCGTATCGTTTTTGCTTCAGGCCGGATATGATTTTGACAGAAAATATTTTATCACGATCAATGGACGCCGAGATGGAAATTCCGGATTTGGTTCGGATGCTCAATGGGGGAATTTCGGATCTGTAGGCGGATCATGGAATTTGCACAACGAGGATTTTTTCCACAGTGCGGTCATCGATGTTTTGAAAATAAAAGGAAGTTTTGGTTCCAATGGCAACTCCCGGATTGGTTCACAGGAAGCATTGGGGATATACTCTTATAGTGAAAGTGATAATTATGGAGGAGAGCTGGGAGGATCGATGTCGGGAAGCCCCAATAAAAAACTCAGCTGGGAAACAGCATATATGACGAATGCAGGAATAAGGATTCGCTTGTTGGATCGGCTTGATATTGATGTGGAAGCTTACCGTAAAAAAACGGTTAATCTCCTCAGCAATCTTGATGTGTCAAGGACATCCGGTGATACCCGGAGTTACCGGAATTCCGGTGAAATCGTCAACAGCGGAATAGAAGCAAATATTGAATTTGATATTTTCAAGGAGAAGGAATATTTCTGGAATGTAGAACTCAATACTGCATATAATAAAAACCGGCTGATCAAACTTTACAACGAGATTGAAAAGGTGATGGGAAATTATATCTGGCGGGAACAACAGGATTTGAATACACTGTATCTGATTCGTTGGGCCGGAGTGGATCCGCGGGACGGAGCTCCGCTCTGGTATGATACTCGTGGCAATGTGACCCGTACTTACAATGCGGATGATCGTGTGGCCTGGAAGTCCTCCTCTCCGATTCTGACAGGAGGATTCAGGTCTTCTTTTGCATATAAAGATTTTTCTGTCAGTGGTCTTTTTACCTATGTGGTCGGCGGACACGCATTTAGCAGTTTTGGGAGAAATGTAATGTCTGACGGATTAAATATTATGAGGGAGAATCAATCGATTAATCAGCTGGACCGATGGCAAAAACCAGGTGATATTGTGACGTCACCCAAACCGATATGGGGAACTTCTACCCGTTCTGTCATGAATTCTACCCGATATGTGTTCAAGACGACACACGTTCGATTCAAGAATGTGAGTATCAATTACAACCTGCCCGTTGGTGAATATTTAGGATCTGCTATTTCCTCGGTTCAATTGTCATTGATTGGGGACAATCTGTTCGTATGGAGTCCTTATCAGAAAAAAGATATGAATACCTATATCCAGTCGATGAGTGGATATCCGATGGAAACGACGGTGCATTTGGGATTAAATCTCACTTTTAATTGATGGAAAATCTATGATGAGAAAAATCAAAAAATATTGGATATACTTCATGCTTATAGGATGTGGTATGATTCCCATGGGCTGCCAGTCATTTCTGGAGGTAGAAACTGTGGGGCGAACCACGATGCCCAATTTTTTCTCGGATGTAGCCGGATTAAAAGCCGGGTTGGTGGGCAGCTACAGCAAAATGTTTGATTATTATTCGGATGAATTTTATAAATATCCGGAAGTTGCCGGAAATATGGTTGATCTTAATACGATTTCGGATGAAATCGAAATGATTGATCAGTTCAATTTTACTTCCGATCCGGAACAGGAATTGGGCGCTGTAGGGATGATCTGGAGAAGAATCCTGATCATGCTGGCCAATGCAAATAATGTGTTGGAGTATGCGCCGCCTCTGATTCAGGAGTTTCCCAATTCAAAACGAGAGATTGAATTGATTCAGGCTCAGGCGCTATTCATGAGAGCACTTGGACATTTTGACTTGTGCCGGGTCTATGCTCAACCCTATAATTATACGGCGGATGCTTCTCATCTTGGGATACCGGTATTGACTGTTACGCCGGGCCCCGACGATCTTCCGGCCCGCCAGTCGGTCAGAGATGTTTATGATCAGATCATAAAAGATTTACTGGATGCGGAAGAATTGTTTGGCGAAGAACCATTTCATGATGCATTTCATATCTCCAAAAAAGCGGTTTGGGCTTTATTGGCACGGGTGTATCTATATCAGGAAAACTGGGATCAGGCCAGAGAATATGCAGATCGTGTCATTGAAGTGACGCCTCTTTCCTATGGAGAAGATTATCTTTCGATGTTTCATGATATGATAGCCGGAGAAGAAGCGATTTTTCGCCTGGATGGTACTCTCAAAAGCAAATCTTTGGGAACCAAATTCTATGCAAAAGAAAATCCTCTGGCTATACCGGCCGATACACTGATCAGCTTAGTCGATCTGGAAAATGATCTGCGCAGCCAGTTGTTGACAATGGATCCGCGAACCGGAAGGATGATCACCAGCAAATATACGATCGCAGTCAGTTTTACACCGGATACAGAAAGATACAACCCATTTGTTTTTCGGACTTCAGAACTTTATTTGATAAGGGCTGAGGCATACCTGAAACTTGGACAAATACAAAAAGCTGAAGAGGATCTCAAAGTCATTATTGGGCGCGCATTGCAAAAAGAACCAAAAGAAATCGATCTGGATTATGAGGGAGAAAACGGACTCATGGAATTGATTAAAAGAGAAAGAGCGATCGAACTGTCATTTGAAGGCCATCAGTTTTTTGACATCCTGCGATACAAAGATGATCTGATCAGAGGTAGCAGTACTACCTCCGAAGTGAGATTTTTGCCTTATCCCAATGATGTTTTTGTATTGCCCATTCCTCAGAAGGAACTGGATGCAAATACCAATATGGAAGGAAATCCAACCGTAAATGATTAAAATACCCATTATGAGAATCAATATCATCACATCCGTTTTTACTTGGGTTCTGATGATTCTGACTGTTTCTTGCGAACTGGATGAAAATCCTCCTTATGATCTGAAGTTCATTCATATCATGCATAATAATTCTTCGGAAGTGTCGGTCAATGCGATGGCGAATACGGTAGCTACCTACAATGTATATCTCAGTTCGGGACGTTTTACAGAGACTGTCACGGTGACTTATGATATCATAGCGGGTGATGGACTGGAAGAAGGAGTCGACTATGAGGTTTTGAATAAGAATCGAAAACTGGAATTTCGGCCAGGTATATATGATATGCCGATTCGGATTCAATGGCTTCCCAATCCTGTCGATCCTGAAAAGGATAATACGCTCAAAATCCAACTAAAAGATAATGATCAGGGTTATGACATCGGATTACCCGGACCGGATCAAAAACAATCTGTATTAATTATTACAAAGAAATAACTATTGATGTATAAATTGCGACTTGCCGCACTGACCTTTTTATTGATTTTTTCCCGCCTGGCTATATCACAGACGATACCGGAAAATGATAAACTGGTCAAAGGCGTTCTCGATAATGGTCTTACTTATTACATTTTCCCAAACGATTATCCAAAAAATGAAGCAGTATTCCGATTATTTGTAAAAGCTGGTTCGGTTCATGAAGAAGACCATCAGAGAGGGTTGGCGCACTTCCTTGAACATATGGCTTTCAATGGAACCGAAAATTTTCCGAAAAATGATCTGGTGCATTTTTTAGAGACGAAAGGAGCTCGTTTTGGAGCAGATATCAATGCACATACCTCCTTCAATGAAACTGTATACAAGCTTCAGGTATCGACCGATGACCCTGAGCTGATCGATTCGACTTTGCTGATATTGTCTGACTGGGCGACCGGTAAAATCACCATTGATCAGGAGGATTTGGATGATGAAAGAGGTGTGATCCTGTCGGAGTGGCTGGCAAGACAGGATGGGAAAAAAGAGGTGAACGATGCATTACTGGAGATGATGCTTCATGGTTCACGATTTGCAGAGAGGATTGTCATCGGTGATACAGCCGTGATCCGTCATGCTGCCCCGGAACACTTACGTGATTTTTATGAAAGGTGGTACCGGCCGGACTTAATGGCCATCGCTGTTGTAGGAGATGTGGATCCGGAAGAAATCCTGCAGATGATCCAGGAAAAATTTTCTCAAAGCCGACGGTCGGAATCTGCCGGTTCTGTTCCTGCCTATGAGATCACGGATTATAAGGACAATCAAGGACGGATTATCATCAATGAATCATTGAAAAATCCGGAACTGATCATGATTCAGCTTGGAGAGAAATCTGACCGGGTGCGCACGGAAGAGGAATATATCCCCTTTCTTGAAATGAATTTGATCAATCGACTTTTCAGAAGCAGACTTGGAGAATTGTCGTTTTCTAATACGGATTATAAGAGCGGGAGTGTTGGCTTTTCTGACTTTATCAATACCAAAGGAATGCTGATGACTTCCGTTCAGCTGATTCCCGGAAGGGTGAGGGAGGGGGTGACGCGCTTTACGACCCACCTCAATCAAATGTATCAATATGGTTTTACAGAAAGCGAAATTGAGAAAGTGAAAAAACAATACTTGAATCGTCTTCGTTCTCGCGCCGGAGAAGAATCTCCAGAAAATTCGACCACGATCATGAATGAAATATATGCGGACTTCTACAAAGATTATGTGGTAACATCTGCGGCGGAAGAATATCGGCTTGCCAAAACATATCTCGACCACATCGATTCAGTATCCATTATGGAGATTTTTCGGGAAAAGGTAAAAACGGATCAGACTCATTATTTGTATTCCTCTTTTGAGGCAGGGGAGATAGCAGACGAAAATGATTTGGTTCATTTGATCGATTCTGCTATGAGGATTGAGATTCAGCCATTTTCTTTGGAGGTGAATTTATCGAAAAACCTTCTTTTTACTACTCCGCCAAAAGGATACCTGGTGTCGCGGGAAAAAATCGATGAGGTGGAGGCAGAAGAGCTTCTTTTGTCCAATGGTGTAAAAGTGGTTTATAAACCCTCTGTCTCCGGAAAAAACAGTATTAATATTTCTGCATTTAAGAGGGGAGGACTTTATTCCCTGGATTCTACTGACTATCTCTCCGGTCTGTATACTGCCAATATCGTAGGTCAGAGCGGAGCCGGAAATTTTGATCGTAATGAGCTTTCTTATTACCTGGCAGGTAATTCTGCATCGGTCCAGCTGTTGATCGACAAGACAAGAGCCGGAATGGTGGGGAGGGCATCGGGTGATGATGCAGAAACGCTTTTTGAAGTGATGCATGCAAAGTGGGTATATCCGAGGGCAAGCCGCGATGTGTTTGAATTGACGAAGAAGAAAGCAATTGAAAATTATCAGAATCAAAATAAAACGGATCAAAATATTTTTTATGAAGATCTGGGATATCTGATGAGAGGAAAAAACTATGTGACGGAGGAAAGGACGGATAGCCGGATTGAAGAAGAATTGCAGTACAAGAAAATCCTACCGCTCTTCCTTCGGTTTTTTGGAGATGCTACTGATTTTACTTTTGTGATCGTTTCTGACTTATCATTGGGGGAATTAACCCCCTTGATAGAAAAATATATTGGATCATTGCCGGTGAATGACACAGATCCGGCTGATTTTCAGTTTCGGTATCATGGAGGAGAAATATTCACGGAGAGTGCCGAATTGGTACGGAAAGCAGGTGATTCAGAAAAAGCAGTTGTGTCTTTGATTTTTCAAAAAACCGAATTACCTGAGGATTATTCAGAACATCAGATGAAGAGCAAAATAGCCGACGATGTAATCCGGATTCGGCTCCTGGAAGAAATCCGGGAGAAAATGGGATTGATCTACAGTGTTGGTGTGAGTACCGGAACTGCCTTGTATCCTAATCCTCTTTCGAGAAGTACGATTTCTTACTCTGCTGATCCGGAAGATGTGGATATGATCATTGGTCGGATCGAGGAGATCCTGAAAGATATAGCAGCCGATCCTTCTTCCATTGCCACGGATCTTGAAAAAGTAAAGACAAATCATAAGAAAAGTTTCCGAAAAAGGTCCCAGAACAATCTTTATTGGAGTTCCTTTATACGAAACTCCTTGTTTAATAAAGAGTATAACTGGGATTTTCATGTCGGATTGGATGAAAGAATAGATGATATATCAGTAGAGGAAATCTCTTTATTGATCGAGAATAACTTCAATAACAGAAACAGAATCAAAGCAATTTTGCTGCCCAAATAATTTTTAATTAAAACGTATTGATAATGATTAGATCAAAGTTTATTTTAATGTTTTTTATGATGGCGGGTCTTTTCCTGGCTTGCGAAAAAGATGACAATGAGCCAGATCCGGTATATGAACCGGAGATGTTGTCTTTTGGATTTTATGTAGAAGACAATCCGGGAGTGATCCTGGAGGATTATGTCGTGGAGGATATTCAAGATAACCGAATCATGATTCTGATGCCGGCGGAAGTCGACAGGTCTGAGTTGATAGCACGTTTTACAACTACTGAAAACGCGGTTGTAGAAGTGGACGGAGAAGTTCAGGTGAGCGGAACTACCAAAAATGATTTCACGGTACCTGTAGATTATATCGTATCAGAGGAAACAGAAAATGTAAAATATACGGTCATGGTGGGTGAAACACCCGACTTTGTATGGAGCAGCTTGCCTTCTTATGCAGGAGATGATGGTAAGTCACTTGTGATGAAGGTCAATCCTGAGAATAACCTTCCTTATTTTTTATATAAGCAAAAAAGAGAATCCACGAGTGACGAAGGTGCCGGAATGTTGGTATTTAAAGATGGTGACTGGGAATCTCTGGGACAAGTATCTGATGGAAGGATAGGTAATTATTTTGATTTTACATTTGATTTTGAGGGGAATCCGTACGTTTCTTATGCCGATTATACTACCGATGTGTCCAATATGCTTTCCGTAAAACGGCAAGATGGATCGTCCTGGAATACTGTGGGCGAGCCAGGGTTTACGTCTGACCGGTTTTCCTATCATTCTTTGTCATTTGTAAACGAGGATGTGTTGATGCTGGCTGGGACATTTGATGGTCGAAACGGGCCTCTGGAAAGAAGAGAACTGGCTGTCAATTTTTATGAGAATGGAAACTGGACGATCAATCAAACCATTCCGGGCCGACCTTCTGATCTGGTAGGGTATCTTGTAGTTACGGTTAGAGCCGGAGACGCGGTTTATGTGGGGTCATATAATGCTGTAAATCCTAATACCATTTCTGTACATAAGTATGAGAACAACAATTGGGAAACCATTATCGATACCTGGGCTGATCCTGAGGCTACTTCTATTTCTTTGAGATCATTTGATATCGCGGTAGATCAGAATGAAAATGTTTATGTGGCTTTGTCTGATAACAGCTCTGATGAGGAGGAAAAACATCGGGTAATTAAATATGATGCGGAGACCGGTGAAATAGAAAATGTAGGAAATCATATCATTGCAGCAAAAGGAAGTTATGTAAACTTCAGTTTGGCTGTTTCTCCGTTTGGTGTACCATTTTTGGCTTATCGGAATGAAAGCTTATTCCCCACGGTGGTGCAACTGGATCCGAAAACCCAGGACTGGACTTCACCAGAGGTTTTGGAATCTGCTGAGGTCAATGAAATGAATATTGATTTTGCAGCGAATGGGGTAGGGTACCTGTCTTATGTGAAAGACAATGTGATCGTGGCTCATAAATTTGATGCTCCGGAGTAAGGCTGAAATTAGATCAGCATGATATTAAGATAATAAGAGCAGATCCGGAATCCCGGAATCTGCTCTTGTTATTTTTGGTGTATCCTTTTGCCCTCCCGCATCGTATGCAGCCGAAGCAATGCGGATTGACAAAATAATTCCTGTTCCTCCATCATGGAATGATGTATTCATACGAAGCCTGCAGCCCCAGAGGAATGCCCAGAGCCCAGTATATCAGGAGGAAAATCGTCCACAGAAAGAAAAATGCGATCGAATAGGGTATCATCGTCGAAACCAAAGTACCGATTCCGGTGTCTTTTACATATTTTTGACAGTAGACCACGACCAGCGGGAAGTAGGGCATCAGTGGCGTGACGATATTGGAAACCGAGTCCCCTACACGGTATGATGCCTGCGTAAGATCAGGCGAGATTCCCAGCTGCATCAGCATAGGAACCATGATCGGTGCGATCAGTGCCCATTTGGCGGAAGCCGAACCGATAAAGAGGTTGACAAAAGCAGTGAGAATAATGATTCCGACGATGGTGATCTGGCCCGGCAGATTGAGTGCCTGCAATGTGGAAGCTCCCTTCAGGGCCAAAAGTGCACCCAGGTTGGATTTTCCAAAAGCATCGATGAATAGAGCACAGAAAAACGCCATGACGATATAATAACTCATTCCTTCCATCGATTTGGTCATACTTTCAATGATGTTTTTCGTAGAGGAATAGGTGTCGGAGGCCATCCCGTAAACCACCCCTGGAATAAGAAAAATAATAAATATCAGTGGGACAATCGATTGCATCAATGGAGCAGAAAATGAAGTGATTTCCCCGTCCGAATCTCGCAAGGCAGAGGTTTCCGGAGCAGCCCAGAGAAAGAGTCCCACCAAACTCAAAATCATCACGGCACATGCCAGATAAAAAGCCTTTTTTTCTTTGGGTGTGAGGGCACCCATCTGAACTTCCTCTTCATCTTCTACTTCGACAGGTATATTTTTGAGTCGTGGTTCTACTACACGATCGGTGATATACCAGCCGATAACGATGATGAGTATGGATGATGCAGCAGTGAAAAACCAGTTGTTCAAAGGATTGACCTGGATATTGCTGTCGATTATCTGTGCAGCAGATTGGGTAAAACCCTGTAAAAGCGGATCGATACCCGACGGAATAAAATTGGCACTAAATCCTCCAGATACACCGGCAAAAGCAGCCGCTATTCCGGCAATAGGATGTCTTCCGGCTGCATAAAAAATGATTCCGCCCAGGGGAATGACCAAGACATATCCAGCATCAGTTGCAGTATGGGATACTATAGCCACCAGGATCAGCATGGGAGTCAGCAGCTGTTTGGGGGTGACCTGAAGCATGGTCTTCAAACCTGCATTGATGAATCCTGAATGCTCGGCTACACCGACTCCCAGCATCGCCACCAAAACAATTCCCAAAGGAGCAAAGCCCGTAAAGGTGGTTACCATATTGGCCAGGAAAGAAGCCAGGGCAGTGCTGGTCAGTAAATTGTGAATTTTGATCGCTTCGCCGGTCGAAGGATCGATTTCTGAAAATGAAATATTGGAAAAAATGGCTGAAAGTCCCCAAATGACCAGCATCAACAGGAAAAACAGAATAGCCGGATCAGGTAATTTATTTCCGGCACGTTCTATAAAATCAAGAAGCTTGTTGACAATTCCTTTTTTTTCTGTGTTTTTTTCTTTTGCCATTTCAGGATGGTTTTATGTTGATCGTGTAGATTGACAGATATTATTTATAAAATGGAGCTAAAATACTATTTTAATCCAAACTGAGATTCAGCCTGTTGATGTTGATGAAGGTACAAAGCGTCAGTTTTTATTTTTCTCAAAATCTCCCGCATATAAAAAAGTGAGTTTTTCAAGGTCGAAGTATTTTCTGAAAACCCGGTTGACTTCGTTTAAAGATAAATTTTGAATGTGTGATTCAAGTTTTTCAAATTCCTCGAGCTCTACACCCAGGTGGAGATGGTTATTGATCAGGGTGGTTACCAAAAAATTGTCATTTCCCAGGACCGTTTGGCGGTCGGTACTCCAGCTTTTTTTGTTGACTTCCAGTTCGTCTTGCGTAAATCCATCTGCGTGAATTTTCTCCAATTCATCGCGAATCGCTGAGTCTACATGATTTTGTAAAGAGGGATTGTAAAAAGCGTAAATATTCCAGTGTGCGGCGCTATGCGCATATGCTACCCGTAGAAAAGAGCCGGCACCATAACTGATTCCCTCTTTTTCTCTCAGTCGTGTAGGAATTCGCGAGGTGAGAAACCCACCACTTCCCAGAAGGGCATCCGCCATAACCAGCGCCGGATAGTCATCATGGTAGCGATCTATATTCAGGTTGATCCGCGCCAGTACAGCTCCGTTGTCTTTATCGGGGGTGTTGATTTTTTCGGTGATTGCTTCAGATTCAAAAAACGAGGGATAGATTTTTTCATAATCAGCAGGAGTGATCCATTCGCTGAATACCTCCTCTGCTATCGCCCCTATGCGAGCTTCTTCCATTCCGCTGAGGATCGTACCGTACCCATGTGTGCTGGCGCCCAGATTTTGATACAAATCCTCGATATCTGATTTTATGACCTGATCCAATGCTTCGATTCTTTCTTCCGGTAAAGGAGTATAAAATATATGTCCTTTGGGATAATGATTGACGAGGTGCTGGATTCGGTTGAAGACGATGGATTGGGGATCATTTTGGTCTGCTTCGATTTTTGCTTTTTTCTCTTTGATTGTTTTATGGATCTCATTTTCAGGAAAAGTAGAATCGGTGATCAGTTCGCGTACGAGATCCATTGTAGCTTCGAATTGATCTTCATAAGAACTTACATTTACCGAGAAAATCTGCCCCTGAAAAGAAAAAGAGATTCTGGACCTGAGTTCATCAAGTAAATCATGGATGTCTTCTCTGGTTTTGGTTGAAGTGCCGGATTTTAATAAGGAGGCCATGACCGACTGGACTTCGTTTTTTCCTGTCAAAGACTCCAGAGTGCCGATCGGGAACCGGAATGTGGCCAGTACTTTTTTACCTTTCAATGATTTATTGAGCCGGCCGATCCGGGTTCCATTGGATGTGCGGATCACAGAAAGATTTTTTTTGATGTTGGGAATGGTGGATTCAAACTCGACAAGATCTTCTTCATCGTTCTTCCCTTTGAATTCTTGTGTCAGAGCTGCGATGTCTTCATCCTTTATTTCCCTGGGCTTGACTTTTGGAACATTGTTTTCGGGGATGAAGACCCCCAAAGTCCGGTTGCTTGGAATGAAATATTTTTTTGCCACCCGGTGGATGTCTTCCAGAGTAAGAGCTTCTACAGCATCTCTGTATATAAACGCCAGTCTGAAATCGCCTGCCCCGATCGCTTCAGTGAGTCCGATCGCAAGCCGCATGGTGTTGTTTTGTATGTCGTTGAAGTTTTTCAACAATCGGGATTGTGCGCGTTTCAGATCCCGCTCCGAAAATTTCATTTCAGGGATCTGGTCCAGTGCGGATACTAAAGTTGTCCGGGCATCTGCCAGACTTTTATTTTTTGGTACCGTCACATGCAGATACAAAAAGCTTGGATCGCGCAATGTTGGCTGCCAGCCATACACCTCGGTCGCTTTGTCCTGATCTACCAGTGATTTGTAAATATATCCGGAGGGTTCAGCTGTAAGGATTTCATTGAGCGCATCGATCGCTGCAAAATCCTCATCCGCATAGGCTGCCGTATGGTAAGCTGCAGCCACCATCTGAATATCTCCTGACTTTTTAAGCTCTACATATTTTTCACCATCCTGAGCAGGTTCTACGGTATAGGTAGGTTCTATTTTCCGTTTGGGTGCTGGAATTACAGAAAAATATTGGGCGATGTATTCCAAAGCTTTTTCTTCATCATATTTTCCGCCGATGATCAGCACAGCATTGTCGGGCTGATAATATTTTTCATAAAAAAGGCGGAGGCGATCAGCTTTCACTCTTTCGATATCTTCACGGGATCCTATTGTGCTATTTCCGTAATTGTGCCACATGTAGGCAGCTGATAGAACGCGTTCGTTTAGCATCCTGTTGGGATTGTTTTCACCGATTTCAAATTCGTTGCGGACGACGGAGAATTCCACATCCAAATCGGATTGAAGGATGGTGGCATTGACCATACGATCAGCTTCCATTCGAATACACCATTCCAGATTTTCGTCGGAGGCGGGAAGAATTTCAAAATAATTGGTCCGGTCGTACCAGGTGGTTCCATTAGCCTGACCTCCTTTTTCAGAAAGCAGTTTTTTGATGTCTCCCAGGTTTTTTGTGCTTTTGAACAACATGTGTTCCAGCAGATGTGCCATTCCTTTTTCGCCGTATCCTTCATGTCGTGAACCGACTTTGTATACGATATTGACGATGAAGTTGCTTTGTGACTGATCCGGGATCAATAGGATTTGAAGACCATTTGGCAGGTGGTATTCTTTGATTCCTTCTACGGTTGTGATCAGGGTAGGATGGTGTGCCATAGATTAATATTTATCAGATTGATATTTTTATTTGATTTTCAGGCTGTGAAGTTAAATAACTTTTGGGAAATGAGGGAGGTGCGAGGTTCGGGTTTCGGGTTTCGGGTTTCGGGGTACGGGGTACGAGTTGCGGGGAACGGGTTGCGAGGTGCGGGTTGCGAGATATTGCGACTATTTTTCATAAAATCAGAATTGTGTTTTCGAAGAATACATGTGCATAGTTGTAACGCAGAGGTACGAAGAGAGGCGGAGAGTCGCAGAGAATCCGGATGCATCAGATTCATAAGCCAAGAAGAGCTTGTGCGAGAGCTGGGGAATACGTGTCTCGTTGAAAAATGAAACGAGATGAAGCTGACGTCTATTGCTATAAGCGATATGCCGTAAGCTTTAGGCTTTGTTCATGTGGAGTGATGCAATAGATGGTCCATATTCATAGAGAGATCATTCTCAATCTTTCCGAGGATATCGTACTTTCAGTGCTCACTTTTCTACGCCTTCACACACAGGGCTGCACCCTGTGCTATTTGATTTCGCGCTTTCAGCGCTTTTTGACCATCAAAATTGAATCATGCTTTTATCTTTTGGGAAAACAGGATTGCGCCGGAGGCTGGATCATGCCAGAGGC
>Ga0209487_1000294_pt1 | contig 45040 bp, 54 predicted proteins | sample Poulit2012_FD_187524 | JGI IMG/M metagenome (GOLD analysis project Ga0209487, IMG submission 187524) | Agricultural soil microbial communities from Georgia to study Nitrogen management - Poultry litter 2012 (SPAdes) (version 2) | ecosystem: Environmental > Terrestrial > Soil > Agricultural land... | reverse complement strand
AGTAAATAGGTCTGGTAGTTATCGCAAAGAGGTCACACCTGTTCCCATACCGAACACAGTAGTTAAGCTCTTTAGCGCCGATGGTAGTTGAGGCTTAGCCTCTGCAAGAGTAGGTCGCCGCCAGGCACATTAGAATTTAAAAAACGAACTGCTATTATTAGCAGTTCGTTTTTTTGGTGCGCCCAGCATGGGCGTAATCTGTATGATTATGCATCGTATGAAAGCAGTAAAAGATCAATAGATGTATGAAAGAACGATAAAATGTTTTGATTTCTTCCTTTATGTCTACGATGTAAAGATCAAGTTGTTTGCATCTATAATTTATTTCCGTATAATAAAGTTAAAGTCAAAGATAGTCAAAGTCAATAAAGCATCTAGTTCCAAGAATTAGGGGTGGAGGGTTCATGAGCAATATTACCGATGTTATTGAGCGGTATTTAAAGGAGATATTACAATCGCAAGGGAATAATATGATTGAGATTAAACGTAATGAAATTGCAGATCAATTTCAATGTGTACCATCGCAAATCAATTATGTAATCAATACACGCTTTACCATCGAAAAGGGGTATATAATAGAAAGTAAGCGAGGTGGTGGTGGGTATATTCGTATTCATCGAATTGAACATCAAGATGCATCAGCGTTAATTGATGATTTAATTATGATGATTAATCCGAAGGTAGAGCAACAAGGAGCGGTTGATGTGCTGGAAAGACTTTTAGAAAAAGGTGTTATTACAGAGCGCGAGGAAAGTATTATGCTTAGTGCAATAGACCGAAATACATTAGCATTTAGTTTACCTTTACGTGACGAAGTGCGTGCTCGTGTTTTAACCGCCATGCTTACTACTTTAAAGTATTTAGACAAGTAAGGGGGAAGTCAATGATGAAATGTCAAGAATGTCATCAACGTCCTGCAACGCTTCATTTTACACAAATCATTCAAGGTGCTAAAACCGAAGTAAATGTTTGTGAAACATGTGCAAAGGAAAAGGGATATATGACGCATCCAGAAGAGGGTTATTCGCTTCATAATTTATTAAGTGGTCTGTTTAATTTTGATATTAATAAATTGAATAGCCATGAAGGTAATACGATGAAACAGCAAGAAGATTTACAGTGTACGACGTGTAAATTAACATTTACTGAATTTAAACGGGCAGGTAAATTCGGATGTGCTGAATGTTATCGAAGCTTTTCTGGCCGTCTTGATCCCATTTTACGGCGTGTTCATAGTGGTAATATTAAACATTATGGAAAGATACCCAAACGGAAAGGTGTCAATTTACATACAAAGAAGCAATTGGAGACTTATCGTACTAAATTGCAAGCGTTAATAGAACAGGAAGCTTTTGAAGAGGCAGCCCTCGTTCGAGACGAAATTAAAGATCTTGAAATCGAGCAAAATCAAGCAGGGTCAGGTGATGATAGATGACATTGCAACAGTTTATGGATAAAGCGATTAGCCCGTGGATGCGTCATGATGGCCCTGATAGTGATATTGTTTTAAGTAGTCGGATTCGACTTGCACGAAACTTCGCCAAAGTGCCTTTTCCGATTATTGCGGAAGAAGGGGAATTAGAAGAGATTCGAAATTTCATTCAAGCGGAATATGAAAATGAGACGTTCGAAACGTATAAAAACTTTAAGTTTATTATGCTGAGTGAATTAACATCCATTGAAAGACGTGTCTTAGTAGAAAAACACTTAATTAGTCCGCATTTGGCAAAGCATGTAAAGACCGCTGGATCATTGATCGCTGAAAATGAGCAAGTATCCGTTATGATTAATGAAGAAGATCATATTCGAATCCAACTGTATTACCCAGGATTTCAATTGGAAAAGGCATTAGATGAAGCATTCAAATTTGATGATTGGTTAGAAGAAAAAATCAATTATGCATTTGATGAAACAAAAGGTTATTTAACAAGTTGTCCTACCAATGTAGGGACTGGGATGAGGGCTTCGGTTATGATTCATCTCCCCGCACTCGTATTATCAAAACAACTCAACAGAATGTTACCCGCAATTAATCAATTGGGTTTTGTTGTGCGAGGGATTTATGGGGAAGGTAGCGAAGCAATGGGGAATATCTTTCAAATCTCGAATCAAATTACGCTTGGCAAGTCTGAAAATGATATCGTCGAAGACTTAGAAAGTGTCGTTGGGCAATTAATCGAGCATGAGCGAAATGCTCGAAGTAGGTTGTTAGAGAACTCTACCATTGGATTAGAGAACCGAATATATCGTTCCTATGGGATTTTAGCATACAGCCGGATTATCGAGTCTAAAGAAGCAGCAACATGTTTATCAAATGTTCGTCTTGGTATTGATCTAGGTGTGATTGAACATGTATCACAAAGTATATTGAATGAACTAATGATTCTTACGCAACCTGGATTTTTGCAACACTATGCCAAAAAGGATTTGACGGCAAGTGAACGAGATGTATTACGAGCGACACTAATTCGTGAACGTTTACAATTAGAAAATGATTAGGTAGGAGGAATTATATATGATGTTTGGACGTTTTACAGAGAGAGCACAAAAGGTATTGGCGTTATCACAAGAGGAAGCGGTTCGACTCAATCATAATAATATTGGTACAGAACATATTTTGTTAGGCCTCATTCGTGAGGGGGACGGAATTGCTGCGAAAGCACTGCAAGCATTAGAGTTGGAAATCCCTAAAATACAAGAAGAAGTCGAAAAGTTAATCGGTGTGGGGAAAGAACCGATGAAAACAATCCATTACACACCACGGGCGAAGAAGGTCGTTGAATTATCGCAGGATGAAGCGAGGAAGTTAGGGCATTCTTATGTGGGAACCGAACACATCCTTTTGGGGTTAATCCGTGAAGGAGAAGGTGTCGCTGCTCGTGTTCTCAGTAACTTAGGGGTGAGTTTAAATAAAGCGAGGCAGCAAGTGCTTCAACTATTAGGCAGCAATGAGGCTCAAGCTGGAAGACAAGGGCGTGGGCAAGCCTCTAATGCAAGTACACCAACACTTGATTCACTTGCAAAGGATTTAACAGCAAGTGCAAGAGAAGGAAATGTTGATCCGGTTATTGGACGGGACAAAGAAATCGAACGTGTTGTCCAAGTATTAAGCCGTCGTACAAAAAACAACCCTGTATTAATTGGTGAGCCAGGGGTCGGTAAAACTGCGGTAGCAGAAGGTTTAGCACAACAAATTGTTAATAATGAAATACCGGAAACATTAAGAGATAAACGGGTCATGACGCTTGATATGGGGACTGTTGTTGCGGGGACTAAATACCGTGGTGAATTTGAAGACCGTCTGAAGAAAGTAATGGATGAAATTCGCCAAGCGGAAAATGTTATTTTGTTTATCGATGAATTACACACATTAATTGGAGCGGGTGGGGCTGAAGGTGCGATTGATGCCTCGAACATATTAAAACCGTCCCTTTCCCGTGGAGAGTTGCAATGTATTGGAGCAACAACAATTGATGAATATCGTAAGTACATTGAGAAAGATGCGGCATTAGAGCGTCGATTCCAACCGATTCAAGTTGATGAACCTACATTGGATGAGACGATTCAAATTCTAAAAGGGTTGCGAGACCGTTATGAGGCACATCACCGCGTGAAGATTACCGATGATGCGATTGAAGCTGCTGCTCATTTATCAGAACGTTATATAACAGATCGATTTTTGCCAGATAAAGCAATCGATTTAATTGATGAAGCGGGCTCTAAAGTACGATTACAATCCTATACGGTTCCACCTAACTTAAAAGAGTTGGAACATAAACTTGATGAAGTTCGTAAAGAAAAGGATGCCGCTGTGCAAAGTCAGGAATTTGAAAAGGCAGCTTCCTTACGAGATTCTGAACAAGGATTAAGGGAAGAGTTAGAGAAAACGAAAGAGCGCTGGAAGGAAAAGCAAGGGCAGGAAGATTCGGAAGTAACCGTAGAGGATATTGCGAGTGTTGTTTCGGTATGGACGGGTGTACCCGTTTCCCGATTAACAAAAGGGGAAAAAGACCGGTTGTTAAATATGGAGGAAACCTTGCACAATCATATTATTGGTCAGAGCGAGGCGGTCACAGCAATATCCAAAGCAATTCGCCGGGCACGGGCAGGATTGAAAGATCCGAAGCGGCCAATTGGTTCATTTATCTTCCTTGGACCTACCGGTGTTGGTAAAACAGAACTTGCGCGCACGCTAGCAGAAGTGATGTTTGGTGCGGAGGAATCAATGATTCGTATCGATATGTCCGAGTATATGGAGAAACATGCAACATCACGTCTTGTAGGCTCACCACCAGGATATGTTGGTTATGAAGAGGGTGGGCAATTAACAGAAGAAGTCCGCAAGAAGCCATATTCAGTTGTTTTACTTGATGAAGTAGAGAAAGCACATCCCGAAGTATTTAATATTCTCTTGCAAGTTCTAGAGGACGGGCGATTGACGGACTCGAAAGGCCGTGTCGTTGATTTTCGAAATACGATTTTAATTATGACTTCGAATGTCGGGGCGAGTGAATTACAACGGAATAAATATGTAGGATTTAATCTTGGTGAAAAGGATCAGGAATACTCCGATATGAAAACAAAAGTTACGGATGAGATGAAGAAGGTCTTTCGGCCAGAGTTCTTGAATCGAATCGATGAAACAATCGTTTTCCATTCATTAGAGAAAAAGCATATGAAGGATATTGTCGAATTGATGCTTATCGATTTAAAAGAACGTTTAGCTGGGCTTGATATTGATTTCTCCATTACAGATAAGGCGATCGAGAAGATTGCTAAAGAAGGATTCGACCCAGAGTATGGAGCTCGACCATTACGTCGTGCGATCCAAAAACATGTGGAAGATTTACTGTCGGAAGAATTGCTGAAAGGAACCATTAGCAAGGATAAAAAGGTTAAAATTGGCTTGAGTACACAAGGTGAGATTACGATTTTGCCATAGTAAAGAGCCATTATAGAATAAACGATTTAGAAAAAAGCTAGAAGGAAGAAATCCCTCTAGCTTTTTCACGTATAAAGAATGCTTCTTTATGGCAGTTTTGTGGCATAACTTAGGAAATATCTTCATTGAATTGAAAGAACACTGTAACGTAGCAGTGATGTTTATCGTGTATAATTAATTTATGTGAAGGGATTGGATTGTGTGGCAAAGCGAAAAACAAAGCATGTATGCCAGGAGTGTGGTTATGAATCGGCTCGATGGATGGGAAAGTGTCCAAGTTGTAATAGTTGGAACACACTCGTAGAGGAATATGTGGCCCCAAATAAGGCGAACCAACTTACGGCGGGTGGCTTACAAAGTACGAGCAAGCCAGAAAAGATCACAGCGATCGCATCTGAAAAATCCCCCCGGATTACAACGTCGATTAAGGAGTTTAATCGGGTGCTAGGTGGCGGGGTTGTGCCGGGATCACTTGTCTTAATTGGTGGAGATCCCGGTATTGGGAAATCCACACTCCTTTTACAAATATCAGCTTCATTAGCGGAAAAGCAATTGTCTGTATTATATGTCTCGGGAGAGGAATCAACACAGCAAACGAAGTTGCGTGCTGATCGTCTCGGAATAACCGCAGATTTACTTTATGTTTTAGCGGAAACAAATGTATTCGATATTGTCCAACATATTAAGGAGTCCAAGCCGTCATTGGTCGTTATTGATTCCATTCAGACCATGTTTCGTGAGGAAGTAACAAGTGCACCAGGCAGTGTTACGCAAGTACGGGAATCTACGTCAGAATTTATGAAAATAGCTAAAACATATGGTATACCGATATTTCTTGTGGGACATGTTACAAAAGAAGGTGCGATCGCAGGGCCAAGAATGCTTGAGCATATGGTTGATGCAGTCCTTTATTTTGAAGGGGAAAGGCATCATACGTATCGGATTTTACGTGGTGTGAAAAATCGCTTTGGAAGTACCAATGAAATGGGAATCTTTGAGATGAAAGAAGAGGGACTAAGGGAAGTGTTAAATCCCTCGGAGATCTTTCTAGAGGAAAGGTCCCAAGGTGCTTCGGGATCTACAGTTGTAGCATCCATGGAGGGAACGAGACCGGTTCTTGTTGAAATCCAAGCATTAATCTCTCCATCTAGTTTCGGAAACCCGAGACGTATGGCGACAGGGGTAGATAGTAATCGCGTCCCATTATTAATGGCTGTATTAGAAAAGCGGGTAGGCTTAATGCTGCAAAACCAAGATGCTTATATCAAAGTAGCAGGTGGGGTAAAATTAGATGAGCCAGCGATAGATTTAGCCATAGCGGTCAGTATTGCGTCCAGTTTTCGTGATCAGCCGACAAGAGCAGAAGATATTTTTATCGGTGAAGTGGGACTCACTGGGGAGATCAGGCGAGTGTCGCGAATCGAACAACGTGTACAGGAAGCGGCGAAACTAGGTTTTAAACGTGTCATTTGCTCTAAAAACAACTTAGAAGGCTGGACACCACCGAAATCGATTGATGTAGTCGGAGTTAATACGGTGCAAGAGGCATTGAAGATCGGTGTTATTAAATAAGAATATGCGCTATCATTACAGGTTGGTCAATAAAACGACTAGTATGAATATTCAACCGAAGTGGCTTTATTGACATACTAATTATAGTGTGGTAAAATTTTATGTTTGCTAAATTGACTGTTTTTTGTAGCTATGCTATTATTTATTTAAGATGTTATGATTATAAAATGATTTTATAGGTAATAATAAGGAATAGGAGGTGACAATCTAAATGAAAAAAATTATTCATTTGCTTTTTGTAGTTATTGGAGGGACTGTCGGTTTCTTATATGGTCCGGGAATTGTTAGGTTGTTGAACTTTACAGGGACGGAATGGATGACATCCCCATATCTGGGATCCGTATTAGGTGCCATTATACTCTTTCTTATTTCATATTTATTGGTAGACAATATTGTCGATTTCCTAAAGTGGATTGAAGACGGACTGATTAAAGTTCCGGTTGGCGACTTGTTTTTTGGAAGTTTGGGTTTAGTATTAGGTTTATTAATTGCATATTTTATTAATCTACCGATACAAGAAATTAATCTGAAGATTGTATCTCAGGTTGTTCCGCTTCTTTTAACTGTTTTACTCGGCTATTTAGGTTTTCAAGTTGGTTTTAGACGAAGAGAAGAGTTTACAAACCTCATTAATCTGAGTCGAAAAGAAAAGGCTAAACAGGAACCCGCTGAAGAAGAAACGGGTAAGGAGACGTTTCGATCTAAACCAAAGGTATTGGATACGAGTGTCATTATTGATGGCCGTATAGCTGATATTTGCCAAACGAAGTTTTTGGAAGGGCCGATTGTTATTCCGCAGTTTGTGTTAGGAGAATTACAGCATATAGCCGATTCCTCAGATGTTCTAAAGCGTAATCGTGGTCGGCGTGGATTGGATATTCTCAATCGAATCCAAAAAGATTTACCTGTCGAAGTAAAAATATACGAAGGTGACTTTGAGGATATTCCAGAAGTAGATAGTAAATTGATAAAATTAGCGAAAGTGTTGGACGGGATTCTGGTTACCAATGACTTTAACTTAAATAAAGTATCCGATTTTCAAGGTGTGAGCGTACTGAATATTAATGATCTAGCAAATGCAGTTAAACCTGTTGTTCTACCAGGGGAAGAATTGGTTGTCCAAGTTATCAAAGATGGAAAGGAACAAAAACAAGGCATTGCTTATCTAGATGATGGTACAATGATTGTCGTTGAGGAAGGCAGAGACTATATTGGTAAGACAATTGAAGTACTCATTACAAGTGTCTTGCAAACATCCGCAGGCCGTATGATCTTTGCAAAACCAAAATTACTTGAAAAAGCACAATAAAAAGGGTATAACATAGAGAGAGCAATGATCGTCATATTAAAAAGTGATAACATGTGATGTTATCGCTTTTTGTTATACAGTAAGAGTAGACGTTTTGGGTTTAATAGAGAGGGGAACAATGATGACGAAGGATATTCGTGTACGTTATGCGCCGAGCCCTACAGGTGACTTACATATAGGGAATGCGCGTACAGCATTATTTAATTATTTATATACAAAACATTATAATGGGAAGTTTATTATCCGGACGGAAGACACGGATACGAAACGAAATGTAGCAGGTGGCGAAGAAAGCCAACTTGAGTTTCTAAAATGGTTGCAAATTGATTGGGATGAAGGTCCTGATATTGGTGGAGATTATGGGCCGTATCGACAAACAGAGAGACTTGATTTGTATGAGGAATATGTTACAGATTTACTTGAGCGCGATTTGGCTTATGAATGTTATATGACGGCGGAGGAATTAGAGGAAGAGCGTGAACAACAGCGTGCGAACGGTGAAGTACCGAAGTATTCGGGAGCGCATAGCCAGTTAACGCCAGAACAAATTGCTGCCTTTAAAGCAGAAGGCCGAGAGCCGAGTATTCGAATCAGGGTGCCAGCTAATAAGACCTATACATTTCCTGACATTGTTCGTGGGAATATTACATTCGAATCAAGTGATTTTGGTGACTGGGTGATCGTTAAAAAAGATGGTATTCCGACATATAATTTTGCTGTTGTCGTGGATGATCACTTAATGGCCATTACACATGTACTTCGTGGGGAAGAGCATATTTCTAATACGCCTCGGCAGATGATGGTTTACGATGCATTAGGTTGGGAACCGCCAACATTCGGCCATATGACATTAATTTTAAATGAAGACCGTAAGAAATTAAGCAAACGTGACCAGCATATTTTGCAATTCATTGAGCAATATCATGATTTAGGGTACTTGCCGGAGGCGATCTTTAACTTCATTACATTATTAGGTTGGTCGCCCGTCGGTGAAGAAGAGATCTTCGATAAAGCAACATTGATTGATATCTTTGATCCCGAACGGCTATCGACATCAGCAGCTGTATTTGATCCGCAGAAGCTGAAGTGGATGAATGGTGAATATATAAAAGCGATCGATCTTCAAGAAGTCATTGACTTAACGATGCCACATTTAATAAAAGCGGGTAGAGTAACCAAAGATATGGATGAATCGACAAAGGGTTGGATCGAAGATGTGATCTCCTTGTATAAAGACCAGCTTGGATATGGTGCGGAGATTGTTGAGTTAACAGATCTATTCTTTAAAGAAGAAGTTGATTATGACGAAGCAGCACAAGAGGTTCTACAAGGTGAACAAGTGCTTGAAGTGTTGCAAGTATTCACGGATAAATTAATCCACCTTGATGTGTTTGATAAAGACACCATCAAAATGGAAATCAAAGCAACGCAAAAGGAAACAAAACATCGAGGTAAAAAATTATTCATGCCGATCCGGGTGGCAACGACAGGTCAAACAAATGGACCTGAATTACCAAAGGCAATTGAATTAATCGGCAAATCGGTTATTCTTGCCCGGCTTGATAAAGTGTTAAGAGATTTAGAAGCCTAATTTATTCACAAATGAAGGAATTTATCATATAGTATAAATACAATAACCGAACGTTAATAAGGAAAAGTAGGCTGCAAATGTCTTATCCAGAGAGAATCACCTTGGCTGTGAGTGATTTTAAGAATTGTTTCCGAAAATGCCCCTTTGAGTCTGTGATGGAAGAAATGTACATGACAGCGACTCACTCCCGTTAAGAGTGATGAAGTTGGAGGACGAACAAACCTCCAAACAGAGTGGAACCGCGTGAGAAGCGCCTCTGTGTAGATAATTACACAGGGGCGCTTCTCTATTTATATATAAATAATTTGAAGCATTGCAATGAGGAGGTAAGGAAAAAACAAATGGGAATATTTAGGCGAATGAAGGAAGATATGGACACTGTATTTAAGCAGGATCCCGCAGCACGGACCTACCTCGAAGTGTTCTTAACCTATTCCGGTTTACATGCTGTCTGGGCTCATCGGATTGCCCATGTGTTTTTTAAATGGGAGTGGTTTTTTATTGCACGTGTCATATCGCAAATGAGTCGATTTATCACAGGGATTGAAATTCACCCTGGCGCTATTATAGGTAGAAGATTCTTTATTGACCATGGGATGGGTGTTGTCATTGGAGAAACATGTGAAATAGGTAATAATGTTACCTTGTATCAAGGGGTGACGCTAGGTGGAACTGGACACGAAAAAGGGAAGCGGCATCCGACCGTAAAGGACAATGCTTTGATTGCGACAGGTGCAAAAGTGCTTGGCTCGATTACAATTGGAGAAAGTTCCAAGGTTGGTGGGGGATCTGTTGTTCTGAAGGATGTACCAGACCACTCAACTGTAGTCGGTATTCCGGGTCGTGTTGTCGTTCAAAATGGGGAAAAGGTTCGTACGGATCTAGATCATCACATTATGCCTGATCCGGTTGAAGAGCGTTGTAAAAAACTACAGGCGGAAATTGATTCCCTTAAACTGGAAGTGCAAAAAATGGCAAAGGAGCAAGCAGATGACAATTCAAATTTATAACACGCTAACAAGAGAAAAGGAAGCGTTCGTTCCGATACAAGAGAATAAAGTAGGGATATACGTATGTGGACCAACCGTATATAATTATATTCATATCGGAAACGCACGTCCGGCAATCGTGTTCGACACGGTTCGACGTTATTTTGAATACAAAGGGTATGAGGTTAATTATGTATTAAACTTTACGGATGTGGATGATAAGATTATTGCGACTGCCAATGAATTAGATGAAGATATGTCCGTCGTGACCAACCGCTTTATCGATGCGTATCTGGAGGATGTGAAAGCATTAGGTGTGAAAGAGGCAACACATCATCCGCGCGTGACAGAAACAATGGAGGAAATTATCGATTTCGTGAAAGGGCTCATCGATAAGGGAGTCGCTTATGAGGTTGAAGGGGATGTGTATTTTAAACCACGCGCATTCGACGAATATGGGAAGCTATCTGATCAATCAATTGATGAACTTCGATCCGGTGCGAGAATCAAGATTGGGGAGAATAAAGCAGACCCACTTGATTTTGCTTTATGGAAAAAGGCAAAACAAGGAGAAGTTGCTTGGGACTCCCCGTGGGGAAAGGGGCGACCTGGCTGGCATATTGAATGTTCAGCGATGGCGAAGAAATATTTAGGAGAGACAATTGATATTCATGCAGGAGGTCAAGATCTAGCATTTCCCCATCATGAGAATGAAATTGCCCAATCAGAGTCTTTAAATGAAAAGCAGTTCGCTCATTATTGGATGCATAACGGGTATATGAATATCGATAATGAGAAAATGTCGAAATCGCTGGATAACTTTGTTTTAGCGAGAGATTTAATCGAGTCACATCAACCAAATGTTATTCGCTTCTTCATGTTAAGTGTGCATTACCGCAATCCGATTAATTTTACGGATCAATTACTTGCGGGTGCTAAAAATAGTTATGACCGGATTAAAACGGCATACACAAATTTAGAGCATCGTAAAGAATCCAGTATGGATCTAGCCGGGAATGATGAGCATTGGTTAGAGAAAGACAGTGTGTTTAAGAAGGACTTTGAGACGGCAATGGAAGATGATTTTAATACGGCGAATGCGATCTCTGTGCTATTTGATGTCACAAAAGAAGCAAACCTCTATTTGGAGTCTAAGCAAACATCTACAAAAGTGATCCAATCTTTTCAGGAATCTATTTTATTGTTTCTTGATGTACTTGGGATTGGAATGGATGAAGACGGGGAATTACTTGCGGAAGAAGTAGAAGCCTTGATACAGGAGAGAACAGAGGCTAGGAAAGACAAAAACTTTGCACGTGCCGATGAAATACGAGAAGAACTTACCCAAAAGAACATCTTATTAGAGGATACTGTCCAAGGAATCCGTTGGAGAAGAGGCTAATGAAGTCTACAGATGTAAAGCAAATGAAAAGTCTGGCTCTTGCCTATATCGGTGATGCTGTTTATGAGTTACACATACGCGAACATTTAATCCGAAGTGGTCAAGTAAAGCCGAATGCACTTCATCAACAAGCCGTGACATTTGTTTCGGGAAAGGCACAATCTGCCGTTGTTATGGCTTGGCTTGATGGGACCTACTTAACGTATGAAGAAGAGCGTGTAGTTAAAAGAGGAAGAAATGCCAAGTCAGGATCCGTGCCTAAGCATACAAGTGTCCAAACCTATCGATTAAGCTCAGGTTTTGAGGCACTTATTGGGTACCATTATTTACTGGGAAATAATGAACGATTAGCCGAATTATTAACGAACGCAGTCGAGTTTGTGGAAGAAAGGGATGTATGAAATGAGTGAGGAATTAATCATTGGCAGGAATCCTGTCGTTGAAGCACTAAAATCTGGTCGTTCTGTAAATAAAGTGATGGTCTCTGACCAAGTGAATCACAGAACACAACGTCAGCTCGAGGAACTCAGTAAAAAGGCGGGTACGATTGTACAGCAAGTACCGAAGAGTAGATTGACACAGTTAAGTGATGGGAATCATCAAGGCGTCGTGGCTTATGTGGCGGCGTATCAGTATGCGTCATTAGAAGACTTATTTGCGCGAGCGGACGAACGTGATGAAGCGCCATTCTTCATTATCTTAGACGAACTTGAAGATCCGCATAATTTGGGCTCTATTTTAAGAACAGTACATGCCGCCGGTGCACACGGCGTGATCATTCCCAAAAGGCGTTCGGTTGGTTTAACTGCAGCCGTAGCTAAAACATCGGCAGGTGCGATTGAACATGTTCCGGTCGTACGCGTAACCAATATTGTTGATGTGATCGAGGAATTGAAAGAACGAAACGTCTGGATTGTAGGAACTGAAGCGGAAGGAACAGAGGATTATCGCTCGCTTGATGGTGAAACTTCAATTGCATTAGTCGTTGGGAATGAAGGTAGAGGAATGGGTCGCTTAGTTAAAGATTGTTGTGATTGGACAGTTAGCCTCCCGATGAAAGGACAGGTTTCGTCATTAAATGTGTCTGTTGCGAGTAGTTTGTTATTGTACGAAGTGTATCGAAAACGTCACCCTCTTGGGAAATAGACATGGATTACTTAATTGTTGATGGCTATAATGTGATCGGTTCATGGAATGATCTAAAGGAAATAAAAAAAACGGATTTGGGACAGGCTCGTGATCGATTAATTGAATATATGGCAGATTACCAAGCTTATACAGGCGTTCGTGTCATTGTCATATTTGATGCACAATTTGTACCAGGAATGGAAAGTAAGCAAGAAGCATATAAAATGGAAGTCATTTATACGAAGAAAAATGAAACAGCAGATGAATGTATTGAAAAAATAGTGACGACATATAAAAATGCGATTAACCAGGTTTATGTAGCTACATCAGACTATATGGAGCAACGCATTACCTTTGGTCGGGGCGCATTACGTAAATCGGCACGAGAGTTATTAATAGAAGTTGAAAACATAGCGAGAGAAATTGATTATAAAATTATCACCCAAAAAAAGAGTCAACCACAAATAAAAATCCCATTAAATAAAAATGTTTTAGAGACGTTTGAAAAGTGGAGGAGACGGAAGTAAATGAGCTTAGTGATCAAACTTAAGCTCATTGCTTCTTTATTTTGTTGTTGAGTTCTGATAACGCTTACTGTATAATCTGTTCAAATTGATCAACGTAGCGACAGGGGGATCATACTTGATGAAAGTTAAAGAAGCGAATAGCGCTTATAAAAGAATGCGCTTACTTGTTGATGAAGAGTTACTCCAGCTTATAGACCAAGGAAATAGTCAAGCGCTAGAATGCTTGATTAAGAAATATAAGGGTGTTGTTTGGGGGAAAGCACAAACATACTTCCTGATTGGTGGAGACCGAGAAGATATTATACAAGAAGGGATGATTGGACTTTATAAAGCCATCCTTGATTATGATGAAGAAAAACTGGCCTCGTTTAGGGGGTTTGCTGACCTTTGTATTACAAGACAAATCATCACCGCGATTAAAACAGCGACAAGACAAAAGCACATTCCACTTAATTCTTATATCTCACTAGATAAACCGATCTATGATGAAGAATCCGACCGTACCCTATTAGACACACTATCAGAACAAAGAACGACCGACCCCCAAGCTATTCTCATGGCCCGTGAAAAATTTGGTTATGTTGACGAAAAGCTATCAGAAAATTTAAGTGTTTTAGAACAGAGGGTCCTGCGATTGTATATTGATGGGTACACGTATTTGGAGATTTCCCAGAAGTTAGATCGTCACATCAAGTCAATCGATAATGCACTGCAACGTGTAAAACGAAAATTAGAAGAGTTATTGGAGTGGGACGAATTCGACCTATAACTGGTCAAGTATTGACATAAATGAATTTACATGCTACATTAACGTAAGATAAACCCTTATAGTGGGGTGAGAAGATGAATGAAAAGGTAGTCCTCGCATGTACCATTTGCTCGAGTAGGAATTATTCAACGAGTAAAAACACATCTACATCAACCGAGCGATTAGAGGTTAAGAAGTTTTGTAAAAACTGTGGGAAACATACATTACATGGCGAGACAAAATAAGATGGCATCCTTTGGGGGAGTAGAAGTGAAGATTTTTAGATTCTTAAAAGACGTATCACGAGAAATGAAAAAGGTTAGTTGGCCAACTGGTAAGGAGCTAACAAGTTACACCATTACCGTCATCGCTACCGTTGTATTTGTGGCAGTTTTTTTCTCAATCGTAGACTTTGGCATATCGCAAGTTCTAAACAGAATGTAGATTGAGTGACATTCCTGAATAATAACGTTATAATTAAACTATAATAGTAAATAATATGAAACTTAACAAAAAAACCCGGATAACGGGTTTTTTAATATTGTATTTTCATTCGCATGCAGATCAGTTTTGTCTCCACGCATTTTACGCACGAGAAGATGGCGAATGAAATCAAAGGTCCTGTAAAAAGGAATATAAAGCGCAAGGGAGGCAAGGACAAACGTAATTGTCCGATTAATAAATGGATAAACATTGGTATGTGATTCATACTTATTCAGGGTATGAAAATAAAGTGAAAATGAATTTAGAGAAACGTGTAGAAACAATGGGGATGGAGGATAAGATCTTTCGTGTCCTCGTACCAGAAGACGAAGAAACAGAAATTAAAGATGGGAAGAAGAAGGTAACGATGAAGAAGTTCTTCCCAGGCTATGTATTAGCAGAAATGATTATGACGGATGATTCATGGTATGTTGTTCGTAACACACCTGGAGTGACGGGGTTTGTTGGATCAAGCGGGCAAGGTGCGAGACCAACATCATTACTACCCGATGAAGTTGATGCCGTTTTAAAACGGATGGGTGTATCAGAAAGTGTCGTCCAAATTGACTTTGAACTAAATGAAAATGTGCGCGTGGCGGACGGTCCGTTTGCGAACTTCACGGGAACAATCGAGCATATTGATATCGACAAACAAATGGTGAAAGTCCACGTTAATATGTTCGGGAGAGAGACACCGGTTGAATTAGACTTCTCGCAAATTGATAAATTATAATAGCCTAAAAAGAAAATGAAGGATAAGGACTTGCATTGTTTCGTAATATGTGCTAGAATTTTCTTGTTATTCATGTCCTCATTCTTTACGTTGAGGCATGTCTAAATATGAGTGGGAGGGAACCTAGAAAACACATAAGGGGACCGTTACTACCACATCACGGACTTTAAGGAGGTGTGTCCCGTGGCTAAAAAAGTAATCAACTTAGTAAAATTGCAAATTCCAGCAGGAAAAGCGAATCCTGCACCACCAGTTGGACCGGCATTAGGTCAAGCGGGTATTAATATCATGGGGTTCTGTAAAGAGTTTAACGCACAAACACAAGATCAAGCTGGTTTAATTATTCCAGTAGAGATCACAGTATTTGAAGATCGTTCATTTACATTTATTACAAAAACGCCACCTGCAGCTATTCTATTGAAGGAAGAAGCAGGTATAGACCTTGGATCAGGCGAACCAAATCGTAAGAAAGTCGCAACAGTTAAGCGCGATAAAGTAAGAGAGATTGCAGAACTAAAAATGGCTGATCTAAATGCCGCTGACGTAGAAGCTGCAATGCGTATGGTAGAAGGTACTGCGCGGAGCATGGGTATCGATATTAAAGATTAAGTGTTCTTAGCGTGGTTGTCACTACGGTGCGATCAGACATTGCGCTTTTATAAGTGGGAGGTATTACCGCTAACACCACAATTAAGGAGGATATAAGATGGCTAAAAAAGGTAAAAGATATCAAGAGTCAGCTAAGCTAGTCGACTCTGCGAAATCATATGAAATTACAGAAGCAATTGAAGTCTTGAAGAAAATGTCTAAAGCAAAGTTTGACGAGACTGTTGAAGCAGCATTTCGTTTAGGAGTAGATCCGAAGAAAGCTGATGAGCAGATTCGTGGAGCAATGGTATTGCCACACGGTACAGGTAAAACACAACGTGTACTTGTATTTGCTAAAGGTGATAAAGTAAAAGAAGCAGAACAAGCCGGAGCAGATTATGTTGGAGATGACGAACTCATTGCAAAAATCAATCAAGGTTGGTTTGAGTTTGACGTTATTGTAGCAACACCAGACATGATGGCTGAGGTTGGTAAGTTAGGTCGTGTCCTTGGACCAAAAGGATTAATGCCTAACCCGAAAACAGGTACGGTAACATTCGAGGTTGAAAAGGCGGTTAAAGATATTAAAGCTGGTCAAATCGAATACCGTGTAGATAACGCTTCAAATTTGCATGTACCAATTGGTAAGATCTCATTTGATGATGAACAATTAGTGGAGAATTTTAAGGCGATTATTGAAACTCTTGTTCGCATTAAACCACAAGCATCAAAGGGAACGTACATGCGTAATGTAGCGATTACTTCTACAATGGGCCCTGGAATCAAGATCGATTCATCAAGTTTTACACGCGCACTTAAGTAGGGATTGACAGGTTAGCAATCGTTCGATATACTAGGTAGCGTTATTATAAAAGAATACGTTGTACCGTAGACAGTAGGGGCGGAAATCGCTTAATATCCTACCGAGGTGTTTAAATACAGAAATCATAATTAGGAATGATTATGACTTGTAAAAAACTCCATGTCTGCATGGAGTTTTTTGTTTTGCTGGGGATAAGCATTTTTGAGCGGGTATGACGAATGTCAAGGAGGTGGAATAATGTCAAGTGTAATTGAGAAGAAAAAAGGCGTTGTTCAAGAGATTACAGATCGTTTCCGAGATAGTCAAACAACGGTAATTGTTAATTATCGTGGTCTTGATGTTGCTGAGGTGACAGAGTTACGTAAACAATTACGTGAAGCTGGAGTTGATTATAAAGTATATAAGAACTCGATGACACAGCGTGCAGCTGCGAATGTTGAATTGAATGATCTGGACGAAGTACTCGTTGGACCAACTGCGGTTGCATTTAGTAAAGATGATGTCATTGCACCAGCTAAGATCATTTATGACTTCGCAAAAACACACGAAGCATTAGAGATCAAAGGTGGAGTAATTGACGGCGAACTTGCTTCTATCGAGCAAATTCAGGAGCTTGCACAGCTACCAGGACACGAAGGACTTGTATCCATGTTGCTTAGTGTGTTACAAGCACCTATTCGTAATCTTGCGTATGCAACGAAAGCAATTTCTGAACAAAAAGAAGAACAAGAAGCGTAGGCTCGTTTATATATCGGGTAGAATTGAAATAAATACAAACAAACACTAGGAGGAAACAAGAGATGACTAATGAACAAATCATTGAAGCAGTTAAAGAAATGTCAGTATTAGAACTAAACGACCTTGTTAAAGCAATTGAAGAGGAGTTTGGTGTTACAGCGGCAGCGCCAGTTGCAGCAGCAGGTGCTGGAGGCGGAGAAGCAGTAGAAGAAGAGCAATCAGAATTTGATGTTATTCTTGAAAATGCGGGATCATCAAAAATCAAAGTTATTAAAGTTGTACGTGAAATCACAGGTCTTGGACTTAAAGATGCTAAAGAAGTAGCAGACTCTGCTCCGAAAGCAGTTAAAGAAGGCGTCGACAAAGAAGAAGCTGAAGAAATCAAAGAGAAGCTTGAAGAAGCAGGCGCAACAGTAGAAGTTAAATAATTTCATCAAAGAAGCTCGTCAGATCTTTTTGACGAGCTTTAAATATCATATCAACCTAATCTTCTCATTTCATTTTTATCATAGAATAAAGTAGGTGCCCAAATGTCTGAGCATTACTTTTCAATAAAACCTCAATCTCAGAGTAAACCCAAAGTGTGGAGTTATCAAATACGAGAAAACAACTATACGTTCACAAGTGATGTTGGTGTTTTTTCAAAAGATGAAGTCGATTTTGGCACACGTTTACTTATTGAGAAGTTTGAAAAACCATCGATAAATGGAGAGTTTTTAGATCTCGGTTGTGGGTATGGACCAATTGGGATTACGTTGGCAGATTGTTATGAAGATAGAAATATAGTCATGGCAGATATTAATGAACGCGCCGTACAGTTAGCCGTTCAAAATGCTGAACTTAATGCAGTTACGAATATTGAAGTGATTCAAAGCGATCGTTTTGAATCAATAGGGGAGCGTTCTTTTGCAGCAATTGTTACGAATCCACCGATCCGGGCTGGGAAAACAGTCGTCCATATGATGTTCGAAGAAAGTAAGGAAGCATTATTATTAGGTGGCGAGCTATGGGTCGTCATTCAAAAGAAGCAAGGAGCACCATCAGCACAGAGGAAATTAGAGACTTTATTTAGTCAGGTTGATATTGTAGCTCGCAAAAAAGGATACTTTATTTTACGAGCGTTAAATAGTTGACCTGTGAATCTAGTTGTGATAGTGTTGTTAGATGCTAACATAAGATAAGCATCGTCACGCATCGTGCTGCGCAATCAAGCGTATAAAATGAAGTGCGATCGGAAATAATAGTTAAAATGTCAAGATAGACGTCCGTTTGTATATGCGCGATCATGGCGGGCGAACAGATGAAATTGCTTTTTATACTTCATACCTTATATGAAATTCTAATTGGGGTTTTAAGTTAAAAGCATTTTTGTTATTCTAAAATGATAACCGAAAAGAAGAAAAAGTGCAAGTGGTCAAAAGTCATCTTGTACGACTATTTAAGAGATCTAAAGAGCAGCACAATCAATCACAAACATGTGAATAACATGGATGAAGACGATGGATAGATGTGCTATTTTTGTTGAATTTGTTTTTTCTACTAGGATAAACCGTATATTACTTATGGGGAATATAGAAGGGAAGACAATCATTATACATTGAAAGACTAAGTTGGGGCGATGCGGCATCACCCAGTTTGTTTTTCCGAAAAAATGCTGATTTGAGAGGTGAAGCAGTTGACAGGTCAACTAGTACAGTATGGGCGGCACCGCCAACGCAGGAGCTATGCACGTATCAGTGAGGTTTTAGAACTACCGAATCTTATCGAGATTCAAACCGCTTCGTATAAATGGTTTTTAGAAGAGGGTTTAAAAGAAATGTTTCAGGACATTTCTCCTATTGAAGACTTTACTGGCAACTTATCATTGGAGTTTATTGATTACAGTTTAGGCGAACCGAAATATTCAGTGGATGAATCGAAAGATCGGGATGTCACGTATAATGCTCCACTACGTGTTAAAGTTCGTTTAATTAACAACAAGACGGGCGAGATAAAAGAGCAAGAGGTATTTATGGGCGATTTCCCGCTTATGACAGATACGGGAACGTTTGTTATTAATGGTGCAGAGCGTGTTATTGTATCACAACTTGTTCGATCACCAAGTGTTTATTATAGTGAGAAGATTAACAAGAACGGTAAGAGAGGTGTTACGGCAACTGTTATACCTAATAGGGGAGCATGGTTGGAGCTCGAGACAGATGCAAGAGATGTTGTTTATGTCCGTATTGACCGTACGCGTAAGTTACCCATTACGGTGCTATTACGTGCACTTGGATTTAATTCGGATGAAGAAATTATCGACCTTTTGGGAGATAATGAGTACCTTAGAAACACGCTCGAGAAAGATAATGCAGACACAGCTGAGAAAGCAATGTTGGAGATTTATGAACGTCTACGTCCTGGGGAGCCACCTACCGTAGAGAACGCGAGAAATCTACTGGTCTCACGTTTCTTTGACCCTAAGCGATATGATCTTGCTTATGTGGGTCGTTATAAAATGAATAAGAAGTTACACATTAAAAACCGTCTATTTAATCAAATCTTAGCCGAAACACTAGTTGATCACGAAACTGGTGAAGTGTTAGCACAAGAGGGCGATAAGATAGACCGTAAGTTATTAAATAAATTGATTCCTTATCTAGAGAAAGAGGAAAATAAGCTCGGCGAAGAATCGATCGAACTGCCAAGCGGTATTTTAGATGAGCCTATTCATTTCCAGTCTATTAAAGTCATTGATCCGACAGACCCAGATGGTGAAAGGGTACTAAATGTGATTGGCAATGCGGATGTAGCAGATGATATTAAAAACATTATGCCTGCCGATATTTTAGGCTCGATTAACTATTTCTTTAACTTACTCCATCGCGTTGGAGATCCGGATGACATTGACCACTTAGGTAACCGGAGACTACGATCAGTTGGGGAATTATTGCAAAACCAATTCCGTATTGGGTTATCGCGTATGGAAAGAGTTGTGCGTGAGAGAATGTCGATACAAGACACATCAAGTGTTACACCACAACAGTTAATTAATATCCGCCCAGTTATTGCTTCTATTAAGGAGTTTTTCGGAAGTTCGCAATTGTCTCAGTTTATGGACCAAACGAATCCATTAGCAGAATTAACGCATAAGCGTCGGTTGTCAGCATTAGGGCCCGGTGGTTTAACGCGTGAACGTGCGGGGACGGAAGTTCGAGACGTGCATTACTCCCACTATGGGCGTATGTGTCCGATTGAAACACCGGAAGGGCCGAACATTGGGTTGATTAACTCCTTGTCGAGTTATGGTCGAGTGAATGCCTTTGGCTTTATTGAAACACCATATCGTCGTGTTGATGCAGAAACAGGTAAAGTAACAGCACATATCGACTATTTAACGGCAGACGAGGAAGACAACTATGTTGTAGCCCAAGCGAATGCTCGATTAGGTGAAGATGGTAGTTTTGTAAATGACGAGGTCATTGCTCGTTTCCGTGGAGAAAATACAGTTGTTCCACGGGGTCAACTAGATTACATGGATGTTTCGCCTAAACAAGTTGTTTCAGCAGCGACCGCCTGTATTCCATTTTTAGAAAACGATGACTCGAACCGTGCGTTAATGGGAGCGAACATGCAGCGACAAGCAGTACCTTTAATGTTACCTGAATCACCAATCGTTGGAACGGGTATGGAATATGTTTCTGGAAAAGATTCAGGAGCAGCTATTATTAATAGCTGCAACGGGATTGTGGAGAGTGTGGAAGCGAAAGAGGTTGTTGTGCGAGAGATCATCGAAACGGATGGTAAAGAGGTGGAAGGCGATCGAGCACGGTACCCACTTGAGAAGTTTGTTCGCTCGAACCAAGGTACGTGTTATCATCAGCTTCCAATTGTTAGTCAAGGTGACCGCGTTGTAAAAGGTGAGGTTCTTGCAGATGGTCCTTCTATGGAGAAGGGTGAATTAGCTTTAGGACGAAACGTATTGGTCGGATTTATGACTTGGGAAGGTTATAACTACGAGGATGCGATTATCGTGAGTGAAAGACTTGTAAAGGATGATGTTTATACATCCATTCATATTGAAGAATATGAGTCGGAAGCCCGTGATACGAAACTTGGTCCTGAGGAAATCACAAGAGACATCCCTAATATTGGTGAAGATGCACTGAAAGACCTTGATGAATACGGAATTATCCGTGTAGGTGCAGAAGTAACAAATGGTGATATTTTAGTTGGTAAAGTAACACCAAAAGGGGTCACTGAATTATCAGCTGAAGAGCGATTGCTACATGCTATCTTCGGTGAAAAGGCGAGAGAAGTTCGGGACACATCATTACGTGTACCACATGGTGCCGGAGGTATTGTTCTCGATGTTAAAATCTTCAACCGTGAAGATGGAGACGAATTGCCACCAGGTGTTAATCAGCTCGTCCGTGCTTATATCGTTCAGAAGCGTCAAATCGCTGAAGGAGATAAAATGGCGGGACGTCACGGTAATAAAGGGGTTATTTCGAAAATACTCCCAGACGAAGATATGCCGTTTATGCCAGATGGCACACCAATTGATATTATGCTTAACCCGTTAGGTGTTCCTTCTCGAATGAATATCGGGCAAGTATTTGAATTGCACTTAGGAATGGCTGCGAGGATGCTAGGTATTCATGTTGCCTCACCTGTATTTGATGGGGCATCAGAAGAGGATGTATGGGAAACGGTACAAGAGGCCGGCATGTCGAGAGACGCTAAAACGATTCTTTATGACGGAAGAACAGGTGAAGCATTTGATAACCGTGTTTCAGTAGGAATTTCCTATATGTTGAAATTATCTCACATGGTTGATGATAAGATTCACGCAAGGTCAACGGGGCCTTATTCTCTCGTTACTCAACAACCACTAGGTGGTAAAGCACAATTTGGTGGGCAGCGCTTTGGTGAAATGGAAGTATGGGCGCTTGAAGCATATGGTGCTGCTTATACGCTACAAGAGATTCTAACGGTTAAATCAGATGATATTGTCGGACGTGTAAAAACATACGAGGCGATCGTCAAGGGTGAAAATGTCCCGGAACCAGGAGTTCCAGAGTCATTTAAAGTGTTAATCAAAGAATTACAAAGTTTAGGTATGGATGTCAAAATGTTGAATAGTGCAAAAGACGAAATTGACTTACGTGAACTGGATGAGGACGAAACCCAAGCGGCAAGTAAACTTAACTTAGAAGTTGAAAGAAGTTAAGCGATAGAGCTTCATGAAAATAGACAGCTTTTGCTTTATTTTTACAAGTAACGGAGCGTTGGTTCTGACATAAGGTGACAGAACCAACTTCTCCGACTTCATCCAATAGGATGAAATCGGACATTAATAGGGAGGTAGGCCCTTTGCTAGATGTAAATGATTTTTCGTATATGAAAATTGGTTTAGCTTCATCAGAGAAGATTCGTTCTTGGTCATACGGCGAGGTAAAAAAACCCGAAACGATTAACTATCGGACATTACGGCCGGAAAAAGATGGTTTGTTTTGTGAACGAATTTTTGGGCCACAAAAGGACTGGGAATGTCATTGTGGGAAATATAAGCGCGTACGGTATAAAGGTGTAGTTTGTGATCGTTGTGGCGTTGAGATTACAAAGTCTAAAGTTCGCCGTGAACGTATGGCACATATTGAATTAGCGGCACCCGTAACACATATTTGGTACTTTAAGGGAATCCCAAGTCGAATGGGGCTTATTTTAGACATGTCCCCTCGAGCGCTCGAAGAGGTTATTTACTTTGCGGCATACATTGTGACGGAATCAGGTAATACGCCTTTAGAAAAAAAACAGCTACTATCTGAAAGTGAATATCGTGAGCATTATGGTAAGTATGGTAAAGCCTTTAAAGCGGAGATGGGCGCAGAAGCGATTCGTAAGCTTTTGAAAGACATTGACCTTAAAAAGGAAGTAGAAGCATTAAGAGAAGAGCTCAAAACGGTAAAAGGACAACGTAGAACACGTGCCATTAGACGTCTAGAAGTGATGGAAGCATTCCGTCATTCCGGAAATGACACAACATGGATGGTTTTAGATGTGTTGCCTGTCATACCACCGGAGATTAGACCGATGGTACAACTTGATGGTGGACGGTTTGCAACGTCTGATTTAAACGACTTGTACCGCCGTGTCATTAACCGTAACAACCGATTGAAGCGACTCCTTGATCTTGGAGCACCTGGTGTCATCGTTCAAAACGAAAAAAGGATGCTACAAGAAGCGGTAGATGCGCTTGTTGATAATGGTAGACGAGGAAGACCTGTAACGGGACCTGGAAACAGACCGTTAAAATCTTTAGCACATATGCTTAAAGGAAAGCAAGGTCGTTTCCGTCAAAACCTGTTAGGAAAACGAGTTGATTATTCAGGGCGTTCCGTTATTATTGTCGGACCCAACTTAAAAATGTATCAGTGCGGTTTGCCGAAAGAAATGGCATTGGAACTATTTAAACCGTTCGTTATGAAAGAATTGGTTGGGCAAGGAATTGCGCATAATATTAAATCTGCGAAACGGAAAATAGAACGGGTACATCCTGATGTATGGGATGTATTGGAAGGTGTCATTAAGGAACATCCAGTACTACTGAACAGAGCACCGACATTGCACAGACTTGGAATTCAGGCGTTTGAGCCAACCTTAGTAGAAGGAAGAGCGATTCAATTGCATCCGTTAGTTTGTACAGCTTATAACGCGGACTTTGATGGAGACCAAATGGCTGTACACGTACCTTTATCTGCGGAAGCTCAAGCGGAAGCACGTATTCTCATGCTTGCTTCACATAATATTTTAAACCCTAAAGATGGGAAGCCGGTTGTAACCCCATCACAGGATATGGTGTTAGGAAACTATTATTTAACACTTGAACGGGCAGGTGCGATGGGTGAAGGAAGTGTGTTTGAAGGTATTGATGAGGCATTAATGTCCTATCAAAACGGTCATGTACATTTACACACGCGAGTCGCGATTGCAGCATCAAGTTTAAATAATGAGACATTTACGGAAGAGCAAAGCAAACAATTATTGGTGACGACGGTTGGTAAATTAATCTTTAACGAGATTTTACCAGAATCATTCCCGTACATTAACGAACCAACAGTTAGTAACTTAGAGCTGAAAACACCAGAAAAGTATTTTATTGAAAAAGGTGCGGATGTTCCAGAAGACATTGCAAAACGCGAGCTCATTGATCCGTTTAAGAAGGGGATCTTAGGAGATATCATTGCCCAGGTCTTCAAGCGGTTTAAAATTAGCGAAACGTCGAAAATGCTGGACCGTATGAAGGATCTTGGCTTTATCTACTCCACAAGATCAGGAATTACGGTTGGAGTATCTGATATCGTTGTTTTTGAAGAGAAGGAAGTACTGCTAGAAGAATCACAATTACAAGTTGATAACGTGCTAAAACAGTTCCGCCGTGGATTAATAACGGAGGATGAACGATATGATCGCGTCATTGCGATTTGGTCCGATGTGAAAGATGATATTCAGGAACGGTTAATTAAATCACTAAACAGTGAGAACCCAATCTTTATGATGAGTGATTCAGGTGCTAGAGGTAACCCGTCAAACTATACTCAGCTTGCTGGTATGCGTGGATTGATGGCAAACCCTGCTGGTAGAATTATTGAATTACCTATTAAATCAAGCTTCCGTGAAGGTTTAACCGTACTCGAGTACTTTATCTCTACACACGGAGCACGTAAAGGGTTGGCAGATACAGCGTTGAAAACGGCTGACTCAGGTTACTTAACAAGACGTCTAGTCGATGTTGCACAAGATGTTATTGTTCGTGAAACAGATTGTGGAACAGATCGTGGTCTGACCGTAGCATCATTAATGCACGGACCTGAAATGATTGTTCCTTTACTGGACCGACTCGTTGGTCGTACATTATTTGAAACGATTAAAGATCCGGAAACAGGAGTGGTCATCGTCGAAGAAGACGAAGTCATTTCAGAGGATCAAGCAAGGCAAGTTATTGAGGCAGGCATTGAAGAGGCGACGATTCGTTCTGTGTTTATGTGTAATACAAAACACGGTGTCTGTCGGGAGTGTTATGGAAGAAACCTTGCTACAGGCGATGATGTAGAAGTAGGGGAAGCTGTTGGTATTATTGCAGCACAGTCAATCGGAGAGCCAGGTACTCAGCTAACAATGCGTACGTTCCATACTGGTGGAGTTGCTGGAGATGATATCACTCAAGGGTTACCGCGTATTCAAGAGTTATTTGAGGCACGTAATCCGAAGGGGCAAGCCGTCATTAGTAAAATTGATGGTACTGTCCATGAGATGAAAGAAGTAAGAAACAGACAAGTCATTGTCGTTAAAGGTGATGAAGGTGAAAGTGATCATCCGATTGCCTATAACGCGAGACAAAGATTTACAATTGGTGATGAAGTAGCTGCTGGTGAGGAACTGACAGAAGGTTCGATCGATCCGAAAGAGTTATTGACTGTTAAAGGAATTGAAGCCGTCCAAGCTTATTTGTTACGAGAAGTCCAACGGGTCTATCGTTTACAAGGGGTTGAGATTGGTGATAAGCACGTCGAAGTTATGGTTCGTCAGATGTTGCGTAAAATCCGCGTAACCGACTCTGGGGACACGACTGTTCTTCCTGGTTCATTACTCGAGATCCATCAGTTTAAAGAAGCGAATGAAGAAGCACTTAAACAAGATTTACAACCTGCAGTTGGAGAACCAGTCTTACTTGGAATTACGAAAGCGTCACTTGAAACAGATTCATTCTTATCTGCCGCTTCCTTCCAAGAAACGACTCGCGTACTCACAGATGCAGCTATAAAAGGTAAACATGACTCCCTCTTAGGGCTAAAAGAGAATGTCATAATTGGTAAACTCGTTCCAGCTGGTACTGGAATGAAAAAATACCTCAATATAGAAGCATCACTTGATGTGGAACCAGCGAAAGAAAAAGAAACGAAGAAGATCGAAACTGTAAAATAGTAGCGTATATAAACATGGAGAGCAACACGCAATGAAAAACGGAAGCACTCCAATATAGATTATTATCTGTTGACTTTAAAAAACAGGAATGGTACTATATTCAAGGTGCTTCCGATTTATACGTGTTGAATTGGGGGATCTACTTGTGCTTTATGAAAAGTTAACACACGTTCAATCCCGTATCGTAATTGGAACAAGGCAGACGCTAAAGGCACTAAAAAATAGTGACGTCAATGAGGTATACATTGCGAATGATGCTGATCATCAGTTAACAGAGCCAGTCATTACGCAAGCTGCAGAACTTGGAATACCATGTCATCATGTTGACTCCATGAAAAAACTGGGGACAGCGAGTGGCATTGAAGTTGGAACATCAGTGGTAGCTGTAAAGAATGATTAGTTTTGGCGACTTAATTCGCGAAAACTTTACTTTTTACAAGCAAATGAACCGCCTGGATGTGTGGCACTAGTATTGGGGTTTTAAAATGTATTATTTTTATTTACTTATGCTGTAAACGTGCTGTTGACTGTGTAAGTTAAAATAATGTTTTACGTAAGTCCTTTTGACATAAACAAGGGACTTAAGGTAAATGAACTATTTTGAAGGGAGGATGGATAAAAAATGCCTACAATTAATCAGCTCGTTCGTAAAGGACGTATCAATAAACCAAAGAAAACTGACTCACCTGCACTTAATAGAGGGTATAATAGTTTTAAAAAGACGTTCACGACTCAAAATGCTCCACAAAAACGTGGTGTTTGTACTCGAGTGGGAACATTAACACCTAAGAAACCAAACTCGGCACTTCGTAAATATGCGCGTGTGCGTTTGTCTAACAACATGGAAGTAACTGCATATATTCCGGGAATTGGACACAACTTACAAGAGCACAGTGTTGTACTTATTCGTGGCGGTCGTGTGAAAGACTTACCAGGTGTTCGTTACCATATCGTACGTGGTGCACTTGACACTGCGGGTGTAGAAGGCCGTCAACAAGGTCGTTCTAAATATGGTGCTAAAAAATCAAAAAAATAAAAAATAAATAAACAAAGATTAGGAAGGAGGAAAATATATGCCACGTAAAGGACCAGTACCTAAAAGAGATGTTTTACCGGATCCACTTTACAGTTCAAAACTTGTTACACGCCTCATTAACCAAATCATGGTTGATGGTAAAAGAGGGAAAGCGCAAAAGATTCTTTATAATGCGTTTGAGCTTGTAGCTGAAAGAAGTGGTCAAGAATCAATGGAAGTGTTTGAAGAAGCAATGAAGAATGTTATGCCAGTACTTGAGGTGCGCGCTCGTCGTGTAGGTGGTTCAAACTACCAAGTACCAGTTGAGGTTAGACCTGAACGCCGTCAAGCATTGGGGTTACGTTATTTGGTTAGCTATTCGCGTCTACGCGGAGAGAAAACAATGGAAGAACGTCTTGCAAATGAAATTCTAGACGCATCGAATAATACAGGTGCATCTGTAAGAAGACGTGAAGATCTACACAAAATGGCTGAAGCGAACAAAGCATTCGCTCACTACCGTTGGTAATTAATTCAAAATAAATGATAATAGGAAAGGAGAAGAATACATGGCTAGAGAATTCTCCTTGGAAAAGACACGTAACATAGGTATTATGGCGCATATTGATGCTGGTAAAACTACTACCACTGAGCGTATTCTTTTCTATACAGGACGTATTCATAAAATTGGTGAAACACATGAAGGTGCATCACAGATGGACTGGATGGCGCAGGAGCAGGAACGTGGGATTACGATCACTTCCGCTGCAACAACTGCTCAGTGGAAAGGCCATCGAATTAATATTATTGATACACCAGGGCACGTTGACTTCACAGTTGAAGTTGAACGTTCACTCCGAGTGCTTGATGGGGCAGTAACTGTTCTTGATGCGCAATCAGGGGTAGAACCACAAACAGAAACAGTTTGGCGTCAAGCAACAACGTATGGTGTACCAAGGGCAGTGCTCATTAACAAGATGGATAAAATCGGTGCAGATTTCCTATATGCAACGGACACATTGAAAGATCGTCTAGGGGCGAATGCACATCCTGTTCAGTACCCAATTGGTGCTGAAGATGACTTCACAGGAATCATCGACCTTATTACAATGGAGGCTCATTTCTATCTAGATGATATGGGTACTGTTGACGAATCACGCGAAATTCCAGCTGACTACCTCGAAAAGGCTGAAGAATTACGTGCACAATTGATCGAAGCTGTTTCTGAACTTGACGAGAACCTCATGATGAAGTACTTGGAAGGTGAAGAAATTACGAATGAAGAGCTTAAACAAGGGATTCGTCAAGCAACACTAGACGTCGAGTTTTTCCCTGTATTCGTAGGTTCTGCATTTAAGAACAGAGGCGTCCAATTATTATTAGATGGAGTACTTGATTATTTGCCAGCACCTACTGATGTTGCTGCAATTCAAGGAATTGTGCCAGATACAGAAGAGCCGACAGAGCGTCTTGCAGACGATAATGCACCATTCTCAGCATTGGCATTTAAAGTAATGACTGATCCATATGTAGGGAAATTAACGTTTTTCCGTGTGTATTCAGGTAAACTAGACGCAGGTTCTTATGTACAGAATACCATCAAAAATAAACGTGAACGAATCGGTCGTATATTAGAAATGCACGCAAACTCGCGTGAAGAAATACCAACAATTTACACGGGTGAAATTGCTGCTGCTATTGGTTTGAAAGATACAGGAACAGGGGATACACTTTGTGATGAGAAAGAACGTGTCATTTTGGAGTCTATGGACTTTCCAGAACCAGTTATCTCCGTTGCTATTGAACCAAAAACAAGAGCAGACCAAGATAAAATGGGAACTGCTTTAGCTAAACTAGCAGAAGAAGATCCAACATTTATCACAGAGACAAACGAAGAAACAGGTCAAACAATCATCAGTGGTATGGGTGAATTGCACTTGGATATCATTGTTGACAGACTAAGACGTGAATTCCAAGTTGATGCGAATGTCGGTGCACCACAAGTTGCGTACCGTGAAACATTCCGTGCATCAGCGGAAGCAGAAGGTAAATTCATTCGTCAGTCAGGTGGACGTGGACAATATGGTCACGTATGGGTTAAATACGAACCACTTGAAGCAGGATCTGGGTTTGAATTTGAGAACAAGGTCGTTGGTGGTGCAGTACCTCGTGACTACATCTCATCTGTTGAAGCTGGAATTAAAGAATCAATGGAAAATGGTGTACTTGCGGGTTATCCATTAATTGATGTCAAAGCGACATTATACGATGGAACATATCATGATGTTGACTCTAGTGAGATGGCATTTAAAATAGCTGGTTCTTTATCATTAAGAGCTGCGAAGAGTAAATGTGATCCTGTTCTTCTAGAACCAATGATGAAAGTTGAAATCGTTATTCCGGAAGAGTATATGGGAGACATTATGGGTGATGTAACATCAAGACGTGGACGTGTAGATGGTATGGAAGCGCGTGGTAATGCACAGCTTGTTAATTCATATGTACCACTATCCGAAATGTTTGGTTATGCTACAGCACTTCGTTCAAATACACAGGGTCGTGGAACATATTCCATGTTCTTTGATCATTACGCTGAAGTACCAAAGAGTATTGGTGAAGAAATTATTAAGAAAAATGTTGGTGAATAATTGATTTTTTGATCATTTTCACGTATAACATTTATTAACGAGTAAATACCAAGTTATTAGTCTGTTTTACACAGATGCGATGACATCTAAATTATGCTTTATATATTTAAAGGAGGAACTATAATGGGTAAAGAGAAATTCGATCGTTCAAAAAGTCACGTGAACGTTGGTACAATTGGACACGTTGACCATGGTAAAACAACATTAACAGCTGCAATTACAACTGTCATGCACAAAGTACAAGGTACAGAAGGTGCTATGGCTTATGATCAAATTGACGGCGCACCAGAAGAGAAAGAGCGTGGAATTACAATTGCAACATCACACGTTGAATATGAAACAGATACTCGTCACTATGCACACGTAGACTGTCCAGGTCACGCTGACTATGTTAAGAACATGATCACTGGTGCAGCACAAATGGATGGAGCTATCCTTGTTGTATCTGCTGCAGATGGTCCAATGCCACAAACTCGTGAGCACATTCTATTATCACGTAACGTAGGGGTACCTTCAATTGTTGTATTCCTAAACAAACTTGATATGGTAGACGATGAAGAACTTGTTGAATTAGTTGAAATGGAAGTTCGCGATCTATTAAGCGAATACGACTTCCCAGGAGACGACATTCCTGTAATCGCTGGTTCTGCACTAAAAGCACTTGAAGGTGTAGAAGAATACGAAGAAAAAATTGTTGAATTAATGGCTGCAGTTGATGAGTATGTTCCAACTCCAGAACGTGATACTGATAAACCATTCATGATGCCAGTAGAGGACGTATTTACAATTACTGGTCGTGGAACAGTTGCAACAGGTCGTGTTGAGCGTGGAGAAGTTAAAGTTGGAGACGAAATAGACATTATTGGTCTCTCAGAAGATTCTAAGAAATCAACGGTAACAGGTGTTGAGATGTTCCGTAAGCTTCTAGATTATGCAGAAGCAGGCGATAACATTGGTGCACTATTACGTGGAGTTACTCGTGATGACATTAGTCGTGGGCAAGTATTAGCAAAGCCTGGTACAATTACACCACATACTAAATTCACATCTGAAATCTATGTATTATCTAAAGAAGAAGGTGGACGTCATACGCCATTCTTCGGTAACTATCGTCCACAGTTTTACTTCCGTACAACGGACGTAACTGGTGTTATTCAACTACCAGAAGGCGTAGATATGGTTATGCCTGGCGATAACATTGAATTAATTGTAGAACTTATTTCACCAATTGCAATTGAAGAAGGTACACGCTTCTCAATTCGTGAAGGTGGACGTACAGTTGGTTCAGGTGTCGTTTCATCAATTGAAAAATAAAGTGAATTTATATCGAAACAGGTCGCTTACATAAGCAACCTGTTTCTTTTCATATGAAGATGGATACACTCCGTATGAACCCTTTTGTAGGATGTCTCACGCATCGAAACTCTCCAATTCAAAAAAACTTTAAGATAATCCTTGCAATTTCTACAAAAGGTTTGTATAATTAACAACTGTTGCAATCATAGTCTCTTATTAATAAAAGGTTGCAAAAGAGATCAAAGTTCTATATAATAAGAATGTTGATCGAAAAAGGCGATGAAGTGAAAGGTTGTTGGCACGCCCGGCCCCTTTGCCATGGCGGGTGCTAAAGAAATTTTCACGGAGAATGTCTATTCATTAAATGGGCGAGAAGGAGGGAAAATAATGGCAAAAGAGAAGATAAGAATTCGTTTAAAAGCGTATGATCATCGTATTCTTGATCAGTCGGCTGAAAAAATTGTAGATACTGCTAAGCGTTCTGGAGCTGGTGTTTCTGGACCAATTCCATTACCAACAGATAAGGTTGTTTATACTGTATTGCGTGCGGTACACAAGTATAAGGATGCACGTGAGCAGTTCGAGATGCGCACACATAAGCGTTTAATCGACATTATTGATCCGACACCAAAAACAGTTGATTCGTTAATGCGTCTTGACTTACCATCTGGTGTTGACATTGAAATTAAATTATAAAATGAAAGTTTCACTATAGGAGGTGTAACGGATGACGAAAGGAATCTTAGGTCGTAAAATCGGCATGACTCAGCTTTTTTCAGACAATGGGGAAGTAGTTCCAGTAACAATTGTTCAAGCTGAGCCAAACGTTGTATTGCAGAAGAAGACATTAGAAAATGATGGATATGAAGCTGTACAATTCGGTTTTTCAGATGAAAGGAACTCACGTACAAACAAAGCGAAACTAGGTCATGCTGAAAAAGCAAACACAGTCCCTAAGCGCTACGTTCGTGAATTCCGTAACGCAAACCCTGGCGAGTATGAAGTTGGTCAAGAGGTTAGCGTAGATGTTTTTGAAGCTGGAGACATCATTGACGTAACAGGACAATCAAAAGGTAAAGGTTTCCAAGGTGTAATCAAGCGTTATAATCACGCTCGTGGACCAATGGCTCACGGATCACGTTTTCATAGAGGTCCAGGTTCAATCGGTTCAGTAGATGCAGGAAGAGTATTTAAAGGGACAAAACTTCCTGGGCAAATGGGAGCAGAAAAAGTAACCATTCAAAACCTAGAAGTTGTTAAAGTCGATGCTGAACAAAACTTGTTAATGATCAAAGGGAATGTACCAGGAGCTAAAAAGGGACTTATTAAAGTGACAAGTTCCATTAAAGGAAAGTAATTATATAAACGAAGGGAGGAAATGTCATGCCTAAAGTAGCATTATTTAAACAAGATGGATCACAATCCGGAGATGTAGAGTTAAATGCGGCCGTGTTTGGAATAGAGCCAAATACACATGTTTTACAAGAAGCATTACTCATGCAACGCGCTTCTATGAGGCAAGGTAATCATGCAGTAAAAACACGCTCATACGTACGTGGCGGTGGAAGAAAGCCTTGGAAACAAAAAGGAACAGGCCGTGCACGTCAAGGTTCGATTCGTTCACCACAGTGGGTTGGCGGTGGAGTAGTATTTGGACCAACACCACGCAGTTATAGCTATAAATTACCTAAGAAAGTTCGTCGTTTAGCATTGAAATCAGCATTATCTTCTAAAGTAGCTGAAGATAACCTCGTTGTATTGGATAGTCTTTCATTCGACGCTCCAAAGACAAAGGAACTCATTACAGTGTTAAGTGCATTAGAGGTAGACCGTAAAGCATTGATCATTACTTCTGAAAACAATGAGAATGTTGTACGTTCTGCAAACAACCTGCAATCAGTAAAAGTAATTACTGTAGGAGAGATAAATGTACTGGACTTGCTTATGCATGACAAGCTGATCCTAACGAAGGATGCGGCTGAAGAAGCAGGGGAGGTGCTTGCATAATGAAAGATCTACGTGATATTATAAAGCGCCCTGTCATCACAGAGCATTCAGCAGATCTCATGGCTGAAAAAAAGTATACGTTCGAAGTTGAAACAAAAGCGAATAAAACAGAAATTAAAGATGCAGTCGAATTAGTATTCGGAGTAAAGGTAGACCGAGTGAATACGATGAATCTTAAAGGGAAATTCAAGCGTATGGGTGTTCACGCTGGATACCGTTCAGATCGTAAAAAAGCAATCGTTCAGCTTTCAGAAGACAGTAAAGACTTAGACTTCTTTGAAGGCTAATAAAAGAAACAAGTAAAGGAGGTAAAACAAGCAATGGCTATTAAAAGATATAAACCAACTACAAACGCTCACCGAAACCGATCCGTTTTAGATTTTGCTGAGATTACTACAGATACACCGGAAAAAACGTTATTAAGTCCGTTATTCAAACGTGGTGGTCGTAATAACCAAGGTAGAATTACAATGCGTCACCAAGGTGGCGGTCATAAACGCCAATATCGCCTAATTGATTTCAAAAGAATTAAAGACGGCATACCAGGACGCGTTGCTACGATCGAATATGATCCAAATCGCTCAGCTAACATTGCATTGATTCATTATGCAGATGGAGAGAAGAGATATATTCTAGCACCAAATGGACTGAAGGTAGGACAAGAATTAATGTCAGGTGAAGAAGCAGACATTAAGCTAGGTAATGCACTTCCACTTAAAAACATTCCTGTAGGTACAACGATTCATAACGTTGAATTAAAGCCAGGTCGTGGTGGGCAGTTAGCACGCTCAGCTGGTACGTCAGCACAAATTTTAGGTCGTGAAGATAATTACACATTAGTACGTCTTGCATCAGGTGAAGTTCGCTTAATATTAACGACTTGCCGTGCAACGATCGGCCAAGTTGGTAACATTGAACATGAACTTATATTAGTTGGTAAAGCAGGTCGTTCACGTTGGATGGGTAAACGCCCAGCAGTTCGTGGATCAGCAATGAACCCGATCGATCACCCACATGGTGGTGGAGAAGGACGTTCGCCAATCGGACTTAAATCTCCTGTGTCACCTTGGGGACAGCCGACACTTGGTTATAAGACACGTAAACGCAGCAAACCATCAAATCAATATATTGTTCGTGAACGTAGACGTAAAAAATAATAGATCTAGCTGACGTGAAGTATCTTCTCGTCACTTGATCACTGAAGGAGGTTTACCCATGGGTCGAAGTTTGAAAAAAGGACCATTTGCAGATGACCATCTATTGTCGAAGGTTGATAAGCAAAATGAAACAGATGAAAAACGAGTGATTAAAACATGGTCACGTCGTTCAACAATCTTTCCTTCATTTGTAGGTCATACAATTGCTGTATATGATGGACGTAAACATGTACCAGTTTATATAACAGAAGATATGGTCGGACATAAGTTGGGGGAATTTGCACCAACACGCACGTTTAGAGGTCATGGAACCGGAGATCGGAAAACTACACAAAGCTAATGAGAGGAGGCACTCAATATGCAAGCTAAAGCTGTTGCAAAATCAGTTCGAATCGCTCCTCGTAAAGTGGGATTAGTAATCGATTTAATTCGAGGAAAAAATGTTGGCGAGGCTATCGCCATCTTACAACACACACAACGTGGTGCTTCTCCAACCATAGAGAAAGTTCTTAAGTCTGCAATCGCAAACGCTGAACATAACTATGAAATGGATACAGATAATCTGGTTATTTCTGAGGCATATGTTAATGAAGGTGCTACATTGAAACGTTTTAGACCACGTGCACAAGGGCGCGCTAGTTCAATTAACAAGCGCACAAGCCATATCACAGTGGTTGTATCAGAAAAGAAGGAGGGATAGTCAGTGGGTCAAAAAATTAACCCGGTAGGTCTTCGTATTGGTATCATTCGTGACTGGGAGTCAAAATGGTATGCAGACAAAGACTATGCAGACTTACTACATGAAGATATTAAAATTAGAGAATATCTCGAAAAACGCTTAACTGATGCTGCTGTTTCTTCTATTGAAATTGAACGTGCAGCAAATCGTGTGAACATAACAATTCATACTGGTAAACCAGGAATGGTTATCGGTAGAGGCGGTTCTGAAGTAGATGCATTACGTAACACATTAAATACAATGACTGGCAAACGTGTTCATATCAACATTGTTGAAATTAAGAAAGTAGATCTTAATGCTCAATTAGTAGCAGACAATATCGCACGTCAGTTAGAGGGCCGAATTTCATTCCGTCGTGCTCAAAAACAAGTTATCCAACGCGCTATGCGTGGGGGAGCAAAGGGAATTAGAACACAAGTATCTGGCCGCTTAGGTGGAGCAGATATCGCTCGATCAGAACATTATAGTGAAGGGACAGTACCACTACACACATTGCGTGCAGACATTGATTATGGCGCAGAAGAAGCTGATACTACATTTGGTAAGTTAGGCGTAAAAGTGTGGATTTATCGTGGAGAAGTCCTTCCTACTAAAACATCAAAATAAGGAAGGGGGCAATGCATTATGTTAATGCCTAAACGCGTAAAATATCGCAGACATCACCGTGGTCGTATGAAAGGTAATGCTAAAGGTGGAACTTCAGTTTCATTTGGAGAGTATGGCTTACAAGCTGTAGAATCTTCGTGGATTACAGCCCGTCAAATCGAGGCTTCACGTGTTGCAATGACTCGTTACATGAAACGTGGAGGGAAGGTTTGGATTAAAATTTTCCCTGATAAACCTTATACTGCAAAACCCCTAGAAGTTCGTATGGGTGCAGGTAAAGGGGCACTAGATGGATGGGTTGCGGTTGTAAAACCAGGTAAGATTTTATTTGAAGTAGCGGGTGTTTCTGAGGAAGTTGCAAGAGAATCACTACGTCTTGCTGCTCATAAATTACCGATTAAAACTAAATTTGTAAGACGAGAAGAAATTGGTGGTGAAAGCAATGAAGGCTAATGAAATCAGAGAACTAACCACTGCCGAGATTGAACAACATGTAAAGTCATTAAAAGAAGAATTATTCAATTTACGCTTCCAACTCGCAACGGGACAGTTGGAGAACACTGCACGTATAAGTGAAGTAAGAAAGTCCATTGCTCGTATGAAAACAATCATACGTCACCGCGAAGTCAGCGTGAATAACTGAAATAAGAGAGGGGGTAGCCTCAAATGAGTGAACGTAATAATCGTAAAGAATATACAGGCCGTGTCGTATCCGATAAAATGGATAAAACAATTACAGTAGTAGTTGAATCATATAAAGTTGATAGGTTATATGGGAAGAGAGTCAATCATTCTAAGAAATTGAAAGCTCATGACGAAAGCAACCAAGCTAAAATGGGTGATATTGTTCGAATCATGGAGACCCGCCCACTATCAAAATCAAAACGTTTTCGTTTAATGGAAGTTATTAAAGAAGCAGTCATAATATAATGGAAGTTCGCTCGGAATTATCCGAAGGGAGGTCACAGCGATATGATTCAACAAGAATCGCGTTTAAAAATTGCAGATAACTCAGGTGCACGTGAAGTGCAAGCTATTAAAGTTTTGGGTGGATCTGGACGTAAAACCGCCAATATTGGTGATGTAATTGTCTGTTCTGTAAAACAGGCAACACCAGGAGGCGTTGTTAAAAAAGGCGAAGTAGTAAGAGCAGTAATTGTACGCACTAAAACAGGTGCACGCCGTAGTGATGGATCATATATTCGATTTGATGAAAATGCAGCCGTAGTAATTCGTGACGACAAAAGCCCAAGAGGCACACGTATCTTCGGTCCAGTTGCTCGTGAGTTACGCGATGCTAAATTCATGAAAATCGTATCACTTGCTCCAGAAGTACTCTAAGGAAACAATGACAAGCACGACAGGGAGGTGCGTTAAGCATGCATGTAAAAAAAGGCGATACAGTTAAAGTATTATCCGGCAAAGACCGGGGTAAACAAGGAGTAATCCTAGAAGCTTTCCCGAAAGCAGAACGTGTTGTTATTGAGGGAGTAAACATGATTCAAAAACACGCTAAACCTTCTCAAGAAAACCCACAAGGTGGAATTCTTAATATAGAAGCTGCGATTCATGTTTCCAATGTAATGCCGATTGATCCAAAATCCGGTGAACCAACTCGTGTTGGGTATGAAGTAAGGGACGGAAAGAAAGTCCGCATCGCTAAAAAATCCGGTGAACCTTTAGATAAATAACTTAGCGACGAAAGGAGGCCGCCATGATGAATGAATTAAAACAAAGATATCAAGAAGAAATTTCCCCAGCTATGATGGAGAAATTCAATTATAACTCAGTGATGCAAGTGCCAACAATTGAGAAAATTGTTATTAATATGGGTGTTGGTGATGCTGTACAAAACTCCAAATCATTGGATAGTGCTGTTGAAGAGCTATCCTTACTTTCGGGGCAAAAACCTGTCATCACTCGTGCAAAAAAATCAATTGCTGGATTCCGATTACGTGAAGGAATGCCAATTGGTGCTAAAGTAACACTTCGTGGTGAGCGCATGTATGAATTTTTGCATAAGCTTGTCTCGGTATCACTTCCACGTGTTCGAGATTTTCGTGGAATTTCAAAGAAATCATTTGATGGACGAGGGAATTATACGTTAGGTGTTAAAGAACAACTTATTTTCCCAGAAATCAACTATGATAATATAAATAAAGTTCGTGGTTTGGATATTGTGATTGTAACAACATCTAATACAGACGAAGAAGCACGTGAGCTTTTAACAGGATTAGGCATGCCTTTCCAAAAATAAGATTATCGAGCTCATACAAGGAGGTTAATTTGTGGCTAAAAAGTCTTTAGTTGTTAAACAACAGCGCCCGCAAAAATTTAAAGTTCGTGAATATACACGCTGTGAACGTTGTGGTCGACCACATTCTGTAATTCGTAAATTTAAGTTATGTCGTATTTGTTTCCGTGAACTTGCCCATAAAGGTCAAATTCCTGGTGTTAGAAAAGCAAGCTGGTAAACCCCTATTCGGGAAGGAGGTAATTAGTAATGGTTATGACAGATCCAATCGCAGATATGTTGACTCGTATTAGGAACGCAAACATGGTACGCCATGAAAGGCTAGAGCTTCCTGCATCTACAATGAAAAAGGCTATTGCCGATATTCTTAAACGTGAAGGCTATGTCCGTGATTATGAATTCATAGAAGACAATAAGCAAGGTGTTTTACGCATTTTCTTAAAGTATAGTACAAGTGAAGAACGTGTAATTACAGGATTAAAGCGCATAAGCAAACCTGGGTTACGTGTTTACGCAAAAGCTGAAGAAGTACCACGTGTGCTAAACGGCTTAGGTACGGCGATCATTTCAACTTCAAATGGTGTGCTATCTGATAAGGAAGCACGTTCACAAGCTGTTGGTGGCGAAGTATTAGCGTATATATGGTAAGTAACATTTTAAAAGACAGGAGGTGCATGAAATGTCTCGCATAGGACTAAATCCAATTGAAATACCTGAAGGTGTCGAAGTTAAACTCAACGATCAAACCGTTGTTGTTAAAGGACCTAAAGGTGAATTGACGAAAACGATGCATGAAGATATAGTAGTTGAAGTGGAAGATAATGTTGTAGTTGTAAAGCGTCCAGATGATCTAAAAGAGCATCGCGCTCTACACGGAACGACACGCAGCCTTGTTGGAAACATGATCGAAGGTGTGCGAAACGGTTATGAAAAACACCTTGAAATTATCGGAGTTGGTTATCGTGCACAAATGCAAGGTAATAAACTTGTTGTAGGTGCAGGATATTCACATCCAGTTGAAATGGATCATATCGAAGGAATCGAATTCGACGTTCCAAAGAACACAGAGATTATCGTTAAAGGGATCGATAAAGAGTTAGTTGGCGAAGTTGCTGCTAATATTCGATCGATTAGACCACCGGAGCCTTACAAAGGCAAAGGAATTCGTTATAAAGATGAACATGTACGTCGTAAAGAAGGTAAAACGGCTAAGTAAATTTAGTTAGGAAGTTGAAAGGAGTGACTTAGATGATCACAAAGCCTACCAGAAATTCAAGGCGTAAAAAAAGACATGGTCGTGTACGTAACAAGCTTTTTGGAACACAAGAACGTCCTCGTCTAAACGTATTTCGTTCAAATAAAAATATCTATGTACAGTTAATTGATGATGTTAATGGGACGACTGTTGCGAGCGCATCTTCAACAGATAAAGATCTCGGTTTAGATTCAACAAGCAACATCGAGGCAGCTCAGCAAGTTGGCGAATTAATTGCCAAGCGTGCTCAAGATAAAGGTTATAAATCGGTTGTATTTGATCGCGGTGGTTACCTTTTTCACGGACGCGTTAAAGCATTAGCAGAAGCAGCCCGCGAAGCAGGACTAGAATTTTAAACGATAAAGGAGGGAACCCTTAAATGCGCAAAAGCATAGATGCAAATAAATTAGATCTGGAAGAACGTGTCGTTACGATTAACCGAGTAGCAAAAGTTGTTAAAGGTGGTCGACGTTTCCGTTTTTCAGCATTAGTAGTAGTTGGCGATCACAACGGACATGTAGGTTTTGGTACAGGTAAAGCACAAGAAGTGCCAGAAGCGATTAAAAAAGCTGTTGATGACGCGAAGAAGAATTTAATTAAAGTACCGATCGTTGGAACAACAATTCCACATGAAATTTACGGTAGATTTGGTTCAGGAAATGTCATGATGAAACCAGCTGCTGAAGGTACGGGTGTTATCTCTGGTGGTCCAGTTCGTGCGGTACTTGAGCTTGCTGGAGTTGGAGATATCTTAACGAAATCACTAGGCTCTAATACGCCTATTAATATGATTCATGCAACATTAGATGGCTTAACAAACTTGAAGACTGCTGAAGACGTAGCTAAACTACGTGGAAAGTCTGTCGCAGAACTGTTAGGATAGGGAGGGAAATATAATGTCTAAGAATCTTGAAATCACCCTCACACGTAGTGTTATTGGGAGAACAGAAGCACAACGTAAAACTGTTCAAACATTAGGACTTAAAAAGATAAATGACTCGAGCGTTCGTGAAGATACTCCAACCGTACGTGGGATGATTGATAAAGTATCTCATATCGTAACGGTCAAAGAAAATTAATAAACAAAGTGTAAAAGGAGGTGCTCGTATGAAACTTCATGAATTAGAAGGTAATCGTCAAAAACGTAAACGTGTAGGTCGTGGAATGTCATCTGGTTCTGGTAAGACTTCAGGTAGAGGGCAAAAAGGTCAAAAGGCGCGTTCTAAAATACGTGTAGGTTTTGAAGGTGGTCAAACGCCTCTATTCCAACGTCTACCAAAACGCGGTTTTACAAATATTCACCGTCAAGAATATGTTATTGTCAATCTAGATACGTTAAATCTTTTTGAAGACGGCACAGAAATCACACCTGAGTTATTACTTGAAAAAGGTGTCGTGAACAAATTAAATGCTGGACTGAAAGTTTTAGGTCGAGGTGCTGTTGATAAAAAACTTACTGTCAAAGCTCATAAGTTCTCTGCTTCAGCTAAAGAAGCAATAGAAAGTGCAGGCGGTAAAACAGAGGTGATTTAATGTTCCGTACAATTTCCAATTTTATGCGTGTAGCTGATATTAGGCGGAAAATAATTTTTACATTATTAATGTTAGTTATCTTTCGTCTCGGCACATTTATTCCCGTGCCATTTTCAGATAAAGCCGCAATTGACTTCATGAACCAACAAAACGTATTTGGTTTTCTAAATACGTTTGGTGGTGGAGCATTGCAGAACTTCTCTATATTTGCAATGGGAATTATGCCATATATTACTGCATCAATTATCATGCAATTATTGCAAATGGATGTTGTACCAAAGTTTACTGAGTGGAAGAGCCAAGGCGAGATGGGGCGAAAGAAATTAGCCCAAGTTACTCGTTACGGTACCATTGTACTTGCATTTATACAGGCAATTGCAATGTCCATTGGCTTTAACGCTATGGCCGGCGGCATGTTGATAGCAAATCCTAGTGTCGGCAAGTTTATCATTATTGCGCTTGTACTAACAAGTGGAACAGCCTTCCTCATGTGGTTAGGTGAGGAAATTACGGCAAACGGTGTTGGAAACGGGATTTCGATTCTGATCTTTGCAGGAATCGTGGCAGCCGTACCGAATGGTGTTCAACAATTAATTAGCCAGTATCTAATCAATCCTGGTGATGACTTGTTCATTAACATTGTGATTGTTGCTTTGATTGGTTTAGTTGTAATTGCGGTCGTTGTTGGGGTAATCTTTATCCAGCAAGCATTACGTAAAATACCAATTCAATATGCAAAAAAACTCGTAAACCGTTCACCCGTTGGCGGACATTCAACACATTTACCGCTTAAAGTAAATGCTGCAGGAGTTATACCAGTAATCTTTGCTATTGCATTTATTATGGCTCCGAGAACGATAGCTGGATTTTTTGAGGGTAATAAATTCGCATCAACGGTTGAATTGATATTCGACTATACGGAACCAATTGGTATGGTTGTTTATGTAATATTAATCATTGCATTCACTTATTTCTATACATTTGTTCAAGTAAATCCAGAGCAAATGGCTGAAAATTTACAAAAACAAGGTGGATATATCCCGGGGATTCGTCCTGGTAAAAAGACAGAAACATATCTCACACGAATTATGTATCGTTTAACATTCGTAGGCTCGATTTTCCTAGCAGGTATTTCTGTACTCCCCATTGTTTTAGGCGGTCTAGCCGGGCTTCCCACATCAGTACAAATCGGCGGCACAAGCTTACTAATTGTTGTAGGTGTTGCATTACAGACGATGAAGCAATTGGAAAGTCAGTTAGTACAGCGGCACTATAGGGGATTTATTAAGTAAGAACTCTGCTGCCAGTGAGAGCGAGGAGAAACGATTGAATTTAATATTAATGGGTTTGCCTGGTGCTGGTAAAGGTACACAGGCGGAACAAATTAGCGAAAAGTATCAAATTCCACACATTTCTACCGGAGACATGTTTCGTTTAGCGATTAAAGAGGGAACACCCCTTGGTAAAGAAGCTAAGCGTTATATGGATCAAGGTGATCTTGTTCCAGATGAAGTAACCATCGGAATTGTTCAGGAACGATTGGGCAAAGATGATTGTAAAGAAGGATTTCTTTTAGATGGATTTCCAAGAACAATCGCACAAGCTGAAGCATTGCATAATCTCTTAGCAGATATGAATGAATCGATTGATGATGTCATTCATGTCGATGTTCCTCAGGATAAATTAGTCGAACGCTTAACGGGACGTAGAGTCTGTCCGACATGTGGATCCACGTATCATGTCATGTATAATCCTCCTATCAAAGAGGGAGTATGTGATAAAGACGGTTCACAGCTTATCCAACGTGAGGATGATTCAGCCGAAACAGTGGCCAAACGCTTAGCTGTAAATATTGAGCAGACACAACCATTGCTAGACTTTTATGAAGAAAAGGGCTATTTAGTCACTGTAAATGGTGATCAAAAAATTGACCAAGTATTTCAGGACATCCAAACAAAACTAGATAAGTAGCGATTCCGACTCGGAGAGGAACACAGATTAGATGCAAATCAAGTGATTAGAAGTTATAATGTAGGGCGTAATAGCATAACGAACTACATGTAACTTGATCATTTATAATTAAAATAATTATAAGTTGCTTAATAGGGGTAATAATAAATTATAACCTAAGTGAAGGTGATCATTGTTGGGCGAAGCTGATTCTTTACCGCAATTAGGTCAGGTTGTTCGCATAACTCGAGGTCGAGAAGTAGGACAATATGCAGTTGTTATTAAGATACTGGAAGACGGCTTTGTTTTACTAGCTGACGGTGAAAAACGTAAATATGATCGACCAAAGAAAAAGAATCGACATCATATAGCACTTATGGATTATATCTCTCCGAAGATCCAAAACAGCCTTCTAGAAACTGGTCGTGTCTCAAATGGTAAATTGCGATTTGTTATTGCCCAGTTTGTCAACGAAGCTGTGACTGATTTGAAGAAGGGAGACCAATATAATGGTAAAAGAAGAAGCAATTGAAGTAGAAGGAACCGTTACTGAAACACTGCCAAACGCAATGTTTAATGTAGAGCTTGAAAATGGCCATACGGTCTTAGCGCATGTTTCTGGTAAAATTCGCATGCATTTTATACGAATATTACCGGGTGATAAGGTGACGGTAGAGCTCTCGCCATATGATTTAACAAGAGGTCGTATTACTTACCGTTATAAATAAGCATGAGCTCCGATACAAAAGGAGGTAAAGATGATGAAAGTAAGAGCATCTGTAAAGCCAATATGTGAAAAATGTAAAATTGTTAGACGAAAAGGTAAAGTAATGGTGATTTGCGAAAATCCAAAACACAAACAGAAACAAGGTTAATAAATAAGGAGGTGCAATCAATTTATGGCACGTATAGCTGGTATTGATATCCCAAGAGATAAGCGAGTCGTCATTTCTTTAACAACCATTTTTGGTGTTGGGAAAACGACCGCACAAAAAGTACTTGAAGAAGCAGGTGTTTCTGAAGATACACGTGTGCGCGATCTAACGGAAGGTGAACTTGGTAAAATTCGTCAAGCAATGGACGAATACACCATCGAAGGTGACCTACGTCGTGAAACTTCATTAAACATTAAACGTTTAACTGAAATTGGTTCATACAGAGGTGTCCGTCATCGTAGAGGTCTACCTGTACGCGGACAAAAGACAAAAAATAACTCACGTACTCGTAAAGGTCCACGTCGGACTATTTCAAGACAAAAAGAATAACGTGAAGGAGGTAATAATCGATGGCTAAAACTAAAAGAACGACTAAAGGCAAACGTCGTGTGAAAAAGAGTGTTAGCGCAGGAATCGCTCATATTCACTCAACGTTTAATAACACAATCGTTACAATCACAGATACTCAAGGTAATACAATATCTTGGAGTAGTGCTGGAGCGCTTGGTTTTAAAGGATCACGTAAGTCAACACCATTTGCTGCACAAATGGCATCTGAAGCAGCAGCTCAAACAGCTGTAGAGGATGGAATGAAGACAATTGGAGTAACTGTTAAAGGTCCTGGTGCAGGTCGTGAAGCAGCAGTTCGTTCGCTACAATCTGTCGGCTTAGAAGTCACTGCAATTAGTGATGTCACTCCGGTTCCACACAATGGGTGCCGTCCACCAAAACGTCGTCGTGTATAATTACACCGTTTGACCGTATAGAATTTGTTACCCTGCCTATAATGGGTTATGATAGCCGAAGGTGTAAGGTGAAATTTTGAAGCTTATATTTGCCTAGTACGTAAGTATAATGTTACGATTTCGTTTCTTAACAGTGAAGAAGATCTACTTAATCAAATTGGGTTACGTAGTTTATCGATTAATAATGCATGTGAATTATTAAAAACACTATGAACGACGATCAACAAGTTTTAATAAACCTTAACATATCGCATCATAGAGACAGATAGTACGAATGGAAATGTAATCGTGCAGAAACGGAAACTGCCTGTATGGGGAATTTCGGTTGGACCAATGTCTAACCGGGGTTTCGACGTTTT
>Ga0209487_1000293_pt1 | contig 45086 bp, 37 predicted proteins | sample Poulit2012_FD_187524 | JGI IMG/M metagenome (GOLD analysis project Ga0209487, IMG submission 187524) | Agricultural soil microbial communities from Georgia to study Nitrogen management - Poultry litter 2012 (SPAdes) (version 2) | ecosystem: Environmental > Terrestrial > Soil > Agricultural land... | reverse complement strand
CTCGGTGGTTTGCTCACGGCAATTGTATTTAGTCGGGTGAAAAACATATCGTTTTGGCAATTAGCTGATATTTTAGCACCCAGCCTGATTTTAGGTCAGGCTATTGGTCGCTGGGGAAACTTTATGAACCAAGAAGCACATGGGGGACAACTTCCAGATGGATCAGTAATGTACAATATTCTACCAGAGTTTATCATTAACCAAATGACAATTCATAGTGTAACCTATCATCCTACGTTTTTATATGAATCGGTGTGGAGCATTGTTATCTTCATTTTGTTACTTTTATTAAGAAAATATAATCCGTTGCGGGGAGAAGTGTTCTTAACATACTTAATGGGATACTCTAGCGGTAGACTTTTTATAGAAGGCATGCGTACAGATAGTTTATATATAGTCGGTGATCTAAGGGTCGCCCAATTAGTTTCGATTTTACTTATCGTAGGTTCAATTATATATATGGTGTACCGTCGTAAAAAAACAAAAGCTAGATATAACGATGTGTACTCTTCAGCTAAAGAAAGTAAATAGAAAAATAAAAAATAAATGAGATACTGTTGACAAAGTTCGTTTACGGTTGTAAACTATATATAGAGGTTGATTACAAGTGTAAACGAAGGAGAGGTGTTCCACAGTTGATAGGACAACACACTAAAATCACGGATAGTGAATGGGAAGTTATGCGTGTCGTATGGACGAATAACAAAGTTACAAGTAAAGAAATAATTCAGGTTCTAGAGAGAAAAAAAGGATGGAAACCGCCAACTACCAAAACTTTTATCGGGCGTTTAGTAAAAAAGGGAATGCTTAATACGGAAAAAGATGGAAATCGTTATCTTTACACTGCATCGGTAAACGAAGATGAAAGTATAAAGGGTGCTACCTCGGAACTATTTGAGCTTATTTGTAACAAAGAGGTAGGGAAGACAATTGCAGAATTGATATCAGAGGCAACCCTGAGTTATGAAGATATCGCGTTGTTAGAGGAAGCATTAAAAGTTAAGAAAAAAGATGCTGTTGATGAAGTGGAATGTAATTGTACCCCAGGACAATGTCATTGCCAAAGTCATCACTAATAGTACGAAATGGAAAGGATGAGTTAAATGTCAACAAAAACGTTAAATATTGAAGGCATGACCTGTGCTTCTTGTGCACAAACGGTCGAAAGAGCTACGAAAAAACTGCAAGGGGTTACGGAATCAAATGTTAACTTAGCAACCGAAAAGTTAAATGTTAATTTTGATGAAAATGTAGTATCCCTACAAGATATTCAAGCTGCTGTTGATAAGGCAGGTTATAAAGCAGAACCAGCGGAGACCGAAAATAAAACATTTGCAATTACGGGCATGACCTGCGCATCTTGTGTCCAAACCCTTGAAAAGGTAACAAGAAAACTTGATGGTGTTTTGGAATCCAATGTAAACTTAGCCACGGAAAAAATGACTATTCGTTACGATAGTTCCGCAGTTGCGGTTTCTGATATTCTTGATGCAGTTTCAGACGCTGGATATGAAGGACATGAGGATATTTCCTCTTCAGAATCTGTAGATGAAGATCGGGAACAAAAACAGAAGGCAATTAAATCTCTCTGGAAAAGATTCTGGATTTCAGCGGTATTTACCGCACCATTACTATATATTGCAATGGGTCATTTGGTAGGAGCGCCATTGCCTGGATTCGTTGATCCAGCAATAAAACCGGAAGGCTTTGTGATTATTCAGTTGCTTCTTACCTTTCCTGTTGTCTATGTAAATAGAAGTATTTATGCTTCTGGTTTTAAAACATTGTTCCGTGGACACCCAAATATGGACGCATTAATTGCAATTGGAACAGGTGCTGCTTTTGTTTATGGTATTTTTGCAGCAATCATGATTTTTTCAGGAAATGTAAGTTTTGCAGATGATTTATATTTTGAAACGGCAGCAGTTATCTTAACCTTAATAACACTAGGGAAATATCTGGAAACCTTAACAAAGGGTAGGACCTCAGAGGCGATTAAAACATTAATGGGTCTAGCCCCTAAGACTGCAATGGTTGTAAGAAACGGGCAAGAAGTAGAAATATCAATTGACGAAGTAGTAGTAGATGACGTGATTATTGTTAAACCGGGCGAGAAAATGCCAGTAGACGGTGTGGTTATAGAAGGTATGACAGCAGTAGATGAGTCGATGTTAACCGGTGAAAGTATACCAGTGGAAAAGTCCGTTGGAGATACTATTATTGGAGCAAGTATCAATAAAAATGGTTCAATTCAATACCGAGCCACTAAAGTTGGTAAAGACACTGCATTAGCCCAAATCATCAAGTTGGTAGAAGATGCACAAGGTTCAAAAGCTCCGATTGCTAAAATGGTGGATGTAATCTCAGGATATTTTGTACCTATCGTCATTGGGCTTGCAATTCTTGGAGGATTGGCATGGTATATTAGTGGTCAGCCACTGCTCTTTGCATTAACTATATTCATCACGACATTGGTTATCGCCTGTCCTTGTGCTCTAGGGTTAGCAACTCCAACATCTATCATGATTGGAACGGGTAAAGGCGCGGAGAACGGTATCTTGATTAAAAGTGGCGTTGCTCTAGAAACAACACACAAGCTTCAAACTATTGTTTTTGATAAAACTGGAACGATTACAGAAGGGAAACCTAAAGTGACAGATGTTGTAGTTGCAAACGGGATTACCGAAGATGAATTACTCATGTTAGCGGCATCTGCTGAGAAAGGTTCGGAACATCCTCTTGGTGAAGCCATTATATTAGGTGCCGAGGATAAAGGATTATCTTTGTTACAACCGAAAAACTTTAAAGCGTTACCTGGACACGGTATTGAAGTTACGGTCGATGACAAAATTATGTTGCTAGGAAACCGAAAGCTAATGGATGATCGCAATATTTCATTAGGTTCCTTAGCAGAAACTTCCGATCAATTAGCCAGTCAAGGAAAAACGCCAATGTATATAGCAATCAATGATAAAATTGCAGGGATTATCGCAGTTGCAGATACAGTTAAAGAGACTAGCTTAAAAGCCATTCAAACCCTTCATGACATGGGAATTGAAGTAGCGATGATTACTGGTGATAATAAGCGTACAGCCGAAGCCATTGCTAAGCAAGTTGGCATTGACCGAGTCCTAAGTGAGGTATTACCAGAAGATAAAGCAACCGAAGTGAAAAAACTTCAAGATGAAGGCAGAAAGGTAGCGATGGTTGGAGATGGAATCAACGACGCACCAGCTCTTGCCCAAGCAGATATTGGAATAGCAATTGGTTCTGGTACGGACGTCGCTATGGAATCAGCCGACATTGTTCTAATGAGAAGTGATCTAATGGATGTGCCAACTGCAGTGCAACTAAGTAAATCTACAATTAGAAATATTAGACAAAACTTATTCTGGGCGTTTGCCTACAATACAGCAGGTATTCCAGTTGCGATGGGTGTACTATTCTTATTCGGTGGACCACTAATGAGTCCAATGTTTGCAGCTGCAGCAATGAGCTTTAGCTCGATATCCGTATTGCTAAATGCTTTGCGTCTAAAACGTTTTAAACCATCTATGAGCTAGAAGAATTTTAATAAGGCAATTATATTATAGCGAGGGGGAAACTTAAATGGAAAAGAAATTAATGATTGAAGGAATGACATGCAATGGATGTGCAAACACCGTTCTTAGAAAATTACAATCGATAGAAGGGGTAACGGAGGTTACTGTGAGCAGAGAAACAAATAGTGCGGTGATAAGAGGGGAAAATGAAGTAAGTAATGAAGCAATTTATGAGTCATTAGCAGATGTGAAATATAATGTTACAGAAATTCAGGATTGATAATTCTCTCTCTTCGCTAGAATACCAGAAGTAATCTAATGTTATAAATACCTTACCGAGGTAAGGTTAGGAAGATATTCAAAGAATAGAATGAGTGGGAAAGTCTCTAACCTATTCAAGTAATTTATATATAAGGGGAATGACCACTGTCATTCCCCTTATATAAATACAAAAATGTGTTGTCATTCTTCTGGAATTGCACCGTTTTTGTTGGATAATAATGATGCTGGGTTATCAATCACTACCGCTAATAGTAATCACCTGTCATATACTGGTACATTTCATTTGCTGTAATCAAAATAATACTATGTTAGATTCTGCTAACTTAGCGGCTGGATTAAACAATGGCTTAAAATAGATTAAACTTAACCCGGAATTTATTATAAGAATGTTATTTTATTTGTCAGATCAGGAAAATCAATAAATGGATTTCGGTTTCCTTGAATCTCAAATATGGCTTTATTTCGGTGTTTTTCGTAGATATTAACTGGAAAGTCCTCATGCCACCTAATCAATAACGGGAGGTCTATTCTTTTTTTATATCGCTTTACAATCTTCGACGGGTATCGTAATAAAAAGTAGAGAGTCGCACGAGCAACTGCCCCTTTTCCATATTCAGGTTCGAACCGATAAGTGTCAAATAAGCCGCAATGGCTATGTAGTCTTACGGAGTTTGCTTTGGAATCGAATTCATAGTAAGGAAAGTTGGACCGTATGCTGTTACACTGTGGTTCACAGGCAAACAGATGGTGTAAATCACCTTTCATTGGTTCCCTAGCTCTAAACCAGGACTGGGGAACAACGTGCTCAGCATTAAATTTATGTTGATTTGAAATCCTTCTGACCTTCCTACTAATTTTTTTACGAGAGAATCTTTGCTCAATAACAAGTTTTCGATACTGTTCGAATCGTTTTTGAACAGTATTGAAATCTTCTTCAAGGACTAATTTAGGGTTTTTTTGTATACCGGAGTAGATGTTTTTTAGTTGTCCGTTTGGTTGAAGATCTACCCAAGTATAAAGGTACTGATCTTTACTTACGTGGTAAGGGTGCTTATACTTGTGAGTCTCTGTTGTAAGCTTGCGCAGGTCTTGGGACAATTTTCTGGGTGTTAATCTATTGAAAGGAATTTCGCAGTAATAATGCTCAATCCATGAATGATCTTGTTCTTCGTTATAATAAAATTCGGATTTAGACTTAATTTTTTCTTGGTTTTCGGTCAATTCAGCTACAAGGACATCGGAATCGCAGTCTTCCATGCATTCTAATTCTTTCAACTCTCTGCGGATTAAATCGTTGTTCCTCATTATTTACTTACACCTCCCAGAATAAAAGATATTTTTAAATATTATAGAACGATCACAATGATTCGAATCTGAAAAACTCAAAGACGTATTCAACAAAAGTCACTTTTTTCTTCGTTTACTTCAGTATTTCACAATTAACCAAACACAAAATATCAACAACTTACTTTTACCAAATCCATTTGTTGTTCGTCTTCTCTCGAAGGCTAAAAGAATCAAAACTTGGTTAAGTATATTTTAAATTCATTTTGTTTTGTCCTCACTATCTGTGAGTTCCTCCGTTGCATTTTTAAACTCTTTTAGAGAATGTCCAAATGCCTTTCCAATTTCAGGAAGCTTATTTGGCCCAAACACAATAAGTGCAACAATTAAGATCAAAATTAATCCTGGAATCCCAATATTACTTAACATCTTCTCACCTCTTTTATTAAATGTTATCGTTAACATAATACTAATTGTTTGTTTATATCTCTTGCTAATCTCATTGAATAGGTTACTTTAACTATATATTACTATTTTAGATGGAGTACAAAGTACAATATGGTTCGCAGCTTTAGCTTATAATACTTACTCCTCTCAAATAGTTTCTCTTTATCATTTTCTTATAAATCCACTAATAGTTTTCAGCAATTTTTGAATTTCTTTGTTTTCACCACCATTTTCTACTATGTTTTCTATAGAACTTTCAGTATGATTTTCCAATAGTAAAATGGCGACATTATTAATTGCAGATTCAACCGCAGCAATCTGTTGCAGAGTATCTTTCCAATTTCGCTGTTCAAGTATCATATTTTGAATTCCTCTTATTTGCCCCTCTGCTATTTTAAGCCGATTAATAATTTGATTTTTTTCCATGGGTTTCACTCCCAATACTCTTATTTGGGTATAGTCTATACTTCTAACCTATACTATTTGTGTGAAGAATTCTTGCAGGTTAAGTGACTAACTTGTGATGTTTTTTACAGGGGATTGACATTATGTATGTAATTTCTTTAAATATTTTTAAATAAGTCTTTTTCTGCACAAATTCTTTAATAATATTTCGTATAATTACTTTATAATTAAAAAGAAGGTGGTTAAATGCATTTTATATACGGCCATAATACAATGTGGCTAATAATCTTTATGGCGATAGTCTGGTTGGGTTTAATTATTATAGGAGTTCTTCTGATTAGAAACTTCATAAAAGAGGCTCCTAAGTCCGAAAATGTTTCGAAGGAAAAATATACGAAAAGTGAAACAGACAAAGAGGGATTTAAACGCTCCAAAATAATTTCCAAAAAGGGTTAATTTCAATGTGAGGATTCAATCTGCACAGTAAATGGACAATTTTTTAATAAAATATGTTACAAAACAAATGTTTGTTAGATTCAAATTAATTTAAAGGATCGTGAGTTGAAAGTTATGTTTGATTTATTTAATCAAATCAGCAGTACCTTGAGTCTTCACCTTCAGGAGTTAGCATATGGCTATCAACATCTTCCAATACTATTTGCTTTTTTCTTAGGATTAATTGGGGCCGTTGCGCCATGTCAACTTACCAGTAATATAAGTGCGATAACTATTTATGGCAACCGGTCATTAGTAGATAAGGTACCATGGCTGCATGTATTTATGTTTATTTTAGGGAAGCTTGTTGTTTTTTCGTTTATTGGAATCGTAATATGGTTGTTAGGAAGAGACGTATATAGTACCTTAACGGAGATGTTTCCAATCCTAAGAAAAGCTATTGGCCCTGTGCTGATTCTCATTGGCTTGTTTATGATGGGAGCATTTCGATGGGGGAAAACATGGAGATTATTTGAACTGCCTTTCAACAAGCTAAAAAACAGCTATACAGGTAGTTTTTTGATGGGAGTCAGTTTTACAATTGCTTTCTGCCCAACCATGTTTATTTTGTTTATCGTCACATTGATGCCAATCGTATTGGAGACGCCGAATGGAATTATACTGCCGTCTGTATTTGGGCTAGGAACATCATTTCCTTTGGTTATCGTCATCTTTTTAATTTGGTATTTTGGAGCAAGTGGGATTATTTTGAAGAAAAGTAGAAAAATAGGTGCGTGGACTCAAAAAGTAGCAGGTGTTTTACTCCTTTTGATTGGTATACTAGACACATTAACCTATTGGTAGAAAAGGAGTCAGTAATGTTTAATAAACTGTCTTTAAAAATTGGTTTGTTATTTTTTATTTTCATTTTAATCATTGAAACCTTACTTTATTTCGTTCTGTATACCAATCTGGCGAATGAACGGATAAAAGAAGTAATGGATAACCTGTTGGCTCGAGGGAACACACATAGTGATGTATTAGAGGAACATTTCGATCAACCTACATTGCAACATGTAGCAATCATGGAGTCGGAATCCGATTTTGCCGTAGTCATAACGGACGCATCAGGTTTTGTAATCGTTCATTCGGATCCAATTGACGAGGAAATGCTAACGGTTATTCAACACACAGATACAAATCAAATACCCATAGAGGGGAAGGTAATAGAAGAACGCTGGATGGAAAGGAAATATATTGCAACCGACAGTCCAATCACAATAAAGGGGGAACATGAAGGACATGTATTTATGTTCGCCAAGACCGAGAATATAAAGAGAATTGTCGATCATCTAAGCGATCAATTTATAATCAGTGGCTTGGTAACGATTCTTCTAACAATTGTTACAATTTTTATCCTCTCCAGGCTCATTACGAAACCAATAATTGAAATTACTAAAGCCACAGAACAGTTAAGCAAAGGGAAGCACAAGGTAGAATTACAAACGGATCGACGGGATGAGCTAGGGGAGTTAGCCAATTCAATTACAACACTATCGAATGATCTAGAGCACATGAAAATGGAAAGAAATGAATTTTTAGCAAGTATCTCTCATGAGCTTCGTACTCCATTAACCTACATAAAGGGGTATGCGGATATCCTTGGACGGGAGGATATAACGAATGAGGATAGAAATGAATACATCCAAATCATTCGGGAAGAAACGGAGCAATTGGCAGTTTTAGTTAAAAAGTTATTTGAACTGGCAAAGATGGATCAAAATATGTTCATCATAGACAAGAAAAAGATAAGGTTTGAAAAACTTATCTATAGCATTACAGAACGCATACGCCCTGCTATGGAAGAAAAAAGTATTGATTTTTCAGTCTTATGTCCAAAACATATACACGCAACTGTTGACCCGGAAAGAATCCAACAAGTAATCTTAAATATACTGGACAATGCAAAAAAACATACATCTAATGGAGAAAGAATTTCTTTGGAAGTATCCGAAAGTAACCAAGGTATAATTATTGTTATTTTAGATGAGGGAGAAGGTATTCCTGATGAAGATCTTCCTTATATATTTGAACGATTGTATCGTGTGGAAAAATCGAGATCTAGATTAAGTGGTGGAACTGGATTAGGACTAGCTATCGCAAAGGAAATTGTGGAGTCTCATAATGGAAGTATTGAAGTAAATAGTAAACTAGGAGTAGGGACTACTGTAGTGATAACTCTGCCAAGAGGTGAAAGTATTGAATAAAGTCTTATTAGTAGATGATGAAAAAAGGATGTTGGATTTATTAGAGTTGTACCTCAGACCACACAATTTTGAATGTACGAAAGCGTTGGGAGCTAAAGAAGCTTTATCCTATATAGAAAAAACAGTATTTGATATTATTCTCCTTGATATTATGATGCCTGAAATGAACGGATGGGAGCTATGTGAAGAAATAAGGCGATTTACAGATGTTCCCATTATCATGGTTACGGCACGTGAACAGAAAGAAGATATCATAAAAGGATTGAAACTTGGTGCGGATGATTATATTACGAAGCCGATTAATGAAGGGGAGCTATTAGCCAGAATGGAGGCGTTGTTACGCAGATTAAAACCATCCAATCAAATTTACATAAGTGGTCTGCTATGGGATGAGGAACGATTTGAACTTTCTTATCGTAAAAAGATTATAAAATTAACTCCCAAAGAATTTGCTTTAATTGGGTATCTAATGAAGAATCCAAATCGCGTTTTCTCACGAGAGCATCTAATCGAATTAATTTGGGGTCATGAATCTGAAACAGAAGGAAGAACCGTGGATTCGCATGTCAGAAATTTAAGAGATAAAATGCGTAAGACTGGTTTTCCAATCGATGAATTCCTTACTACGGTTTGGGGCATCGGTTATAAATGGATTAAAAGTAATAGTTAGTAGTTAGAAACAGTTACTCAAGCGAGTAATATAATTTGCTTGAGTAACTCTCTTTAGAAAATTTTTAAGCTACTTTTCTACATGCTTCTGCACATTTAAAGCAGGATTCAGCGCATTTTTGGCAATGTTCATGATCATGCTTTTTACACTCGTTTCCACATGCTTCACAAATTTCAGCACACACTGCTGCCAACTGAGAAACGAATGGGGTATTCCTTGCAATTGCCTGTTCTAGATAAGCGCAAATATCCGCGCACTCCCTGTCTAGCCGAATACAATCAACCATCATTTTTACATCTTCCTCTTTGAGACACGCATCATAACAGTGATTACAAGCTTCCATACATTCATGTAGCGCGTCGATTAATTCTCGGTGTTGCTCGTGGGACATCTTGATACCCTCCTATTATATTGACTTAAATTTACTGTACACTGTTTAAGTTTCCCCTAATTGATTCAATTAATCAGAGAAACGTAAACTGCACATAAACTGCACAGATTCTTAACAAATTATAAAGAGTTCTAAATACCAAAAGGGGGTATAATATGTTATGCTTGGATAAGAAATAAAATACACCAATTAATTCCATCCTAATTTAGGAAAATAATTAAAGGAGTGAAAACAATGAATAAGCATGATAATGAAAAACACAACCAGAGCAAACATAATCATTCCCATGAAGGGCATGAAGGGCATGAAGAACACAACCATGCTCATCGTGAACATAGTCACCATGAAGACCACGAGAATCACAAGGACCATGATCATCATGGCGGACATGGAGGTCATGCAGGTCACCATGAACACATGATTGAAGACTTTAAGAAACGATTTTGGGTATCTTTAGTTCTAGCGATACCAATTTCATATTTGTCAGAAATGACTCAGATGTTATTGGGATATGAGGTTAATTTTACAGGTGATTCACTGTTATTATTCATACTTTCCACAATTATCTTTCTCTATGGTGGAAAACCGTTTTTAGTGGGTGCATGGGATGAGTTAAAAGTTAAAACTCCAGGTATGATGATGCTTATTTCTTTAGCTGTAATAGCAGCTTATGGTTATAGTTCATTAACCGTTTTCTTTATCGAGGGAAGCGACTTTTTCTTTGAGTTAGCAACATTAATCGCTATTATGCTACTAGGGCATTGGATTGAAATGAGATCAATCATGGGTGCTTCAAAAGCTTTGGAAGAACTGATCAAACTGATGCCAAAAGAAGCACATAAAATTGATGAGTCTGGAAACATTATTGAAGTTTCCATTGAAGATTTAGTGCCAGGCGATCGAATTTTAGTAAAGTCAGGGGAAAAGATTCCACTAGATGGAGAGATTTTTGAAGGGGAGTCGACTGTCGATGAATCTATGCTTACAGGAGAGTCGGTTCCGGTGGAAAAAGGACCTGGGATGAATGCTATTGGTGGAGCAATCAATGGTGAAGGCGTATTAAAAATTAAAGTTAATAAAACAGGTAATGAAACATATCTTGCTCAAGTGATTCAATTAGTTAGTGATGCAGAAAAGACTAAATCAAAAGCTCAAGGGTATGCAGATACTGCAGCGAAATGGTTATTCTATGTTGCAGTCATTGTGGGGATCATTACCTTTGCTTATTGGGCAACGACAGGGGATTACGAATTCGCATTAACAAGAATGGTTACTGTCCTGATTATCGCTTGTCCACATGCACTAGGTTTGGCTGGACCTCTAGTAACGTCTCGATCTTCTTCCATTGCTGCCAGAAAAGGGTTATTAATTCGTAACCGTACACAATTTGAGAGTGGCTGGAAAGTCGACAAGATTGTATTTGATAAAACTGGTACGCTAACGGAAGGGAACTTTGGCGTAACGGATGTTCATCCAAGTGAAGGAGTAAGTGAAGAAGAGTTATTGAGGTTAGCTTACTCTGTTGAAACACAGTCGGACCATCCAATAGCTAAAGGAATTGTACGAGAAGGGAAAGAACGTAATTTAGAACTGTATGATGTAAAGGATTACCAAAACCTCACAGGTAAAGGTCTAGTTGCTAAAGTAAATGATAAAGAAATAGCCGTTATCAGTCCTGGTGCAATGAGAGCAAACAAAGTTTCGTTCGATGAAACAACCTATGAAAAGCTAGCAGCACAGGGTAAAACCGTTGTTTTTGTTCTAAAAGAAAACAAATTACAAGGGATGATTGCTTTAGCTGATATCATTAGGGATTCGTCGTATAAAGTAATAAAGGAATTAAATGAGCGTGGAATAGAAACAATTATGATGACTGGTGATAATACCAAAGTAGCAAATTATGTTGGTGAAAAACTTGGAATGACAAACGTTATTGCAGAAGTATTACCACATGAAAAATCAAATAATGTAAGATATTTGAAAAAAGATGGCAGTAAGATTGCCATGATTGGTGATGGTATTAATGACGCTCCTGCCTTAGCGGAGGCCGATTTAGGGATTGCCATTGGGGCTGGGACTGATGTTGCGCTTGAAACAGCCGATGTCATTTTAGTAAACAGTAATCCGGTAGATATTTTAAATATCATCAAACTATCAAAAGCAAGTAGTCAAAAAATGATGCAAAACCTATTCTGGGCTGCCGGTTATAATATAATCGCTATTCCACTTGCTGCTGGTGTTCTAAACAGTATAGGTGTTGTAATCACTCCAGCAATTGCAGCGATAGTTATGTCATTAAGCACGATTATATGTGCAATCAATGCACAATTATTGAAAATAGATTAACCTATTAGACTAGGCTAGATTTTAGCTTAGTCTTTTTTATTAATGTTAGGGGGATAGGATACTTCATCGGGTTAAAAACATAAAAGATGAGCTTCATATTCCGGGATAATTTGGTAATGTATTAGTGCCGCTTTAAATGTTCATTAAAAATCCATTGTATTTGCATAAATTCTTGATAAAAATGAATTATGATTTAATTGAATAGGAAGTATCAATCTATTGATAGTTTTTGGAAAAATTATTGATAGAAGAAGGAGACTTGCTCTATGTCAAACAGAAGAGAGTTTCTTAGCAAATCGCTAAAGGGGGCAGCAGGGTTATTCGCAGTATCCATGTTGCCGATAGGATTAGCTGCGTGTAGTAATGAAGAAAAAGTGATAGATACAAGTTCAATGGCAAGTTTAGGACCACTAAGTGAATTAGAGAGTGGAGAATTCCCTAAAAAGGTCAGCTACTCCGCAAAAATAAAGGATGCCTGGGTTGAACAGGAAAGAGAAGGATTTGTTTATATAAACAAAAATCCAGAGGATAATTCTTTGCTAATTATGTCACCCATTTGTACCCACTTAGGTTGTACAGCTGGGGATGCTGACACGGACATGCAATCTGAAGGTGTTCGGTTCCATTGCCCATGCCATGGTGGACAATTTGACGAGTTTGGAGTAAATGTGGGAGGTCCCCCGCCAAGACCATTAGACATATTTGAATCGTTTATTCAAGATGGCAATGTTTATATCGCTATATTTAATCCGATAGAAAGAGATAATACGACAAATATTTAATCGTATAAATTTATTATTGGCATACGACAGACCTTGTTAGATCGTTTCACATAAAAAGTGGAACGATCTTTTTATTATACGAGGTAGGGGTAGTGCCTTACATAATAAATAAATCATAAAAAAGTTCTAGGTACTGGAAAAGATTCAAGTTTTTGTTTCTCTTTATAATAGACACGTAGGAAAGTATTAATTTAATTAAGTAATACATAATTGACAAATTTACATAAGGGGGGTATTGTATAATTATATCAGAAAAGGAAGTGATTCATTTGGATAAATTTTTACGGGATCACCCGAGTACACCTAGAACGAATGATGAAAAACAAAAAGTTATTAATCGTTTAAAAAGAATAGAAGGCCAAGTACGTGGCATACAGAAAATGGTGGAAGACAATCGGTACTGTGTAGATATTTTAGTGCAGATAAGTGCCATTCAATCGGCATTAAAACAAGTTGGTTTCGCTGTTACGGAACGCCATATTAATCATTGTGTTAGTGATGCAATTAAACAAGGTGAAGGGCAAGAAACGATTGAGGAGTTAATGAGTGTGTTGAAGCAATTCTCTAAGTAAGGAGGGAAAATGATGAGTGAAAAAAACCATACCACACTGGGGATAACAGGAATGACTTGTGCTGCCTGTTCGAGCCGGGTGGAAAAAGTGTTAAATAAAATGGATGGAGTAGAAGCTCAAGTCAACTTAACAACGGAAAAAGCGACGGTAAATTACGATTTGGAGAAAACATCTATAGATGAAATTACGCAAAAAATAGAGAATATCGGTTACGGAGTGCTCGCAGAACACGCCGAACTCGATGTTTTTGGTATGACCTGTGCTGCGTGTTCGAACCGAATTGAAAAGATTTTGAATAAGCAAGATGGGGTTAAAGTGGCAACGGTCAATCTCGCGACTGAAAGTGCAGCCATTGAATACAACCCTGGATTAATTGATATCGATGCCATGATAAACAAAATTAAAAATATGGGTTACGATGCCAAGCCAAAAATAGAAAATGAAGAAAAACAAACACATAAAGAAAAAGAATTACAAAGCATGAAGACAAAGATAATTGTCTCGGCTGTATTAACGGCACCTTTACTAGTAACGATGCTTGTTCATTTATTCAATATGACAATACCTGCGATTTTTATGAATCCATGGTTTCAATTCGCTCTAGCAACACCAGTACAATTTATTATCGGATGGCAATTCTATACAGGTGCTTATAAGAGTCTTCGTAATGGTGGAGCAAACATGGATGTCCTTGTTGCATTAGGTACAAGTGCTGCCTATTTCTACAGCTTATACGAGGCATTTATGACAATTGGCAATCCTGCATATGATCCCCATCTATATTTCGAAACAAGTGCAGTAATTATCACATTGATTCTTTTTGGTAAGTATTTGGAAGCAAGAGCGAAAAGCCGGACGACAAGTGCCCTATCCTCCTTACTTAATTTACAAGCGAAGGAGGCACGTGTATTAAGAAATGGTGAAGAAACAATGATTCCAGTGGAAGAAGTTGTCGTTGGAGACCGTTTAGTTGTGAAACCAGGGGAGAAGATACCTGTAGACGGTATCGTTGTAAAAGGCAGAACCTCTGTAGATGAATCCATGATAACCGGGGAGTCCATACCAATAGAAAAAGATATTGAAGCGATAGTTATCGGGTCAACGATTAATAAAAATGGTGTCATTGAAATGGAAGCGACCAAGGTTGGAAAAGACACTGCCCTTGCATCCATTGTTAAAGTAGTGGAGGAAGCGCAAGGATCAAAAGCACCTATTCAACGATTAGCTGATGTTATATCCAGCTATTTCGTACCGATTGTCGTAGGAATTGCAATTCTCACATTTATTGTGTGGTTTGCCTTTGTCCAGCCGGGGCAAATGGAACCTGCCATGCTTGCATCCGTTGCTGTTCTTGTTATTGCTTGTCCATGTGCTTTGGGACTAGCAACACCAACATCGATTATGGTTGGTACAGGTAAAGCTGCCGAAACTGGAATACTTTTCAAAGGCGGCGAACACCTGGAGCGTACCCATGAATTAAACACAATTATCTTAGATAAAACAGGAACGATTACAAAAGGTAAACCTGAGGTTACAAACTTTACAGGTGATAAAGAAACGTTAAAGTTATTAGCAAGTGCAGAAAAAGGATCAGAGCATCCACTAGCAGAGGCTATTGTTGCCTATGCAACAGAACAAGAAATTGATTTAGTCGATGTAGATGATTTCAGCGCCATACCGGGACACGGTATTGAAGCTAAGATTTCTGGTAAAAACATTCTTGTTGGTAATCGAAAACTCATGCAAGATCACCACATTGAAGTTGGGAATGCAGAGCAAGAATTAATCAATTATGAAGTCGACGGAAAGACAGCTATGTTAATTGCTATCGATGGAGAGTATAAAGGTGTTGTTGCCGTTGCTGATACCATTAAAGACACAGCCCAGCAAGCAATTCAAGAGCTAAAAGACCAAGGCATAGATGTAATCATGTTAACAGGAGATAACGAACGAACAGCACATGCAATTGCAAAACAGGTTGGTATCGACCAAGTAATTGCGCAAGTTTTACCAGAAGAAAAGGCAGATAAAGTGAAAGAAATTCAATTAGAAGGAAAAAAAGTGGGTATGGTTGGAGATGGAGTCAATGATGCTCCTGCTTTAGCAGTCGCTGATATCGGAATTGCAATCGGCACAGGAACAGAAGTAGCAATTGAAGCTGCCGATGTCACGATTCTTGGAGGAGAACTATTACTCATCCCAAAAGCAATCAGGATTAGCCGTGCAACCATTAGAAATATTCGTCAAAACCTATTTTGGGCATTTGGCTATAATACAGCAGGAATTCCCATTGCGGCAATAGGACTGCTTGCACCATGGATTGCTGGAGCTGCAATGGCGTTAAGCTCTGTAAGTGTTGTTTCAAACTCCCTTCGTTTAAAGAGAGTTAAGATGTAATTAAAAATTTTTTTAAAAGGTTCCCAGCAGATTATTAGAAAGTCCTTGAAAATAACTTAGTTACTAAATGGAGGAAAGTAAATGACCACAAAAATAGCTATTAATGGATTTGGACGGGTAGGAAGAACAACTTTAAGAAGACTGTTAGACGCAAATTCAGCGCTGGAACTAGTTGCTATAAATGACTTAGCTAATATTGATAATTTAGCTTATTTATTAGAGTTTGACACCACTTATGGTCGACTAAAACATGATATTGAGGTTCGTGAAAATAGTTTGATTGTCGATGGTAAAAAAATTAAAGTTTATCAAGAAACTGATGCAAAAAATCTTCCATGGGAAGAATTACAAATCGATATTGTGTTAGAAGCAACTGGTATTTATACAACTGCTGATAAGGCTCAAGTACATCTGGATGCAGGTGCTAAACGAGTAATCATAACGGCTCCAGCAGATGAGGAAACAAAGATGATTGTCTACGGAGTTAACGAGGAAATTGTAACAAAAGATGATAAGATAATTTCCTCAGCTTCTTGTACAACCAATGACTTAGCTCCAATTGCGAAAGTATTACACGATAACTTTGGAATTGTAACTGGTTATATGACTACAATCAAGGCCTATACACCATCGCAAAAATTGCATGATAGCCCTAATAAGGATTTGAGACGTGGACGTGCAGGAGCAATGAATGCAATTCCAACTTCTACTGGTGCAGCCAAAGCAGTTGGAAGAGTCATTCCCGAGTTAGAAGGTATTGTTGATGGAACGGCGGTGCGAGTACCACTTTTAGGTGGGGCAATCGTAGAATTTTATACAAATTTAAGAAGAAAAGTAACAATTGAGGAAATTAATGAAGCGATGAGAAAAGCTGCAAATCCCGCATTAGAATACTCTGAAAAGCCGATTGTATCCTCAGACGTTGTTGGAAATCCAGCAGGCGCTGTTTTTGATGCAACTTTAACGGATACTGTTGAAAATGGTGATAATCAACTCGTTAAAACTGTCTCTTGGTACGACAGTGAATATGGATTTTCATCTAATCTCGTTCGTTTGACTGAACACTTTGCTGAAATTATTAAATAACAATCCAAATTTTTAACAATTAATGATGTTTACTTGAAGGGAGGTGAGAAAGTATGCAAACAAGAGCTTTAGATGTTAAAGGAATGACTTGTGGCCACTGCAAAATGTCAGTAGAAGGTGCACTGAAGGGCTTAGATGGAGTGTCTGCTGTAGAGGTAGATTTAAAAGCTGGTAAAGTGGAAGTTACCTTTGATGAATCAAAAGTAACCTTAGAAAACGTGAAAGAAACTGTTGAGGATCAGGGCTATGACGTAGCATAAAAATACATGATATAAGCTGGTTTCCAAGAGTGGGGACCAGCTTTTTTTGAAATATGAAGGAACTTATTCATTTCATTTTTAATAAACTTTCCAAGGTTTTAAACAATGAAGGGGATAGAAATGAAAATAATTATTTACTTGTATAATGGAATAACGATGCTTGATGCTGTTGGTTCTTATGAGGTTTTGAGGAATATTTCCGGTGCTGATCTATACTTTGTTGCTGAAAAAAAAGGAAAAATAACCACTGATTCTGGTCTGATTGACATTGATGTGAAGTATAGTATCGATGAAATAAAGGATGCAGATATATTATTAATACCGGGTTCAACGATTGCCTTTATGAAAGAAATGGAAAAGGAAAATGTATTGGAGTGGATTAGAGTAGTTGATGGAACAACAAAGTGGACTACCTCGGTTTGCACTGGTTCCATTATGCTCTCTTCCTCCGGTTTACTTAAAGGATTAAAAGCAACATCCCATTGGAAGGCTATAGGTTTAATGCGTAAATATGGAGTTATTCCAACAAGGGAAAGAATAGTTGAACAAGGGAAGTATATAACTGCTGCCGGGGTATCTGCGGGTATTGATATGGCTTTATACTTAGCAAGTAAAATTGTTGGTGAAGATGAGACGAAAGCGATTCAGCTCACTATCGAATATGATCCTCAACCCTTATATGACTCAGGAAACTACTCTAAGGCCAGTGAAAAAATCATAAAAATTTCAGAGAAGAAGTTAACAAAAGATGCGTTAAAAGGCCTTGGCTTACTTGGGGTAGTGAAGAGAACTAAGAATATTATTAGGATGATGAAATAGCATCATCGTGGTTCATTGATAAACAGAGCATCCATATATTATCGAATGCTCTGTTTTTATTTTTTACTATTGTATTATTTTCTTACAATAAATTAAGCTTCAACATTATCCTTCAATTGCATGGTTGTAATACAAGTTTTATCATTTTTGAAGGTGGAGAATTCTGATTCCGCTATTTTGCCGTCTTGAGAAATGGTCACTTGATAAGTATCCTCACGTGGAACCCACAAGTCAATAAATCCATTTTCATATGTGGTCATTGTTTGGTCAATGACTACGTTACCCTTCGAGTCTTCTATATAGACATCAAATTCTTCATTAACCATCTCACCTTGGCAGCCTGTTAAGCTATGAATATCACAGCGGTGTGTCTGGTTGATGAATGGGGCAATAGAAACAAAGAATTCATCTTCAGGTAATTCATAAGTAACCTGCTTATTCTCACTATCGGTAACAATAAGTGCATGAGACGAAATTGAGGCTGTTTCATTTTCTATATTACCTACACTATAATCTTGAACTAAATCCTTTATATCTTGTGTTTCCATCGCTTGAGAAGAATTACCATTATTATTCCCCAGAAATGAAAGTAAAACTATTCCTACTATGACAACGCCAACTATTGTAAAAACTATGCTTTTCTTCATAAATAAATCTCCTCGTTTATTTTAATATTAGTGTTTGAAGATTGATTCCTAATATCTGTAATGCTCATTCTATTATACAATATACTATCTGATTGAAAAAGAATTCTTCATCGCCAACATAATGGTAAATTTGCTCCGTCTTCTTTAAATTTATCGGGAATTAATGCAGATTCTGCGTAGAAACTATGTCTAACTTGTGAAAAGCAGTATTTTTAGCTTCAGTAATACCCCTCTTCAAGAATGAATTGTTACTGCTTTCATATAATGAGCATAAGGACAAGGATTGAAAAGGGGAGTGTAAAATGACATATGCTTTAAGTGGAACTTTAGTATTCATATTCATATTAATGCTCTATATTATATGGGAAACGATGCGTCATAGAAGTAAAATATCCAACATGGCCGGAATGATGATTTCTATGTCCCTTGGAATGATTGGCGGACTTACAGTTGGTGTGATACTTGGCATTTTACTATTGGGAGATTTGTTTACTTCTACTGTACTAGCAATGTTAATTGGAGTTATCGCTGGTTTCCTCGCAGGTTTGCCGGTTGGTTTAATGGCAGTGATTGATGGAACATTAGCGGGTATAATGGGTGGAATGATGGGGGCGATGCTGGGGGAAATGATTGTTCTAGAACATCAGGAAACTATTATAAGGGTTATGTTTCTCTTATTTTTGGGGATAGTTGTCATTTTGTATCAAATGATGCAACAGGAATTCATAAAAAGCAAAGCAATAGTTTATCATCCTGTGGTAATGATTGTTATATTTGTCCTTATCTCTCTTGGTTATAATCAGGTCGGCCCGTTGATTCCGGCATCTGATTCACCAGATAACAATAATAACCACCACCATAGTATCGATGTGAAGAACGTAGTTATACTAGCTGATGATTATTCTTTCTCTCCAAGCCATACAGAAATAAAAGCAGGCGAAATGGTAAAAATAACATTGAACAACATTGGGAAAGTGGAACATGATATAGAAATTATAGGATTGGAAGCAGAAATTGAGGTACAATCTTCATCGCATAATCATGGGCAGATGAATAATCAACTACATCTACATAGTCTTCCGGGAGAAAAACAGAATATTTCCTTCACTGCTTACACTCCAGGTACCTACCGTTATATTTGTACCTTACCCGGTCATGAAGAGTTAGGAATGACTGGTGTTATTGAAATTGTGTCCTAAAACGTTATCCAATGGTAAGTGTTAATGCTGTAATATAGGTACCACAATTAACTCAGTGTGTTTAACCAATCAGTTACGTGAAGCAAACAGAAGCCCACCTTACCTTGGTTGGGCTTCTGTTCTGATTATTATTTAATTGCTGTATCGTGCCATTAAATTGTAATTCATCAATGAAATGTAGTCCTCGTTTCACGTTTGACTAAATTATTACCTATGCTTAAAATGTTTACGTGGGGAAACATTTTAAGCCTCCTGCATATATTGAAGGAAATATTACTGAGGCAAGGGGTAACAATAATGATTGATTTCTTTATAGAGCTTCATCCAGTAATGCAAGCATTATTAGTAACGTTGTTCACTTGGGGAATGACTGCACTTGGAGCAGCATTAGTATTTACCACAAGATCATTTAATCAGAAGTTATTGGATAGCATGCTTGGTTTTGCGGGCGGAGTAATGATTGCTGCGAGCTTCTGGTCATTACTGTCTCCTGCATTAGAAATGGCGGAATCCGGAGGGACTCCAAAATGGGTCCCGGCTGCTGTTGGTTTCATGTTGGGTGGGATTTTTCTCTGGGGTATTGATAAATTACTTCCCCACCTCCACCCAAATACTTCTATGGATCAGGCGGAGGGGATTCACCCCGAAAAAAAGAAAAGAAGTACACTACTCATGTTTGCTATAACCCTTCATAATATTCCGGAGGGTCTTGCAATAGGAGTCGCTTTTGGGGCTGTAGCCACGGGGTCTCCTTCTGCATCGTTAGCTGGGGCTATTGCTTTGGCAATAGGAATTGGGATTCAAAACTTACCAGATGGAGTAGCAGTTTCGATGCCGCTTTTTAGGGATGGAATGTCCCGGAAGAAAAGTTTTCTTTATGGTCAGTTTTCAGGGATGGTTGAACCTATTTCTGCAGTTATCGGAGTTCTGGCAGTTACCTTTATAGAGCCACTGTTGCCATATGCTCTAAGTTTTGCAGCTGGAGCAATGATATTTGTTGTGGTTGAACAGGTAATTCCCGGTTCTCAAGAAGAAGGTAATGAAGATCTAGCTTCAATGAGTTTAATGATAGGCTTCACAGTGATGATGATTTTGGATGTAGCGCTAGGATAAATTGTTAGATCTATTATGGAGATACACTAATACTTGACTATGATATAAACGTGGTAATTGGAATAACTTCATTTCAATTGCCGCGTTTTTGATTTAAGTTATATATATAATATCTACTAAATTGAACTTAAATTTGCTTCTAAATCGCATAGCAGCCTCATAGTATTACTAGAGGTGTTTATTGATGATGAAAAGAAAAATAGAAGAAAATAACGCAAATCTCTTAGTCGTAATACTTGTATTTACCTTTTTCATCCTCTTTATATTCGTGATTAGCATACCGAATTTGGGATTCATTAAAAATCGGGATTAGATCGATATTATAAAATCGGATATCATTACTGATGTACTTCTCCTTACAATGGGAGAAGAAGTCCCTCAATTCAAAGGCTTTCTAGAGAGGGAAATGGAAATACCTCCTATATCTGAGGTAGTATTCGAGGCAATTACAGGTGTTAAAACCAATAATCTATCAACGTTACTTTTACACGAGATACCAGGATTTAACAGTGTTACAACTAAAATATATATTGCGGGAGAGGGTTCTGATTATTCTAACCTCCCTATTGAATCTCCTCCACCAGACTTTGATAGGCTACTTGAAGAAGTAGATTCAGGCAAGGAGTATGCGAGGGATAGTGAGAATCATCATAATGAAGATAGTAGTATCGACAAATTAGAAGATCCTTCTGTTTTTATTTATCATTCACATAGTTGGGAAGGATATTTGCCTCTGATTAACAAAGATGTTAAGCCAAGTGACGCTTCAAGTATAGATAACAATGAAAATGTAGTTCTTGTTGGAGCAATGTTACGTGATAAACTGAATGAATTTGGTATCACAGCTCAACATGAAGAAACGAATATGGCAAAAGCATTACGTGATAAGGGTTGGAATTATAACAATTCGTACACACTGTCACGTGAACTTGTCCAAGCTGCATCATCGCAAAGTCAAAATATCTCTTATTATATTGACATTCATAGGGATTCAGCTAGAAAAGAAAGTACTACTACAACGATAAACGGTAAGAATTACGCAAGGCTGTACTTTGTGGTGGGACAAGAACATGAGAATTATCAAGAGAATTTAATGTTTGCGGAAGAAATTCATGAAAAGCTTGAGGAGAAGTATCATGGTATAAGTAAAGGGATATATTTAAAAACGAGAGCAGAGGGTAACGGCGTATACAATCAGGATATTTCCAGCAGGTCAATTTTGTTGGAGGTAGGTGGAATAGATAACAATAAAGATGAATTAAGTAATACTATTGATGCGTTTTCTGATGTTTTCAAGGAACTTTATAATGGTGCAATAGAAGTCGATGCTCAATAGGGGTATTGGAACTTCAATAGGGAAGTATCTACCTATCCCTTTTTCTGATAGGAAATTAAAACTTCTAAATACATTCAGTTTCATTAAATAATCATAAATAAGTAGATTACTAGTTTGGAATTATTTTCTCCTGTCCATAATAAAGAAAAATCAGGGAAGAAGAAAATAAATGAAGAAACTGGTAATCATTCTATCTATATCTTCTACTACATTTTTACTGCCAATACAGCAAGGTGGTACGCAGGAACTTAACGAGAATGATGCCTTAGAATATGGCTATTAGATCATACTAGAAAATAAAATGCAATCCACCTTTCGAATTTTATCAAACAGTGACAGTTAAGGAGATTAGGATCCTATACTTCTTGTGCGTTTCCAACTAAATGGAAAAATAACCGTATGGATCAAATTTATGCAAATCTAGTGGATGCAGTTAGAGATTTATTAAACAACATGGGTATAGAATATAAAGAAATAATGTAGAACTAAAATTAATATCAATGATAAAACTTATTGGAAAATGGAAGATTCTTTGTTCCTGAAACTACTATTTCGGTTTTAATCCGGATAGTATACTATAAGTGATAAACGCCAGGGCTAATTAGCTGAGTAGTATTATGATGCTAAAACTTTAGTATTAATAAAATCTATGAGAGTAATTTTCGAATGAAAAAGATTGTTAAAGCAATTAACAATAAGGCACTTAAAGAAAGGGGAAGAAATTACGCCCTACTTTAAGTTATTCCCTCTTTTTTACTCCGTTTGAATGCTCGCTAAATGATGGAAATAAGAATTATATTGTGTAAATACTCCCCCTTATAGATGTTTACTTTTGCAAAGCATCCAAATTACCTGAAGTAGCATTTAGCTCCGAATCTACCCAAATTCCTCTAAATTATAAAATAAAATTTATTACAATGATGGATTTCAAAAATCCATTTACCCATAAAAGCGGAAATATTTTAACATCTACGTTAAAATTAAAAAAAATGTAGAGGTGAGCACATTTGGGAAAAATAATTGAATTTTCCTGGCATAAGGTTGCTATGGTTGCAATTATGTATTACTATTCGTTATGTTTTACTACTTTATGTTTGCCTTTAATTTGGTGGCACTATAGATTACAAATTACAAATTACTATATAATTTCAATTTTCACTTTACTTCTTGGTGCTTTGATATTTAATACTATCCTCGCAAAGATATATCCTATAAAAGTAGAGGAAATAAGTAAGGGTTTTCGAATAAGAGTGATTCTAAATCTATTTGTAGGAAAATTACCTTTAGACTTATTATTCTTTAATGTCATTTTAGTTATAACTGATAATGTAGTTCTAAGTTTGTATTTTTTGATGTTTTTAACATCAGGCGCATATTTTTGGTTTTGTATTCTTCGGGGCTATATATTAGCAAGAAAAAATTATAAAGGTAGTGAAATTAACAACAATATTCCTTTGAAAGGTAAAGTGCTAGTTTTTAGTATCCCTGTTTCTTTGTTACTAGGATATTTAATATTATTATAAGAATTTTGCTTAACCACATTGAGCAAATGAAAGGGGAAAGATTATGGAAAATAGCATGAAAGTGAAGCACAAAATATTAATAGGTGATAAACTTCAGCATTTGCTAAGTATTAATGGTTTTGATACTGGTACTGTTATTAAAGGAACCAATATTAATGAATTGACTCTTCAAGGTTACTTAAATAATAGAAAAAGTCCAACATTAGAGGATATGGTAAAACTAGCAAGTTTTTTTAATACTTCAATAGAATACATGATAGGAACTTCAGAATTTCTTTTGGATTCTTGGGACTATGATTTCTTAGAAGAGTTTCTTCAATTCTCATCAAGAAAAATAAGAGAACATTTTGAGGATAGACAGAATATAAATGTTCTTGATGGGGATGAAGTTGATACAATTTTATTTGGAATTTTAACTTATATAGCTCTATCAAGATCCGGGAGGTCATTTGAAGATTTGAGTGATGATGAAATAAGTATTAAGAAAGAATCCTTTTTAGAGATAATATCAATTTTCAATTCATGTATCATCATGAGCAATCAAGATTGTTTTGATATAAAAGAGTTGAAATCGCTGAATAGAAATATTGTAGATTATTTGTTTGGCGATTTCAGTTTTGTTAATGAAAGAATACTAAATGGCTTAGAAGATAACTTAAGAATTTCGGATGTTAATAAAATCCTATTATTAAGGGATTCTATTAATCAAAACATTAGACGCAGCGAGAGGGCTCTTAAGATCCTAAATGATCTGTCTTCAAATAGGGGGAGTTGGGAAGAGAAAATATTTTCACCATGAATATTTAATATAAAAAGCATTGGGTGATATAACCAATGCTTTCCTCAACTTACATATAATGATTTTAGGTTTGAGATATAACGGCATGTTTCTCTTTGTTCTCAGCCTGCATTTCAAGTGATTCTACAATGTCCCAGCCCAAATCAATAAGTTCTCCTTCATGACCTTCCAATGCTTCTTCTCGTATTGCAACACACAATAAATGAGATGGACGTGACATACCTACATATGCGAGTTTTAACATTTTCTCTTGTATTTTCTTTGGTTTTGTATGATTTCTTTTTAAATAACCAATAATTTTGCTCTTATCAAACTCATAACCGTAAGAAAATGTTTCTAAATATAATGAGGCTGTATGGGTTTCACCTTTGACACCATGAATTGTATCAATATTAATTAGTACATTTTCTCCAGTGTCGGAAATATATTGGTAGTCACTTTGTTTCTGAAAAACTTCTTCCTTTTTTAATTCTGCATTAGAACCATTAAAATCAGTATTGAAAAAACTAGAAAACATTTCTTCTGATACTGTCACATTGAAATGTGGTAATAACTCATTAAGTAAAAAATCCCTAATGTCCGTTTCAATGTTATTACCTGAATGTAATTTTAATGTCCATTCTGTGATTAATTTCTCAATACGAATAAATCCTTCTTGTGAATTACCATCGAGATAATCAATTAGACTTTTTTCTGTAAGATAGCGAGATTCTATTTTTATATTTAGATGTCGTAAAAAGTTTAAAAAGCATTTAATGAGTATTTCTCTATAGTCGTTTGCTGTTGTAGAGTTTAGATCATTTAAAAGAATTATATATTCGTGAAAAGTATTTGCTTTCTCAGAAGGAGATTTTTCCCTTTTTTTGAAATATGGATAGTAACTAGGAATTACTATTTTTTCACTATCACTGTTATATGTAACTCTGCCTATGGCTTTAAATGTTCTATTACCCTCTTGTGTCAGTTCGTTTTTAACAATTAATTCTCCAAAGGTGGGAAGAACACCATTTATATTTTCTTTATTGAACTTTATGATCGTAGGTCTTAATTCACGAATGGTTTCATTGCCTCTTAAATCTTGTGGGCTAACACAGATGGTTTTAATTGAATTTGCGATAGACTGTGAAAACCTTAAACTATTGTCCAATGAGAGGTGTTCTTCTTGTATAAAGTTTTCCGCTTCATTTGAACTATTACCCTCATATATTGCTTGATTGCGATCACCATAGTATTGGGTAACAACCTTATCGGTATCAAACAGACTCTGAATAATTAATTGTTGATCAAACGATGTGTCTTGCATTTCATCGATAAACAAATACTTAAATCTAGCAGAGAATAATCTTTTAATCTCTGGAAATGTTTTAATATATTCTTGTGCTATAGCAAATGCCTCTTGGAATGTTAAAATGCCCTCATGAAGTAATCTTTTTTTAAGCGAGGATAGAATTTTATAAGTATCAGTTTCCTTTCTATATATCTGCTCTAATGGCGTACTACCCCACATTATAACTAAGTTATCTTCATGATAGTCCAAGCGTAATTGAGTATGTACAGGGGAGTACGCAGCTCTTCTAATAATGTTAACTCTGTATCTTTTATTAACTTTATTAAATTCTTTATAAAATTCATTTTTGTAATACTCATTGTCAATGATATGTATATCTTTTTTAAAAAAATATTGATAAGCAGGGATTGCTAAAAACCTGTTTACAAAAGATTGTATAGTTGAGAAATTATTTGGGTAATTAAATAACCTGGAATTATGATTACCTATTTTATCTTTTATTTCATCAATTGCAACGTTAGTATGTGTGAGAACACAAATCCCCTTATTATTTTTTAATGGTAATTTTCTTTCTAATATTAATAGTTTTGCTAAAAGGGTAGTTGTCTTACCACTTCCGGGACATGCTATAATATCTTTTGATGTTAAACATTTAATAACTTGTCTTCTTTGTTCATCAAAACTTGAACCGTGCGGAAGAAGTACTTCTTCGGCCCATTTAATATCTTCATCAGTTATATGATGCATTATTCACTCACCTCACTAATTCCTGCAGCATATTTAATTGCGTTAATGATATATTCTAACATCGGATCAGAGAGTATTTGTGTTTTAATGGAATCGGGGTTATCTTTAAATTTCTCTAGTAAAATATCGGAAAGACACTGTGCAATTATTGCTTTAGAAACTTTATCATTTTTCTTTGTTACGATATTTTCATAAATTTCATATGCAATACGTTCAGTTGAATAGTTTTTGATTCTGCAGCTTTGGATATATTGAGTTATATCTTCTTCAACTTGTTCCTTTTTATTAACAGTAAGCCCTATAGTATCGCTGTTCTGAATTTTTTTTGCCCATAGTACCGCTTTAAGTAAGTCCTCTTGAAAAGAACTCCTTGCAAAGTCATGTTCTAATGTCCATATTGGAGAAATGAATGCTTTTACATTTTGTGAATTTAATCTGGTTGTTATCAAATTCCTTTTTTCTTCAATTTCTTCTGGGGAAGGGTTGATTAAATTATCTTCATCATCGATGAGTGGTTTAACATCCAAATCTGTCACACAAGAAACCGGAATGTTTATTGTTCCATGTTCGGGGTTAGCTCTAATGAAGATTCGTGAATACCGCAGAAATGCCGTACTTCCAACATTAAGAACAGTTATACCATTTTTAGATAAAGGGATCCCTATTATTTTTGCGATTGTCGGAATTAATATATTCTCTGCATCACCTTCAACCATAATAACTCCTTGTGCAAAAAATAAATCTGCTTTTGTAGTATCTAAGAACCTTTCTAAGAACAAATAATCTCCTTTTAAAAGTCTAGTTTCATTGGGATTAAGAGAGAATACTTTATCATCTTGACATATAAACATAGTTTCTAATGGTATTTTTGAAGCTAACGATGTGCTATGGGTAGTGAGTATTATTTGTATGTCACTCTCATCTGAGCGTTTTTGAAGGAATTCAATTAACCTGATTTGTGCTTGGGTATGTAAATGCGCCTCAATTTCCTCTATGAGTGCCAATTTTAGCCCTTCATACTCCTTTTGTTGAAGAGACAGTAATTCTGTCGCAATAAATAGTATGTTGTGTGAACCTAAGCCAGGTTTTGTATCTTCAAGATTTAACTGTAGCCGTTCTAAAATGCTTTTTAACTTAATATCAGAAATATTGAAACGTGATTTTAAGATATTTCTATTACTAGAGAAGTTTTCGAGATACTCATTAATATCCTTTAGTATTTGTGCACCAGTGTTTTCTTCAGTAGGGTGATCTTTAACAGTTTCATCTTCTGTCTCTTCCTTTTCTATCTCAATAAAATAGTCCATTATCCTAGCATTAGCATCTTGAATAGCATTCACCAATTCATGTTCTTCTTCATTTTCAAATGCTGAATGATTTATTAGTACCTGCGAAAGTCTTGAGTTTCTTCTAGATGTCATTTCAATTTCTGCATCTCTAAGTGGTTTGAGGTAGGTGGTTTTTAAAAGATTTCTAGCTTCGCCGTTTAAATACTTACCTGTATCAGTTCCTCCAGCTGTTACATCATAGTATACTTTCTTATTTTTTCTTTTAGCAGAAAAAATAACTTTTAGGCTGTATGTTGTTGTTTCTTCATCTTTTTCAATTTTTAGCCACTCTAAAAAGTTCTTTGCTTCGTCAACTGAAAAACCTTTGAATACACAAATGATTTCAATTTCCGTTGCTCTTTCTTCCTCCCTTGCACCCTTTGTCAAATGGAAGTCTTCTGTATCAAGTCTGACATAGTCATTATTATGTGTAGAAAGGGCAAATTTAATGGCATCAACAATTGTACTCTTTCCTGAATCATTCTCCCCAACAAGTACATTTAAGTGTTGATTAAATTTTAAGTTAAGTCCAGGATTTCCGTATTTACGAAAGTTTTTTATATAAAGTTCTGACAAATACATTTGATCACTCCCCAACGAGATAATATTAGATTCACAATTATTTTCAATGCTTAACCGTTTATTAATCTTTCAAAAATATTATTATGTTAATGACAGAATATCACAATCCAAAAAATATTACATAAATTGTTGAGAATGATGATTCCAATGAGTGATGCATAGATAATTGGATTATGGTTTAATGAAAGCATTCCATCATAAAATAAAACTGCCCTCAGTTTGTATAGGGCAGTTTTATTTTAATTCAAGGCGTGACATTAAATTGGTAAATCGCTGTAAAGCAAGTCGCCGAGGACGTTAGGTTGTTTAATTCTATTGATTAAATAATCTAGAACTATATCTACTTTTGAAGATTTTTCAATGGCTTTAATTAGTTGCACACAATCTTCTATAAATTTATCCCAGGTAAGGCTGTTTAGTTCTTGGAAATCAAGCAATATGTATAATATAAGCGAAGTATATGAATCAAAATATACAAACTCATTTTCTCCCTTTCTAAATTTATAGCATTCCTCCTGATAATTCCACTCTACTATACATTCAATCTTTTTATTTCCATTACTAACTTTAAAATTAAATCTATGATTATAATTACAAGTATATTTTCTAGTTATAAACGGTTCTTTAAAGTTACCTTTTATAGTTCCAATAACTAGTGCTTCAACTTCTGGAACTGTTATGTTGTTAAGAAAATCGTAATATGCGAATTCTGTATAAAGATAATCGGTATCGATATGCATATTCAATAAATTCTTATCCGATACTTCAATATCTAAATTAAAATAATCAATAACATCCGCAATTTTGACAGCAGGATTTACTTGATAAGCATCAGTATTCTGGTCGAATCTATTCCTTCTATTTTCTAGATTTAGTAATTGTACCTCGGTTTCTGAAGTGATAATATCTCTATCAGTATCTGAAGTAGTCTTATAATAGTATCGTTGGAAATTCCTTATTTCCTCACAAAACTGTGTGTAAAAATCGTATTCTGTAATTGTCAAAGACTCGTCTAATAGAAACATTATCAAATCGTAGAAATATGTATATCCGTATTTGGCATTATTAAAAATGATATAAATTCCTTTTTTACTATCACTCCATTTAAACGAATAAGAGAATTCATGAGTGTCATTATATATGTGAAAATCATATGAGTGAGATAAACTCTCTAGAGTTTTTTCATTTAGAACAGTGGAAATGTCGTTATTTTCTTCAGATCTTAAATAGTCTTTGAAACTGATTCCACTGTTATAAGGAGACTCATCGTATAAATAATAGAGGTCTAGCAATTTAAGAATATTCAAGATAACATTTTCTACATTTTTGTCACCACTTCTAATATTTTCTTTAGTAAGGATAAAATGTGGAGATGTAAAGTCATTTGGGAAACTGTCTCCTATACTTCTGTACATCCAATTTTCATCTAACCAAAATAAAATTTCCTCGTTCTGCACTTCCATAAGAAGTTGCCTTAATTCCTCAACCCTATTTAAAGTCACCATCCATTTGTCCTTGCATAATTTTTCTTCATGATTTGTCATAATCATCTACCTCCTTTAAGTATGTGGTAGGCTGATTATAATTTGTATTGTGATTGATTGTTATGATTGTTATGGTAATGCCCTACAATCTATTTATAAAACAAAAAAATAATTTAATCAAATCTATAGAGTACTAATTTTTAACTATTGTAATGGGCTCATTCAGCTTAACTATATAATCATATGTTCCATTATATAAATCTGATTTAAAAGGCAATTTACCCCCAAATTTTAGGGTGTTTTTAAAGAGTTGTCCACTCCAGCACGGAAACATCATCATGAAAAACTTCTTACGAAAGAGGGAGTGGATTTGAACAAAAGAAAGGAAGCGGAAACTAACTATACTGAAGAAAATTTGAAAAGTGACCAATTATATCTTGGCTTTAAAATGAAGAGTTTCTTTAAAGAAAGTAATAAAGTAGTAATCTTAGTGAGAAAAATCTAGAAGGCTGGCAGAAGGAGATTATATTAAAAAGCCGCTTGCTAGGGTTTATATGTCTGTAGTTCAACAATACTTGCAAAAGAATGGATAAAAAAAACAAGGGATGAGACTTGTTATAGATAAGTTAATAGTGTATATAATTTTACTCAAGAAAGGAAGATTTTATTGGAAAATTTCAAGGATCGGGTACTACAAGAAGACAATTTGGTTTACTCATTTTTTAACGATTACAACATAGTCGTTTCTAAAGAAATTGGTTATGGGTGGATGGGGAAAAGTTCATCCGCACCGCTATATTTTGTAATGATCGAAAAGGATAATGATTCAGCAGTACGACAAGAATTACTTCATTTAAGGGTTTTTACAAGTATTGGTCAAACAATAAGGTACTTGTCAGTTATCTTGCAAGACTATGTTTTCGATGAAAGACTAATAGAAAACATAATTAAAGCCACAAATACACTTGAATTTGTACAAGTAAGCTAGGGATAATCCCTTGCTTACTCTTTTTTTGATAAATATAAGTGAGTAGGAATCAACATTATCCTGTATTTTTAGAACTTGGTAATAAAAGTAATAGATATTTTAAAAGATTTTTGGGTAATAAAAAGGAAACCCTCTCTTAATGTTTAATTCAATAGATGGAAGGGGGGATCTCATATGAAAAATGAATTTTTATGGCAGGAAGAAATTGATTTCTGCGGCATTGTTATTCGATTTGCAGTTATAAAACTTGACGAGGATAATAAATATGGTGCTTGTATTGTACAAATGTTTGATGATGAATTTGTTATGGTTGATGCAGTGGTATGTAATAATTTTAATAGTGCAGTAAGTTTTCTTTTAGAGAACGCTATAAATAAAAATTTAGAAAAGTTAAAGGCGATTCAGGATAATTTGATCTCATTATAAAAAGCAGCAGAAGAATGATTAATTTATTGGTGAATAAATTGAGTTGATTAAGGACTATAATGGCGACGGGGACCATTTCCAATAATGTAGATGAAACATACATAGTTTAATAACATTCTAAGGTGAAAAATGAAAGGGCTTCTCTTAGGACAGCCCTTTCATTTTTTTAACATTATATTTAGGAGTTTTCGTGATTTTGGTTAGAGAACGATTATTCGGACAACCACAATCTCGAAACCGCTTCTGCTTTATCTTCTGCACTTGGACTAGAGTATCTCATTACCATATCAGCATTGGCATGTCCTGACAAAGATTGTATTAAACTAAAATCTTCACCATTCCGGACTAGTTTGGTAATAAAGGTATGCCTCAATGAATGGACATTAATTCCTTTTTTTTCAAAAATATGCTGAACTGTCCGTTCCGATATTCTTTTATTTCGATTGGAAAGAAACAATGCCTCATGTGAATCATTTCTTGTTTCTAAATACATTGAAATTGCTCTTCTTGTTTCTGATGATAATGGGAGTTGTCTCTCCTTATTTCCTTTTCCGAATCGCACTTTTAAGGTTCCTTTTCTTTCACTCATTACAATGTCATTGCGATCAAGGTTAACTAGTTCATTGAGTCTGATACCTGTATTAACCAGGATTTGTGTAATTGCCATGTTTCTTGTACTACCTGATCTATCAATTTCTCTTATAAGTTTGTTAACATCATTTCTTGAAAGTGCTTTAGGTGCCTGGTTCAGCATATTCGGTGGTGTAATTACAGAGATATCTTCTATGGCATACTCTTTTTCTGCCCAACGACAGTAGTGTTTTATTGAACTCCAATATTTATTGATTGTTGTTGCTGAGTAACCCTTGCTAACGAGATAGTCAATATATTGCTGAACATCGGTTCGGGAAAACTCTTCTAGATCCGCTCCTGCACCATCAAGCCACTCAGCAAATTTTGATAAACAAAACATGTAGGTTTTTATAGTCTGTTTTGATTTACCTCTAAGACCTTCCTCTTGATATGTCTCTAACATAAAATCACCTCTTTTTAATAATAAATAATTCCACGACAAAATTTTCTTGAGTTAATGGTCATAATTAGACGTTAATTTAATCTAAATCAAGCCAATTATTGCGTAGAATAATAGTTCCACGCAATTTTTCTACGACATCTCCTCTCTTATCTTGAGTAAAGATTGTATCTTTGGCATGATTCAATACGGAAGGTTGATTTCCTGTTAAATGTTATTTAATACTAAGATTAATTTAATGGTACAAAACTTGTACGAAGTCTTGATATACTTTTATAATATTAGATAAAAGTTTAATATAGACAGTAATACAATAAGAAGTGGAGTGGCTTATTTGTGATTATTGATTTTGGAAAATTAAATGGTAACAACTCGGTTGATACAGTTATTAATCCAAGAGAGTTATTTGATGTCTTACCAGAAAAGGATGTTAAATATGAAGAATATTTAAGAGATGTCCAGACAGAGGTGTTAAATAAATGGTTTGAAGATTATCGGGATAAAAAAGACGTCATTATTAAAATGAATACGGGTAGTGGTAAAACCGTTGTTGGACTATTGATGCTAAAGAGTTGTCTTAATGAAAATAAAGGCCCAGCAGTTTATGTTGTACCAGATCCTTATTTGGTTAAACAAGTTATTAATGAGGCCATGAGCTTAGGTATAGATGTCACGGAAGATACTGATGATCCTAGTTTCTTGAAAGGTGAATCAATCCTGATTATAAATATATTTAAGCTAATAAATGGAAAATCAGTTTTTGGAACTGACAATATAAAAATCAATATTGGAAGCATTATTATTGACGATGCTCACGCATGCCTTGATATTGCAGAGAATCAATTCTCTATAAAAATACCGTATGACACGGTTGTGTATACGGAATTACTTAATCTATTTAGGGAAAGTATTAAACAACAGTCAGAAGTAGGATTAATTGAATTAGAAGCAGGAGATCCTAACGCAAATAGAATTGTACCATTTTGGAGTTGGATTGATAATAAAAGCGACGTTATCAGAATACTACACAGTTATAAAGATAGTCCTGATGAAAATTTAAAATCATTAATGTTTGGCTGGCCATTAATTAAAAATAATATAGAACATTGTTACTGTGTAATAGGTAGTGATGGCTTAGAGATATCACCTAAGTTTTTACCAATACATAACATACCTAGTTTTCAAAATGCTAATAGAAGGATTTTTATGAGTGCGACAATTTCAGATGATAGTATTCTAGTATCCCATTTTAATATTGATCACACCAAAATATCACAAGCTATAACACCTAATAGTTCAAATGATATTGGTGAAAGAATGATAATTGTTCCGCAGGAATTAAATCCTGATATTTCCGATGATCAATTAAAAACATTTTACAAAGAAATTTCACAAACTCAAAACCTCGTGATAATTGTACCATCTAATTATAGAGCAAAATATTGGGAAGATGTAGCTGATATGATATTAAACTCTAAAAATTTACATGCTGGTGTTGAAAATTTAAAAAAAGAACATGTAGGTTTAGTTGTAGTTATAAATAAATATGATGGAATTGATCTACCTAAAAGTGCTTGTACAGTGTTAGTAATAGATGGACTTCCTGATGTTAGGAGAAAGATAGACAAAATAGAAGAGTCTGCCTTACAGGGGAGTGAATTAGTCTTAAATAATAAAATACAAAAAATTGAACAAGGAATGGGTAGGGGAATTCGATCAAAGGATGATTATTGTGTTGTTTTTTTAATGGGACGCTCGCTAGTCAATCACCTTTATGTAAATGGTGCAATATCTAAATTTACTGCTGCAACTAGAAAGCAAATGGAACTCTCATCCCAGTTATCAAAACAACTACGTGGTAAAGAACTTGAAGAACTTAAAGATGTAATTAATTACTCATTAAATCGGGATAAGAACTGGATTAAAACTTCAAGAGGTGCATTAGTTAAAGTGAAGTATGATCCAAGTGTTAAATTTGATGAAAGAGTAATAATAGAACGTGAAGCATACAACCATGCACTTAAAAAACATTATATAGAATCGACTAAACTATTATTGAATATAGTTAACGAAGAGGAAAATGAAATTTTGAGAGGAGTAACGAAGCAAAAGTTAGCAGAATACCTTCATTTTTACGACCCTATTGAAGCTCAACAAACCCTTATGTCTGCTGTAAAGGATAATAGTCAAGTTATTCATCCGATTGAAGGGATTCAATATGATAGACTTATACCAACAGATGTTTCTCAGGCTCAAGAATTAGTAAATTACATTAATCAAAAGTTTAGAGGACCTAATAAATATATTTTATTTGTTAATAAATTAATAGAGCATTTAGTTTTCTTACCCAAAACTGCAAACGCATTTGAACAAGCAATGATGGATTTGGCATTTGTACTAGGATTTAGAGGGCAACGACCCGAAAAACAGTTTAGAAAAGGCCCGGATAACTTATGGTCTATTGGACAATCAAACTATTTTGTGATTGAGTGTAAAAATGGTGCGGTTACGGATTATATTAGCAAAAGTGACTGTAATCAATTAAATGGATCAATAAATTGGTTTTATGAAAAATATGATGAGGAGAATAGCCATGTACCAATTATGGTGCATAGGTCTAATAAGTTTGAATATGCGGCATCGCCTAATAAAGATATAAAAATTATAAATGAAACTAATCTTGAAGATATAAAAACAAATTTGAAAAGTTTCGCTCAAGGTATAGCTGCAAATTCGAACGATGTTAACAAAGTGGATGAATTATTGAAAAGGTATTCTTTTAAGGAAATGCAATTTATAGATAAGTATACATCGAACTATAAATAGTTTTTTAAAGCATCTGAATGCATATTACAAATGTGTTAGATGCTTTTTTTATGGGAAATATCTTGTTCTAGTTATCAAATTTGTATGAATAAACACTTATATCCTAAAATACCTACTCTAAAAATTTGATAGGAAATTTTAAGTGACATATTATATAGCTGTAACCATTGAGAATAATTTATTGAGGAGTTGATTTAGAAGAAAAAATATAGAATTTTATCATACTACTATTAAAAATACCATGCTCCTCCTTTTTGAGAGGAGGGATACGATGGTTAGTAAGAAAGGAATTTTAGAAGAGAAAATTAACGTTTGTTTGGATCAAGAAGGTTTTAATCAAAAACCTGGCAAGAATGAAGTAGTGAGGATATCAGAAAGAATAGCAGGGCAGGTTACTCGCGTTACAATTAAAGAGTTAATGGAAAATGTAACTTTACCAAACGCAAAGTCATTTACACCTGCTACCTTTGCCAAAGCAAAAAGATTAAATCAAAATTGGAAAAGTCAACAGATATTCGCATTAGATATTGATTCAGGACTACGGATTGAGGAGGCAATTAGACTTAGTGAAAAATGGAGAGTTAAACCTACCTTCATTTATTCAACCTTTAGTCATACGGATCAATACCACAAGTTTAGAATGGTATTTGTTTTAGATGAGGAAATTCAAGATATTCGGGTCCGGAATGTAATCCAAACTGCATTAACTACATTATTTCCAACTTCTGATAAAAATGCTAATGATGCTGCAAGGGTACTATTCGGGGGTAAGAAAATTGAATTTCTACATAAGGGAGTTGTGAGTATACCAGATATATTAGATGGAGTTGTACGTAAGATAAAATCTAGTTCCAATTCAACAAGAGAGATGAAGAGATTCTGTAAATCCTCTGGATTGGCTTTTCATAAAGGATATCCTCATTATAAGAAGGTTGAGGAAATGGAATTGCCATGTAAATGGGAAGACATATTTATCTCTGAGACTAAAAACCGCACCAACACTATTAATTACTATAGTACGCGTGGAGAAAATAGTCATTTTGACTACTACTTAGTCTTCTCTAAGAATTTCTATCAGGATAATGAATGCTTTTCCTTTGAATCAAAAACCTATGAGGAACAAGTGGTGAAACAGGTACGAAACTTTCCATTTGAAAATTTACAGAAGAGATGCAAACTCTATCGGGAAGGAATCTCTGGGGACTATTGGTTATATCATAATGAAATGTTTGGTTTGATGACGAATCTGTTAAATGTGGAAGGTGGAAAATCCAAGGTATTAGAAATTATTAATTCTAGGAAAGAATATCTTGAAAAGCAAGAAGAATGGTCATTAATGATGAACCAGATTAGGAAAATGAATTATGCTCCAACAAGGTGTAATACATACTGTCCTTTTGCTAATGAATGTATCCATGCCAAAAATATGATTGAGCAAGGGAAGTTACCACGTGGTAGTGTGCAGGTTATTGAGAAACCCCAATTTCAAGATGTTGATGAGGTATATAAGAAATTAGAAAATGTATTGGGGGATTTGTTAAAAAGTACTGAGAATGGTGTCTATGTAATAAAAGCCCCTACTGGAATTGGAAAAACGGAAGCAATTGTCAATTTTGCAGCAGAAAACCATTTTAGTATTGCTTTTCCTACACATAGGTTGAAAGAGGAAGTTTCACAGCGATTAAATTCTAAAAAGATAAAGCATATCAAAGTACCGGAATTACCTTTACTTGAAGAGCCATTCTCAGAAAAGATTGAGCATTTATATAATATTGGTGCATATACAACGGTTAATAAGTATCTCAGACAGATTTCCAATGAAAATGAAGATGTGTCAATATTTCTTGAGGAATTAGATAAACTAAAGACTTCAAAAAATGAGTTGTTACTAACAACGCATCAGCGTTCAATCTTCACTAATGACGATTCAAATTCAACCGTTATATTCGATGAAGACCCGATACCTAGTCTTTTTCCAATATCTCAAATGAAAGTATCCGATTTAGTTTTTGCATTTACGAAATTACAAGACAATGAAGTGAACAAAGATGTTATCATTACTTTTCAAAACATGATATTGAATGCTCCATTTGATATTGTTCAGGAACGATCATCGTTTTTATTACCATCTGTAAAAGATCTTGAACAAACAATAGTTGAGGAGAGGACCATAAGTTCCAATATATTAGGGTTTCTTAATTGCGATTATTTCTTAAAAATGCGAATTCATAATACTGACTACATATATTTTATACAAAGAAAAAAACTATCAAAAAGTAAAAAGACTATTATTCTAAGTGCAACTATTAATGAAAAGATATCTGAACTAGTATTTGGAGAGGATGTTACATTTATAGATTTGGGATTGGTCAGACCTGCTGGCAGTATTCTCCAAGTAACATCGAAGAGTTTTAGCAGATATACAATCAAAGAAAGTCAAAAGGAGTTAAAAACTCTAGCAGAAAACCTTATGGAACGTTATAATCCAGAAAGTGAAATTATTACATATAAGGACTTCTCTACAGGTGGCAAACATGAAGAAATCTACTTTGGTAATACTGAGGGAATTGATAATCTTAAAGGAGAAAATATCACGGTAATTGGAACACCGCATCTTAATCCAATTGCATATCTATTAATAAGTGTTGCTTTAGGTTATAGAATGGGTCTGGAGGAAAGTAGAATGGAGTATAGGCCTGTTGAAAGAAATGGCTTAAGATTCTATTTTACAACATATAGCAATGATACTTTATTGAAGGAAATCCAATTCTATCTAGTTGAAACTCAATTGCTGCAGGCAATAGGAAGGGCGAGGGTAAATAGATTCCCTGCCAAAGTTCTGATTCTTAGCAATTTACCTGTTGTTGGAGCAGAGTACATATCATTTTCACAAAAAGAATTAATAGATCTTATGAAATAATCTTAGTGCAGTCAGCTTGAAAAAGTTGGCTGCATTTGTCTTTGGTTGTTAACCATTAAAACTGTTGTTCTTCAATATAATGATTATAATCTTTATATTGAATACAACAGTTACTAATGACAATTAACGATTAAAAATATTAATAAGAGTTATTAACCGTTAATTTTTTTCATTTTTTTCGGGCGTATTTATTTTTTTCAATTTATTTCATGTTATACATATAGGTTTTACTACCATGTACACTAGTGAAAAAAATAAGAAATTAGCATAAGCCCGAATAAATTCGTCTTTTAATAATAAAGTGATTAAAACCCTCCAAAAATAGAGAAAACGGCATATTCATAGCTTTTTTGAGAATAAATGTTTGATGACATTATTATGATGGTTGGATGTATCATTTCCTCAAACAGGGATGTCGCAGATTGAACAATATAGACATCAATAAAAAGTCTGATATTTAGTTTATTAAAGGAAAACCATTTAAATATAACTGTTAGCATAATTATTTCTTCGATTTAAAAGGTAAAAAGAGTTATAGTTATTAGTAACACGATACGAGGGAGGAGGATTGTTGTGAAAACGCCATATGATTTTTATAAGAATCTATATCCTGAGCAATTTTCGGATTCAAAGAAATCAACCAAAATTGATCTGAATAAGGAAATGTTTGAGTATTATTTGGATACAGTGACAAGTAGGAGTCAAGAAAAGGAGTTTGAAGACTTTTGTAGGAAAATAGCGGAAAAGGAAATCTGTCCAAATCTAATCTTCCAAACGGGCCCCACTGGTGGGGGAGATAGTAAAGTTGATACTGAAACTTATCCTGTTTCGGATGACATCGCCCTTTCTTGGTATAGTGGGATTGGAAGAGAGGCTTCTAAAGAAAGATGGGCTTTTGCCATTAGCGCGAAGAAAGATTGGAAGAGTAAAGTAAAATCTGATGTTAAAAAAATTGTAGAAACTGGTAGGGGATACAGTGTTATTTATTTTATGAGTAATCAGTTTATTTCTGATAAGAAAAGAGCAGCAACTGAGGATGAATTAGAGGAAATATATAAAGTTAATATCAGAATTCTTGACAGAATGTGGTTGCTTGAAAAAGTGTTTAGTGGTGAGCATGAAAAAATTGCCGTTGAGAGTTTTAATATGTCAGATAGATTTAGAGAAACTGATGAAGTGGGTAGCAATGATTACGCGAAAAGAAAGAGACTAGACGCAGTTGAGGGACAGATTAAAGAAGAAATTGAAAATGGAAATTATCACCTCCTTCCAGAAAAGGCTTTGGAGGCTGCGATTATTAGTAGAGAATTGGAATTGCCTAATATAGAAACGTCTGGGAGATTCGAAAGGGCACAAAATATTACTAACAAGTATGGAACACATGTGCAGAAAAAAGAATGTGTTTATCAATGGGCGTGGACTATGTATTGGTGGTACATGGATTATGAAGAGTTTTACACTAGATACAATAAATTTGAATCCCTAGTAGTTGGGGATTCTAATGTTTATGATCTGGAAAGGTTGACTAATCTTTGGATGAATTTATTCTCAATTACTAGAGATGAGGAAAATAACTTTAATTTAAAAGAACATACTACAACCTTACAGGAAGAATATCAAAGAATAATTTCAGATGTTACTAAGCCGAACGCAGCCATACAAGCAAAGGCAAATTATATAAATGTTAAATTATTTATGGGTGGAGATATAGAGCAAATAGTAAATGAATTTATTGAAGTTCTAGAGAAAGGGAAAGAATCATTAGATTTTAATTTCTTAACCATAAAGAGAATAATTACCGAACTCCCTATATATCAAGATGCGAAGAATTATAACACTCTCTTTGAACATCTAGTTTCAATAAGTGTCAAGAGAAAATCTGAAATTGAAGCAGCAAGGTTGTTAATAATCCGAAGTGAACAACTAATGGAAGATAAACCATATACTGCAATTCGTTATTTGGGAAGAGCTATAGTAAAAATAGTAAAAGAAGAAAGCAAAAATGAGTTAACAAGGGCTTTATTATTAATGGGGCAATTGTTTGAAAGTGTCGATCTAAATTGGGCAGCGCGTGGATATTATTTAAATGCATTTCATCTTTCTATTAATGAGTATTTTAACTTGGGCCAAGTTAATCCAGCCCTTATTGGTAGCTTAAATAGGATTAAGTTTATTGAGTTAAAATTAGGAAGATTAATTCATTCGACGGAATTTTACAAATTGGAACAGATCGCAATTAACCTGTATATATCTAATAATCCAGATAGTGATTTAAGGGATATTGTTCAACAAGAATATAATTATGATTTTATTTTGGGTATACAAATATTCAGGACAGACTTTAATGATTTAAATAAACTTTCATATTTTCCTAATTATTTAGAGAAGTGGGGGTTAGAATTTTCATCTATAGCTATAAAATATTGTTTAGGCCATATAGATGAAGAGTTTAGACGTTCTCTTAATAATATGGAAGAGATTGAAGATTTTATAACTAAGTGGTACAATCAACCGGCCAGATTACAATTTGTGGGAAAACCATGGTATGGTAACCAAAATAGTTATAAGTTAAGTAGTAAAATCATCGGCTGTAAAATAAATATTATCTCAGATATTCAATTTCCATGTATTGAAGTTGGTGAGAGTTTAATAGGGTCTATTGAAGGTTTCCTCTCTACAGGAACAGTGGATAAAATACATTCTTTTATTCCAGAAATAAAAATAAACATTAAGTTTATCGAACATGATGAGTTTATATTAGAAATAAATAAGGATAAAGATAGTATTAATCCTGAATTTTTGATAACTTGTTCAAGTTATCCAGACATTAATACGCCTGAAGTTCAGGTGAAAGTAAAAGAATTTATAAAGGATGTCACAATTCTATTAATGATTGAAATGGTTAATCTCAATTCTTTTGATAATGCAGTTAAGGAAATGCTTGAGCAAGACAGTGCTTTAGACAGAGCAATAAATTTCACAGGTAGTTCATCAATAGTATTTGAATATTTTAATAAATCAACACCTACAGTTAATAGCGTAGTTGAAAAAGATGGTTCAGAATTTAATTTTGAAAGAAAGGAACCTGTATATATAGAGGATACTCTAATAAATGTAGAAAAAGAGAACTCCGAATCACCGACTATTAAATTTGAGAAACCATCTAAGAAGGAATTTAACATCGAAAATACGAAACAATCCGATATAGAAACTTTAGATATTATCAATATACCTTTATGGGAAAAGTCCAAATGGAAGGGTGTTTACTTTACTGGAGGATCTACGCATGTACCGGTATTTTCACCAATGTTTTCCAATGGTAAAGCTGGGCAAGAAATATTTAGAGAATGGATTAAAAAAGTAGGGAATGTTGATACGGAGAACAATATTAGAGTTGGTATAATAAAAGGTGTGAATAGAAATAAGCCTTATGATTATAGGGTTGTATTTACTGCTAATGAAAATTTAATAAGAAGAAATGACTTAAAAACTAATAATTTAATAATAAGTCCAGCCCGTATTATAACCATGGAACCTAGTAATCATGTCAATTTAAATATGTTTATAGAGGCATATAAAAAAGTCGGTAAGTATATCATGTTTCCTAGTTCGTTTAATGCAAATAAAACTTTATCTATGAATAAGGAATTAAGTATTTTAAAAAACGAAATTAAAATAATGGATGCTTGGGAGATAGATGAGGAAAGTTATCTTTCGCTTGCAATATTACCAAATGATGAACCTGTAATTCCAGCAGTTGTAAAAGATGCGCCAGTATTAAAGGTTATTGACAGAATAAAAAGGTTCAGAGAAAACATTTAGTATTTTATGTCTGAATAATATGAACAAAATATAAATTATAAATTCAGCTGAAAAAACGGACAGAATATCGAATTATTATTCCATAGATGCCTTTAAAAGTTATATGCAACAATTAATCTTAGTACTAGGAGGGGTCTGCATGCAAGGAGCTACTTTAACAGATGAAATTGCTATATCGCTCTCACAATTAATTGACGATTCACAGGCCACAAAAAGAAGGGATCCAAGTCATTCAGATTTAGATTTTATTGTAAAGAAAGCAGAACTATGGGATGTAGATCCCAAGAATCAAGGTCGGAGTGACGGAAAAGCTAAAAGGATTAGAGAGGTACTTTATTGGGCATTAGAGAACGATGTAAAGAAAGGAGAGAAACTTGTAAAAAGGGTAATCTCATTAGTAAAGGCTTCGGGAGGGTTTAGGGAGAACTCCATTAATTATACTGGACAGAATCAGATAGAAAATTTGATACAGGCGTTTAAATCTACTGGTTACATTTTGACGAGAGATGGTGAAATTCAACCAGTGATTTTGGACAACCTTTCTGAGAAAGAAATGGGCGAAGCATTGCATTCCTATATTCGTCGTGCTAAACAAGGTATCGAAGATGCGGCTTTAGTAGCTGGAACTGGAAAAGACTTAATGGAAGCAGTGGCTGCCTATGTCGTTCTTAAAAAGATGGGAAGTTATCCGACACAAGCCAACTTTCCTACCTTGCTTGGACAAGCATTTATGATGGTTGGGGTGGCTACTCCACATGATAAAACAGACAGCAATTTACCTGAACCAGCCATCCATCGATTTGAAAAATCTCTATATGAACTTGCATGTTCAATAAATAAATTAAGAAATAAGGAAGGAACAGGACATGGTAGACCATTTGTATCAAACTTAACTAGGAAAGAGGCACTTTCAGCTATAGAAGGAATTGGATTGGTTGCAGAATATCTATTAAACAAATTAGAGGATAAATAATTTAACGACCATCTTCTAACGGTCAATTAAATTATATCGCTAAACTTAAACGTCTAAAATCAAATAAGAAGCAAGAATAATCATAAGAAGTTTTGTTGTGAAGTAGAAAATACAAAATCACAAGTCATTTAACAGGGGGATTCGCATAGGATTTCCCTTGTTTCTTTTTGTTGATATGACAATGATTACTATGTTTAACATTGATATTATCAGCAGCAATACATTGCGTTTTAACAAGTTATAGATTTAGAGATTGTGAAAGAACTTTCTTAAACAAACGAGGCAGGATTTGCGTAGTAAGATCTTCATATATATAACTATAGGACAAAGTTAAAGGGGTAAAAATTACTGCTATGTGCTTGGTTAGGACATGGGAAAATTTCTAGGGAGAATAGATATACCATTCAAAAGTATAGGTATCTTCCAAACATAGAAATGTAGTCGTTTTTAGAATTATGAATGGGATGTAATAATAACAAGTCATTTAAAAGAGCCAAAGAGACGGCAGAGGTTATAAATAAAGACCATCTTAGTCATTGGCACGTTGACAAGAAACTTTTCCCGGTAACCGAGAGGATTTGAGAAGACATTGAACTATGTCTTGTGGTTTTTTATATAAAAGGCTCTGTTAAAGGTAGTTGTTGATAATTTGACCAAACGGAACGGATGTTCTATAATGGGTGTATCATTATAGAAGTTGGTGATGACCGTGAGAGCAACCGATATACTAAAAGCCATCCAAAAACTAAATCCAGCAGAGAAACATCGACTACGAGAGTATTTAATTGATGCACTTACTGCATCTTCTTCGACAGGAACTGTTCTTCAAGAAATATCTGAGCGTAAAAATAAGAATGGTTATCGATGTCCAGATTGTGAATCGGAGCATATCGTCCGTTTCGGAACATATTCGACTATTGTTGAAGGAGAAGAAGTGAAAAAGCAACGCTATCGCTGTAAAGCGTGTAAAAAGACATTTACTGACCTTACAAATACAGCTCTATATCGAACACGTCGTCTCAACCAATGGATAAAATTTATCGAGTGTATGATAGAGGGCTATTCTTTGCGAAAATCTGCTGAATTAGTTGGTAATGTTACTCACGTCACTCTGTTCTACTGGAGACACAAGCTCTTAGCATCATTAAAACAGATAGAAATCCCAAACTTCGAAGGTATCGTTGAAATGGACGAGACCTATTTCCTATACTCTGAAAAAGGGCAAAGAAAGATAAAAGATAGAAAATCACGTAAGCGTGGTGGTTCTGCCAAGAAACGTGGTATCAGCAATGAACAAGTATGTGTATTAGTTGCAAGGGACCGTGACAAGATGACTTTCTCGCAAGTATTAGGAATGGGAAGATTAACAAAAGAGCAACTGGATAAAGCAATCGGTCATAAACTATCAAGTGATAATATATTATGTACTGATTCTTGGCGTGCCTTTAAGACCTATGCTGCCGAAAAGGGTATGGATATTTACCAATTTAAATCAGATGGAATGGTTCGAACGAAAGGGCTATACCACATTCAGAACGTTAACAATTACCATCGTAGACTTAAGGCGTGGATTCAACGATTTAATGGTGTTGCCACTAAGTATCTGAACAATTATCTTGCTTGGTTTCAGGTGTTAGAAAGCATTCAACATCAAAGAAATGAAGTAACTATGAACGACTTAATTATTCGGGGTAATCTAATACAAAATTCGGAAACTTATGATACAATTAGAATAACTAAATTTGCGATATAACATATCTTATTCAACTAACGGGGCAGGTTAGTTGAATAAGGTATTAGAAGGATAAACATCCTTTCTTGGTGAATTTATTAAAGGGTAATTATGTTTAAGATACTTTAAAATTTGGTTAAAATCTCCGAAAGGATTGGTTTCTAACATTAGAAACCAATCCTTTTTATTGTAATATTAATTATATATCAATCAAACAATCATTTGACTATTTGTTTATGGTGGGATATATTATAATCATCAAACAAACAGTCATTTGAATAAGGAGGGTAATTATGACAAAAGATATGTGTGAAGTTACCTGTATTCATGAAGAT
>Ga0209487_1000292_pt1 | contig 45251 bp, 44 predicted proteins | sample Poulit2012_FD_187524 | JGI IMG/M metagenome (GOLD analysis project Ga0209487, IMG submission 187524) | Agricultural soil microbial communities from Georgia to study Nitrogen management - Poultry litter 2012 (SPAdes) (version 2) | ecosystem: Environmental > Terrestrial > Soil > Agricultural land... | reverse complement strand
AGACCCGTTTCTGGAACCCGAAGATGGCCCCTTACATCTTCGGCTCGCGCGGCAAGATCCACATCATCAACCTGGAAGAAACCCTGCCGCTTCTCAAGGATGCGCTCAACTACATGGGCAGCCTGGCGGCCCGCCGCGGCACCATCATGTTTGTGGGCACCAAGCGCGCCGCCAGCCAGGCCATTGCCGAAGAGGCCGAGCGCTGCGGCATGCCCTATGTGTCCCATCGCTGGCTCGGCGGCATGCTGACCAACTTCCGCACCGTGCGCGGCTCCATCAACCGCCTCAAGGAGCTGGAAGCCATGGAAACCGACGGCACCTTTGACCTGCTGGTCAAAAAGGAAGTGCTGGAGCTGACCCGCGAACGCGACCGCCTGGAACGCAGCCTGGGCGGCATCAAGAACATCAACGGCCTGCCCGATGCCCTGTTTGTGATTGACATCGGCTACGAAGCCATTGCCGTCAATGAGGCCCGCAAGCTGGGCATTCCGGTGGTGGCCGTGGTTGACTCCAACCACAACCCCGACCACGCCGACTACGTCATTCCGGGCAACGATGACGCCATTCGCGCCATTCGCCTGTACACCCAGCTGGCCGCCGACGCCATTCTTGAAGGGCGCGCTTCGGTTCCTCAGCCGGGTGAAGGCGACAAGGATGAGTTTGTCGAGCTGGACGCCGACGGCAACCCCGTGCAGGCCGAGCAGCCCCAGGCCCAGCCCCGCCCGGCCGCCAAAAAGAAAGTGGCCAAAAAGGTTGCCAAGAAGAAAACCGCTGCCAGAGCGGCGGATGATGCACAGGCGGAAGCCGAAGAGGACAAGGGCGCCGAAGCAGCCGAGCCCGCTGTTGCCAGCAAGAAAAAAGTTGCCAAAAAGAAGGCAGCCAAGAAAAAGGCTGTGGCCAAGCCGGCCGCCAAGCCCGAAGCCGAAGCCAAAGCTGAAGCCGCTGACGCGGACGGCACAGACGCAAAAACTGAAGACGACGACAGCTGAGCTGCTGTCGCCGTTGTTCACACTGAAATTCAAGGAGCTTTATTCAAGCCATGAGTATTACTGCAGCACAAGTAAAGGAACTGCGCGAGCGCTCCGGCGCCGGCATGATGGATTGCAAGAAAGCGCTGGTGGAGACCGGTGGCGACATGGACGCCGCCATTGAGCACCTGCGCAAAAGCGGACTGGCCAAGGCCGGCAAAAAGTCTGACCGCACAGCCGCCGAAGGCCTGGTGGTCATCGCCAGCAACAGCGAGCGCGCCGTTCTGGTCGAAGTCAACTGTGAAACCGACTTTGTGGCCAAGGACGACAACTTCAGCGGCTTTGCCAACGAGGTTGCCCAGCTGGCGTTGGCGGCCGAAAACATTGATGAACTCAACCAGGCCACCATGAAGGACGGCAGCAGCGTGGCCGATGCCGCCACCCAGCTGATCGCCAGGCTGGGCGAAAACATTCAGGTGCGCCGCATGGCCAGCCTGGATATCGGCGATGCCACGCTGGGCAGCTACAGCCACGGCGGCCGCATTGGCGTTCTGCTCACCCTCAAGGGCGGCGACGACGAGCTGGCGCGCGATCTGGCCATGCACGTGGCGGCGCTCAACCCGCCGTGGCGCGACGTGGCCGATGTGCCCGCCGAAGTGGTCGAGGGCGAAAAGAAGATTCTGGTTGCCCAGGCCGAAGGCAGCGGCAAGCCGGCAGAAATCATCGAGAAAATGGTTACCGGCCGACTCAACAAGCACCTGTCGGAAATCACCCTGACCGGCCAGCCGTTTGTCAAGGACGGCGACCAGACCGTTGGCAAGCTGCTCAAGGCCAGGGGCGCCGAGGTCATCGGTTTTGTGCGCCTGGAAGTCGGCGAAGGCATTGAAAAGGAAGAGGACGATTTTGCCGCCGAAGTCATGCAGCAGGTCAAGGGCAGCTGAGTCTGCCCCCGTGGCCACCACTCGCCAACAAGTTAGTTAAAGGAACAGCCTTGAACGACAAGCCTCATTACCAGCGCGTACTGCTCAAGCTCAGCGGTGAAGCGCTGCTTGGCGAGCTCGACTACGGCATCGACCCCAAGGTGTCCTCACGCATCGCGCGTGAGGTCGCCGAGGTGGTCGGGGCCGGCGTCCAGATCGGCATTGTCATCGGCGGCGGCAACATCTTTCGCGGCAAGGGGCTGGCGGCTTCGGGAATCGACCGCATCACCGGCGACCACATGGGCATGCTGGCCACCGTCATGAACGCCCTGGCGCTTCAGGACGCGCTGGAAAAGGCCGAGGTGACAACCCGCGTCATGTCGGCCGTGTCGGTGCGCGACGTTTGCGAGGACTATATTCGCCGGCGCGCCGTGCGCCATCTTGAAAAACACCGCGTGGTCATCTTCGGCGCCGGCACCGGCAATCCGTTCTTCACCACCGACACCGCAGCCAGCCTGCGGGCCATAGAAGTCGGTGCCGATGTCATGATCAAGGCCACCAAGGTGGACGGCATCTATTCGGCCGACCCGCTCACCAACAAAGGCGCGGTTCACTATGCGCGCATCAGCTATGATGAGGTGATCGAGCGCAAGCTGGAAGTCATGGATGCCAATGCCATGGTGCTGTGCAGGGACCAGTCCATGCCCATACGCATTGTCAACCTGAACCGCCCGGGCGAGCTGTCACGGGTTATACAGGGCGAGGATGTGGGCACCCTGGTCAGCTGACCGCACGACCTGCAGCGCCGGATCGGCTGCCTGGCCCCGGACGGATCCTGAAACCTGACGAACCGCAGCAGAAACTGGGAGATCATTCATGCTCAATGAAATAAAAAAAGACGCTGACGCGCGCATGAAAAAAAGCGTTGCGTCCCTGCAGTCGGAACTGGCAAAAATTCGTACCGGCCGGGCCCATCCCAGCCTCCTGGAACACATTCGGGTTGAATACTACGGCACCGAGGTGCCGCTCAACCAGGCCGCCAACATCAGCACCGAAGACGCCCGCACGCTCAGCGTGGTGCCCTTTGACAGTTCCATGGTCAGCACCATAGAAAAAGCGATTATCGGCTCCGACCTGGGCCTGAACCCCTCGACGGCCGGCACCAATATTCGCATTCCGCTGCCGCCCCTGTCGGAAGAGCGGCGCGCCGAGCTGGTTCGGGTTGCGCATGGCGAAGGCGAGCAGGCCAAAATCGCCATCCGCAACATTCGCCGCGACAGCAACGGCCAGCTCAAGGACTTTGAAAAGGACAAGGAGCTGAGCGAAGACGAGGTCAGGCGCGGAGAAGCGCAGATTCAGGAGCTGACCGACGGCTACGTAACGCAGGTTGACGAGCTTGTGGCCGAAAAGGAACGCGAGCTGATGGAGATCTGAGGCACCTTGTCCGAGCCTGCCGCTGTTCCACAACATGTTGCCATCATCATGGACGGCAACGGCCGCTGGGCCCAGCGCCGCGGCCAGGCACGCACGGCCGGCCACGAGGCCGGCTCCGAGGCGCTCAAGCGCACCATAAGGGCCGCCATGGAAAGCGGCGTTTCCGCCCTTACCGTCTATGCCTTTTCAAGCGAGAACTGGCGCCGCCCGCAAAGCGAGGTCAGGCAGCTTCTCGAGCTTTTTCTCAAGGCCCTGAATCGTGAAATACGCGAGCTGGACGAAAACAACGTCAAGCTCGTTTTTATCGGCAACCGCAAGGCATTCAGCCGCCCCCTGCGCGAAGGCATGGCGCGCGCCGAGCGCCGCACCGCCGACAACAGCGGGCTGCTTCTCAACGTTGCCGTAAGCTATGGCGGCCAGGCCGATATTGTGGCCGCGGCCCAAAGCCTGGCCCGCCAGGTTGAGCAAGGCAGTCTCAGGGCCGAAGACATCGACCTGCACAAGCTTTCCGATGCCCTGTCGCTGGCGCAGCTGCCGCCCCCCGATCTGTTCATTCGCACCGGCGGCGAAAAGCGCCTGTCCAATTTTCTTTTGTGGCAGCTGGCCTACACCGAGCTGTACTTTACCGATGTGCTGTGGCCGGACTTCGACGCCGGCCATTTTGAAGCGGCGCTCAAGGACTTTGCCGCCCGCGAACGGCGCTTCGGCGGCCTGGCGGGGGTCGAGCAAAGTGCTTGAGCAGCGCTTTTTGACCGCCGTGGTGCTGGCTGCTGCCGGCCTGCTGGCCGTCTTTTTTCTGCCGCCGCTGTGGTTTGCCGCGGCGGCTGCCGGCCTGCTGCTTGTGGCCGGCGGCTGGGAAGCGGCGCGCCTGGCCGGGCTCACAAACCCGGCGCTGCGCTGGCTTTTTGGCCTGGTGCTGGCTGCCGCCGGAGCGTCCATGCATCTGTCAAACATGCCGCCGGTTCCTTTCCTGGCGGCAGCCTGCCTTTTGTGGCTGCTTGGCTTTGCGTGGCTTGGCCGCGCCAACACTCAAAAACCCGCGCGCCCGGCCGCCACAGCCGTGCTCAAGCTGGTCGCTACGGGCTGGCTGCTGCTGGCCGCCTGGCTGGGGCTGTGCCTGGTGCAGGCGCACTCGCCCTGGCTGGTGGTTCTCATGCTGGTCATCATTGCCGCGGCCGACACCTGCGCCTACTTTGCCGGCCGCCGTTTTGGCGGCCCCAAACTGGCGCCGGCCATCAGCCCCGGAAAAACCCGCTCGGGCGCGGCCGGCGGGCTGATCGGTGCCGCGCTGTTTGCGACGCTGGCCGCCGCCGTTCTGCCTGCAAGGCTGCCGGCCTGGCCGGTGGTTACGGCTGTGGCCCTGGTGCTGGCCGCTATTTCCATTGGCGGCGATCTGTTTTTCAGCCTGCTCAAGCGCCAGGGCGGGCTCAAGGACAGCTCCGCCCTGCTGCCCGGCCACGGCGGAATTCTCGACCGCTTTGACAGCCTGGCTGCCGTCAGTCCGTTTTTTGCCCTGTTCGTTTGTTATCTGGGCGCCAGCTGAAGGAAACGCGGAATGAACGGGCCCTTAGCACAGCACCAGCCCCCGGGCGCTACAATGACGGGCCAGGTATTTCGGTACATTAGGTGGCCCGCTCCCGACGGGCCCGGTTGCAATACATGATGCTCTCTGTTTTTGGCCCCATTCTGTGGCTGGCCGTGGCCCTTGGCCTGCTGGTCACCTTTCACGAGTTTGGCCATTTCTGGGTGGCGCGGCGGGCCGGTGTACAGGTTTTGCAGTTTTCCATAGGATTTGGCCCCGCCCTGTGGTCGCGCCGCAGCCGGCGCGGAACCGAGTACCGCATTGCCGTCATTCCCCTGGGCGGCTATGTGCGCATGCTCGACGAGCACGATGGCCCAATCGACCCGGCCATGCGCGACATGGCCTTCAACCGCAAGCCGCTGGGCTGGCGGGCCGCGGTGGTGGCCGCCGGCCCGGTGTTCAACCTGATTTTTGCGCTGGCCGCCTTCTGGCTGATGTTCATGATCGGCGTGGCCGAATCGCGCCCGGTGGTGGGCGAGCCGGCCGGCATTGCCGCCACGGCGGGCGTGCAGGAAAAAGACATGGTCTTGGCCGTCAACGGTGCGCCAACGCAAACCTGGACGCGCACGCTGCTGGCCCTCATGCCGCACGCGCTCGACCGCAAGCCCGTTGATGTTGTGGTTGAAGACGAATCCGGCCGCCGCCGCACGCTGACGCTCGATCTGCAGCATCTGCCGGCGCGCTTTGATGAATCCGCCGTTCTTGATGAAATCGGACTGCAGCCGTGGACGCCCGACCTGCCGCCCGTCGTTGGTGATGTGGCCGACGGAACCCCGGCTGCCGGGGCCGGACTGCAGGCCGGCGACAGAATCACCCGCATCGGCGGCCAGGCCGTGAATGGCTGGCGCGACATTGCCCGGCTGATTCCGGAGCTGGGCACCGATGACCGGGGCCAGGTGCAGCCGCTGACGCTGCTCGTTTCGCGCAGCGGACAGCAATTTGAAAAAACGCTGACGCCCGTGATGCGCGACGGCCGGGTGGTGGCCGGAATACAGTCGCAGCCACCCGACAACGCGCTGCAGTCGGAGCTGGAGCGGGCGTTTACCATTTTGCGCTACGGTCCGCTGGAGGCCACCGGGCAGGCGTTTGTCGAAACCGGACGGCTGACCTCGGCAACCTTTGGCATTCTCGGCCGCATGCTGACCGGGAAAGCCAGCCTGAAAAACCTGTCCGGTCCCATTACCATTGCCCAGATGGCGCAAACATCGGCGCGTCTGGGTCTGTCGCGCTTCTTGTTTTTTCTCGGTCTGATCAGCCTGTCGCTGGCCATTATCAACCTGCTGCCCATTCCGGTACTGGATGGCGGCCATCTGATGTATTACCTTGTCGAGTGGATCAAGGGTTCGCCGGTCAGCGAGTCTTCCCGCATTGCGGGCCAATACATTGGTATTGTGCTTGTCGCCGGGCTGATGGGGCTGGCAATATTCAATGACCTGCTGCGCATTTTTTCCTGAACCGGGGCAAGAGCCGCAAAGCCGCCCCCAACAAAAACAACTGGACGCATTCACATGAGACAATTCTGCCTGCTGCTGATGCTGCTTGTTGCCAGCGGCCTGACCGCCGCCGAGGATTTTCGCATCAGCGACATCCGCGTCGACGGACTGCTGCGACTTTCCGAGGGCAGCATTTTCAGCTACGTGCCTCTGGAAGTGGGCGACACCATGACGCCGGCGCTGGCGCGCAGCACCATACGCGACCTTTGGGCCACCGGATTTTTCGACGACGTAAAGCTGGAACGCCAGGGCGATGTGCTGGTTATCGAAGTTCAGGAGCGCCCGGCCATTTCGGGTATCAGCATTACCGGCAACCGCCAGATCAAGGACGACGATCTCATACCGGCGCTTGAAAGCATCGGCATTGCCGAAGGCGAGATCTTCAACAAGCTGGAGCTGGACCGCGTCAAGCAGGAGCTCATTCAGCAGTACTACAGCCGCGGCTACTACGCCGTCGATGTGGAAACCCTGGCCACCGAACTGTCGCGCAACCGCGTCAACCTGAGCATTATTGTCAAGGAAGGCAAGCAGGCCCGCATTCGGCACATCAATATTGTCGGCAACGAAACATTCAGCGAAAAGGAGCTGCGCAAGGAGTTTGAATCCGACAGCAAGCTTGGGCTGTTCTTCTGGCGCGGAGCCAACAAGTACACGCGCGAAAAACTGTCGGGCGACCTGGAGGCGCTGCGCTCCTTCTACATGGACCGCGGCTATCTCGACTTTTCCATTGAGTCCACCCAGGTGTCCATCAGCCCCGACAAGAGCGATATTTTTGTCACCGCCAACATACGCGAAGGCGACGTTTACACCGTTTCGGACACAATGATTACCGGCGACCTGATTCTGGATGAAGAGTCCATCCGTTCGCTGATCATGGTTGAACCGGGCGACACCTTCTCGCGCAAGGATGTCGAGCAAAGCGCCGACAACATCATTGCGGTGCTGGGCAACATCGGCTATGCCTTTGCCGACGTCAACCCCATGCCGCGGCTCAACCGGGACACGCTGGAGACCGAAATCAACTTCTTCATCGATCCCGGCAAGCGGGTCTATGTGCGGCGCATTGAGTTTCGCGGCAATGCCCAGACCAAGGACGAGGTGCTGCGGCGCGAAATGCGCCAGTTTGAGGGCGCCTGGTTTTCGCAGGCCGCCATCGACCGCTCCAAGCTGCGCCTGCAGCAGCTGGGCTATTTTGACAACGTCAACGTGGAAACACCCGCCGTGGACGGCACCGACGACCAGATCGACGTGGTCATTTCGGTCAAGGAAGTGCCGTCCGGCAACTTTCAGGTCGGCTTTGGCTATTCGCAGTACCAGGGCCTGATGACCTCGGTCTCGATTCAGCAGGACAACTTTCTGGGCTCGGGGCGCAAGGTGGGCTTTGCCGTCAGCCGCAGCTCCATTTATACCCAGGCCATGATCAACTACACCAACCCCTACTACACCGACAACGGCGTATCCCGGGGCTTTTATGCCCGCTATTCCGAGTTCGACCAGGCGCGCGCCAACATCTCGTCGTTTTCAACCAGCCAGGCCGCCGGCGGCGTCACCTTCGGTTTTCCATTTTCGGAAGTCGACTATCTGAGATTCGGGCTGGGTGCCCAGCAAATGGACATCAACATGTTGCGTGGCACGTGCATGATCGACCCGGAAGGCGACCCCGATGACCCGGACAACTATGAGTTCTGTACGCCCGCCAGCCGGCCGCTGGCCATTACGCTGGACGAAAACCAGGACGGGCGGATCAGCGGCGGCGAGCGGCGCATAACCACCTACCGGCTGGACGGCACCTGGTCGCGCGACAGCCGCAACCACTACCTCAACCCCACCCGCGGATCGCTGCACCGCTTCGGCGCCGAAGTCGCCCTGCCCGGCAGCTCGCGGGAGTTTTACCGGCTCAACTACCGCTTCAGAAAGTACTGGCCCATAGGCGACCGCGGCATGGCCTTCAGCCTGCGCGGCGACGTGGCCCACGGCGATTCGTACGACAACTACGACAAAAAGCTGGGCCTGGAACCGGTCGAGGTCAAGCTTTCTCCACAGCGCCGGCGCGAATGCCAGCTGGACGAAGTGGTGACCTATGACGACGGGCTGCCGTTCTATGAGCACTTCTACGGCGGCGGTGTCTCCGACATCCGCGGCTTCAAGGACAACTCGCTGGGCCCCAAGGACGAGTTCTGCCGCTCGGTCGGCGGCGACTTCAAGGTCATTGGCGGCTTTGAGCTGGCCTTTCCGCTGCCCAACATCGAATCCACCGGCACTCGCCTGGCCTGGTTTGTCGACGTCGGCAACGTGTTCCGGGACTACGACAGCTTTGATTCCGACCTGCTGCGCGCCTCCACCGGCATGTCGCTGACCTGGCAAGCCCCGGTCGGCCCGATTATCATCAACCTGGCCACACCGCTTAAAAAACGCCACGGAGATGAAACCCAGCTTGTCCAGTTTTCATTTGGAGCTGCATTCTAGACAGCAGTGGAAAATGCCCGGAGCCAATGGATAGGTTCGTGCAGTCATTTGCCGACAATCAGCAATCCGCGCAGCTCTGGCGCCGACTGTGCCTGCTTGCTGCCGGCCTGGTGCTGGCCGGCCTGGTCAGCGCCCAGGACACGCGCATCGGCTACGTTGACATGAAGCGGCTGTTTGACGCCGCGCCGCAGGTGGTCAGCGCCCGCCAGGCGCTGGACGACGAATTCAGCCCGCGCAACCAGCTGCTGCTGGCCGACGAGGCGCGGCTGCAGCGCCTGGAAAACGAGCTGGCCTCCAGCGGCGACCTTGATGACGAGCAGCGCTTTGAAACCGAACGTGAAATTCGCAATTTGCGTCGCTCCATAGAACGGCGCCGCGAAGACCTGGCCGAGGAGCTCAGGTTTCGCACCAATGCAGAAAAAAAGGCGCTGGAAAAAACCATTGAAGTGGCCGTTGAACAGGTGGCCGAAGAAGGCCGCTACGACATGATTTTGTCCAGCCCGGTGGCCTGGGCGTCCGACCGCATTGACATCACCGACGAAATTCTCGAATGGCTGAAAGAGGATTTTGAAAACGAGCAGCGTACACAGGACCAGCAGCGCAGCCGCTGAATGGTGAGGCAAGGCAAAACCCATGCAAAAAATCACGCTCAAGGCGCTGGCCGAAAAATTTGACCTGGAGCTGGCGGGTGACCCCGACCACGTCATCACCTCGCTGGCCACCCTGTCGGCTGCCGGGCCGCAGGATCTCGCATTTCTGGCCAACCCGGCCTACGCACGCGAGCTGCCCGACTGCAGGGCCGGCGCCATTGTCCTTGATGAAAACATGCGTGAACGCTGGCACGGGCACGCCCTTGTCAGCGCCGACCCCTACGTCAGCTGGGCCAAAATCGCCGATTTTTTGCGCCCGCAGCCCCGGCCGCAGGCCGGCCGTCATCCCGGCGCCGCTGTCGCCGACAGCGCCCGCGTTCATGACAGCGCCAGCATTGGCCCGCATGTCAGCATTGGCGCCGGTGCCGTCATCGGAAAAAATGTGGTTGTCGGGCCGGGCTGCGTGATTGAGGACAATGTCACCATTGGTGACCACGCCCGCCTGGTGGCCCGTGTTTATATCGGCCCGGGCTGCGAGCTGGGCAAGCGCGTTCTTGTACACCCCGGCGTGGTCATTGGCGCCGACGGCTTTGGGCTGGCCATGGACCGGGGGCGCTGGATCAAGGTGCCGCAGATGGGCGCCGTGATCATTGGCGACGACTGTGAAATCGGCGCCAACTCCACCATCGACCGCGGCGCCATTGAAGACACCGTGCTGGGCGCGGATGTGCGCATTGACAACCAGGTGCAAATTGCCCATAACGTGCACATTGGCGACCACACGGCCATCGCCGGCTGCGTGGGCATTGCCGGCTCCACCCGCATAGGAAAATACTGCATGATTGCCGGTGCCTGCGGCATTGGCGGTCATCTCGATATTTGCGACCATGTGGTCATCACGGCCATGAGCACCGTGCTCGACTCCATTGACCGGCCCGGGCAGTACGGATCGGGCATTCCCGCCCGCCCGCACGCGGGCTGGAAGCGAATTCTGGTCAGGCTGGGGCAGCTCGACGACTGGGCTCGTCGCCTGCGCCGCCTGGAAAAAACCTCATCCTAAAAGCAGCAATAAAAATGAACACCACTCCCCAGGTTGACATAGAAAAAATTCTTGAGCTTCTGCCCCATCGCTACCCGTTCCTGCTGGTGGACCGGGTGCTGGACTACAGCCTTGACGACCCGCCGACCATTCGGGCGCTTAAAAACGTGACCTTCAACGAGCCTTTTTTCCAGGGCCACTTTCCCGGCCATCCGGTCATGCCCGGCGTGCTTTTGCTGGAGGCCATGGCGCAGGCGGCCGGCTGCCTGGCGCATCTTGAGCGCGAAGCCGCCGGCGGCGAAACCCGCCTGTACTATCTGGTCAAGATCGACAACGCGCGCTTCAGCCAGATCGTCGTGCCCGGCGACCAGCTGGTGTTTGAAGTTACCCAGAAACGCCTGATGCGCAACATGGGCATGTACAGCGCCACCACGCGGGTCGACGGCAAAAAGGTGGCCAGCGCCGATTTGCTGTGCGCCGCGCGCGCCGATTCGTAATGACCATCCACCCCACTGCAATTGTCGAGGACGGCGCGCAAATAGGCGCTGATGTGTCCATAGGCGCCTACAGCATCATCGGCCCCCGGGTGGTCATTGGCGACGGCTGCACCATTGGCCCGCATGTGGTTGTTACCGGGCGCACCCGCATCGGCCAAAACTGCCGCATCTACCAGTTCGCCTCCATAGGCGATGCGCCCCAGGACAAGAAATACGCCGGCCAGGACACGGGCGTGGAAATCGGCCGCGACAACACCATCCGCGAGTATGTCACCATCAATCGCGGCACCGCCGAAGATGTGGGTGTAACCCGGCTGGGCGACGACAACTGGCTGATGGCCTACTGCCACGTGGCCCACGACTGCCAGGTGGGCTCGCACACCGTTTTTGCCAACGGCGCCACCCTGGCCGGCCATGTGACGGTGGGCGACTGGGTGATTTTTGCCGGCTTTTCCGGCGCCCACCAGTTCTGTCATATTGGCTCGCACGCCTTTTTGGGCATGTACGGCGGCGTCAACCAGGACGTGCCGGCCTATGTCATGGTGTCGGGCCAGCCACCGCGACCGCGCGGCATCAATGCCGAGGGGCTCAAGCGGCGCGGCTTCAATCGCGACCAGATCCGCAACATCCGCGAGGCCTACCGCCTGATCTATCGCAAGGGCATGGCGCGCTCGGAAGCGCTGGCAGAACTGCAGGCGCGGCTGCCCGAGCAACCAGAGCTTGAGGCCATGATCAACTCCATGGAGGCCAGCCAGCGCGGCCTGCTGCGCTGAGACCGCGCATGAGCACAACCGGGCCACGCATCGTCATGATCGCCGGCGAAGCATCAGGCGATGCGCTGGGAGCCGGCCTGGCGCACAGCCTTAAAAAAGCCCGCCCAAACATTGAGCTCGCCGGAATAGCCGGCCCCGCCATGCAGTCTGCCGGCGTTGAAGCCTGGCATGATCTGGACGAGCTCAGCATCATGGGCCTGACGGAAATCATTCGCCATCTGCCGCGCCTGTTCGCCCTGAGGCGCAAGCTGAAAAAACGTATTCTGGACTGGCAGCCCGATGTGTTTGTCGGCATTGACGCACCCGAATTCAATCTGGGCCTGTCGCGCCAGCTGCGCCGCAGGGGACAGCGCACCGCGCATTACGTGGCCCCGACCGTATGGGCCTGGCGCCCGGGACGCACGGTCACCGTTGCCAGGTCCACCGACCTGCTGCTGACGCTTTTTCCATTCGAGCCGGCCCTGTTTAGGGCCCACGGGCTGCCCAGCCGGTTTGTCGGCCACGTGCTGGCCGATGACATTGCCGCCTCGCCCCAACTGCTTGCAAAGCGCACTCAGGCCACCCGGCACGCCGATGAACCGACTCCGCCGCATGTTGTTCTGCTGCCCGGCAGCCGCAACGGTGAAATCGAGCGTCACGCCCGGCTGCTGGCCGACACCGCCCTGTGGCTGCGCAACAGGCAGCCGGCCATGACCATTCGCATTCTGCTGGCTCACGACAGCCAGAAAAAACTGCTGAACTCAATGGCCGGCGAACAGCTTGCCAGGGCCGGTGCCCGCATTGTCTGCGGACGAACCCGCAGCGAAATGGCGGCGGCCGATGTTGCCATCAGCGCGTCCGGAACCGCCACGCTGGAAGCCTTTTTGCTGGAATGCCCGCTGGTGGTTTACTATCGCCTGACCCCCGCCAGCTATTTTCTGCTGCGCACTTTCCGCCTGATACAGTCCCCGTTCATTGCCCTGCCCAACATTCTTCAGGGCCGCTCGGTGGCGCCCGAATTTGTGCAGCAGGCAGCCCAGCCACAGGCGCTGGGCCAGGCCGCCCTGGACTGGATAGACAACGCCGGGCGCCGGCAGGTGTATCAGCAGGTGGCCGCGCGCTGTCGCGAGGAGCTGGCCGCCGGCGCCAGCGACAACGCCGCCAGCGCCCTGCTTGAACTGATAGACAAAGAATGAATCCGCCCCCGAATATTTGCGCCGGCCCCGTGGCCGGCGTTGACGAGGCCGGCCGCGGTCCGCTGGCCGGCCCGGTGGTGGCCGCTGCGGTTATTCTCGACCCGCGCCGCCCCATCAGCGGCCTGGCCGATTCCAAAACCCTGTCCGCAAAGCGCCGGCAGCAGCTGTCTGACCAAATCATGGATCGCGCCCGCGACTGGGGCATTGCCGTGGTGGATGTCGAAGAAATCGACCGCATCAATATTCTGCAGGCCACCATGCAGGCCATGCGCACGGCTGCGGAAAAACTGCACATCGAACCGGTGCTGGTGCGCATCGATGGCAACCGCGCGCCGGATCTGAACTGGCCGGTGCAAACTGTCATCGGCGGCGACGGCCTTGACCGCGCCATTTCAGCCGCCAGCATTCTGGCCAAGGTGCACCGCGACCGGCTGATGGAAAAGCTGCATGAGCGCTGGCCGCAATACGGCTTCGACCGCCACAAGGGCTATCCTACCCCTGCCCACATCTCGGCCCTGGAAACCCACGGTCCCTGCCCGGCCCACCGGCGCAGCTTCAGACCGGTTCGCCAGGTCACGCTGTTTTGAGCCGGTTTCCGGCAGCGGTGCGGGCACGCGCTTGTATTTGAATGAGCCGCCTCTCAAAGCTATAGTTGTGCCGAGGGGAGGTTAAATTCAAACGCAATTAGCGGAGGGAGAAAGATGAAACGCATATTCATTGCCGCATCAATTTTTATGCTCGCGGCATACGGGCCCGTATGGGCAGCCACGGGCGTGGCCTTTGTGCACGGCACCGGCAATCAGACCAACGCACTTGCCGACTACTGGACGGCCGATATGGTCAACTCGGTCAGGCAGGGGTTGAGCAACCCGGCCAACCACGTGGTCATCAACTGCAAGTTCGAGGAATACATGTGGACTGAAGAGGCCGCCGGCTGCCTGGCCGGCCAGCTGTACAGCTTCATCAACAGCCGCAATATCGACGATCTGGTTGTCATCACCCATTCCAACGGCGGCAATGTCATGCGCTGGATCATGTCCAACCCCACCTGGGACAGCCGCTATCCAGCCATCATAGAAGCAGTCCGCTGGGTCAATGCGCTGGCACCCTCAAGCCTGGGCACACCGCTGGCCGATGCGGTCATGCAGGGCAATGTTTTTGAAGCTTCTCTGGGCTGGATTCTGGGCTACCAGAACGATGCCGTACGCATGCAGCAAACCAGCTGGATGCAGGTTTACAACAATGAATGGCTGTATGGAACAGCCGGCCGGCCAGCATTGCCAAAAGGCTTCTGGAACGTTGTGGGAAGCAACGTCTCGGCCGGGGTATTCAGCAGCAATGCCTACTGCGGCGGCTACCAGTATCAGCTGGGGCTCAAGATCACCCGCGCCTGGCTTGACAGCTGCTCCGATGGCTTTCTGAACTGCAGCAGCCAGAACGGTGCCGGCTATCTGTGGTTCCGTGACGATGAAGCCACCAGCGGCAGCCGCGTTCTTTCGCATCATCAAAGCCGGCGCGACTGTTTCGGCCTTGATGTCATTCTGCGCAACGATCTGTGATGGGCCAGGGAGGACACATGCATAAATTCACATTCATTTTCGCCCTGCTGCTTGCAGGTCCGCTGATGGCGTCCGACTGGATGCCCATTACTTCAGGCGATCTTCGCGCCGGCGTGCTGCTGACCAGTGAAGCGCAGGTGCCGGCAAGTCGTCATGCCGAAACCCGGCCCGTCAGCTTTGCCCGACCACTGGATATTGACAGCTCGGCCAGCACGAATGCCGGCCCGCAAACCGACAGCCGCGAATACTGGGTTGATGCCAAAAGCGAGCAGCTCGCCCGCGGACTGGAGCTGCCCCTGAGCTCGCCGGGCGCCATTGTGCGCATTTCGGCGCTGAGCAGCGAGGCGCGGCTGCAGCTCAGCGCCAGCAGTCTGCAGGTTCAAGTGGACGGACAGTCCATCTCGTCGGATGACGGCAAAAACGCGCTCAGGATCCTGGGCAGCGAGGCGCTCAACGCCCACGGAATGGCCGTGCCAGCCAATACGCTGGCTTTTGAGCTTCCGAATCATGGCCGGCCAAACACGCTCACCCTGCAAATGGAAAACATCAGGCCCGGTCAGAACATGGTCGTTCATGTCTTTGAGCCCAACAGCGACTGGACCGGACAATTGTCCGCCGATCGTTTCCAGTACCTGGGCGGCGACACCATTACGGCGCAGGCCGGACTTTCCAACGGCAGGCAAGTGCTGGCCCCAGACGAGGTTCAGGCCGTTCTGGTCAGCCCCGATGCCCGCCAGGCCTGGCCGCTGAAACAGGATGATTCCGGCAGCCTGCTGATTCCCTCGGCTCCAGGCCCGGACGCATCCACCGGCGAGGGCCTGTGGGAAATCCATGCCTATCTGCGCAGCAAGAATCGCGACACGGTGATACAGCGTGACCTGAAACTGGCCGTCAATCTCGTGGCGCCCACCGCCCGCTTCGGGCCGCGCATTGACGTGCGCAACAAAAACGGGCTGGCCATTGTGCTGGAAGTGGAAACCGGCGTGGCCGGCCGCTATCAGGCCAGCGCCCAGCTCTGGGGTACCGATGAAAAAGGGCAGCTGGCACCCCTGGCGCTGACTGAAAGCGCTGCGGTGCTCAAACCGGGCACCGGCAGGCTGGTTCTTGAAGTGCCTGAACAGCTGCTGTCGGATTCCGGCCTGGGCGCGCCGTATGAACTCAGACAGGTGCGGCTGGCTGACCAGGGCCGCATGGGGCTGTTGGAGTTTCGTCAGCAGGGCCTGATCATTCCAAACGACCACGACAGCGCGCGCCGCAAATTCAACTAGGCCGCTGCACCAGTGACAGCCCGGGACATCCGGGCTGTCAGCCGGTCATAAAACCGCTGGCCACGCTGGCCGGGGCAGACACTTGTTCAACCCGGTCCACCCGCGCGGCCGGCGGGCCGGCTTGAAGCCACTCCTCAAGTGCGTCAAGCGCGGCGGCCGGCCCTGCCGCCACGACTTCCACGCGCCCGTCGGGCAGGTTGATGGCCCGACCGGACAGGCCAAGTTTTGTGGCCTGCTCCCGGGTCGAGGCGCGAAAATAAACGCCCTGCACCCGCCCGGATATCAGCCATCGCCTTGTTTCGTCTTTACTCATCGATGCGCTTTTCAATCATTGCGGCCGTAATCGGCCCCAGCCAGGTTTCCGCCAGTTCTCCGTTCGGATCAATCAGATGGGTGGTGGGCAGCACGCGCGGCGCACCCAGGTCGGCCGGCGGGCTGTCCATGTCCACAACCAGTATGGGGTAGCTGGCCGGATAGTCCTGCAAAAACTTTTCAAAGGCATCGACATCCACATTTTCATAGGCCAGCCCAAGAACCGCCAGGTCATCCCGCGCCGTATGCAGGGCCGACAGCTCGGGAATTTCCTCGCGGCACGGCCGGCACCAGGTGGCCCAGAAGTTGACCACCACCCACTGGCCGCGAAAATCCGACAGCTGCACGTATTCGCCATCAAGCGCCGGCAGCTCGAAATCGACCTGCGCCAGCGCGCCGGAACACGCAAGAACCAGCAGTAAAACCATTGTTCTGACCATGATCATGCAATCCTGTATTGAAGCAGCGCCTTGACCGAGCGCTCCAGCGCCGGCCGCCCGGCTGCGTCGAGATCGCGCAGGGATTCGATGGCGGCATTGTCCCAGTGATTCTCGCTCGGCAGCTCGTCAAGCTCGCCCACCGGCAGAACAAACGGGCCGGCGCGATAAAGATCGCCAAGGCTGATTTCTTCCAGATCGGCCGACAGTAGCCAGTCGCCGTCGCCATCCGGGTGGATATAGCCGGCGTTGTGAAACCAGCCCAGCAGACGCCGAATCTGCGGGTCGCGGGCGGCCGGTTCGCGCGACAGCAATTCGGCCACTGAAAGTGCCCGACCGTGGCGCTGGGCGTGCCACAGATGCCCCATCAGGCGCAGCGCCAGAAGCAGCTCGTGGCGCTGCGCCCAGCGCCACGAACTCTTGCGGTAGTTGAAGGTGGTCAGGGCAGCGGCCACGCTGGCGCCCAAAAGCACCACCACCCAGGACAGATAGATCCAGACCAGAAACAGCGGCACGGCGGCCAGCGCGCCGTACAGCCGCTCGTAGGTGGGGAAATGGGTCACGTAGAAGACAAAGCCGCGCTTGGCCGCTTCGAACAGCACGGCGGACACAAAGGCGCCGATGAGCGCATCCCGAACCCTGACCCGACGGTTGGGCACCACCAGAAAAACCAGCGCAAAACCGATCAGGGCAACAAGAAAGGGCATCAGCCCCAGAAAGAAATCCTCCAGGACGCCGCGCACGGCTTCCGGCGCCAGCTTGGGCACCGCCGCCAGATACGATGTCAGCGCCAGCGACCCGCCCATGAGCAGCGGCCCCAGGGTGAGCACCGCCCAGTAGGTGACCAGCCGGCCGCCGATGCGGCGCGGCTGCGACACCCGCCAGATGCGGTTGAGGCTGCGCTCTATGGTGGACATGAGCAGGATGGCGGTAATGATGAGAAACACGGTTCCGGCCCCGGTCAGCCCGGCGGTGCGGCCGACAAACTGGTTGAGGTGGGTCTGGACGGCGTCGCCGGCGGCCGGCACAAAGTTGGAGAATATGTAGGTTTCCAGCTCCGTGGCCCACTGGTCGAACACCGGAAATGCCGAAATGACGCCCAGCATGACGGCCATCAGCGGCACCAGCGCCAGCAGGCTGGTGTAGCTCAGGGCCGCCGCCGACTCAAACGAGCGGTCGTCGCGGAAATGCCGCCACAGGTGTATTCCAAACGCCCTCAGCCAGGCCGGGTCGGCAATGGCCAAAACGCCTCCGGGCGGAGTGAGCGGTTTCCCATCGTCGCCGGCAGATGGGCTACGCTTGTTCTTTTTCATGAAGCCGAAAATTGCCATGTCCGTAAAGATTTATCATAATCCGCGCTGCTCCAAAAGCCGCCAGACGCTGGAACTGATCCGCGCGCGCGGCATTGAGCCCGAAATTGTCGACTATCTCAAAACGCCGCCGGAAACCGCAGAACTCAAGCGTATCATTGCACGGCTGGGCGTTGCGGTGCGCGACATCATGCGCAGCGGAGAGGCCGTTTACAGAGAGCTCGACCTGGCCCGGCCGGAGCTTTCCGATGACGAGCTGATTGCGGCCATACACGCCCATCCGCAGCTGCTGCAGCGCCCCATTGTGGTGCGTGGCGAACAGGCGCGCATTGGCCGACCGCCCGAAAGCGTGGAAGACATCCTGCCGTGAGCGAAATTCTGGTGCTGTTCTATTCCCGCAGCGGCAATACGCTGGCCATGGCCCGTGAAATTGCACGCGGCGTTGAATCCGTGGCCGGCTGCCAGGCTCGCCTGCGCAGCGTGCCGCCGGTCACGCCGGTCGATGCCGAACCACGACCCTGGGACAACCGGGGGCCGGCCAGGGTGGCCAAACAGGATCTGCACGAGTGCGCCGGCCTGATTCTGGGCAGCCCGACCCGCTTTGGCAACATGTCGGCTGCGCTCAAGCATTTTCTGGACACCACGGGCTCCGAATGGGTTTCGGGCGCGCTGTGCGGCAAGCCGGCCGGCGTGTTTACCTCGACATCCACCCTGCACGGCGGCCAGGAATCCACCCTGCTGAGCATGATGCTGCCGCTTTTGCACCACGGCATGATGATTGTCGGCCTGCCGTTTACGCTGGCCGAACTCAACCACACGCGCTCCGGCGGTACGCCCTACGGCCCCAGCCATCTGGCCGGACTGGACGGCGACCGGCCGCTGGACGAGGATGAGCGCTTTCTGTGCCGCGCGCTGGGCAAACGCGTAGCCAGCGTGGCCGCCGGACTTGGAGGGCCCGTCTGATGGGTGTGCAAACCTGCCGCTGGTCCCTGGTCGGACTGATTGTTCTGCAGCCGCTGTGGTTTTTCTTGCTGGCGCCGCCCCAGGTCATTCCCGCGTGGCTGGTGGTGATCTGCACCACCCTGCCGCTGCTGGCCTTGCTGCCGTTTGTGTGGCGGCTGGGCCGGGATGCGCTGGTCATAGGCGGCTGTATTTTGCTGATTTATTTTTGCCTGGCGGTGGCCGAGGCCTGGGCCAGCCCGGCCGCGCGGCTGCCTGCGCTGGTTCAGGCTGTATTGGTCACCGCCTACATGACCGCCATGTCGGCGCTGCGCTTTGGGCGCAAAAGCAAGGGCACCGGCCCGCCCGAAGATCGCGCCTAGTTTGTCAGCCCGTAAATGGTTTCGAGGCTGAAGTCGAGCTCCGGCGCCGGCTGGCCCTGCTCGCGCACGGCGGTCGGCAGCTCAAGCCAGATGTCCCTGAAACGTCTGGAGCGCTCAAGCCCCGTGGCCGGTATTTCTGCGGCCGGCAGACCCTGGTCGCGCAGCAGGCGCACGCGATCACGGGTTATCAGGCCGGCATCGCCGGCCAGCATTTCCCTGACGGGTTCGTATTCACGCACCACGCGCGGATAGTGCAGCTCAAGCACGCGCCTGAGCAGGGCGGCGGTATCGGCCACGTCGGACATGGCCCGAACCAGCTGCTCGTCACTGCGGCCGGCACGCGGCGGGCTGGTCAGCGGTGCGTACAGCCCTCTTTCGCGGCGCTCGCGCACTTCCGCCAGCGTGGCCCTCACCACGGTTTTCATGGTATCGGCATCGGCAGTCTCTATCTGCTCCAGGCCGCGTCCGGTCAAAAACCAGTCGCGCCATTCAGCGCCCCGGTCCCAGTTGGACACAAGTTCGTTTTCTGCGCTGGTGGGGGCGCCGGCAAAATAGGTCAGCCGGTTGGGCATCAGCCCCCGGTAGTCGGCGTCCTCGAATTCCGTCTGTATGGCGCTGCCGATCAAATCGTTGGGGCAGTCGTTTTCGATCAGCGCCTCGTCTTCGGTGGCAAACAGGTAGTGACTGCGCTCACCGGCGGTCAGCCGGTAGCGAAACACGGTTTCAACGCTGTTCTGACGGTCAAACGAACCGACCAGGTCAAAGCTCAGGCGACCGTAATAATCGGCCAGCCCCTCACCCGGCCGCGCCGATATTTTTGAAACCCTGTCAACCCACCGAACCTGTTCATAACACAGGCCAAGCCGCCCCTGGTTCAGCTGGTCGGCCAGCAGATACTCGTTGGGAAACAGCGCCGTCAGGGCCCGGCTGACCGACAGTTCAGCCCTGGCTCCGCAGCGCTGCGCGCCTTCGCAGGGCCCGATGACCAGACCTTCCGGCCGGTAGGCCGTCAGCTGCTCGCCGGTGCTGTCCAGATCAACATCGGCGCCGCTGCGCACGGTGTTTTGGTAAAACGCCTCGCGGGCCTCCTCCATCAGAGCCGACAGTTTTTCAAGGCCGACCTGGTGGTGAGCCAGAAGCCGCATGACCGGATCATGGCGATTTTCGCCCGAGCGCGTCTGGCAGGCGAGCCACTGCCCGTTGGCGGCAGACAGGTCGCGCGCGCGGCTGTCCAGGCCGTTGGCCAGCTCGTGCCAGCGTTCACCGGCAAACAGCACCGGCCGCTGCCAAACCCAGCGCGTCAGCTGGTCGACCAGCACCGCCCAGTCAAGCACGTTGAACCAGTCGGCCGGCTCGCAGCCGGTGCCCAGCAGCCAGTCGAGGTGGCCATCGAGATAGGCCGCGCGCTGCCAGCTGACCAGGCGCAGCTCGCGGCGCAAAAACTGACGTTCGAAAGGCCCGCGCGATTCACCCACGAGCTCCTTGCTGCTGACCGCCTCAAGCAGGCCCGATTCCAGCTTGTCCGTGCAGCGGTCAAACACCTCGCGCGACAGGGGGCCCACGCGCAGGGAATCGACGCCGCATTGCGCGATGATGCGTCGCACCGGATCGCGCACCGGCTGGTCAAGATAAAAGGCCATGTCGGAGGTGAACAGGCCAAGCCGGGCATACACGTCAACCAGTTCATCGACCGCCAGCAGGCGGGCATCGGCCGCGCCGGCCAGATAGCCGGCGGCATCTCCAAGCTGGGCCACCACCACGGGCAGGTTTGAATCGATGCGGCGCAGGTTGCCGGCGGCCTCGTCAGCCGCCGACTCCAGCCACGCCTGCCACGCTTCGGCCAGCTGCGGCGCGTTTTCCTCGGCCGGCAAAAGCCGCATCAGCGCTTCCAGACTGACCCAGACCCACTCCAGCGTCTGCTCCTGATGCAGCAGATTCTCCGCCCGGGCGCGCAGCAGGGCATCGCGGATCGCCAGCCGCTGCGGGGCGGATTCGGACTCGGCCAGGGCCATAACCCGCTGTGCCTGGGCGTGTGCATATTCGGACTGGTCGCCGGCATCATCAGGCGCATCGCTGTCACCGAGCACATCGGCCCAGTAGGCCCGGATCAGCTCACTGCCGTCCTCGCCCAGCCGTTCGGCCACCTGCTGCCAGACCTGGACTGCATGCACGGCCGCTGCGGCCTGCAGCCGCGCCAGCTCGCCTTCGGCATGCGGTGCTTTAAGCAGGCTGGCAACCCGGCCAATGTCCGGCTCCGGAAAGCCCGGCTGCGGCCAGGCAAGTTCGTTCTCATGCATCCCCAAAAGCCAGGCCAGCAGGCCGTCGGCCAGCGACACCGGCAGGTCACCCACGGGCGCCAGCACCCGTTCGATTCGCAGGGCAATGGAGTCAACCTCCGCCGGCCAGTCGTCGGCATCGGCCTCACCCTGCAGCCAGGCGGCCGCCGCCAGCGTGTGCACGCGGGCCTGCCCGGCCGTGGGCCAATGCCAGTGCGCGGCCAGCACGGCGCTGTCCGGCGGCTGCCCCGCCAGCGGGGCGGACACCAGCGCCAGCATCATTGCTCCAATAAACCTCAGGCCGCTTTTCATGGTCGGTATACTACTCCATGCTCGGCCGCAGGCCGAAAAACATATCAGCAACAAAAACGTGGCGGATCACTGCTTTGAAAAGACTGAACATACTGACCACCGGCGGCACCATCGACAAGATCTACTACGACGACAAGTCGGACTACCAGATCGGTGAGCCTGAAATTGCGCGCATTCTGAAGAGCATGAATGTTGCCTTTGACTGGGAAATTCGCGCCCTGATGCGCAAGGATTCACTGCATCTTGACGATGACGACCGCGCGCTAATCCGACAGGCCGTCAAAACCAGCGCCGACACGCATTTTCTGATTACCCACGGCACCGACACCATGGTTGAAACGGCGGCCGCGCTTGGCGATGTCGGCGAGCGCGTCATCGTCATGACCGGGGCGCTCAACCCCGCGCGCTTTATCGACTCCGATGCGGTGTTCAACATCGGCTGCGCCGTCGGTGCGGTCCAGGCGCTGCCGCCCGGGGTGTGGATTGTCATGAACGGGCGGGTATGGAAGCCCGAAAACGTGCGCAAGAACCGCACGGCCAACCGCTTTGAGGCGGTCTGACCGGCACCCGGCCAGACCTTCTGTTTCCAGTCAGACCCTGACCTTGCCGTGGCGCACAAACGGCAGGCTGACCACGCGTGCCGCCAGGCTGCGGCCGCGCAGTTCAACCTCCACCTCCTCGAAGTTGCCCGCCGGCACCCGCGCCAGCGCCACCGGCCCCTTGACGGTGGGACCAAACACGCCGCTGGTGATAACGCCTGGCCCTTCCGAAGTGTTGACCACGGCGCCCGCGCGCGGAATGCCGCCGCGGCCAAAGACCAGCCCGACAAGCTGCTGGGCCACGCCCTGCGCCTTTTGCTGCTCCAGCGCCTTGCGGCCGATGAAATCCCTGTCTTCCGGGGTGAAGGCAACCGTCCAGCCCAGGTTTGAAATCAGCGGCGTGGTTGATTCATCCATGTCCTGGCCATACAAATTCAGGCCGGCTTCCAGGCGCAGGCTGTCGCGCGCGCCCAGGCCGCAGGGACGAACGCCAGCGGCAACCAGCTGGTCCCAAAGTTCAACCGCATGGTCGCCGGGCAGCATGACTTCAAAACCGTCCTCGCCGGTATAGCCGGTGCGGGCAATGTAGAAATCGCCGTGGCTGGCGGCCCGGAAAGGCTTGAGTGCCTCAACCACCGCCGCGCCGTCGCCGCCCAGCACCGAGCCCAGTTTTGCGCCCGCCTCGGGGCCCTGTACGGCAATGATGGCCAGGTCCTCACGCTCGGTGATCTCGACGTCGAAACCCTCGGCATGGCGGCGCAGCCATTCCAGATCGACCTCGCGACGCGCGGCATTGAGCACGCCGCGATAAAAATCATTGTCGACCCTGAAAGTGATCAGGTCGTCAATGACGCCGCCCTGATCATTGAGCATGCAGCTGTAGATGGCCTGGCCCTGTTCGGCGGCGCGGTCAATGTCGTTGGCCAGCACGCGCTGGAGAAACTCGCGCGCCTGCGGGCCACGGAAATCTACCGTGCCCATGTGCGAAACGTCGAACATGCCCGCCGAGCTGCGCACGGCGCTGTGCTCCTCCATTTGAGAACCGTAGTGAATGGGCAGCTCCCAGCCGGCAAATTCAACCATTTTGCCGCCGGCCGCCAGGTGTGCAGCGTGCAGGGGTGTTTCAAGAGGCATGTTCAACTGTGCTCCGAAAATGTGAAAAATTGACGATTGTTAACAACAACAGTTAATAGCGATTGTCTTGACGATTGTCCTGACAATTATAAAGTTGTTCGGCCGGCGCCTCACGCGCCCGCATCAGCCGATATAGCGCGAAAAAACCTGCAGGCCATCATAGCGGGCCCGCTCGCCCAGCTGATTTTGAATGCGCAGCAGCCGGTTGTATTTGGCCACCCGGTCGGAGCGGCACAGCGAGCCGGTCTTGATCTGTCCGGCATCGGTGGCCACCGCCAGATCGGCAATGGTGACATCGGCGGTTTCGCCCGAGCGATGGGAAATAACGTTGCCAAACGAAGCCTTTTTGGCCATTTCAATGGCGCTCAGCGTTTCGGTCAGCGTGCCGATCTGGTTGGGCTTGATGAGAATGGCGTTGGCGACGTTTTCATCAATGCCGCGCTGCAGCTCGGCGGTGTTGGTTACAAACAGGTCATCGCCCACCAGCTGAATGCGCTCGCCCAGGCGCCGGGTCAGCGTGGCCCAGCCGTCCCAGTCGTCCTCGTCCATGCCATCCTCGATGGAAAGCACCGGATAGCCATCCACCAGCCGGGCCAGATAGTCGACAAATCCATTGCTGTCGAAAGAGCGGTTCTCCGAATCCAGGTGGTATTTCCCGTCCCTGAAAAACTCGCTGGCGGCCACGTCCAGCGCCAGCCACACGTCCTTGCCGGGCGCATAGCCGGCCTTTTCAATGGAGGCCATCAGCAGTTCCAGCGCCGCCTCGTTGGATTCGAGATCGGGCGCAAAGCCGCCCTCGTCGCCAACAGCCGTGTTCAGCCCCTTGCTGCGCAGAATGGATCGGAGCGCATGAAAGATTTCGGCGCCGGCCTGCAGCGCCGACGGAAAATCGGGCAGGCCGGCAGGCATGATCATGAATTCCTGGATATCGACCCGGTTGTCGGCGTGGGCACCGCCGTTGACAATGTTCATCATGGGCACCGGCAGCCCGGGCTGATGACCGGTGATGTCAAGCAGATAGGCCCACAGGGGCTGCCGGCCGGCCGCAGCGGCCGCGTGGGCCACCGCCAGCGACACGCCCAGCAGGGCGTTGGCGCCAAGGCGCGACTTGTTGTCGGTGCCGTCCAGTTCGATCAAGCGCCTGTCAATGGCGGTCTGGTCGCTGGCGTCCATGCCGCTGAGGGCCCGGGCAATTTCGTTGTTGACGTGGGCCACGGCCTTCTGCACGCCGCGCCCGCGGTAGCGCTGCCCGCCGTCGCGCAGCTCGACCGCCTCGCGGGCGCCCGTGGACGCACCCGAAGGCACGGCCGCACAGCCGACGTGGCCGCCGGACAGGTGCACATCCACTTCAAGCGTGGGGTTGCCGCGCGAGTCGAGAATTTCCAGGGCGTGAACAGCAGATATTTTTTTCATTTGGATATAAGAGGATTGGATTTAAAAAAACAGCGGAAACCGCACCGATCGCCGGGATTCCTGTTCAGCCCTGCTCCATGAAGCCGCTGCGCCGGGCCGCCTGATCCAGCGCCGCCAGCGATTCCAGCAGCGCCGGCATGTCGGACAGGCGCATGGAGTTGGGGCCGTCGCACAGCGCCTCTTCCGGGCGGGGGTGGGTTTCGCAGAACACCCCGGCCACGCCGGCACCAACCGCCGCGCGCGCCAGAACCGGTATGTATTCGCGCATGCCGCCCGACGAATCACCGCCGCCGCCGGGCAGCTGGGCCGAATGGCTAGCGTCGAACACCACCGGGCAGTTGTTTTCGCGCATGATGGCCAGGGAGCGCATGTCGACCACCAGGTTGTTGTAGCCGAACATGTAGCCGCGCTCGCACACCATGATCTGATCGTTGCCGGCCGCGCGCGCCTTCTCCACCACCTGGCTCATTTCCCACGGCGACAGAAACTGGCCTTTCTTGATGTTCATGGGCTTGCCGCAGCGCGCCACGTTCTGGATGAAGTTGGTCTGGCGGCACAAAAAGGCCGGCGTTTGCAGCACGTCAACCACCGACGCCACCTCGTCAAGCGGCGTGTCCTCGTGCACATCGGTCAGCACCGGAACGCCGATCTGTTCCCGAACCGCATTAAGAATTTTCAAACCGCCTTCCAGGCCCGGGCCGCGATAGCTTTTGACCGACGTGCGGTTGGCCTTGTCGAACGACCCCTTGAATATATAGGGCATGCCCAGGCGATCGGTGGTTTCCTTGAGCAGGCCGGCCACTTCAAGGCACATGGCTTCGGATTCCAGGGTATCTGGGCCGGCGATGACAAACAGCGGCTGATCGAGCCCAAACTCAAACTCCTTGAACTTCATGCCCGCACCGCCTGGCCGGACTCATCGCGGCCGTTTTTTTGACGGGCCAGCGCTGCCCGCACAAACGCTGAAAACAGCGGATGGGCATCGCGCGGCGTCGAGGTGAATTCGGGATGAAACTGCGTGGCCAAAAACCACGGATGATCGGGCAGCTCCATGACTTCTACATGGCGCCCGTCCAGGGACGTGCCGGTAACGCGCAGACCGCCCTTTTCAAGCAGTTCGCGGTATTCGGGATTGACTTCATAGCGGTGGCGGTGGCGCTCGACAATTTCATCCACTCCGTAGAGCTGGCGCACCCGCGAGCCCGATTCTAGCCGGCAGCGCTGCGCGCCCAGACACATGGAGCTGCGCAGGTCGGGCCCGCCCAGATCCAGCCCCAGGCTGCTTTTGGCGGCATGGCGTTCGGTGGCGTGCGCAACAATCGGGCGCGCCGTTTCGGCATCGACCTCGACGGTGTTGGCGTCCTCAAGCCCGCAGACGTTACGCGCAAATTCAACCGCCGCCGCCTGCAGGCCCAGACAAATGCCGAAATAGGGAATGCCCTGCTCGCGCGCGTGCCTGACGGCGGCCACCTTGCCCTCAAAACCGCGTTCGCCAAAGCCGCCGGGAACCAGGATGGCGTCCACGCCTTCCAGCGCCTCGCTGCCGGTGGCCTCTATTTCTTCCGATTCGACCGGCCGCACGTTCACCTTGATCCACTCGCTGATGCCGCCGGCCATCAGTGCTTCGCTGATGGACTTGTAGGCATCGGCGTGCTCGACATACTTGCCAACCATGGCCACGGTGATCTCGTGCCTGGGGCGACTCTGGCGCTCGACCACATCTTCCCAGTCGGACAGGTCGGCCGGCCCGGCCTGGATGCCCAGGCGGTCGAGGACAAAGCGGTCCAGCCCCTGGCTGTGGTAGAAGGACGGAATCTTGTAGATCGAATCGACATCGACGGCCGAAATGATGGCCTCGTTGGATACGTTGGTAAACAGCGCAATCTTCTTGCGTTCTTCCTGCGACAGCATGCGCTCGCAGCGGCACAGCAAGACATCGGGCTGAATGCCAATGGAGCGCAGCTCCTTGACCGAGTGCTGGGTGGGCTTGGTCTTGATTTCGTTGGCCGCGCGCAGATACGGCACCAGGGTCAAATGCATGAACAGCGCCTGGCGGCCGTACTCGCTGCCCAGCTGGCGGATGGCTTCAAGAAACGGCAGCGACTCGATATCGCCCACGGTGCCGCCGATTTCCACCAGCGCCACGTCGAAGCCCTCAACGGCCCGGTTGACCGATCTTTTGATCTCGTCGGTAATGTGGGGAATGACCTGCACCGTAGCGCCCAGGTATTCACCGCGCCGTTCCTTGGCGATGACGTTGGCGTAAATGCGACCCGTGGTGAAGTTGTTGAGCTGGGTCATGCGCGTACGCACAAAGCGCTCGTAGTGCCCCAGGTCAAGGTCGGTTTCGGCGCCGTCCTCGGTGACAAACACCTCGCCGTGCTGAAACGGGCTCATGGTGCCCGGATCGACGTTGATGTACGGATCAAGCTTGAGCAGCGTCACGCGCAGACCGCGCGCTTCGAGGATCGAGCCCAGTGATGCGGCAGAAATGCCCTTGCCCAGCGATGAAACCACACCGCCGGTAACGAAAATGATGGAGGTCATGCCCGGATGCTCAAGCTGTGTGAACCCGGCAAAGTATTGTACCCGATAACCCCGCCGCGGCTGTGACTGCAGACGCACAAACTTTTATCCGGCCCCCGAATCAATCCACGCCAGCGTTGCCAGCCGCCCGGTCTGCCCGTCGCGGCGGTATGAATAAAAACGGGCCGGCTCTTCCATGGTGCACAGCGCGCTGTCAAAAACCCGAACCCGGCAACGCATGAGCTCAAATGCGGCCACGCCCTTCAGGTCAAGCCGCCAGCGGCCTGCGTCGGGCAGAAAAAACCGCTCCAGATCCGGATTCGTTTGCAAAAAGGCGGTGCGCACCTCAGCGCCCACCTGATAGCAGCGGGCGCAAATGCCCGGGCCCAGCCAGGCCATCACGTCATTTTTTCCGGCGGGCAGCGCAGCCAGCACGGCCTCCACAATGCCGCCCGCCAGCGAACGCCAGCCGCCGTGTATGGCCGCCACAAAGGAACCGGCCGCGTCGGCCAGCAGTATCGGCAGGCAGTCGGCCGACAATATCGCCAGCACCTCGTCGGGGCGGTCCGTCCAGGCGGCATCGGCCTGTATGCCTGCGTGCCAGTCTGCAAGGTGAACCACGCGCGTGCCGTGCACCTGCTTGAGCCAGCGCGGCGGCGCCGGCAGCCGTTTGGAAAGCCGCCGTCTATTGGCGGCCACCGCACCGGTTTCATCATTGCTGTTCATGCCCAGATTCAGCGATGCATAAGGCCCGCGGCTGGTGCCGCCGCTGCGCGTGGTTGAAAAGCCCCTGACCCGTGCGGGCGCCGGCCAGCCGGGCTCAATGATCTGCATCGGAAGCCGCGTCGTTGTCGAGAATGTCAATCAGCTGCTGCATGTCATCGGGCAGCGGTGCGGTCACCTCCAGCGGCTGCCCGGAATCGGGGTGGTCAAACACCAGTCGGCGTGCGTGCAGCGCCTGGCGCGGAAATTTTTGCCAGGCCTGGCGCTGGGCGTCGCCCAGCCCCGCCGGCGCGCCGCGCCGACCGTACACCCGGTCGCCGATGATGGGGTAGCGAATATGCGCCATGTGCACGCGAATCTGGTGGGTGCGCCCGGTTTCCAGTTCGATGTCCAGCAGGCTGGCGCCCGAAAGCTTGCGGGCCACGCGGTAATGGGTGCGCGCCGGGCGCCCGTCGGGCCGCACAATCTGGCGGCGACGGTCCACCGGATGGCGTCCCAGCGGTTCGTCAACCTGCCCGCCGGCAATCATTTCGCCCCACACCAGGGCGCGGTAAAAGCGCCGTATGGCGCGCTTTTTCATGGCCTCGACCAGCCGGCGGTGGCTGGCGGTGGTGCGCGCAACGATCAGGCAGCCGCTGGTGTCCTTGTCGAGCCGGTGCACCAGGCCGGCGCGCGGCAGCACGGCCAGATCGGCATCGTGATTGAGCAGAGCATTGGCCAGCGTGCCGTCGGGGTTGCCCGATCCGGGGTGCACCACCAGCCCGGCGGGCTTGTTGACCACCAGCAGGTGCGGGTCTTCCAGCAGCACGTCGAGCGCAATGGCCTGCGGTTCCAGCGTGCCGTGGTCGGCCAGCTCGGCGTGCAGCCTGACCCGCTCCCCTCCCAGCAGGCGCAGGCCCGGCTTGACGGTTTGCTCGTTGACGCGCACCTGCCCGCCACGAATCCAGGCGGCAATGCGGCTGCGTGAGTAGTCGGGCCAAAGTTCGGCCAGCACGGCGTCGAGCCGCTGGCCGGCGTGGCCCGGGTCAATATGCGCTTGCAGGTTTATAAGGCGATTCATGATCCGGGCTTTGCTCCAACATGCCGGCGCGGCAATGGCATAATGGCCGGTCTTGAAGAGAACGTGTCCATGCCTGAACTCGAGACCATTATGCCCAATCCAGACACCGCCCGCCGGTCATCCCCGGTCATGATTCTGCTGCTGCTTGCGCTGGTCGTGGCCACAGGCGGCTGCAGCCGCGAAAAGCTGGATGAAGACGCGTCGGCCGAGCAGCTTTACAACTGGGCCAACGCCGCCCTGCGCGCCAAAACCTGGCCCGAGGCGGTCAGCCGCTACAAGTTCCTGACCACCCGCCATCCGTTTGGTCGCCACGCCGAACAGGCCCAGCTCGACATGGCCTACGCACAGTACAAGGCGGGCTCGTCCGAGCGCGCCGTAACAACGCTGGACCGCTTCATTCGCACCTACCCCACCCACCCCAATATCGACTACGCCTATTATTTGAAGGGGCTGGTCAAATACGATGAAACCATCAGCGCCATGCGGCGCCTGTTTCCGGGGCAGGTCATCGACCGCGACCAGAGCAGCGCCCGCGAGGCCTTTCTGGACTTCCAGGAACTCATTCGCCTGTACCCTGAAAGCCGCTACGTGGCCGATGCCCGCCAGCGCATGGTCTACCTGCGCAACGTCATGGCCGAGCAGGACGTGGTGATCGGCAAGTATTATTTTCGCCGCGGCGCCTATATTGCCGCCATTCAGCGCGCCCGCCACGTGATCGAAAACTACCCGCATGCGCCGGCCAATCTTGACGCCCTGAAGCTGATGGAGCGGGCCTATGTCAAGCTGGAGCTGGCCGACCTGTCGGCCGATACCCGGCGCGTGCTCGAGCTCAACGCCGGCAAGGCCTCCCTGCAGGAAGACAAGCCCTCGTTCTGGCGCCGGCTATGGCCGTTTGACTGATTCGCAGCCGGCTGTTCGCATCGAATCCGACCATGTCTTCACCGCCTTTTTCAGCGCGCGCCAATGCGCTGGTGCAGCGCATCGAACATTGGCTGGAACATCGTCTGTCGGCGCTGCCCGATGACCGCACCCGCCTGCCCGAGGCCATGCGCTACGCCACTCTCAATGGCGGCAAGCGTTTGCGCCCGCTGCTGGTGTACGCCAGCGGCGAGGCCCTGGGGCTGACGCCCGACAGGCTGGACGGCGCGGCCGCGGCCGTTGAGCTTATTCACTGCTACTCGCTGGTGCACGACGACCTGCCGGCCATGGACGACGACAGCCTGCGGCGCGGCCAGCCAACCACACATATTGCCTTTGACGAGGCAACGGCCATTCTGGCGGGCGACGCCCTGCAGGCGCTCGCCTTTGAGGTGCTGGCCGAAACCAGCGAGCCTGCGGCAGCCTGCCGCATGAGCCTTGAGCTGACCCGTGCCTGCGGTGCGGCCGGCATGGCCGGGGGCCAGGCGCTTGATCTCCAGTTTGAAAGGCAGCAGCCCGAACGCGCCGCGATCGAATCCATGTACGCAAAAAAGACCGGGGCGCTGATTCACGCGGCCGTCATGCTGCCGGCCGCCCTGCGGCCGGATCTGCCCGATGACCATCGCCGCGCGCTGTCCGATTTTGCGCACGCAGCGGGGCTGGGTTTTCAGATTCGCGATGACCTGCTGGAAATTGAAGGCGACACACAGGTCATTGGCAAATCAAGCCACAGCGACCAGGTCCGCCAAAAGGCCAGCTGGCCCGCCCTGTTCGGCGCTGGCGAGGCGCGCGCCCGCATTGATGAACTCACGCTTGAATCCAGGCATGCCCTGGAGCGCCTGCCCGGCGATCACGACGGGCTGTGCTGGCTGGCCGAGCGCCTGCTCAGGCGCCAGCACTGAACCGGCAGACAATATCGAAAATCTCGTGGCCCTTGCCAAGCCCGCGGCGCTCGAAATGCGTCTGCGGCCGCCAGTCGGGGCGCGGTGACCACGGGTCACCCTGAATCCTGAATGCATCCACCTGTTCCAGGGCTTCCAGCATCCACTGCGCATATGGTGCCCAATCGGTGGCCAGATGCAAAATGCCCTGCGGCCGCATGACAGCCGCCAGCTTTTGCAAAAACGCCGGCTGTATCAGGCGCCTTTTGTGGTGGCGTTTTTTGGGCCAGGGGTCGGGAAAGTAAATGCGCACTTCGTCCAGGCTGGCCGGTGCCACCTGGCTGCTCAGCACGTCCACCGCGTCGCGCATGATGACGCGCACGTTGGTCAGCCCGGCCGCGTCGAGCCGGTTGAGCAGACGCCCCACGCCCGGCTCGTGCACTTCCATGCCGACAAAATTCTTTTCCGGCTCATTGGCGGCCATCCAGGCCAGCGCATCGCCGTTGCCAAAACCGATTTCCACCACCAGCGGCGCGACGCGCTCGAAGCCATCGCGCAAATCCGTTGTATCGGCGGGCACCTGGTAATGCGGAAGGCGCTGCTCAAGCGCCCTTTTCTGGGCCGGCGTCAGGCGGCCGGGACGGCGCACGAAGCTGCGCACGCGGCGCATGTGGCGGTTGTTTTCCATGTTGCCCGTGTGGTCATCGGCCTGCTTTGCGGCCGCGCTGCCGATGGTCAGAAAAACACCCCTTCGATGGGTGACGAGGCCGACGCATAGCGCTTTTTGGGAATGCGTCCGGACAGGTAGGCCAGGCGGCCCGCCTGGATGGCCAGCTTCATGGCGCGGGCCATGCGCAGCGGATCGCCCGCGCGGGCAATGGCGGTGTTCATCAGCACCCCGTCGCAGCCCAGCTCCATGGCAATGGCGGCATCCGAGGCGGTCCCCACCCCCGCATCAACCAGAACGGGCACCGACGCGTTGTCGATGATTTCCAGAATATTCCAGTGATTCTGTATGCCCAGGCCCGATCCTATGGGCGCGGCCAGCGGCATGACGGCCACGCAGCCCATGTCTTCAAAGCGGCGCGCCAGCAGCGGGTCGTCGCTGGTATAGACCATGACGTCAAAATCATCCCGGATGAGTTCTTCGGCCGCCTGCAGCGTTTGAGTCACGTCGGGAAACAGGGTGCGCTTGTCGCCAATGACTTCGAGCTTGACCAGGCTGTGGCCGTCCAGCAGCTCGCGCGCCAGCCGGCAGGTGCGCACCGCGTCCTCGGCCGTGTAGCAGCCGGCCGTGTTGGGCAGAATGGTGAATTTTTCGGGCGGAATGAAATCGAGCAGGTTGGGCTCATTGGCGTCCTGGCCGATGTTGCTGCGGCGAATGGCCACGGTAATGATTTCAGCTCCCGACTCATCGGCCGCCTGGCGGGTCTGTTCAAAGCTTTCGTACAGGCCGGTGCCAATCAGCAGCCGCGATGAGTAGGTTTTGCCGGCAATGACCAGCGGACTGTCCGCGCGCACAACGCCCATGATTCAGCCTCCGCCTATGGCGTGAACAATTTCGATTTTGTCGCCTTCATCCAGCCTGGTTTTGTCGTGCAGGCTTTTGGGCACCAGCTCGCCGTTGCGCTCCAGCGCAACGCGTCTTTCAGCCATGCCCAGCTCCTCAAGCAGTGCGCTGACGGTCAGCCCGGCAGCCACCTTGCGGCGCTCGCCGTTAATGTGCAGATTCATGATGTTTTCATTCACGGTGTTCATGTGCACGATTATAACGCACGCCCGCGGCAGCCGGGCGGCGTGCCAGCCATACGGCCAGGCCAATGATCGCGCCCCCGGCCGCCACGCGCAGCCAGTCCGCATCGCGGTTCCAGATCAACACATTGACCAGAATACCGGCCGGAATCAGCATGTTGTTCATGGCCGCCAGCTGGCCGGTGTTGACGCGGCGCGCGCCCAGGTTCCAGCCCAGGTAGCCGATGCCTGAAGCGCCCAGCCCCAGCCACAGCAAAATACCCCACTGCAGGGCGCTGTCCGGCCAGCCGGCCGGGTCGGCAAACAGCCACACGCCGGCCCCGGACACCAGCGTGGCGCCGGCAAAAAAATAGCCGAAGTTGTGAATTTGCTGCAGCGCCGTGCCCAGCCTGAGCCGCCGGTAGATCACCTGTCCGGCGGCAAAACACAGGTTGGCGGCCTGCACCAGCAAAAAACCGGTCAGGAAAACTTCGCCCGTGGCGTCGAAGCGGATAACGGCCGCGCCGGCCACCGCCACCACGGCGGCCAGCCAAAACCGCAGCGGCAGGCGCCGGCGGCCAATAATGCATTCGTCAATCAGGGTGACATACAGCGGCGTGAAGATGGTGAACAGCAGCAGCTGGGGCACGCTTAGAAAGCCATAGGCGTGAAACAGCAGCAGATACATCAGCCCGATCTGAACGGCGCCAATGCCCATCAGCTTCAGGGCCATGGGCAGGCCCGGCCGGCGCCGCACCATCAGCGGCACAAACAGCGCCAGCGCCAGCGCCACGCGCACAAAAACCGAAATGAAGTCATCCACCTGGCCGGACAGGTACTCGCCGATCAGCGAAAAGCTGAACGCCCAGCCAAGGGTGACCAGCCACAGCAAACCCATGGCTCCCTCGTCAACCAGTTGCACGGCAACGAAGTTTACAGGAGTTTTCCGGTCGCCGCACCCCAAAAAAGATGCGCCGCCGCACAGCGACGGCACACCAGACAGTTTGCAGGCGGATTTACAGGTCTTCAGGCCGCGCCTTCCGGCAGCGCCGCGCCCTCATCGGACGGTACAGCCGCCGGCCGCACCTGCAGGATCACCGCAAGCACGGCGGCCACCAGCACGGCAAAGCCGCTCAGCCCGAACAGCCCCTGGTCGAGCAGCCATGAAAGGTTGACGGCACACACGACAGCGCCGGCAGCGGTCACCGCCGCGAGCAGCAGGCTCCAGCCCGCTCCGGGCCGGCCCAGGCCGGCAATGCGCCAGCGCCCCAGCGTTTCGGCAAGCGTAAACACAACCATAATCACCAGATTGGCGCTCATGCCTATCCACACCGGGTGAATGCCCAAATAAAACTGCGTTGGCGACCAGTTGGACAACCAGTACCACAACAGTCCGGACGCAAAGCCGGCCAGCATGGAGGCCACCACCGCCCGGCGCGTGGCCAGCGGCCAGAACAGGGCCGCCACCACGGGCGCCAGGGTGGCGCCGTTGCGCAGCGTCCAGGCCAGAATGTTCCACCACGCCGACTGCTCGGTGCGCAGCCAGCCGAACACCACCATCAGCACCGTCAGCAGCACCAGCGACCAGCGCGTATAGCGCACCAGGTCCTGCTCGGTGGACTGCGGCCGAATGGCGCGCGCCACATCGCGGCCCAGGCTGGTTGCGCCGGAAAACTGGCAGGGCGCGCCCCAGCCCAGCGCACAGGCCCAGATGCCCAAAAAGAACACGCCCGCCAGCGGCGCCGGCAAAACCTCGGCAATATACAGCGGCACGGCCACCAGCCCCATGGACTGTTTGGGCACCACCCAGGCGGCCGCCAGTCCGAACAGCACGCCCAGCACAATAAAGAACAGCCCGAAGCCGGCGGCGTTGTACAAGCCCTTGCGGCCGGCGGCCGGCGTGCGGCACGAAAGCGCCATCTGCAGCGCGGCCTGGGCCAGTATCACGTTGACAACAAAGGTGCCGAACCAGGCCACGATCAGCGGCATGCCGGCCGCCGTCCAGTCAAACAGCGCCGGCTGGGCCTGGGCCAGCTCACGCAGTCCGTCAATGCCGGGATTGATGAAAAACGCCACGCTGCCGATGATCAGCATCAGCGCAAACACGATGCAGTTGGTCAGCTGCGTAAAGGCAATGGAATGCATGCCGCCGGCCCACAGGTAAAACAGCAGCAGCAGCGCGGTGAACACAATGGACAGCTGCATGGACAGCCCGGTAAGCGCATACAGCGCCGAGGCAAACGCAATGGCGGTTGCCACCGACCACATGGGAAAGGTGAATGCGGTGATGGTGCCGCCCACGCCCAGGGCCAGGCGCCCGAAGCGCTCGCCGATAAGGCCCGAAATGGTCACCACCATGCGCTCCCTGAACGGCACCACCATGAGCAGGGCAATGAGCAGCACCTGGGTGGTTTCGGCCACGCCGTACCACAAGGCCGAGATGCCGGTGTGATAGCTCAGTTCGACAATGGCGATGAACGACGAGCCGGAAAACAGCCCGGTGATACACACGGCCACGGTCAGCGGACTGAAGCCGCGTCCGCCCACAAAAAAACCGCCATCGTGGCTTCGGCGCCGTGCCAGCAGGCCGACAACCACCAGAAACAGCGTGTAGGCCACCGCCAGGCCAATGGTCCATGCACCCACCGCGGTCATGATGCGTCTCCCCCGGTCAGCCAGTGCACAGACACCTGTGCACCGGCGTCCCTGACCAGGTTGTAAGCAGGGCAGCGGCGCTCGGTTTCAGCGCGCAGCCAGGCCAGCTGTGCCGCATCGCTCAGCCGGCACGACACGCGGATATCCACCCGGTGGAAATGCGGGCTGACATCGGCCAGGCCCAAAAACCCGCGCGTGTCCATGGTGGCCTCAATGTCGACATGAAGCCCGTGAACGCCCAGCTTGCGCTCGTTGGCAACGGTTTCTGTCACCACGGCAATACAACCCGCCAGCGCGCCGACCACGTATTCCATGGGCGTCGGCGCGCTGTCGTCGCCGCCCACGGCAGGCGGCTCGGCGGTGTCAAAGGCAAACCGGCGCACCCTGTGGGTGGCCAGCATGCCGCCTTTCCATTCGCTGTTGACTGAAATGCGCTTGAGCCAGCGGCTGTCGGCCGGCGCCTGTTCGCGGGCGGCGGCCTGTGGCTGGCCAGAATGGTCTTCGCTGTGCGTTGCTGTACGTGTTGACATGGTGACTGCGTCTCCCGGTGGTCATGGTTCAAGCCAGGGGAGGCAGCGCAGCTTTTGTGCTTGCTCTCCACCCCGTGGCGCTGGGTCTGTGGAGAGCTGAAAACGCGACAGAAAACGCGCAAGCGATTTCCATCTCATCTTTCGGCAGGACTGGCCCTCCGCAGGAATTGGCACCGGATCAGCCTTGCGCTGACGGTTGCCCCGGCATCAAAGGGCCTGTCCCTCCGCCGGTCTCGATGAGAGACGGGCAACATACACCTGAACATGGCACAAGTCAACAATCAGTCGACTATATGAGAAACACTTCACGCAAACATGGCGGGAGCGCAGATAAAAAAGCTCCGCACGCAGCTGCATGCGGAGCCCTGTTCAGCAGCAGGCGGCCCGTGGCGGGCCGGCCGGGAGTTCAGTCCCCGGCTTCTTCCTCGCGGGCGGAAATCGTGCGCACAGCCTCGCCCTGGTCATCAAGAAAGCTGATGGAGGCCTCGCCGTCTGGCGTGACCTCCAGCGACAGGCGCGGCGTGCCGCTGGCATCGCTCAGGTGCACCACGGAGCTGCTGTCGGGCGATTTGCCTGCATAGTAGCGTGGTGCGCCGTAATAATTCTCGGCCTGGCGCTTTTTCATCAGCGCCGCGCGCTCATCATCCGGCATGGCATCAAGCGCCCCGGCCTCTTTCAGATCTACGACAATGGAGCGCTCGGGCCGATCGTTGATCTGCAGTCCGGCAAACGCCTGCCCATGATGGTCAAAACCGAGCAGCTGCAGCTGCTGGTCCTGCTCATAGCGGTCAAACGTCAGGCTTAGGCCGCTTTCCACGTCGCCGTCATCATTCTTGCGGCCGGCAAATATCAGTCCGCCCTGCTCGGTTTCCTCGTCGTTGAAAAACAGCATGCCGGCCTGGTCACGTCCGTGCGGATGCTCATGCTCCTCGCCGCGAACAATCACGCCGGGAAAGCGGGCGCTGCTGGTTATGACCATGCGCAGCCGGCCGTCGGGCTCGCGCAGGTTGATGCGCTCAACGTCCAGGGTTTCGAAGCTGGCGCTGCGTTCGGACTTGGCGCCGGTCAGCAGCATGGCCGCCAGGGCCAGGGTAAGAATGCCGGCATAGATGCCGAGCAGTCGATTGGGTGAATCAAACATGGCAGTGCTCTCGATTTGAATTGAGTTGGATTTGTATGGGTTGGATCAAGTCGGGCAGCCTTGACCGCCCGACCCAACCTTAGCCGCCGCGGCGGCAAAAAACACGTGCCATGAGTCACACTTTCTGCGCTTCTGTGCCGCGCGACAGCCAGGCGTAGTACAGCAGCGGAATCACCAGCAGGGTCAGAATGGTGGAGACAAACACCCCGGAAATCAGCGACACGGCCAGCCCCTGGAAAATGGGGTCGTCAAGAATGAAGGCGCCGCCTATCATGGCCGCAAAGGCGGTCAGCACAATGGGCTTGGCGCGCACCGCGGCCGAATCGATTACTGCCCTGGCCAGCGGCTGCCCGTCGGCCAGCGCCAGGTCAATGAAATCGATCAGCAGAATCGAGTTTCTGACAATGATGCCGGCCAGGGCGATCATGCCGATCATGGAAGTGGCGGTGAACTGGGCGCCCCAGATGGCGTGGCCGGGCATGACGCCAATCACGGTCAGCGGAATGGGAACCATGATAATGAGCGGCGCCAGATAGCGCCGGAAATGTCCGACCACCAGCAGATAGATCAGCACCAGTCCGGCCATGTAGGCCAGCCCCATATCGCGGAATGTTTCGTAGGTAATGGTCCATTCGCCAGCCCATTTAATGGTGTAGTCGGTGGCGCTGTCGGGCGGGCCGATGAATTTCTGGCTCACCCTGTTGCCTGACCAATTGTCTGAACCAGCGCCCGTCAGGCCGCCGCGCGCCAGCTCGGCGACCATGCTGAACATGCCGTACAGCGGGCTGTCGGCGCGCCCGGCGTCGTCGGCCACCACATAGGCGTAGGGCCGCATGTCCTTGCGATAAACGGCCTGTTCCCAGGCGGCTTCGCGCACTTCCACCACCTCGGACAGGGGCACCAGACGGCCGTTGCGGGCGCGCACTTTCAGCGCCAGAAGCTGATCCAGTGAGGCCTGATCACCGGCCGGCAGGCGCACGCGTATGGGCACGGCGTAGCGGCTTTGCCCGTCCATGGCATAGGTCGGGTCGGCCCCGGCGTGGGCCATGGCCAGGGTGCGGGCAATGTCGGCCTGGTTCAGACCCAGGCGCGCCGCGCGGGCGCGGTCGACCACCATCACCTCGCGAGTCGAGGGCGCTTCCACGCTGGAATCCAGGTCAACAATGTCGGGGTTGTTGCCAAAGGCCTTTTCAAGTTTCAGCGCCAGGTCACGCACGCCGCTTTCGTCGGGGCCGTAAATTTCAGCCACTATGGGCGACAGCACCGGCGGGCCGGGCGGCACTTCAACCACCTTGACGGCGGCGCCGTAACGCTTGCCCACGGCGGCCAGTTCGGGCCGCACGGCGCGGGCAATGTCATGGCTCTTGCGCCGGCGCTCGCTCTTGTCGACCAGGTTGACCTGCAGATCGCCCGCCAGCGGCCCGCTGCGCAAGTAGTACTGCCTGACCAGGCCGTTGAAGGTGATGGGTGCCGCCGTGCCGGCATAGGCCTGGTAGTTGTCAACCTCGGGCACCCGGTCGAGCACCTGCGCCAGGTCGCCCAGAACGCGGTTGGTGGCTTCAACCGTGCTGCCTTCGGGCATGTCCACCACCACCTGGAATTCGGACTTGTTGTCAAACGGCAGCATCTTGAGCACCACCGCATTGAGCGGCACCAGTGCTGCGGCCACAATCACCAGCAGACCCATCGCGGCAAACAGCAGCAGACGCCTGCGCGCCGCCCTTTTGCCGTGCAGAAAAGGCAGCATCAGGCGGCTGAAAAAGCGGTTGTAGCGCGACGGCTTGTCGCCAGACTCGGCCGCCTGCCCCCGGCCGGACTGGCGGCGCACCAGTTTGAGCATCAGCCACGGCGAGACCACCAGCGCAACCACCAGCGACAGCAGCATGCCGGCCGAGGCGTTGATGGGAATGGGCTGCATGTAGGGGCCCATCAGTCCGGTGACAAACGCCATGGGCAGCAGCGCGGCAATGACGGTAAAGGTGGCCAGAATGGTGGGCCCGCCCACCTCGGCCACCGCCACCGGCACCGCCTGCAGCAAAGGCATGCGGTCGAGCCTGACGTGGCGATGAATGTTTTCCACCACCACAATGGCGTCGTCAACCAGAATGCCGATGGCAAAAATGAGCGCGAACAGCGACACCCGGTTGATGGTAAACCCCATGGCCCAGGAGGCAAACAGCGTCAGCATCAGGGTGATGATGACCGCCGTGCCCACCACCACGGCCTCGCGCCAGCCCAGGGTGAACAGCACCAGCAACACGACCGACAGCGTGGCAAACACCAGCTTTTGAATCAGCATGCGCGCCTTGTCGGTGGAGGTCACGCCGTAATCGCGGGTGATCTCCACATTCACGCCGTCGGGAATGACCACGCCCTGCAGCCGCTCCAGGCGCTGACGCGCCGCGCGGGTGATATCGGCCGCGTTGGTGCCCGACAGCTTGGTTACCGCCAGGCTCACGGCCGGCGCCATGCCGGTGGCCGGGCCCGCGCGCCCGGGCGGGCTGCCGTGCCAGACATGGCTTTCGAGCACGTCGGCGCCGTGGCTGACGGTGGCCACATCGGCAAGAAACACCGGCTCGCCGTCGTGCAGCCCGATCACCAGTTCGGCCACGTCGCGCGCGCCGACAAGAAAAGCGCCGGCAGTTACCGGCCGGCTGCGGTCATCGGCCACCCGCCGGCCGGCCTGCAGCACCGTATTGGCCGCAGCCAGCGACCCGGCAACGTCGTCCATGGTCAGCCCGTGGGCCGCCAGGCGGGCGGCATCCAGCTCCACCACCACGGCCCGGTCGGGGCCGCCAACCGTGTACACGTCGCGGGTGCCCTGCACCTGCTTGAGCTCGGCCTCGAGCGTGTGCGCCACTTCAAGCAGTTCCACCGGCCCGCGCTGCTCGTCATCGGTCCACAGGGCCAGCGTCAGCACGGGAACATCATCTATGCCCATGGCCCGGATCATGGGCTCGCCCACACCCAGCCCCGGCGGCCACAGATCGCGGTTCTGAAACACCTGGTTGTACAGCCTCACCAGAGCGGTCTGGCGCTTGACGCCCACCCTGTATTCCACCGTCAGCACCGCCATGCCAGGCTGGCTTACGGAATAGACGTGCTTGACGCCGTCGATGCCGCCCAGCACCTGCTCCAGCGGCGAGGTTACCAGGCTGGCCACATCCTGCGCCCCGGCACCCGGAAAGGGCACCATGACATTGGCCATGGTGACATCAATCTGCGGTTCTTCCTCGCGCGGGGTGATCAGCACCGCCGTCAGGCCGAGCAGAATGCCGGCCAGCGCCAGTATGGGCGTGAGCGGATGTTCCTGAAAGGCGCGGGCAACCCGGCCCGACAGGCCCAGCCGGGGCTGTTTTTCACTCATTGTCAATTACCGCCTTTTTGTGTTGCTTTGATGATGCGCGGCCAGATGAGCGGCGGCGGCCACCGGGTCCAGAACCACGCGGTCGTGCTCTCTCAAACCAGCGAGCACTTCCATCTCGCCGCCGCTGGTGCGGCCGCGCCGAATCTGGCGCAGCAGCAGCGTGCCGTCGTCGTTCATGACGTACACGCCCGACAGCTCGCCGCGCCGCATCACGGCGCTTTCCGGCACCATCAGCCGGCGCTCCTGCTTCATTTCAAACCCGACCTTGACGGTCATGCCCGGATAAAGGTCCTCCACTCCTTCGGGCAGCGCCACCCGCACGCGAAAGCTGTGCGTTTGCGCATCGCCCCTGGGGAACACGGTCAGGGCAGCGGCTTCAATGCGCCGGCCGTCGCGGTCAAATACCACCGCCCGCCCGGACCGGCGAATGGCTCCGGCCGCGCTTTGCGGAACCGTTACCTCAACCCGCAGGGCATCGGGCGCCAGCATGGCAAGCAGGGGCTGTGGCGCCGGCGGCCCCGACTGCACGGCCTGGCCCGGCTCCACAAAACGCTCGGTGATCACGCCGTCAAAGGGGGCCGTCACCGTGGTGTATTCGGCCTGCTGCCCGGCGCTTTCCAGCGCCGCTTCGGCCGCTGCCAGCATGGCCACAGCCGCGTTGAAGCGTGCGCTGGCCGCGTCCAGGCTGGCGCTTGAAGTCAGGCCGCGCTCATACATTTTTTCGGTCCGCTCAAACTCCGCTGCGGCATCGCTGTGCTCGGCCCGGGCGGCCTCGACGCCGGCCTGCGCCGAACGCTGGCCCGAACGCTGCTCAATGTCGGTCAGGCGCATGAGCACATCGCCCTTTTTCACCCGATCACCCACATCCACCAGCATGGCATCCACCCGCGCACTGGTCTGGGCGGCCAGGGTGGTGTGCTCAATCGCTTCAACCACCCCGTCCCATACCTGCTCGCGCGCGGTGGCAACGGCTTCCAGCGTCACGGTTTCAAGCGCCGGCCGCGCCGGCAGCGCCCTGTCGGACTGTTCGTTGTCCGAACAGGCTGCGAGCAGGAGCACGGCCAGCACGGCGGGCAGGGCAAGCCAGCTGCGGAAACCAGGCAAAAACTTCATTGTCAGCATTCCGTCCTTTCAGCCAAACGCCGCGCCCGGCTTGATGCCCAAACGGCGTAGAATGCGCGCCAGAGGACAAAACCCGGTGACGGAAGCCTGCATGAGGTTGAGCGCCACAAACAGCGCCAGCAGCTGCCACCAGGGAGAGAAATACCAGGCCAGCACCAGGCTCAGAGCGACCATGAAACCGGCAAAAAGCATGACGACCCTGTCGATATTCATTGCTTGCATCCTCCAGACATCGGCCGCTGCCTGGCTGCGGAGGCAGCGCTGCAGCGGCTTGTGATTAATATTTGTATTTGCTAATGTAGCGATATCTTAATTAGCTGACGTATCAAAGTCAAGCTGCAAGCGTTACAATTGATGAACCATGAATGAAACTTTTGAAAACTGGAAATCCAGTCCGCAAGTGGACCTGAACGCCATGAAGGCGCAGTCCGGAGAAGCCGCAAAGCTGCTGAGCGCGCTGGCCAATGCCCAGCGTCTGCGCATTCTGTGCATGCTTGTGGAGCAGGAGCTGACCGTCAGTCAAATCAACGAGCAGCTGCCCGACCTGAGCCAGTCGGCGCTTTCACAGCACCTGGCGCGCCTGCGCAAGCAGGATCTGGTGGCCACCCGCCGCGAGGCGCAAAACGTGTGGTACTCACTGCCGCCCGGGCCGGCCCAGGCGGTCATCGAAACCCTGTACGGAATTTTTTGCGGATCGGCCGACTAGGCTGCCGGCCGCGATCGAATTCAGGCAGCGGAACTGCCGGGCAGGCGTGCGCCGCCCGGCACCCGCGTTTACCCCTATTGTTCAGCCGGACTTATTCAATCTGGTCCGATTCCACGCTGATGTCGTCAAACAAGAAAGTCGACAGATAGCGCTCGCCCGTGTCTGGCAGCATGGCCAGCAGCACCGAGCCGCGCGGCGCGTCTTTGGCCACCTTGAGCGCAGCGGCCAGCGTGGCGCCCGACGACAGGCCGGCAAATATCCCCTCGCTGCGCGCCAGCGCCAGGGTGGTGTCGCGGGCTTCCTCATCGCCCACCGTCACCAGCCTGTCCACCACCTCGCCATTGAGCACTTCGGGCAGAAAGTCCGGCGTCCAGCCCTGGATCTTGTGCGGCTCGAAGGGCTGGCCGCCCAGCAATGAGGCCGAAGCCGGCTCGGCACCGATGATCTGCACATTGGGGCGGCCGGTCTTGAGCACCTCGCCCACGCCGGTCAGCGTGCCGCCCGTGCCCCAGCCGCTGACAAAATAATCCAGCCGGCGGCCGGCGAAATCGGCCATCACCTCGGCTGCCGTGGTCTGGCGGTGATAGGCGGGATTGGCCTGGTTGCGAAACTGGCTGGCCAGGAACCAGCCGTGTTTTTCAGCCAGCTCCCTGGCTTTTTTAACCATGCCCACACCGCGTATTTCAGCCGGCGTCAGCACCAGCTTGCCGCCGTAGGCCTTGATGAGCTTGCGGCGTTCAATGGAAAAGGTTTCGGTCATGACCGCCACGAACGGATAGCCGCGCGCGGCGCAGATGGCGGCCAGCGCCACGCCGGTGTTGCCCGAGGTGGCTTCCACCACGGTCTGTCCGGGCTTGAGGGCGCCGCTTTGCTCGGCGTCGAGAATAATCGCCAGCGCCAGCCTGTCCTTGACCGAGCCGGCCGGGTTGTAGGCTTCCGGCTTGACGTAGATATCAACGTGGTCGGGGCCGGTGCGCTGCAGGCGAATGACGGGCGTTTTGCCTATGGTGTCTGTCATGCTTTGATAAATCATGGTGGTGTCCTCTTCGGTTAGGAATCAGCGTTAAAGAATCAACGGTAATGAAATAACGGTCTGCATAATCCGGGCGCGCTGTAAAGACAGTAACAGCATGGCCGCAGAAATCGCTTGAAACCGGGTCAGGTAAATTTTTTGGAACGGGTTGGCCGGAAAACCGGCCGGGGTACTGCAGAAGCGACTACGGCTTGGTGGGCATCAACAACAGCAGTTGAATGCAACAGCCGAATCGGAAGAATTGCGGCGAGTAGCCGCGCCGGGCAAGCCGGCAAAAAAGGAAGATGCCCGGGCACTCAAAACGGCGCACAGCCGCCTGACCGTCGGAAAACGGCGGGCAGCGAGCAACAGCTTTTGAGTGATGTTTGTCACGGCTTGTTGGTGCACGTGTGAATAAAGGCTGGGCGTATATTACACCAGTTTCACGCAAATGGCCCAATATTTTTTGTGGCGTCATCCCGCCGGCGTCCGGCGGGATGACCAAGCCCCTGATCAGGTGATCTCTTTGACAAGATCAGGTGATCTCCATTGACGAGATCAGGCCGTTTCCATTGCCAGATCGGGGGTTGGCAACACGGGCGCATGCGCGTGGCGAATGCGCGCCGTCAGCGATGACGTAAAGCGCACCACAAACAGCAGCGTCACCGCAAACAGCCCCAGATAACCCACCCCGGCCAACAGATACGGCAGGGCCGGATTGCCGTCAACCCGCACCGTGGGCAGGTTGAAGGACAGCAGGCTGAAGGTGGTGATCATGCCGAACACGCACATAAACAGCAGCCAGATGCCGGCCTCGAAGCCCTTGAACTCCCGGCGCCAGCCGGTGGCCGGCGGCGGGGGCGGCAGGCTTTCCTGGCGCAGGCGTGCCGCCTCGGGTGTTTCCAGCTTGCCCAGGGTCATCAGGTCGTAAACCAGGGTGACCACCCCGGCGGCAAACAGCAGCCCGAAGGTCGGCAGCAGCAGCTTGTAGATGCCCATGGCCGGGCCAACATCGCCGCCGAACCAGTCCAGACCGAGAATGCGGTAGACGTAAATCTGGATGGTGCCGCCAAACGCGAAGCTCAGGGCCACGCCCAGAATGCCGGTAAACACCAGCCAGAACGCCAGCTTGCCCAGCCGCTGGTCAAAATGGGGCACGTTGCGTATGGCCGGCACCGCCCAGTAGGCCGCGCCTATGCCCAGCATGCCAAAGGTGCCAAACAGCGCCAGGTGCGCATGCCCGCCGGTCACCCAGGTGCCGTGCGACCACACGTTGGTCAGCGCAAAGGTCATGACAAAGCCGAGAATGCCGGCACCGACCAGCTCGAGCACGGCCGAACCGAGCAGGAAGTAGAACGCCGGCGCGTTTTCCAGCGGCCGCCGGTTGGCATGGGCGTCGATATAGATATGCCAGAAGCAGAAGATCAGCGGCAGCGGCTCCAGCGCACTGAACAGCGAGCCCCAGAACTGCCAGAACTCGGGCGTGCCAATCCAGAAGTAGTGATGGGCGTTGCCGATCAACCCCGACAGCCACACCAGGCTCACCCCCCAGAACACGGCAAAGCCGACCGAGCGCACCGACGCCTTGAACATCAGCACCAGCAGGGTGCCGATCAGAGTGATGTGGATGACTTCCCAAATGCCCTCGACCCAGTAATGCACCACATACCAGCGGAAGTATTCCTGCAGGTCGATGCGCGACACATAGAACAGGCCGAAGACCCACACCAGCATCAGGGCGGTGACGCCCAGGCCCAGGCCCCAGTGCAGCTCGTTCCACTTTTTAACGGGCGGGAAGGTGCGCAGAATCACCCAGGCAAAGATGGCAAAGCCGATCAGAATGCCCACTCCGGCCAGTCGGCCAACCTCGATGTACTCAAGGCCGTTTTGCAACCACGGCTGGTTCAGCCACCAGCCGGCAATGCCCTTTTGCGCCAGAAACTGGCTGAACGAGTTCCAGACAACAATGACAATCAGGGCGTAGAACAGCAGCTTGATCAGCCACGGCGCCACCAGATCGCGCTTGGCCAGCATGGGGGCGACAAAAATCGTGGCGCCGA
>Ga0209487_1000291_pt1 | contig 45328 bp, 43 predicted proteins | sample Poulit2012_FD_187524 | JGI IMG/M metagenome (GOLD analysis project Ga0209487, IMG submission 187524) | Agricultural soil microbial communities from Georgia to study Nitrogen management - Poultry litter 2012 (SPAdes) (version 2) | ecosystem: Environmental > Terrestrial > Soil > Agricultural land... | reverse complement strand
ATTGGAAATTGCTTTAAATTTTTTTCCATGATAATCCATCCGCAAATATTATTTTCAAGCAAGATATTTACAATTAATTGAAATAGAAAAAGGATCAGAAAACAAAATGGTTAAGTTTCGGATATATAAAAAAACCATTCATGATTCTGAGACCAATTCATCGATATTCATCACAAAATTCATCTTATTTTCCGTAATTTCAATTTAAATTTTAAATTTGATCCTAATCAACTTGAAACAAATCAAAATATGGGAATGCTAAAAGACTTTAAAGAATTTGCTGTCCAGGGCAATATGGTTGACATGGCAGTAGGTATTGTACTGGGTGCTGCCTTTGGAACGGTGGTACAATCCCTGGTCAGTGATATTATCACACCACTTATCGCGGGAATTTTCCAAATGCCTGATTTCTCCAATCTATTCATCCAGCTCAGAGCTCCTGAAACGCTTCCGGAAGGGATCGCGTCCGTTTCGGAGATCACCTCGATTGAGGAATTCCGGGAAGCAGGAGGAGTGGCTTTAGGATACGGAAATTTCATCAATGCGCTGATTGCATTTATCCTGGTTGCTTTTGCATTGTGGATCATCGTGCGGGCGCTGAATAAAATCAATGAAGCAAAGAAAAAGGAGGAAGAAGAAAAAGAACCAGAGCCGGCTGGTCCAACCGAACTTGAGGTTCTTCTTGAGATCAGAGATTCATTGCAAAAATAAAAACTCAAACCAGGCTCTTCAATCTAAGTGAAGTGAATCTATTTTACCACATTTCAGCCTGGAATCAAACATAGAAAACCTGTCGGATAAGATCTATTCGGCAGGTTTTTTTATTTACGAGTACCCTCCTCCTTGTTCTTCTCTTTTTTCATCCACATCTATCCTAAAAGATCAAATCTTTGACTGGAAAACCAATCACATATTTCATTCTCAATATATAGCTCTTTATTTCGTAGTGTATTATATCGGATTAACCATAAAACACACAAACTATGTCTGCGAACTCACCATTAAATTTTGAGAGATATGTTCATGATGCGAATAAATATTTCAAAGATCTCGCCCAGGAAATAAAACCTGCTGAGGATATCAACCGCGTTTTTATTGTTTGGCGAGCAGTCATGCACACCTTACGCGATCGTATCCACATGGGTGAATCACTCGATCTTCTATCGCAATTACCCATGATCTTAAAAGGTCTTTATGTCGAAAACTGGCAACACCATGAACAATCACCTCTCCAATATGAAACACTGGAGGAAATGGCCCGTCAAGTGGAGGAGCTTCAATCCAAATATGGCGAAGATCAATTTAACTGGGAAATGTCCACCGAAGACATCATCGGGGTGATTCTCTCTTCGCTGGATCCATATATCTCACAAGGACAATGGGATCATATCAAGGCTCAATTGCCGGATGACATCCACTCTATCATAGAATCGGCACATCATCCGAGCTAAAACATGGATCACATAAGATGATCAGGAAGATGATCGACACTCCCACAGCATAATTGTTCCAGTACCTGCTGCAATTGCCGTTTTAATATAGAAATGGTATGATTCCCGCCTTTTTCGCCCAACGCTCCTACTCCATACATGAAACTGCGTCCCATAAAAGTAAAATCGGCACCACAGGCGAGAGTGCGAGCTATATCCGGTCCGGTTCGGATGCCACTATCCATCATGATGGTGATCTGGTCTTTGTACTTGGAGGCGAGGTTGCGCAATGCTTTGATAGAAGAGGGACCTGCATCCAATTGACGCCCACCATGATTGGATACGATGATTCCATCAAGACCCAGCCGGATGGCTTTTTCTGTATCTTCTTCGCTGGCTACTCCCTTCAACACCAATTTTCCTTTCCACTTGTCTCTCAAAATCTTTATTTTATCTTCATCGAGCCGCCCATCAAATGTCTTGTCCATGAAAAGTCCCAGATGGTGCATATTCATCCCACGTGGGATATAAGGTTTCAATACTTCAAATGAGGGTGCACCATGCATCAGCGTCTGAAGCGCCCAGTGAGGTCGGCCCAAGATTTGTCGAATATTGCGGAGGGTCATTCGGGGTGGCATCGACAGTCCATTTTTGATTTCTTTCGATCGGTAACCAAAAGTCGGCACATCGGATAAGATCACCAAAACTGGACACTGAGCATCAGCAGCGCGGCGGATCAAATCATCGCGTAGCTCATCCTCTACCGGATGATATAACTGAAACCATGCCCGCCCTTCTGTGATTTCACTGACCGTTTCGATCGAGGCGGAAGTGACCGTACTCAAGATAAAAGGAATATTGTAATCAAAAGCAGCTTTGGCCAGTATCTCCGGTGCTTTGGGCCATATCAATCCCTGAAGTCCTACCGGTGCGATCCCAAATGGAGCATCATAAACATGTCCGAACAATTCGGTTTTCATATCGGTATGTGTATGAGTCGTGATATATCGCGGCATCAACTCCACCTCGCGTATCTCATCCGTATTTTTGCGTAAGTTCACTTCTTCATTGGCACCACCACTCAAATAATCAAAGGCAAATCCGGGGATTCGACGTTTTGCTTTTTTTCTCAAATCCTCTACGGAGGGATATCGCGGGTTGTATTGTATTTCCATGATCTTGATATTCTAAAAATATAATCAGCTCCCATCATCTCATCCAGGGAGGCGCATACCTGTCAAATTTACATGTTTTTTATGAATAGACTTTCCTACAGTCACGCAGATCGTCCATTTTTTATCTGGCTGAGAAGATAAATTTTCCTAATTTCGCGATCGAATCAAGAATCTTCCAAATGGAAAAACGTGTTTATGACAACATCCTGCAAACCATAGGAAATACGCCGCTCGTGCGTATCAATTCTCTTTTGCCGGATTGTCCTGCCATTATATATGCAAAAGTCGAATACTTCAATCCCGGTCAATCGATCAAGGACCGGATCGGCCTTCGGATGGTGGAGGACGCAGAGAAAGCGGGATTGCTCAAACCTGGTGGGACCATTATCGAATGTACTTCAGGGAATACTGGAATGGGGCTTGCGCTGGCTGCTATCGTCAAGGGATATCATTGTATTTTCACAACCAATGATAAACAATCTCAAGAAAAGGTGGATGTCTTGCGGGCACTGGGTGCAGAAGTGGTCGTATGTCCCACCGATGTTACGCCGGACGATCCGCGCTCTTACTATTCAGTCGCAGAACGACTAAGTAAGGAAATACCAAATTCTCATTGGTTCAATCAATATGATAACCTTTCCAACCGGGAAGCACATTATGATTCTACCGGCCCAGAAATATGGGAACAAACAGAGGGGAAAATCACGCATTTTGTCGTGCCGACCGGAACCGGCGGAACCATCTCAGGTACGGGAAAATATTTGAAAGAAAAAAATCCCAACATCAAAGTGTGGGCCGTCGACTCTTATGGTTCAGTATTTAAGAAATATCATGAAACCGGAATTTTCGATGAGAAAGAAATCTATCCTTATATCCTGGAAGGAGTGGGCGAAGATATCCTGCCCAAAAATGTTGACTTTGATTTGATCGATTTATTCGAAAAAGTAACCGACAAAGATGCGGCTATTATGACGCGCCGAATGGCAAGAGAAGAAGGACTTTTGGTTGGATATTCTGCCGGATCCGCGCTTCAGGGTATCCTTCAGTTACAGGATCAGCTAAAAGAGGGAGATGTCGTCGTCGCTATTCTACATGATCATGGCAGTCGGTATATCAATAAGGTATATAATGACCAATGGATGCTCGATAACGGTTTTTTGGAAGAAAGAAAACTGATCAGAGAATGGTTGGAAGTCCGGGAAAATAATTCGCTCATCCTGGCAGAATCGAATGATCTCATTCATGAAGTCATCGAAAAAATGCAGGAAAAAAGGGTGAGCAAAGTTCCGGTTTTTGAAAAAGACAAGCCGGTTGGTTCTGTCAGAGAATCCACTTTATTGAAGTATTTGATAGAAAATCCGAATGATCTGAATCAACCGATTTCGACCATTATGGAAGCTTCGTTTGATGTGGTCGATTATGATTCCACGCTGGATGAGGTCACTTCAAAAATTCAAAATTCAGGGGAACCTGTTCTCACAAAAGACCGATCCGGCCAATATCAAATCATCACAACACACGATCTGATCAAAAATTTTAATGCATAAATCACGTTAGATGGGATATAATATCATCGAGACATGGAATATTTGACTCAGCACATCTGGATCGTCCTGCTTGGTCTGATCTGTTGTTATACCACCGCTCAGGCTCAGGACTTCAGTTATACCCAGGTTTTTGCCCATACTTCCACCCTCAATCCCTCCCTGACCGGTCTGCATAATGGTCAGTACAAAACAAGTCTTCTGTATCGCAATCAGTGGATCAGGGCGGTCGACAAACCCTTTACAATGTCGGGCGGGTATGTTGATCTTCGGTCTTCTGTACCATTCAAATCAACAGAAAAAGATGCATTCGGGTTGGGATTAGGTTTTATTTCTGAAAAACAAGGTCTCATTGAATACAAGAAAAACAACTTTAATATCAATCTCGCTTATCATAAGGCATTGGATCATGCAGGATTACATGTTCTGTCGGCAGGAGCTCAGTTAGGATTTCTTCAAAATTCGGTTGGCTATGAAAACATCACTTTTTTTGATCAATTCGATGGCACCGGATTCAATCTTCCCACGGCGGAAGATCTTCCTGCCAATACGATCAATATGCTGGATGTAGGCGCAGGTGTTCACTATCAATATCAATATGAGGATAAGTTATTTTCGGCCGGAGTATCCGTTTCCCATGCCAATGCGCCCGATGTATCCTTCGGGAACAGGGACGAATCGACACTGGACGAAACCGAGAATATTTTATTCCGAAAGTATATGGGACATTTATACTATCAGGTTCCAGGGAGCCCGGATCTTCAGCTGACTCCCCGGATCATCACCAAGATACAAGGCCCCTACCACCTGACCATGGCGGGAAGTACGGCAAGAATACGAATCAAAGGATACAATGAAAGTGCCTTCCATGTTGGTCTTTTTGTTCAGGCAGGAAATACCCATGATTCCCACTTCCGACCGATTTCGGGCAGTATGATCGTCGGATATGAATTTGGATCCTTCAATCTGGGATTGAGTTACGATGTGGGATTGATCAATCAGTATAACTTCCGGGACAATCCGGGCAATTTCGAATTATCGATCACTCATTTTGGTTTTTTGACCGACCACACCAACGCCGGCTGTCCCGTTTTCTAAAAATAAAGTATCTTTCTTCCTCCACTCTTTTCCGCTCAAAGTGGTTGAATACTTTATTTCTCCGCCCGGGGCGGACAGGGTGGTTAGACCGCCTCGTAAATACAATCTTTATTTCTTGAAAATAATCGCACGAACCCTGGGAAAAGTAGGTTTCGAATTGAGGAAATCAGCTTCATAATCCCCCGCTCTCGCACAAGCTATTCTTGGCTTATGAGTCTGATCCCTTCGGATTTCCTGCGAACAGTCCTGATTTCTTGAAAAATAGTCGCTTAATAATATCGCTTATTGCAAGCTTAAAGCATTCTGCTAAAATAGTCGCACGAAACCCATCCACCATTCATCAATTCACAATCCACCACCCCAATGCTAATCCTCCAATGGCAAAAACTCTGTTATCTCCAAACCATAACCTTCCAGTGCAACCCTTTTGCGCGGATGACTGGTCAAAAGCTTCATTTTCCGAACATCCATTTCCCGAAGAATCTGAGCACCAATCCCAAAATCTCTCTGTCCATTCATTTCTTTGGTCATAGAGTCTTTTGATTTTATTTTTTTGATCAGTGAGATTGGATTCATCGTTTTTTCACGATGGTGCATGATCAGCAACATGCCTTTTTCATTCTCATTGATCTTCGCCATCGCTTGCTCTATTTCGGCGGTATCCCTCTGGAAGATATGATCAAAGATACCATCCTTCCATGCCGTATAAGATTGTACGCGAACAGGGACCTCTTCATCTTTGGTCCAGTCTCCTTTTTTGATCACCAGATGCTGATCTGCCGATGTGGTCTGTTCAAATACAATAAAATCCAGCTCTCCAAAGGGAGTGTCCAGTGTATCTTCAAATTTTCTTTCCACCAGCTTTTCTTCCTTCAATCGGTAGGATACCAAATCCTTGATCGAAATCAGTTTAAGATCATGTTTTTTTGCAATCTCAGCCAATTGAGGCAAGCGAGCCATTGTCCCGTCATCATTCAATATCTCTACCAATACTCCTGCAGGATATAATCCGGCTAAACGAGCCAAGTCGACTGTTGCTTCTGTATGTCCTGTACGACGCAACACTCCTCCATTTTTTGCGATCAGTGGAAAAATATGTCCCGGCTTGGCATATTCTTCAGGTTTTGTATCTGCATCTACCAACCGGCGAATTCCAGTCGATCGGTCATAAGCAGATATTCCGGTGGTACAACCTCTCCCAATCAAATCAATCGAAACCGTAAAGGCGGTTTCATGCATAGAGGTATTGGTACCTACCATGGGATAGAGATCCAGCTCACGCGCCCGATCTTCTGTAATGGGCGCACAGATCAAACCTCGTCCATGAGTGGCCATAAAATTAATAATCTCTGGGGTGACTTTTTCTGCGGCACAGATGAAATCACCCTCATTTTCACGATCCTCATCGTCCACCACGATGACTACTTTTCCGGCGCGGATATCTTCAAGCGCTGATTCAATGGTATCGAGTGAAATTCCACTCGTAATTTGTTCCGATATCATTTAGTATTTTTTTTAATTTTTCAACTTGACTTTCCCAGGTCAATTCATTTTTCAAAACAGTAAAGATCTGATTTTGTTTCTCTTCTGAAAAAGGATTGTCTGAGAGCTGCTTATAATGATGAAGATACACCTCCGGATGATCCGCCACCCGCACATAAGGAGCAAGCATCGGCATCGCTGCAATTACATGTGAACTGCACACCACCGGTCGATTACTCGCCATTGCTTCCAGGACTTTATTTTGCATGCCACTCCCCAAAAACAAAGGCGCAATAAACATCCGTGCGTCGTAGTAGGCATCACGAATATCTTCATACCAGTCATGAAATACCAATCCGGGATGATTCGGGAATTGATTTTCCAACCGACTGGCTCCTTTCCCCCCTATCAGAATTTTCGCTTTTACATTATTTTCATCAAAATAAGGCAACAGTTGCTCCCTGATATAACGAACCGCTTCTATATTGGGCTTATATTCCATATTGCCGATAAAAGCCATATCATAAGCAGGCTTCATTTCTTTATTGGGATAAGACTGGAAATACTCAACATCGATCCCATTTCGGATGATCGTAACCGGAACCTCAGCCGGCAGCTGGAGAAGTTCAGCATCACGTTCGGAAATAACGGTATAATGATGAAAGGGATCCATCAATTGTGACTCATATCTTTGGATCATTCTGTGTTCCTTTCTCCAAAACCATCTTTCATAAAAATAACGCGCATTGGCAGCCTGCAGTTGCGCGATCGTAGCAAACGAGTCCATCACATCCAATACCTTAGGTACCTGAATTCCCTGGAGATAACGAGACATGCGATATAACTGACAAAAAACCACATCAGCATTTATCCGAAAAAAATCTTTTAAAAATCGGGTACGGATTTCTATTGAGTAAAAATAATGTACCTGTGACGGTAGAGGATCAAAAAAATTTCTCATGACCCGATATCGGCGATGGCTTTCAGGTTCCTCGTAAACAAATATCTCTTTGCAATATTGGCGGATTTCCTCCTTGTCTTCAGATGATATACCAGATTCCGACAATGCAAACAAATAAACATCAAAATCAGTTGCCAAATATTTTAACTGAAAGTACAGACGCAATTTGTCTCCTTTTTCGGTCGGATAAGGAAAACGAGAAGCCAGTACCGCAACACGTGTTTTCGATGCCATATTCGCACAAAAATAAGATAATTCTGCATCTGGAAGAAACATTTCCTATGATCCTCACTAAATGGATTTTAACAACGAAAAGATCCATATCAATTGATATTCTTCCAATGATATTTGCTCATTATACTTCATAAAACGATTCATCCATAATCGATTGTAAGAAATGAAATAGTCTCGAAGATATGAGGCCGATTTCATAATTGTCCTCTACAAAAGAACGGGCATTTCTTCCCAAGATTCGATTAGGATATCCTCCTGAAAAAATCTTGTCGAAAGCGGTCAAATATTCAGCTCGTGTATTGGCTCTTATGTATTCTTTATCTTCGCTGGCAGGAATTCCTTCAATTCCCACATCACTGCTTATGACGATCTTCCCCATCGCCATCGCTTCCAAGATTTTGACCCTCATTCCGCTACCGGAGAAAAGAGGTACGATAAAGAAATCATATTGTTGCATATATTTCACAGCATCCTCCACCTCACCATGGATCAATATATCTTCTGATTTTAATTCTTTGATTCCTGAAGGCGTATTTCTACCTGCAATATGAAGACGAAATTTGCCTGAAAATCTCTCTCGTACGTCGGGCCAGACCTCTTTTATAAACCAGTGTAATCCTTCCAGATTTGGGCGCCAGTCAAGGGAACCTATAAATCCGATATCAAAATAGGAAGTAGAAGAAGATGAGGTGACCGGATATCTGTCAAGATCGATTCCCAGAGGCAAGGTGTAGAGCACTCTTTTGTAGCCCATCTCTTCATACTGATCCCTGTCTACCGGACTGATCGGCAACAGATAATCGACTTCATTGATCGTGGAAACTTCATAATCTCTCAACTTCCGAGACAATTTTCTCAGATACCATTTCCAAAGCGGATTTCTATGATTTTCAGCCAGGCGACTCCATATTTCCCACTCAAGATTGTGTGACCGTAAAATGATCTTAGCATCCGTTACTTCCCGGATATCCTGGAGATAAGGCAGGAGATACAAACTCTCCAGCAAAATAAAATCATAAGGTTCGGCAGCTTGTTTGATCATGTTTTTCACTGCCTGGCCGAACTCCTCATCCTGAAATCTTTTCAAATGATAAGAACTACCTTCCAATAAGCTCTTGATCGCTCCGATGACCTTCAGATCTGTATTGACTGGCACCCATTTGATGGTTTCATGGGGTAATGATCGGATCACTTCTGAATCAACAGTCGTGAAATGACGCGTCGTATTCATCGCCAGAAGATCCATTTTCACTCCCTGATCTGTCAGTCCCTGAGCAATCGCGTTGACGGCAATTGACTCTCCATCCTTTAGGGGAAATGGGAATTTCTTGCAAAGTTGTAATATTTTCATATTGTGTATTATGAAAGTATAAAACGAAACGGAAAAACCGTATCATTATTCCGAAATTAGAAAATTTAACGATTCGAGATGCTGGAAATAAAAAACATACACAAAAGCTATGATGACCTAAAAGTATTGAAGGGCGTAGATCTCGAGATCATACCCAAAGAATTGATCGCTATTCAAGGAAAATCCGGAGCAGGCAAAAGCACCCTCCTCCATATTGTCGGTACGCTTGATCTGCCGGACAAGGGAGAAATATTATATGATGGGGTCGATATTCTCAAACAATCACAAAGAACGCTTGCTGATTTTCGTAATAAAAATCTCGGTTTTGTTTTCCAGTTTCATCATCTCCTTGATGAATTTACGGCGGAAGAAAATGTAACGATTCCTGCTTTGATCGGTGGTACAATGAAAAAAAAAGAAATGAAACAAAAAAGCCGGGAACTATTGGATTTCATGGGACTCAGCAATCGGCTCGACCATTATCCTAAAGAACTTTCCGGAGGAGAACAACAAAGAGTCGCCATCGCCCGTGCTCTGATGAATAATCCACAATACCTCCTGGCTGATGAGCCCACGGGCAATCTGGATTCTGAAAATAGTCACCAAATACTCCAGATGTTCAAACGACTTCAGTCCGAGCTCCAGCAAACGATACTTGTCGTCACCCACGACCAGTCTTTCGCACAAGCATGTGATCGGATCGCTTATATGGAAGATGGAAAAATTTTATCCATCACTAAAAAAGATCATCAAACAACCATCTCCTGATCTAAAAAATCAAAGTCAATCGATCTGTTTTTCCATTTTTCAGTAAATATCCCTTCTGGATCCTCGGCCTCGATGATGTTCTCCAGATTAAAATTATATACCCCTTTCAAATCAAAACTCAATCCCGCCTGGCGTTGCCAGTTTCCATAATTCAAACAAGGATCATAATCGATCAGCACACTTTCAAAATAACCTGCCCCCAAATACCAATTAAGTTCCATTTTTTCAAGGAAATAACGTGCTACCGCTTTCCTTTTGCCGTGATTGAGATATCCGGTATGAAAAAGGCACTTCATACATGCATCTATAAATTCTTCACCCGTTTCACCGCGAATCCAAGCCATCAAATCCTCCTCATTTTGATTTCTATTTTTGATCTCTTCATTCACCAACCCGCCGGCTCTGAAGAGGGCGATAGGATCTCGGGAACTGATTAAGCGATAATAATCCCGCAGCATCAATTTGTTGATCCAATCCCGTTTTATTTTTTCGGAAGCTTGAGACAATTCATTGATTTCATGGTACACTTTGCGAGCGGATAAACTTCCTACAGCGAGCCAGGGGGAAACTTCCAAACCACCTTCAAATCCTTGTTCTGCTTTTGACATCATACCGTACAGATGATGTAACCCCTGCTCTTCTCCTCCCAAAAATGCATTTTCAGGTGGAGAATAATAACCAAAATCAGATAATTCAGGGATTGAGCCCGGGACAAGATCAGGAACAAGATATTTCTTTTCCGGTGCATCATAAAGTTCCCGCACTGGCACAAATTGGAGCGTTTCTTTCCGAAAAGAAGAAAATAAATCAGGCATTCGCGCAATCGGGAAAGGCAAATCGGAAGTATGAAATAACATTTTCCCCTGATAAAGATGTAACTCCTGCCCCAAAGACCAAAGTTTCACCTCTACATTATTTTGCAACCATTCCCCTTCTGGCATCCGATCCCGAATAGAAAAAACTCCGGAAGTCTCATATTTTCGTGCTAACTCATAAAGAATATCTTCTGTATTTCCTTTCCGTACGTACAATTCCATTCCACTTGCGCGGAGTCGTTTCCTCAAAGCTTCAACCGATTCTATGAGAAATTTTAATCGGGTACGAAATATCTTGGGGAATGGAGCTTGTTGCTGTTTGTTCAATATTCTGTCATCAAATACAAAAACAGGAATAATCTCATCAAAACTTTTAATAGCTTCTCCAAATGGCTCATTGTCATGAAGCCGCAAATCTTGACGAAACCATACAATTCCTCTTTTTTTATTCATGCTTATTTGTAATAAGTCTAAATTGTGCAAACTTAATAAATTTTTCCATGTTCAAAAGCTTATCTTTGCGGACATTATTCATTTTAAAATCAAAATTTCAAATCCATGATGCATTTACGTGTTGTATTATTTCTTCTAATTCTCACAGGAATGTGGTCATGTCAAAGCGGATCGGAACAGCAACAGGAAGACACAACCTACTCTAAATATTATGACAGCGTGATGGTCGTCCACGATCGGACAATGCCTTACATGAGCACGATCGAAAGTCTTCGTCAACAGCTCAAAGACAAAAAAGAGACGATAGAAGATCAAGACGAACTCATAAATATCAATCAGCTGCTGGGAGGACTTAACAAAGGAGAAGATGCGATGTTTGAATGGATGCACCAATTCAAGCCCGATTCTTTACAGGATGAAGAGAAATTACGATACATCCAAAATGAGCTGGTAAACGTCAAGAGGATGGAAGATATCATGATGGAAGGAATTCATCAAGCTCAAAATTATCTTGGTGTCGATCCGGAATAGAAAATCCATTCCGGATCTGAATCCAATATCTGAGAAACACCTTTCGAAGAATTATTTCGGAGTAATAGAAAAAGAGATCTGCCCGCCAGATCTCTTTTTTTTCAGAACGGCCTTAGCGCTTTTCAAACATTCATATATCAACTGTGGATTTCAATTGACCCGACGATACTCATAGTCTTTCCAGGAAACGATATCGACATGATCATTGAGTATAAATGAATTTCCATTTTCATCTACCTGATTGACAAAATCATAACGAAATAAACAATCCTGACAATTGAAATTTACGATTTGATCCGGAATCTGATAGCCATATTCAAGAAAAAGTCCGGAAGCAATCAAAAACATATCGTGCCCATAAAGCACGTCTTCACTGGCGAAGTAATTAAATTTTCGGTAATACGAATCATCAAACCGTTGGATGGGGCCTCGCATATAATCTACAAATCTTGAACTCGTAAAGTGAAGATTCATTCCCCTCAATTGTTCATATTGAATTTTATCATTATTCATCCAGGAAGCAAGCATAAACACATTGATTTTCTGGTTTTCCCGGGCGGAATTGAGCGTAGATAATAGTGACAAAAAATATGATTCGTCCGCTGATCTCCAACTTGGAATGATCACGGATCGAATATTCTTGCTCGCGATGAGATAGCTCATTTCTTCATAATCTCTTTTAGGATCCGTCGAAGTATAAAAGACCTCGATTCCGGGTGCAATTTCCTGGATCATCCGCACCGATGGAGCATCCTTCTTTGCGCCGATGATCAATGATCTTGACTCACCGAATTCGCGCCGTGTATAATCAGCGATTTGCCGGAAATGTGATTCGATGCCAGGATTCATCTGAACATAATGGTCGAACCGATCCACAGAAGCACTTGTATTCCATGGTGACAAAATCGTAGCACCGCTACCTTTTGCCATTTCGACGACTTGATTGACATCTGATGTGCCGTAAGGAGCGATGATCATATCAAATTCGGGCGTAGACAATAGCTTCCGAACCACATTGGGTTCACTCCTCAGTTTTTCTACATCAAATGTTGTGAACCTCAATTTCAATTCACCGGCATATTCATTCGCTGCCATTTTGAGACCAGCGTAGAGATCTCTCCCCTTCTGTCGGTTGCCTCCATTAAAGGGTAAAAAACATAAAATATCGAAGAATTCTTTTTCATCTTCCAGCTGATCCGGATATTCACGGACCACTTCATCTTCTTTTGTATCATCCTCCCATTCTATCTCTTTTATCTCTGCTTTTTCTTTTTTTTCGCGATCCACTTGCCGCGTCGTATCCTCTTTTTTTCCAAACAAATCCTCGATGAAAGCACAGCTTTGCAAATTAAGCAAAACAACAAAAATCAAAAGATAAGGAACTGCCTGGTTTACAAGTCCTTTTTTATTCCCACTCGATCGTGGCGGGTGGTTTTTTGCTAATGTCATATACTACTCGATTGATCCCTTTAACATTATTGATGATATCATCTGAAATTTTCTCCAAAAGGTCATAGGGTATTTCTATCCAGTGTGCCTGCATACCATCCACACTATTCACTGCTCTCAAGGCTACGGTCCATTCATAGGTTCTTTGATCATCCGATACTCCAACCGACTGCACCGGAAGCAATATCGTCCCTGCCTGCCAGATCCGCTCATACCATCCGGATGCACGCAGATGACGGATATAAATATCATCTGCTTCCTGCAATATTCTGACCTTTTCTGGGGTAATCTCCCCTAATATGCGAATACCCAATCCCGGACCAGGAAAAGGGTGACGATCCAGAATGTTTTTTGGCAAGGCCAATTCCGCCCCTACTCTTCTGACCTCGTCTTTAAACAACATCCGTATGGGTTCTATTATTTTCAGATTCAATTTTTCTGGAAGTCCCCCCACATTATGATGAGATTTGATCGCGACTCCGGGTGCGTGAACTGAAATAGATTCGATCACATCGGGATAGATTGTACCTTGTCCAAGCCATTTCGCATCCGGGATTTTTTTTGCTTCCTGTTCAAAAACATCTATAAATACTCTCCCGATAATTTTTCTTTTCTCTTCCGGATCAGAAACTCCTTCCAGTGCTTTATAAAATTCAGCCTGGGCATTCACTCCTTTGATCTGCAAACCCATTTTTTGATAACTGTCCAGAACCTGTTCAAATTCATTTTTCCTCAGCAATCCATTATCAACAAAAATACAAATCAGATGCTCACCAATCGCCTGTTGCAATAATCCAGCAGCCACCGTAGAGTCAACCCCTCCACTCAAACCCAAAACCACTTTTTCATCACCAATTTTTCTTCTCAAAGACCTGACAGAATCTTCTACAAACCGGGCCGGCGTCCAATCCTGCCGCATCCCGACAACCTTGACCAGGAAATTTTCAAGAAACTTCACACCCTGTTCTTTAGCAGAAGCCTCCGGATAAAACTGAATTCCATACACATTCTTATACTTCTCGGATTTTAATTTATATGCAGCCAATTCTCCACCCTCATATTCAGCAAGAGTATCAAAATCATCCGGTAAATTTATGATTCTCCCCTGGCGGGTTTTTACTACCTGACTTTTTGGAGCGATCCCTTCCATTATTGGATCCTCAGTACGGAGAATGGTCATATTTGCATTTCCTGTTTCCGGTTCTGTGATTTCAACTTCTCCTCCTAAATAAGAAAGAATATATTGAGCACCAAAACCAATTCCCAGCACCGGGCAATGGGACAACAAAGATTCAAGACGGATATCAGGCTTGATATGGTCAGAAAGCATAAAAATACTATCTGATAAAATCAGAGCTTTCACCTCATCCGTGATTTCAAAATCATTATAAGGTCTGACTTCCGTATAAAGATTCATTTCCCTTATTTGTCTCGCTATCTTTTGTGTATTCGGCGACCCAAAATCAAGTATTAAAATCACTTTTATTCATTTATAAGAATGTTCGACAATCAATTTTTCCCAGCAGAGGTCACTGAAGCAATCCTCTTCCTTCCTTATGCACCTTCTCCGCTTCGATCAAATCTTTGAGCAAAGAATCAAGGATTCCATTCAAAAAGTCTTTGCTCTTGTCTGTGCTGTACATCTTTGCAATATCCACATATTCATTGATCGTAACTTTCGTCGGGATCGACGGGAAATTTGTAAATTCAGAAATAGCCATTTTGATCAAAATCTTATCTACAGAGGCAATTCGATCAATCGACCAGTTTTGCAAATTGGGGATCATCTTTTCTTCAAAGTTTTGAAAATTCTCCATAACATCTTCCAGCAATGCCCTCCCAAAATCTTCCGTAGTTTCTTTGTCCGGTTTAAAACTTTTCAATAATTGTTCGTCATATAAAATCCCCCGGATGATTCGTTTTACAAACCCCTTCACGAGAGAATCATCATCTATCCAGTTGGGGTAGGCATCATAAATCAATTCAATGTAAAGATATTCCGTACACAAAAACTTCCACAAATCGTAGAAAATCTGAATATAATCCTCGTCTGTATGTTCATCTCTTATAAAAAATGACCGATATACATCTGTCTGAGCAAAAGTATTATATAATTTCCGAGCTTGTGATACATCCAGATACTGATTGAAAGCATCCTTCTGATGATCCAGATAAGTTTCATTTTTCTCAAGTGCGGCTATGAGAGGATTCCTGTATAAGATCGGCTCAAAAATGCGGTCCTCTTCAGTAGGTAGAAATTTCTTTCTCCGTTGAGCTTTATCATCTACCGCCATCCTGCTGATCAACACAATATTGCGGATATTAAATATTAATAACTCAAAGGATAATGCAACAGATGATCGGTAATGTTTGACCGCCCCCCGTTCACTCAATTCTTTATCCTGCATCCAGTTGTATATCGACTGCATTACCTTAATACGCACATTTCTCCTGCTCAGCATATCAATTATTTTCTCTTATATTCTTCTTCAAAGATTCTAAATCAAATTTTTTGTGGTGCCATTTTTTCAAAATAACACCATCCTTCACCAACAAAAAGCCGGGGTTAGACCGGATGATAGTTTTCAATAAAATTTCATCAGCTGTTCCCATATTTGGCATTCCACCCATTTTCTCAGAAAAATCCTCTGCTGCTTCTTGACCGGCACCTCCCACGATCACATAGGTTTCATATCCCAGCTCATTCATCCACTCTATAGCCGGTACTACCCGCGACCGGTACCGCTCTTCTATCGCCGACGGCCATACATAATCGGTCACGGAATATTCAACCGGAATTTCTTCAACCACCACCTGCATACCCGTATCCGTTTCTACAAAAACAGAATCTAACTCAATCCGGGTTTCGGTGCGCGTCACCCAATCTTCTGCCGTAAGAACCGGTGAAATCACCCATAGATTATACTCCGGATTTTCGAGCATGATGGCTCCCAGATCTGATTGATCAACTCCTGAAATCACAAAATCTGATACTTTAGTGGGTTCGATTGTTGGTTTGGTCTTGATTTGTTCAAAATCCCATTCAGATTTTGGATATTTCTTATAATGCTCAAAATACTCCTCCATAGTCATCTCACGCAACTCACCAGTCAATGTATTGGTGAGTTTATACCCCAGCACCTGAACTTCACTCATTGCCTGCTCCTCCAACTCTTTCGTTGTTCTTACATCCTTTCCTTCATGGAAGGGTCGAAAGTCAAATACAGGCAGATTCATTTTTGTATTGTAAATGGCGAATAAAGTCATAATTCCTGTAAAAACGATGGTAACCACCAGACGAACCGGCCTTGTGCCCCATTCATACATCTGACGATGAAATATCACAAACACAACTGCAGGAATCAACAAAAACACATCTTTCATAAAAGAGGTGAACGGTTCGAGCTTTAGAAAATCTCCAAAACATCCACAATCTGAAACCTCCATCTGTGTATCAACCCATGCGCCCCAATGTGAAAATTCGAAAAATGTGTGATCGGCCGGTACATATCCCGTCAGATATGTAAATCCTGTCAATACGGTAAAAAAAGCTACAAGCAGCAAAAAGATCCAGGATACCACTTTTTTGTACAATCCGATGAGCAACATAAATCCGATCACCAGCTCCAAAACAATCATGATGATGGATACGGCCTCGCCACTGGATGCCAAAAATGACCACAATCCATCCAAAAACTGTAAGGGAGTGTTGGCAAGATGCTTGGAAAAAGCATTGAAATAATCCACCATTTTGTAAGTCGTGCCCAAGGGATCTATCGCCTTTACAAAACCTGAAAAGAGAAAGAAAACCCCGCTGAAAGACTGGAGGAAGGTAAGAATCCAGTTCCGGGAGTTATGAAGAACAAACCCATTCAACAATGTAACAAACAAAGCGATGGTCGTAATAATTATTAATAAAACGAATAAAGTCATATCCTGTACGCGTTCGTAAGATGTTAGGTTTCATCCCTAATATTCCATGCAAAGATAATCTTTGTATCATAAGATCAATTATTCTTCGGAACAATATTTTTATCATTGTTCTTTATTTTGATTGGACACGATCATTTTCTCCACAGTTTGAAAGGACAAAAAAAATCATTATCTATATTCCAAAACCAAGATCGCATGGCAGATATTCATGAATATTATACCATTTCAGACGAAGCAACCGGATTGTTCAGGGACAGAGGATCAAAGTTTGAAGGATATGTAAAATCCGTGTATACAGAAGAAGAAGCGGAAGAGTTCTTCCAGGAAATCCGATCTCTCCACCCCAAAGCACGGCACCACTGCTTTGCCTGGCGCATGGGACATCCCGAGCCCGCAGAACGAGTGTCCGATGATGGTGAACCCTCTGGCACAGCCGGACGCCCTATCCTGGGTCAACTCATTCGCTGGAATGTAACCAATGTAATGCTGATCGTCGTCCGCTATTTTGGAGGAACTCTCCTGGGAACCGGGGGACTCATCCAAGCCTATAAGACCTGTGCAGAAGAAACACTCAAACAGGCAAAAACAAAAAAGATTGTTGCGAAAGAGGAATGGGAAATAAACATCGATTTTGGAATCGTATATATTCTGGAAGAGTGGGCACCCAAATTGGATTTAGAAATATTGAAAAGGGATCATCAAAAAGACCGGATGACTTATCATGTCAGCATGGAGAAAAAGAAAGCTGATAAAATAAAACGTGAACTGCTTTCCCATTTACTCGAAATCTATCCCGAAGAGGTAAAAATGGATCAGGTGGATCATGGCGTTGTCTCTATACACAAGATGCAGTCCACGGATACTATATGATATGCCAAAACAGCCCGACACGAACTGCTGAACAAGATTTTTAAAAAATAAAGCTGGTTGTCTACTCCTTTTTCACAAATTGCAGGCTGGCAGAATTAATACAATACCTTAGTCCCGTAGGATCGGGACCATCTTCAAAAACATGCCCCAGATGACCATCACAACGTGAACAAACAATTTCCGTACGAACCATCCCAAATGAATGATCAGGGGTTTCGATCAAATGGTCGGATTCCAAAGGCGCATAAAAGCAAGGCCACCCTGTTCCGGAATCAAACTTGGTTTCAGAAGAAAACAAAGACAATCCACATCCTGCGCACAGGTACTCTCCTTCCTCCTTATTATTCCAATATTTTCCCGTAAATGCTCTTTCCGTTCCCTTTTCACGTAAAATATGATAAGTGAACGAATCAAGAATTGTTTTCCATTCCTCTTCATTCAAAACGATCTTATCCCGTGTCACACCACCTTCTGCAGAAGCGGAATCGGGCGTCTGGCTACAGGCCGTCAGACTACCGATGATCATTAGAAGAAAAATATATTTAATTTTTTTTATCATATTTATCCCACTTATCGCTTTTCAAAAAATTCTCGTCATATCTTCTCGACCACCTTTCCAAACGCCGCACCAGATAAGCAATCGTAAGAAAAACCAAGAAAGCAAGAACTACAAAAATCATGACCTTTCGCTGGATCGGCAGATTAAATACGTTTTTCCCAGATACGAGCGATGCACCCAATACACTCAATACCAACAGCCCCAAAAAAGCCATAATCGTCTGATTGTAATATTGATTGGTATTGGAAGCAAGCAATACATGAATCGGCCCAAAAATGGAGTAAATCATACAACCACCGTACGCGTACACCCAAATATCGGAATCCTCCATCGGTATCCCAGAGATCAAATTGATTCCGGCATGTCCCAGATAAATCAAAAGGAAAAGCAGGAAAAAACCACCCGCCATCACAAACGGATTAATTAATTTTATTTTATCGATCATACTTTAATGGCTTTCCAGATAATCATTTTACAAGATACTGCAAATCCTGAATAAAAACACAGCACAAAAATACCATTTTGTTCAAGCACTTACTTATTGCTTTTCCCTATCTATACCCGTATTTGAGCATTACATCTATCACCAAGATCCAACGGATAAAGCATTTCCTTTCGCCTTGTATCCAAGATTTATTTCATTGCATATAAACTTGAAAGCCTCAAACACCCGTTTTGTTCAGATAAAATATGATTTGTGATCCGTTTTTTATTTTTTGTCATAATTTTCATTTTTCCAACCATATCCGCTGATGGTCAGTTTTTGGCAAGAGCAGAACAGCATTTGTCTTTTTCGGGTCAAAACGAAACCAGGATATCCGGTTCTATATCACGAGTATCTTTACATTATCAGACCCGGCTATCAAAGGTACGACTTGAGTTTCTGCCTGGAATAAATTATTCTCATTACTGGTCTGATCCGAACAGGGGAAGAATGGTGGGATTAACTCTGCCCGTCGTCGCTTATCCGCTTGACTTTGTCAATGATTGCGATTGTCCTACTTTTTCAAAAAAAGGCGAATGGCTGAAAAAAGGACTTTTCATACAGATCATTCCTGCCTGGCATTATTCTCCTGATCAGGAATTAAAACCCACTTCATTTTTTTCAGCCGGGATAGGGGGTGGAATCGATTGGGGAATTTCCGATTTTCTCACACTCAGTCCATATGCAGGATATGAATTTCAGCACAAACCGCAGTCAGATTTCAGTTCATTTCATACGATCCATGCCGGGATCCAGATCCTTTTCAGACCTGAGTTTCGACGGAGATACCGATAATATGAAAATATAGATGGATTCAAGATTCAAAGATCCTGTTTTACACATTGTAATCACAAAATCAATAAACCTTTGAAAATCAGCGGATAAATACCATTACATTTCATTTGAAAAGTGTATCGCTTTTCTGAAATAAATATGGCAGACCGTACGATTATATTATCTTCGTATGTAGTAGCTATCATGCAATAAAAATCAAAATGAATCAAGAGATAAACAAGTACAGTCGTCGATTGACGAAAAACCCTACTCAACCCGCTGCCCAGGCTATGTTGCATGCTGTGGGATTGACCAAAGAAGATTTTGACAAAGCCCAGGTGGGCATCGTAAGTACTGGGTGGGAAGGCAACCCTTGCAATATGCATCTGAATGATCTCGCGAAGGAGATCAAAGCAGGAGTCCAGGCAGAAGATCTGGTAGGTCTGATCTTCCATACGGTGGGTGTAAGTGATGGTATTTCGATGGGTACGGACGGAATGAGATTTTCCCTCCCCAGTCGTGAAATTATTGCAGACTCGATTGAGACCGTCTGCTCTGCACAGTATTATGACGGATTGATCACGGTGGTAGGTTGTGATAAAAACATGCCAGGTGCTTTGATGGCCATGATCCGGATGAATCGCCCCTCTCTGTTAGTATATGGTGGAACGATCGCACCGGGGATGTTGGGCGGCCGGAAACTGGACATCGTTTCTGTATTTGAAGCATTGGGTCAATTCAGCGCCGGAAATATAACTGAAAAAGAATATTTTGACGTAATCGAAAACGCAATTCCAGGCCCGGGAGCATGTGGTGGGATGTACACCGCCAACACGATGGCATCCGCGATCGAAATGCTCGGTCTGAGTCTCACATACAATTCTTCTATTCCGGCTGCGGACACACAGAAACATGAAGAAATGATCCGTGTGAGCAAAGCGATCCGATATGCATTGGAAGAAGACATCAAGCCTCTTGATATTTTAACCAAAAAATCATTCGAAAACGCGATTGCTCTCGTGACGGTACTGGGAGGATCGACTAACGCTGTCCTGCATCTCCTTGCTATAGCAAGAACCGCAGGTATTGATCTGACCCTGGATGATTTTCAGCGGATCAGCGATCAGACGCCATTGCTGGCGGATCTCAAGCCGAGCGGAGCTTATGTGATGGAAGATTTGTATGATGTAGGTGGTGTCCCCGGCGTGATGAAAATGATGCTTCAGGAAGAGTTAATCGACGGGAATTGCCAGACAATCGCCGGCAAAACGATTGGAGAGGCACTGGAAGAAATCAATCCACTTGAGGAAAAGCAAACCATCATCCACGATATGAGTCATGCGATCAAAAAAACGGGTCACCTTCAGATTTTATATGGAAATCTGGCGCCGGAAGGAGCCGTTTCCAAAATTACAGGAAAAGAAGGAACCAAATTTACAGGAACAGCCCGGGTATTTGACTCTGAAGCCGAAGCAAACGACGCCATCCTCGACAATAAAATCGTAGCCGGAGACGTGGTGGTCATTCGCTACTGTGGTCCCAAAGGCGGCCCCGGTATGCCAGAAATGTTAAAACCTACTTCAGCCATCATGGGCGAAGGTCTGGGTGACAAGGTTGCTTTGATCACAGACGGTCGTTTTTCAGGAGGCACCCATGGATTTGTCGTAGGCCACATCACTCCCGAAGCTCAGATGGGAGGTCTGATTGCTCTTTTGGAAGATGGAGATGAAATCATCATCAACGCAGAAGAAAATAAAATAGAAGCAAATCTGAGCGAAGAAGAAATCGAAAAAAGAAGAAAAAATTGGGTCGCACCACCTCTCAGGGCATCCAATGGATATCTAAGAAAATATGCAGCTTTGGTATCCTCAGCCAGTGAAGGATGTGTTACCGACCAGTTCAACTTATAAAACATGATAAAAGTAAAACACCCCATCGAACTAAAAGATGAGGGCACACAAGAAAAAAAGAAGAATATCACAGGTGCAGAAGCAATTATCCAGTGCTTGTTGGCAGAGGGTGTTGACACCATTTTTGGATATCCGGGAGGAGCTATTATGCCTGTATATGATGCACTGTTTCATCATATGGAAACTTTACGGCATATTCTTCCCCGCCACGAACAAGGAGGAATTCATGCGGCGGAAGGATATGCTCGTGTCCAGCGCAAAACTGGTGTAGTCATGGTAACTTCCGGCCCCGGTGCGACCAATCTCATCACAGGATTGGCTGATGCAATGCTCGATTCCACTCCGTTGGTATGTATTTCCGGACAGGTGACCAGTAATTTGTTAGGTACAGATGCATTTCAGGAAACCGATGTGATCAGTTGTACGATGGCAGTCACCAAATGGAACTACCAAATCACGAAAGCCAGCGAGATTCCTGAAATCTTTGCAAAGGCTTTCTATATCGCCAATAGTGGATGCCCCGGTCCTGTGCTGATCGACATCACCAAGGATGCACAGACCGAAACGCTTGATTTTCTGTACAAACCCGTAAAACAAATCCGGTCCTACAGACCTCTGCGAAAACCACGTCAGGAAGATCTCAAAGCGGCTGCAGAGCTCATCAATCAAGCCAAAAAACCATATATACTGGCAGGACATGGAATCCACATTTCTGGTGCACAAGATATTTTCAAAGAATTTGCAGAAAAAACTCAAATCCCGGTAGGATGGACCGTTCACGGGATGGGTGTACTTAATTATGATCATCCGCTGAACAAAGGAATGCTGGGGATGCACGGAAATTATGCTCCTAATATTATGACAAGCGAAGCGGATCTCCTGATCGGGATCGGTATGAGGTTTGACGACCGGGTGACGGGTGATGTCCGCCAGTTTGCACCTCAGGCCAAAGTAATTCACATCGAGATTGATCCAGCCGAAATCGGAAAAAATGTGGATACAGATGTTGATATTTGTTCAGATGCTGGTATGGCTTTGCATCAGTTGATTGACCTGGTGGAAGAAAAGGATCACAGCGAATGGATCGCTGAATTTGACCGACTTCACCAGATCGAAATTGAAAAGGTCATTCAACCTTCTACTACTCCATCTAAGGAAGGACAACAGATCAAAATGGGACAAGTGATGCACCGGCTTGCCGAAATGACGAAAGGAGATGCGATCATCGCTACCGATGTGGGTCAGCATCAGATGGCTGCTGCTCGCTATTATCAGGCAATGGATCGCAATATGTTTATCACGTCTGGAGGTGCGGGTACGATGGGGTTTGGATTGCCGGCAGCATTTGGCGCAAAAGTTGGGCGCCCGGACAAAGAGGTGATCTGTATCTGCGGAGACGGTGGTATTCAGATGACCATTCAAGAACTGGGAATGCTCTCCCAATATGACGTAGCTGTCAAAGTCGTAATCCTTGACAATGAATACCTGGGAATGGTAAGACAATGGCAACAATTATTTTTTGATCGTCGTTACTCTTCCGTAGCTTTGCAAAATCCGGATTTCATCAAGATCGCTGAGGGTTTTGGTGTACCCGGTGAAAAAATCTCATCCCCTGCTGATTTGGATCAGGCACTTGAGCGGATGCTGGATGCAGAAGGCCCATACATGTTGCATATAATGGTAGAAAAAGAAGAAAATATTTTCCCGATGGTACCTGCAGGTTCCACACCGGCAGAAATGATTCTCGAAAAACAATAAAAAATGGACAAAAAAGAATTTACAATCTCCATCTTTACCGAAAACTATCCGGGGATCGTTCAGCGAGTAGTGAGCAACTTCACGAAGCGGCATGTCAATATCATTAGTCTGACGACTTCTCATTCATCTGTACCCGACATTCATCGTTTTACAATCGTCGTAGAACTGGAAGAGATCAGAGTAAAAAAACTGGTCAGTGCTCTCGAAAGATCAGTGGATGTATTAAAGGCTTTTTATTATCATCCTCATGAGATCGTATATCAGGAAATCGCTTTATTCAAGGTACCGGCTACAAAATTTGATGATAGTCTGAATGTGGAAAAACTTCTGAGAAAGCACCAAGCTCATATATTGACCCTTGACAGTGATTTTGTCATGATCGAAAAAACAGGACATGAAAAAGAAATCGATGATCTTCTCGAAGCACTCAAAGAAGAGGTCGGAATTTATGAATTTGTTCGTTCGGGAAGAGTGGCTGTAACCAAGCAGATGGAACCGTTGAATCGGTATTTGGAATCAATTCAAGAATTAGCAATAGAAAACAATTAAAATTTTATAAGCAAATGGCAAAAATGAATTTTGGCGGCGTTGAAGAAAACGTTGTGACAAGAGACGAATTTCCGCTTTCAAAAGCACAGGAAATATTAAAAGACGAAGTAATCGCGGTGATTGGATATGGGGTACAAGGACCCGGGCAGGCTCTCAACCTGAGAGATAATGGTATCAATGTGATCGTAGGTCAAAGAAAACCATCCAAGTCTTATGACCGGGCAGTGGAAGATGGGTTTGTACCGGGCGAAACCCTGTTTTCAATCGATGAGGCTCTGGATAAAGGAACCATCATTATGTACTTATTGTCCGATGCAGCTCAGATCGAAGTTTGGCCACGAGTAAAAGAAAGACTGACCGAAGGAAAGGCTTTGTACTTCTCCCACGGCTTTGGAATCACTTACAACGATCAAACAAATATTATTCCTCCTGAAAATGTAGATGTCATCCTTGTTGCACCAAAAGGATCAGGAACATCATTGCGCCGTTTCTTCCTGGAAGGCCGGGGATTGAATTCCAGTTTTGCCATCCATCAGGACGCAACCGGTAAAGCCAAAGACCGGGCGATTGCACTGGGTATTGCAGTAGGTTCAGGATACCTGTTTGAGACAACCTTCAAAAAAGAAGTTTACAGTGATCTGACAGGTGAGCGAGGTTCCTTGATGGGAGCTATTCAAGGATTGTTTGAAGCACAATACAACGTATTACGCAACCGTGGACACTCCCCTTCCGAAGCTTTCAATGAAACTGTGGAAGAATTGACTCAATCTCTCATGCCTCTGGTCGCTGAAAATGGGATGGACTGGATGTATGCGAATTGTAGCACCACCGCACAAAGAGGAGCATTGGACTGGAAAGATAAATTCCGAGATGCTGTAGCACCCGTTTTTGAAGAGCTGTATGACAGTGTCGCTGCCGGTACTGAGGCACGACTGTCGATTGAATCCAACAGTCAGCCTGACTACAGAGAAAAACTTGAGAAAGAACTTGCAGAGCTGCATGAATCTGAAATGTGGAGAGCAGGACGGCAAGTACGAAAACTACGTCCAGAGAATGCATGACACAGCACAAAACTCAAAAATCAATACAGCGATATTGAATATTAAAAAAGTTGAAGAGGCGGCAGAAAAATTTTCTGCCGTCATTCAACATACCCCACTCTACAAGAGTGAAATATTGTCCGAACAGTATGAGTGTGATGTCTTCTTCAAAAGAGAGGATCTTCAAAAAGTCCGCTCGTATAAAATAAGAGGCGCCTACAATAAAATGGCCTCTATTCCGGAAGATATCCTCGATAATGGAATCGTGTGCGCCAGTGCCGGCAATCATGCCCAAGGAGTTGCTCTGTCGTGTCGACTCATGAAAATCCATGGTACCATTTACATGCCCAATACAACTCCATTACAAAAAGTAAAAAAAGTGGAGTTTTTTGGCCGGTCTTATGTCACCATACATCTCATCGGAGATACCTTCGATGATGCCAATAAGCTGGCCATGGAGGATGCTGAAAAAAATAATAAACAGTTCATCCACCCTTTTGATGATCCGGATATTATAGCAGGACAAGGAACCGTGGGTCTGGAAATTCTCGAAGACACCCCGGGACCCATCGACTATCTATTTTTACCAATCGGAGGAGGAGGTCTGGCAAGTGGATTAGGTTCAGTATTTAAAACAAAAAGCCCTGAAACACGAATTATCGGCCTCGAACCCGAAGGAGCACCCGCCATGTTTGAATCTTTACGACGCGGCTATCTGGTCAATCTTGATAAAATAGATCCATTCGTAGACGGAGCGGCCGTAAGACAGGCAGGTAAACTCAACTTTGAAATTTGTAAAGAAGTATTGGATGATATCCATCTGGTACCTGAAGGGAAAGTATGCAGCACCATTCTCAAACTATACAATGAAGAAGCCATCGTCGTCGAACCCGCTGGTGCACTGAGCATCGCTGCTCTTGATGCATACAAATATCAGATCAAAGGAAAGAGAGTCGTTTGCGTGATCAGTGGTGGAAACAACGACATCACGAGAACGGAAGAAATCAAAGAAAAATCCCTGATCTATGAAGGGCTGAAGCATTATTTTATCATCAATTTTCCGCAGAGGGCTGGTGCCCTCCGGGATTTTCTAAACCATGTCCTGGGACCTGATGATGATATTACTTTTTTCGAATATGTGAAAAAGACCAGCCGTGAATCAGGACCGGCGATTGTCGGAATCGAACTTCAGAAAGTCGAAGATTACGAAGGTCTCATACAAAGGATGAACGATCACAAAATCGATTATCAAAATCTGAACGAAGACTCGACCCTATTTGAACTGTTGATAGGATAGAACTTTCAACCACTCTTCCACGAGAAGATCCACCACCATAAGAAAAGAATGATTTTTCATATAAAACGGGAATAAATCACAAACCTCGTATCTGATATACTAATCATGCCAATTTAAAGTTCAAGTGGAAGGATCAAGCTATCACTATGAGAAAGATTTTTATCATCAGCTTCCTTGGTATTATTGTCTTTTCACCCGGGTACGGACAGGATCCGGCATCGGAATTTTATTATCACAAAATATTCACTGAAACGGTTGATAAATACCACCTGGATCTGAGAGTGGATTCCCTGCCCCACTATGTACTTTCCAATCAAAATCATAAATACCTGAAAAATATAAACCTGAGTCTGATCCAACCTGAAACGAATAGCGAATTCTATGTAATCCTGGATAAAAATCCCACTTTCCCTCAAATCAATTTATCCTCTCACGTAACCAATCTCATGGAAAATGAAATAGACCATACGCTCGCATTTTATTCACTGGATTCCGATTTTGTATCCGAAATCCTCCATGCTGACTGGGCCATGGATACGCAGTTTGTTCCCAGAGATCAGCCTGAACTGAATGGTTATGCCCGCAGTTTCTACAATGAAGAACGAAATTTACAAATTACTCTTATCCTCCTGACTCAAGATCTTCCATTGCTCTCCACTCCCATGGAAATGCGATCTCTCCGGTTCAAAAAATAGAAATAAAATATAATTCAAAATCGATTTCCCGGAAAATACCGAACCGTATGTCGGCTTCTTTCTCCGATCAAGTCGATTATTCGGTAACCGATCCGGTAATGTTCGATAGAGAATCCATCAGAAAATGCTGACAATTGCATGAACAAAGAGGGGGTAACATAAATCGAAACATTGCCGGCGACCACACATCGATCCACATGATAATGTCCTGTGAAAACTTGAACATTCCCATCAAACTCGAATAATATATCCATCAGTTCTTCACCGTTTGTCAAGGGATACTTCCGATCCATATGTGGCACACCTGCTTTCACTGGAGGATGATGAATAAAGATGATTAAAGAATTTTGCTTGATATGATCAGTTTGGGAACGGATCCATTCCAACTGGACTTCCGAAAGGGTGCCTTTTGACGAATCGAGATACAAGATAGCATGCTCATGTATAATATCAGAAAAATAATACTCCCCTTCTTCCGTACTCAGGTCTTCCTCCATCATTGCCAGAGTCATCAGAGAAATATCATCGTGATTGCCACCGATCACTTCATAAGGAATATCCAGATTTTTGAGTTGGCTCTTTATCCAGTGATAATGTTCCATATGTGGCTCATCCAGACACAGGTCGCCTGTAAGAACAAGTAAATCAACATCCATCTTTTCGATGTCTTCCAGCACCCTCCTCAGATTGGTGCGAAGGTCGATGCCAAATGGATATTCGTTCTCATCGCCGATGTGAAGGTCCGTTATTTGAGCGATTCTAAAATCCACCATATAATATCAATTTCATGTAGACAAAATCAATTAACTTTGTTTTACGTTAGAGAAGTAATATAGTGAATGCAATCGTAAATAAACTTTGACCATGAAAAATATTATTGGATTCATCCTGTCTGGTTTGATTGGTGGTGCAGTGGTTTTAGCTGGCAATTTTTGGATGACAACTGAGGATCCTGATAAAACCGAATATACCTCTCCCATCATCCAATCCGCTCCTGTATCCTCTATAGAAACCATCCCCTCACAGGATCTGACCATTGCGGCAGCCAAAGCGACTCCTACGGTCGTTCACATCAAGGCAGCCGAAAGTGAATCAAAGGCACAAGAGAGATACATGGAACGAAGGCGCCAGCAATCACGGGATCCTTTTGGGTTTTTCTTTTCTCAGCCATACCGAGGCCCTCGGGTCGGTTTTGGATCCGGTGTCATCATCTCTGAAGATGGATATGTGGTCACGAATGACCATGTCATCGAATTCGCCGATCGATTTGAAGTTACGCTATACGACAACCAAACTTATCCCGCTGATGTAGTAGGTCGGGATGCGAATGCAGACCTTGCAGTCTTAAAGATCGAAGGTGATCAAAATTTTCCATATATCACTTTTACCGATTCAGATCAGGTCAAAGTAGGAGAATGGGTTTTGGCAGTGGGCAATCCATTTGATCTGGCCTCGACGGTCACTGCAGGGATCATCAGCGCCAAGGGCAGAGGTAATATCATCGAACGGGAGAATGCAATCGAAGATTTTATCCAGACTGATGCGGTGGTCAATCGAGGCAATTCCGGTGGTGCGCTGGTCAATACACAAGGCGATCTGATCGGGATCAATAGTGCGATAGCTTCTCCTGACGGAATATACGCAGGCTATGCTTTTGCCATTCCATCCAATATAGTAGAACAAATAGTGGATGATATCATCCAAGGGAAAGCCCCAAAAGTACGCTCTGAAGACCTCGTCAGCCGACCCTACATCGGTTTTGAGCTGGAAGAATTAACGCCCGAAGTTATCGAATATTATCAACTTCCGGTCCAGCATGGACTTTGGGTCGCCAGTCTTGATCAGGGGAGTCCCGCTGACAAAGCTGGTTTACAAAAAGGGGATATCATCATCGCAGTCAATTCAGGAGAAATGATTTCTGTGAATGATTTTTTGCGCGTGCTGGACGAAACCCATGAAGGCGATCTCAATTTCATCATCAACCGGCAGGGTAAAATCATGAAATTTAAAATTTCCATTTAAAAATAAAAAGAAGATGACAGATGCAGCCATGAAGTGGTGGGAAAAAATATATGAATTTTTCTATCCATCTTCTTGTCTCAGCTGTGGTGAATCGTTACAATATTCACATAAAGAACTCTTTTGCCCCCTCTGTCACATGTACATCACCATAAGTGATTGCCACACCAATCCGAACCATCCGCTCCGGCGCAGGCTCAATGTTTTATTTCCCTTTGATCTTATATTGAGTAAATATCGTTTTCCGGCAAATAGTCGATCTATGGAAGGTATATTAAAGGGGTTGAAATATCAAAATCTGAGGTACATAGGTTATGTCAGTGGTCGTGAATACGGAAACATCATCACCCCGATTCTGGAAAATGCAAAGGTGACTGCACTGATCCCGGTACCATTACATCGACGCAAAAGAATGAGTCGCGGATACAACCAAAGCATCGAATGGGCGAAAGGCATTTCATCCACCACCGGCATCCCCATCGATTCCAAGCTGGTTCGTCGGATCAAATTCACACAATCGCAAACCTTGCTGAATAAAGAAGAAAGGAAAATAAACATCCAAAATGCTTTCAAAGTATCTTCGAGGAACAATTGTTTTTCCTCAGAAAAAGAACATCATTTTCTATTGCTGGATGATGTCATCACCAGCGGCATCACCCTCTCCGAACTTGCCAAAACCATGAAATCTCATTTTCCTAACAGCCGGTTCAGCGTCTGTACATTGGCATATAGAGACTATTAATCTGATGAAGTCGAGAAAAATTTATGGATCTGGTTGATTTCCTTTGCCAGCTGATGATCCTTTTCGGTCACTATATCCCCCGCCTCATGGGTAGACAACTCAAAATGAACCTCATTGTAAACATTACTCCAATTCGGATGATGATCCTGTTTTTCAGCCATGATCGCCACTTGAGTCATAAAACCAAATGCCTGAATAAAATTTTCAAATTTGAAACTTGCTTTCAGCCGGTTATCTTCTTCTTTCCAGTTTTTCATAATTACGTACTTTTAAATCGATTTGAAAAAGAAGATAAATATTTGGGACCAAATCGATTGCCGTAAACAACAGGAAAAAGACAATTATCTGAATTCCCAGTTATATTGATCCAAATTTTTCACAGCAGCCACCAAGAGTTCCACTGTTGCATTCACATCCTCTTTGTGTACCGTCTCGATCACCTGGTGCATATTACGTAGAGGAATCGAAAGTCCTCCTGTAATCGCTCCGTCTTTTCCATATTTTTGAATTGCCGCTGCATCCGTACCACCGGCCGGCAAGATCTCATTTTGCCACGATATTTTTTCCTGATCTGCCAGATCTTTCAAATACCGGACCATCCGATAATCTGAAATCACACTGCCATCCAGTATTTTGATCGCGGTCCCACCGCCCAGTTTCGTCACCATTTCATGAGGTTGCGCTCCCGGGACATCGTAAGCGATGGTTACATCCAGATTGATTCCAAAACGTGGATTGATATGCCCCGCTGCATTGATAGCTCCTCTCAATCCTACCTCTTCCTGCACTGTAAAAACAGCTTTGAGTGTATAGGGGAGTTTTTCTTTTGCAAGGGCTCGCATTGCCTCTATTAATATAAACACCGAAATTCTATTGTCCAGAGATTTACCATTGAAGCAATCCCCCATCTCAATCAAGGATCTTTCACGGGTGATCGGATCACCCACAGATATCAATTCATTAACCTCGGACGCACTTCGTCCCGTATCGATAAAATACTCATCGATTTTCGGGGCTTTTTTCCGATCTTCCGGTGCCATGATATGGATAGGTTTGGTTCCCATCACTCCCAGTACATCCTCTCGACCATGAACTACCACCCGCTGAGAGGTAAGCGTTTTAGGATCAAAACCACCAAGAGGATGGAATCGGATAAATCCTTTATCATCGATATGAGATACGATAAATCCGATCTCATCCATATGCGCCGTCACCATCACAATATCAGATGATGCGCCCGGGATAGTAGCGACTACGCTACCCATAGAATCTATCCGTACCTGATCAGTCAAATCCGCAATCTCATTCATCACCAGGGCCCGGATAGGCTGTTCAAAACCGGGAACACCCGGACATTCAGATATCTTCTTTAATAATTCAAATTGGCTCATATATATAAGATAAAATTATGTCGTTTTTCCATGACAAAAATCAGCCTGGCAATCCTCAACGGCTTTTTATTATTTCAAATGTGCATAAAATGCACGAAAGAATGGTAATCAACGATTAAATTCTTTGAAGTATTACTTCTTCCGACCGATATCTTCTGGTGGTCCTGACTCAGCGGACGAACGAAAGCTCACCAATATAATATCCACGAGCACTTTACAGTTCCGAGGGATAATAATTATCTTCGCCGCATAAATGAGCGCGATCATATGGCGACAATAAAAAGATTGGCAGGACACACCCTCTGGTATGGGCTCAGCAGTATCGTAGGCAGAGTGATCAACATTTTATTGATCCCAATCATAACAGCCACCTTAAGCACTGCAGTTTTTGGTGATTATTCCACCCTACATTCCTTAGTCGCTGTTTGTTTTGTGTTTTATACACTTCGCCTGGAGACCGCTTATTTCCGGTATGGAAGTTCCACGGAGGAAGAGCATGCGGCCTACAGCAGTGCCCTTACCTTGATATATGGCACTGCTGCCTTTCTGAGTTTAATCTTTTTTTTATTTAGCGATCAAATCATCAGGTTTCTCAATCTGGCTCCCCATTATAAGATTTACATTCCGATGCTGGCAGTGATCCTGTTTTTTGATGCGATCAACGAAATTCCTTTTTCAAGACTCCGGCTGATGAACCGACCCCGCCGGTTTGCATTGATCAAGATCATGATGATCCTGACAAATGTCGCCATTGTCTGCTTCTTTTTCATTCTATGTCCCTGGATGTTGGAAAATGGTATCGGATGGGTTCACCGAATATATCATCCGGATCATAATCTCACTTATTTGATCGGAGCCAACATCATCTCAAGTGGAATGGCTTTTATATTGTTGTTACCACAATGGACCACGTTTTGGCGGGGAGTAGACAGGAAGATGGTTCAAAACATGATACGGTATTCTTTACCACTCATCATCGTCGGTCTTTCCGGAATCATCAATGAAACAATGGATCGGATTTTTCTTCAAAACTTCTTGCCGTACCCACAGGAAAAGGTTTCAGAAATGGTTTGAATCTATTCCGGGAATTATAAAATTGCCATGTTTATCGCGCTATTCACACAGGCATTTCGTTATGCGGCTGAACCTTTTTTCTTCCAGCAGCACAAGCGAGAAGACTCCAATATACTCTATGGTAAAGTGACCACCTATTATACGATCGTTTCGGCGTTTGGTTTTCTTGCTGTAGCTCTTACCCTTCCGTGGTTACAAGAGTTTTTTCTGAGAAAACCTGATTATAAAGCCGGATACAATGTGACAATTCTCATCCTTCTGGCCAATATCCTTCTGGGGCTTTATTATAATCTTAGTGTTTGGTACAAACTTCAGGACCGGACACAATACGGAATGTTCATATCTCTGGCGTAGTAGTTACCATCATGGGCAATATGATTCTGATTCCTTATTTGAATTATTTTGCGTCAGCCTGGACAACTCTTGCCTGTTATCTGGCTATGACAATCTTGTGCTACACCATAGGAAAACGATTTTATGAATTTCGGATCGAATGGAAGAAAATCACAATCATTTTTCTCCTTACTTTAGGAAGTTATTTCCTGTATGAATTCTTCTGGCATGAGTCTATTTACGATAAAAATCTTGGTCGTTTTATCAGGATTTTCTTTTTTGCAATCCCTCTTTTCATCTATTTCCAACTCGATAAAAAAGAGATAAAAAAAGTCGCTCGCGGACACCTCTGACACCTCATTTATATTAGCCAAAACACCATTTCGAACAGATAAAATCAGGCAAAATCACTAAAATAAAAAATCGAAAAATCTTACATCTTTTAATCTTTTTTCTTATTTAATTTTCGTATCTTCTACATTAATAGAAAAGGAATAAATAAAGCTCGAGTGATTTATATTATTTCGGATTTTTACATTGTTTTTGTCCGTGAAAATTCGTATTTTTAATCTATAATTTCTAAACCTATTTAATCATGAGAACACCAAAGAGCATTCCAAATTTCATCCCGTTTTTCTTTTCTGTACTGTGTCTTTTTCTGACCTCTGCACCTCTTGCTGCTCAAAAGTTTTCCGCAACTCAAGCCGGAAATTCGATCCAGGTAGAGGGAACATCCAACGTCCATGACTGGGACTTAAAAGCTGAAAAATTTACGATTCAGGCAGAGATTACAAAGAATGATAACCAACCAGAAATCAAGGCTTTTTTTCTCGACCTGACGGCTGAAAGTCTCAAGAGCGGAAAAAGTGGTATGGATCGCAACACCTACAAGGCACTGATGACAGATAAGCACAAAAACATTACTTTCCGACACTCCAAAACCACAAATACGAAAGTGATTTCCGGAAACAAGTATGAAGTGACAGTGCAGGGAGCATTGAAGATTGCCGGCGTCACAAAAACAGCAACGATTACTTCCCAAATCGAGCAAAAAGGAAATACTTACGTATTGACGGGCGCTCATTCGCTGAAGATGTCTGATTTCAATATCACTCCTCCGACTGCATTATTAGGTTCTGTCAAAGCAGGAGATGAAGTAACTATAAAATTTCAAATAACCTTAAAATAAAGAAATCATGAAACGTTTATCATTATTTTTAAGCCTGGTGGTGGTACTATGCACGATTCCGGCCATGGCACAGCGCCATCTGGACAACTACCGGTCACCGGACAAACGAGGTCTAAACGTATTTGAAGATCCAAAAGACACAGTCTCCACATTTGATGGATTAGATGTAAGATTAGGGGGAGCCTTCGCCATCCAGTTTCAGGGACTGGATCATTCCAACAACGGAAATTCAGAATTATTGGAAATAGGAAAAAACTTCAACCTACCAACCGCCAATCTTGATCTGGATGTAGCATTGTATGATGGTATTAGACTCCATTTGAGAACCTATCTTTCTTCAAGGCACCATCCGGAGCCATATGTAAAAGGGGGATACATGCAAATCGACAAACTTGACTTCATCAAAAAAGATTTCTTGGGAGATCTTATGAAGCACGTATCTATCCGTGTGGGCCATATGGAAAATAATTATGGTGACGCGCATTTTCGGAGAACAGATAATGCGCAGGCATTGTACAATCCGCTCGTCGGAAATCTGATCATGGATGGGTTTACCACTGAAGTGGGAGCTGAGATCACTTTTCAAAATCGTGGATGGATCGCAATGGCTGGACTGACCAATGGCAAACTCAACCAGAGCGTAGCCAATCCGGGAACTACCAGTCCGTCGTTTATTGCAAAACTGGGATATGATCAGCAGATAGACGATCTGAGATGGAGACTGACGGGTTCTGTATACCATACATCCAAGAGCCCCAACGTCAATCTTTATGGCGGAGACCGAGCCGGATCAAGATACTATCTGGTCATGGAAAGCCCAGGTGCTTCCTCTCAGGCAAACTTCACATCCGGAAGATTCAACCCCATGCTGCAAAATGAAATGACGGCCTTCATGATCAATCCATTTATCAAATATGGAGGTCTCGAATTTTTCGGAACATGGGAAAACTCAACCGGTAAGGCAAATAGTGAATCTGATACCCGATCTTTCAATCAACTTGCTGCTGAACTGCTCTACAGATTTGGGCAAATGGACAATTTTTATGTAGCAGGACGTTATAATCAGGTATCCGGGCAGGAAATAGGAACCGGAAATGATCTTAAAATCAACCGACTTCAATTAGGAGGAGGTTGGTTTATGACAAAAAATGTCCTGGCAAAACTCGAATATGTGAATCAGAGCTATGACGGATTCGGTTCCTCTTCAAACTTTGCAGACGGAAAATTCAACGGGCTGATGCTTGAAGCAGTCATCAGCTTCTGATAAAGATTTTATTTTCAGATTGAATGATTTTTGTGATGAGGCGGAGGTCAGCCCCTCCGCCTACATCCAATCTCACGCAAATCATTGACAATGAAGCAGTGGAAAATTCCAATAAAATTTGTCCTTTTCATTTTCTTTCTATCAATCAACATTGTTTTCTGTTCTGCTCAAAAATTTGAAGTACTGGATGGTAGCAAAATGGAAATCCATGGTTCTTCAAATGTCAATCATTTCACTTGCATCTACCCTACACAACAGATCGAACCAATTCAGGTAGATTTCAATCCGGATCAGCTGTTATTCAAAAAAGCAGAAATCAACCTTCCGGTGGCCTCTTTCGATTGTGGAGGTCATGGCATCAATCGTGACTTCAGAGATCTGTTGCAAGAGAAAAATCACCCTGAAGTCAAAATCAACCTAAAAAAAATAGACCTATATTCATCATCAGAAGCGATGGTTCATCTTACGCTTGAAATAGCAGGAATAAAAAACAAGTATCAGTTACCGGTATCTTATCAAAAATCTAATGATCGATTTCAGGCAGAAGCCATTCTCCCTCTCAATATTGAGGATTTCAATTTAAAACAACCTCGACGCTTATTTGGTCTGATCATCGTTCATAAAGAAATCGATATTTCATTTGATCTCAATTTCAGATCAACCAAAAATTAAATCTCTTTCTTTCTATAATCATGATTCGATCCCGAACATCTTTTCGCACGATTTTCATCAAATCAATGCACTCGAATTGAACCAATCAACTGGATTCCAATTCAAATCCAAAAATTTTTTCCTATTTTCATTTGCTGGAAGGAGAGAAAACCACACGGGTATTGTTGAGTTTAACAGCTCATTTATACCTTTTGGCCTGCTTCGATACGTTACAGTTTAACGCTTTCAAAAGAAAATCTCTTTTACCTACATCGTTTATATTAGTAAATGTAAAAACCATGAAATACCTTTCTGTTTTGATTCTTTTTATTTCACCTCTCGTTGTTTTCGCACAAAAAGAAAATGAGAATTACAAGACCGCAGCAGATGGATTGGTCAGATTGCTCAATGAAGGGAAATACAATGAAATTTATGACATGTATTCTCCCATGTTGCGACGATTTCAGGATGCAAAGACCTCAGAAAAATATATGGCTGATGCCATCAATAAATATGGGAAGGTGAAAAAAGCGAGTTTTTTAAAGTTCCAGCAGAATTTTGGCGTTTATCACCTGACAGGTGAAAAAGGAGAATTCCTTCTACGTATCTCTCTGGACGAACAAAAACGTCTCGTGGCATTAAATATTTCTCCGGCTCCCGCCAAAGAAAAGAAATAACAGAACAAAGAAGAAAACAAAAAAAGCCGTTGATTCTTCATTTGAATCAACGGCTTTTTTTATAAGTCAGGGTGAAATATAAATTGTACCGGTCATTCACCCTTTCTCATATTTCTATATTTAATTTTAACTGCCGAGATAATGCTTCAACAATTTGCTGCGAGATACGGATCTGAGTTTGTTGATCGCTTTATCTTTGATCTGCCGTACTCTTTCCCTGGTCAATCCAAACCTGTCACCAATGTCTTCCAGTGACATAGGATGTTCTTCTCCGATTCCAAAATACAGCTTTACCACATCGCACTGACGCTCTGTCAATGTATTGAGCGAACGATGGATTTCTATCGCAAGCGATTCGGTATATTCCAAATCCTTGTCAGTAGAATGAATGTTATCATTCTCCAGTACATCCAGAAGTGAATTATCCTCGCCATCGACAAAAGGAGCATCCATCGATACATGTCGTGCAGCTACTCCCAGCGTACTCTCTACTTCATCTGCCTCGATTTCGAGCATTTCAGCCAATTCATCAGATGATGGCTCTCGCTCATATTCCTGCTCCAATTCAGAAAACGCCCGGTTGATTTTATTGAGAGATCCTACTTTATTAAGTGGCAATCGAACAATCCGGGATTGCTCAGCCAATGCTTGCAGGATGGACTGACGAATCCACCATACTGCATATGAAATAAATTTAAATCCACGAGTTTCATCAAATCGCTTTGCAGCCTTGATCAACCCTAGATTTCCCTCATTGATCAAATCACTGAGCGATAATCCTTGGTTTTGGTATTGTTTTGCAACAGATACCACAAAACGAAGGTTAGCCTTGGTCATATCTTCCAATGCCTGCTGGTCTCCCTGTTTGATCCTTTTCGCCAGATCCACTTCTTCTTCCGGAGTCAATAAATCCACCTTTCCGATTTCCTGAAGGTATTTCTCCAGAGATTGACTCTCTCTGTTGGTGATCGACTTTGTAATTTTTAGTTGCCTCATGTAATAATTGTTCTTATGTAAAAGTGATTACAAATAAAATCATGCAAAGTTATGACAATGCATTTAATTTCCTATGTTTAACCGATACTAATTGGAAATGTTTAGATTGTCAAAATAGTTCCACAGACTGAAAAAAGATTGAATTTATTTGGTAATATGGGTTTTTTGATTTTTATTATCGCCCATAAAAACACACTGAAATGAAAAGAGTTTCATTTGATATAGAATTTTTATTCAAAGCTTCACCTACTATTCTTTATAAGTTTTTGACGACACCGTCCTGTTTGGTCAGGTGGTTCTGTGATAGCGTGGATATCACAGGAGATATTTATACTTTCGAATGGAACGGGTATGAAGAAACAGCTTATATGATCGATGATATAGAAGAAGAACGGATCCGTTTTCAATGGGAAGATCATCCGGACGAATATTTCGAATTTTTGATCGACATCTCGCCTGTGACCAATGAAACGATCCTCACCATCGTAGATCACTGTGACGATGGTGAAGTAGATGAACAAAAAGATCTGTGGACTTCTCAAATGGAAAAATTACGTCGGGAAATGGGGGGATAATCATATAATAGTTCTCGATCAATGATGAAATATAGTTTTTTCATTTTCGAATAAATCCCTTCCTCCCTGATCATCTCCTATATATTCCATCAACAGGGCGGGAAGGGTTTTTATATTATATTACCTCTACCATATCACGTAAAGTGTCTCAATGACAAATCTCCGCTATATATGAGGAGGATCCAATAGTAAGGGAAGGAAAATCAAACGCTGGAAAGCTTACCTTGTGGAATGTTTGTTATATTTGCCATCATGGATATAGCTTGAAAAACCTGGCGTAAATCTGGGGATCAAGCATCCAGTTCATTATCTTCAAATGACAATCGGAACCGATGACGAATATTCAAATGGTCGATCTTCAGACCCAATACGATCAAATTCAGGACGAAATAAATCATGCTCTCAGACAAGTACTGAAATCAGCTCAATTTATAAAAGGGCCGGAAGTGACCCGTTTTGAAGAGAACCTGAGCAAATATCTTGGGATCAACCACGTCATCGGATGTGGCAACGGAACAGACGCCCTTCAAATCGCCCTGATGGCACTTGATCTACCACCGGAAAGTGAAGTCATCGTTCCTGATTTCACATTTATAGCAACCGCCGAAGTTGTTTCTTTACTTGGACATATACCGGTTTTTGTGGATGTAGACGAGAACAATTTCAATATATCTCCCGAGAGCATCCGCGCCAATATCACTGACAAAACGGCTGCCATCATTCCGGTCCATCTTTTTGGACAAAGTTGTGACATGGCATCTATCATGAAAATCGCAGAAGAATATGATTTATACATTATAGAGGACAATGCACAAGCGCTGGGATCAACATACATACAGAATGGCAAAAACAAAGCATTGGGGACGATAGGACACATCGGATGTACATCATTTTTTCCATCCAAAAATCTTGGTGGTTATGGAGACGGGGGTGCTTTGTTCACAAATGATGATAATCTCGCCAAAAAAATAAGCATCATCGCCAATCATGGCATGGAGACCCGGTACTACCACGATGTCATCGGTCTCAATTCCAGACTGGATAGTCTGCAGGCAGCTATCCTCAACGTCAAACTTAAATACTTGAATCAATATAATCAAGCTCGGTATGATTCGGCTCAAAAATACAACCACATCTTGAATGAGCTCGAGGGTATCCAGACGCCTGTCGAAGAAACTTATACAAACCATGTATTTCATCAATATACCCTCAAAATAAAAAATGAAAAATCAAGAGAACAGGTTCTCACCGATCTTCAAAACCATGAAATTCCATACGGAATATATTACCCTGTTCCGTTGCATCAGCAAAAAGCATTTCAAACTGCAAAATCCAAGCATGGCGATTGTTCCCGTTCCATCCAGTTAACTCGGCAGGTATTATCTCTCCCGATGCATACAGAGCTGACCGATGATATGATCGAATACATAGGTCAGATCATCAAAGGAGCATTGAAAAAATGACACGTGATCTGCATCAGAATGCGCCTGTTTTTGACTTACCGGCTGATCTCATTGCTGTCGCCCAATACATGTGGGAATTATTCACAGACTCTACTGATGGACACATTCGACCATGGCTTCATTCTCTTCCACCGATTCAAAAATCCGGTTGGTTCCCTATATCAGAATCTTTCACAGATTTACTGAATGGTCAAATCTTCAAAGTAGCTGAAAAATACCATTTACCCGAGGGTTTACCCGTGTTTCGCGCTGAAGAACCCTTAGCTTGTTGTTTTTATCTGATCAATAGTCTGCACGAAACTCTCCTATCTGATGAAAAACTGGATCAATATGAGCGATATCCGTATGAAGAATCCATCCAATATGCGAATCAAATCACAGAAATAAATTATTGTCAAGATATTTTTGAAGAAATATTTTCAAAAATCACCGGACAAATCTGTCCTTCTTCTCAGAGCAAAATATTTTGGACCCACGATATCGATTATTTATACAGTTCCTGGAAAACAGACCTGATCATAAAATGGAGAGAAAAATCCATTCGAGGTATTCCAAAAATCATCTGGAACCATATTTTTCACAAAGATCGATGGGATAACATAGAAGATATCCTCAGGCTCGAAAAAAAATATAACATACAATCTGCATTTTTTTGGCTGACTACCCGCGGCAAGTTTCGCTTATCAGATCGTACCTTCATCGATCACGCGGATTACGATATCAATTCCATTAAAACAAAAACCTGGTGGTCAAGAATCGAAAATTCGGGATCGATCAATGGTTTGCATAAAAGTGCCTTTCCACAAAGCATGGAGCGTGAAATAAAGTCGTTACCTCATCCTATAAATATCAATCGAAACCACTACCTTAAGTTGCGAATTCCTCACCATTATCATCAAATAGAAAAAGCGAAGATAAGCTGGGATTCTTCTTTGGGCTTTGCCGAACATATTGGTTTTAGAAATTCATATGGTCGTCCTTTTCGTCCCTACCATCTTGAAGAAAACCGACCTTTCAATTTCTATGAAATCCCCTTGCACATCATGGATACAACTTTAATCCACTATATGAGAATGGATAAAAATAAAATCATTCCTCGAATCTTACACTTTATAGAAAAAAACTCCACCCGATCTGTAATTACTCTTTTACTGCACAATACCTACTTTGAGAAAGATCGCCCCCATCCCCTTTTGGACTGGGACGTCCTTTACTCCAAATTGTCTCATTTTTCTCACTTTTTGCCCATATCATAAATTCTACTTTTATAAAAAGAACTGGCGAAAATTGCACTTTTGGCGAAGTTTCAGCCTTGTTTTCTATTTTATTCTCTACGGCCTTTTTTCCCCAAAAATCCCATGGTTCCAAAAAAATAAACTCATTTTTAAGGAAGTTTCCACATTCTTTTTGGGATAATGTTTTATTTGTATTATCTTCACCTCAGTTTCTTTTGGGGTTTAGCACGGGAGGAGTAACCAGCCTTGGTTCTCCTCCTTTTTTATTCAGCTATTTCCTCTTTTCTTCATCATTTTGGTCGCTCTACCTAATAGAAAAACAGAAATCATTCATAAAATTTTGTAGTTTTTAATATTCCAATTTTTTGTAAAGTGACATTTTATGTCACGAGTTTTACAATCAAAGGAAAAAATGGATGTGAAAAACCGACCATTTGATAAAGAAGAAATTCACCTCTAAAACATCTTTCAAAAATTTTGTTTATACTTTAGCTGTAAAGGCACCCTGCGCATCAAGAATTAAGTTGCTATGGTAGAAGTTGTAGTTACTTTGGTTCAGATATAGCTTGCTGATTGATCCCGCCACAGCGGATCGGGTCTTGAACATCTGAATAGAAGAATAACAACGAGATGAACCCAAAGAACAAAACTTGGTACTATATAATTTAGTTCTTAGTGCATTAGGAATGGCGCATATGTCCAAAGACTGATCAGGGGCATCCAATAATTAATAATATACATAAATCACAACCGATAAGCGACCAGAATGACCGTAATAGAAAGTATTAACCAATGGCTTTTAGATCTGCTTAATGAGTCGAATCTTTCTCCTCAAATAACAAACATTCTCCATCTCGGAATTTTATTGTTCGGAATTCTCGCATTTGTTGCAATCATTACTGCTTTCTCAAGGTACATCCTGATTCGGATCATCAACCAATGGATAAGCAAAGATGGAACACGTCTTTATCATTTCATGTTCAAAAATCGTTTCTTTTGGGCGGTCACTCAACTGATTCCTTTTTTGATTGTCGCCAATTCACTACCTGTGGTTCTTGAGCAGTTCCCAAATTGGATAAATCCGGTAGAAAGCGTAATCGAAATCTATGGTGTCATCCTTACTTTATGGATTTTACGATCCTTCCTGCGATCCATACGTGATTATGCCAGTACCAAAGACGCCCTTCGGGACAAACCACTCGATTCCTACCTGCAGGTTATCATGATCATTTTGTACATGATGGGGGGTTTGTTGACTTTTTCTCTACTGACCGGAAAGTCTCTCTGGACCTTTGTTACTACACTTGGGGCTGCTTCTGCCATCCTTATGCTGATCTTCAAGGATACTATTTTAGGATTTGTCGCCAGCATTCAGGTAGCAGTCAATGATATGGTTCGGATAGGAGACTGGATTCAAATGGACAAATATGGTGCAGATGGATCCGTCATCGAGATCAATCTCAATACGGTGAAAGTGCAAAATTGGAATAAAACCATTACCACAATTCCCACGTATTTTCTGATTTCCGACTCCTTTATCAATTGGCGAGGAATGCAGGAATCGGGAGGGCGAAGGATCAAGCGTCCTATTTATATAAAAATATCGAGTATTCGATATATGACTGACGAAGAGGTAGAAGATCTGAAAAAAATCCAGCTTTTAGAGGATTACATTGAAACCCGGCAAGCTGAAATCAAAAAATATAATGAAGAAACCGGAGCAGATCCACACACGCCCGTCAATGGACGCAATCTGACAAATGTGGGATTATTCAGAAAATACATTCAACTATATGCAAATCAACGGTCTGATATCCGCAAAGATATGTCTTTCATGGTTCGTCACCTAAGTCCCACGGCCCATGGTTTGCCGATTGAATTATATTTTTTCACCGACACGGTGGCCTGGGTAGAATATGAAGGGATCATGTCCGATATCTTTGATCATATTTTTGCGGCTGTGAAATATTTTGATCTTGAGGTTTTTGAGAGTCCTGCTTCCGATGACATCCGTTTTTTAACCGGAAGATCTCATGAGGTATAAAGAATATTCATGAAAAGATCCGTCAGGATATAGAATATTTCACCTCTTCAAATCAGATTTTGTCTCTCTCCATTTTTGAAAGAAAAAATATCAGAGCAACACCGAAGACGGCCATGATAATAGCAGAAAAAAGATAAGGTTCTTGGATAGCTTCATGAAAAGGAGATAAGTTTTCCTCCCGGAAAACACGGATTCCTTCCGGCACATTTTCACGTTCGCTCAAATCAATCAAATCACCAAATTCATCTTGTCCAAGTACTGCCCTTTTCCATGGCCATATCTTGTTCAGTGAACCAAATACAAAACCGGTCAGCACTGCATAAGTAGTATGTTTATATTTTTGAAACAACCAGGACAGAATCCTTGAAAATAAAGCAATGCCCATCAGAACACCTACACCAAAAGCGATTAGTTTTATAAAAGCCTCTATTTCAAATCCACTTAGAAAATTTTTCGCCTGCATCAAAACCAATGAATACATCCCCAACAGCAACAAAACAAAACTCCCCGAAATACCGGGAAGAATCATGGAAGAAATCGCGATCGCGCCTGACAATAAATATGCCCATAGTGCATCCTGCCCCATTGATGGAGACTGGAGCGTAATCCAATAAGCAACCCCCACCCCAACCAGCACGCTGATCAAAACCCTTGCATTCCATCGAGGAATGAGACTCCCCAGATAAATCGAAGAAGCCAATATCAGTCCAAAGAAAAAAGCCCAAATACCTATCGGATGATGCTCCAGAAGATAAGAAATCCCAAATACACCTACGACCAGCCCAATGGCCATACCACCCATGAGGTAAACAAGGAATAAAAAATCGATTTTTTGGGCGAATTCCTGAAAACGACCTTTTAAAAGATGAGAAAGTGCGACTGAATCAAATCCTTTTATGGCATTGATAAACCGCTCATATATGCCTCCTACAAAAGCAATGGTTCCACCGGACACACCGGGAACAACCTCAGCCAATCCCATTAGTAGCCCAATAAATGCTGTATATCCTTTTTTCATGCGTTATGATATATGCTCTCAACCTACATTCTCCGGTCCATCCAAAAATCAAGAAGGAATTTTCCAACTCGCTTAGCCATTTCTATTGATCAGAGAAAATGTACAAATATAAAAAAGAAAAGATCTGATTTTCATCAATCGCTTCGATTCCGGCTCAGCCAATTTTTTACTCGCTGCCACCATCCTTTTTGAGATTCGACTATCTCTCCATTGCCCCACCACACCGGCTCTCCAGCATCGACCCAGGCTGAATACCAGACGGATGCTACAGAATGAATCGAAGATGCCCACTGTCGCTCCACCATTCCATTCATCAGTTTCAGATATTCCCGTGCCAGCTCCGGACACTGAATCCTAACCAACTGGCTCCCACGCTCTTCCATACAATAATGCTGATTGCTTTCGATCCTGTTTTTCGCTTCGATCTCGAGAGCCAAAACTTCCGGAACCAAAGAGTGACTATGAAGAATAATCGACCAAATAAATTCTTCCGGATCCTCAATATATCTTGCTGGACCCACCCAGGCACTAAAATGGTCCTGCGCAAATAATTCCGGTATACGCGACTCCCAAAAAGCATGAAGACCGGTCTGGCCTGTCAATTGGCCATTATAATTCACGGTGGTATGCAGCGGCACATGAGCATCTGCCACATAATGACCGATATCTGCACAAAGACGAAGAATTCTCTCCTCATTTTTAGATTCCATCGCCGTCACCAGTTGACTATAAATCAATGGAAAATAATACGGAAGAATCCCATAGCCAGAAAATGAATCAATAAAAATCAAGTGACCCTCCTCTTTTAAGTCAGGATACAAAAATCTTGAAATGATCCCCCGCCCCTCCTGTTTTACTTCCCGAATTTCTTGTTGCAATCCATATAAATCTACCTCAAAAGGATGATCTGTTTCGAAACGGATACGGTCCCCCAACAGATTTATATTTCGAATCGAATATTCGGATGTTGTCCCTTTCCATCGCCATCCTCCAAAAAAAATCCGGTCCATCGAATAATCACGGCTGAGCGCCAGAGTATCGTCCCTAAACCACTGATCAAGATCTATAAAATGCCTTGCCCCTTCATCCGGCACCGCGTACCGCCGCTGATCCGGATCCACCGCATGTTCGCTAAGATACTCGACATGTTCCTTAAAGTAAAAGTTCACAGGGGCCGGCATAGCCATCACAGCGTAATAATGAATCTCCCTGTGTCCATAGAAACCCCAGTCTTCATACTTAAAAGAATAAAAGAGCAGAAAAGAAAAAACCAATAGGACTCCAATCTTTTTTTTCATTCATAAAACAATAAATAGCCAGCTTCCACTAAGTTAGGAAATATGGGTCAGAACCAAATAAGAATTATACCTGTATCGAAAAGATTTGTCCGATCGATATATTGTATTTATCTTTAATGCATGAAATTGCAACCAGGGGATAAGAATTTACTTGAAGAAATACGCAGCAACACTCTTGACAAGCGAATATTTGTCCGGT
>Ga0209487_1000290_pt1 | contig 45346 bp, 43 predicted proteins | sample Poulit2012_FD_187524 | JGI IMG/M metagenome (GOLD analysis project Ga0209487, IMG submission 187524) | Agricultural soil microbial communities from Georgia to study Nitrogen management - Poultry litter 2012 (SPAdes) (version 2) | ecosystem: Environmental > Terrestrial > Soil > Agricultural land... | reverse complement strand
TGCACATGATGAAAAAATACACGCCTTGGGAAGAGGGCGACGAGGTGGTGGTGTTCCAGTAACCTGCGTTCTTATGCGAACAACACAAGGGTAAAGTGAGATGCAAACATTCGAGTGGTTAGCAGTATTGGTGGTGGTTGCGGCTGTGTGCTTAGCATTGGGCTATTTGTTGGTGGCTCGTAAAGCGGCCAAAGCGGAGGCGGTGATTGAGCAAACACAATCGGCCCTCGCCGAAATTCAGCAAGCGCTAGCGCAGCAACAACAGGAAACTGAACAGCTTAGCCAAGCCAAGCAAGCCCAGGCCTTGGAAGAAAGCCGTTTGCAAACGCGTTTAGCGCACGCCCAATCTGAAACGCAGCGGCTTAACGATACCAATCAACGCCTTACCAATGATGTGGAAAGTTTGCGCCAGCGCAGCCATCAAGCAGAAAAGGAATTAGAGGCCGCCCGTGCTGCTTTCGGGGCCTTAAAAGAGCGTGCTCAAGAGCTACATCAACGCCTGCAAGAACAGCAAACCCTATATCGCCAAGAACAACAAAAGCATCAAGCGTTAACGCAAGAATACACTGAGCTTAAAACCACTTTAGAGCGCAAAGAAGAGTACTTTAAAGAGCAGATGCAGCAGCTGGGCCAAGTGCGACAATCCCTCACTCAAGAGTTTGAAAACCTCGCCAATAAAATCTTTGAAGAGAAAGGAAAAACCTTCACCCACACCAGCCAAGCGAGCATTAACAACATGCTCAAACCCTTTCGCGATCAAATCGAGAGCTTTCAAAAACGCGTTAACGAAGTGCACGATGCCTCTTTGCAACGCACCACTCACCTCAACAGCGAGATTAAAAAAGTGCTGGAGATAGGCTTACAAATGAGTGCCGAGGCCAGCAATCTTGCCTCGGCGCTAAAAGGCGATTCGCAGCAACGGGGCGCTTGGGGTGAAGCACAGTTGCATCGTACTTTAGAAATGAGCGGCTTAATGGAAGGCACGCACTTTGAAGCGCAAAGCGCTTTCCGCGATGCAGAGGGCAAGCAAAAGCAAACGGATTACCTAATTAAATTACCCGACGGCAACCATATCATTATTGATAGTAAAGTGACCCTAAACGCCTACGACCGTGTGGTGAGCGCCGAGACGCCAGAGGAATATAACCTTGCGCTGAAAGAACACGTGGCCGCCGTGCGTCGCCACATTGATGATTTAGCCTCCAAGGACTACACCAACTTAGTGGGGGTAAAAAGCCCCAGTTTTGTGCTCATGTTTATGCCCATCGAACCCGCATATATCGAGGCGTTAAAGCACAATAAAGACTTATTTGAGTACGGTTATAAAAAGAACATTGTGCTGGTATCCCACACCACACTGATTCCCATTTTGCGTACCGTGTCCAACTTATGGCAGATACAACACGCTAGCGAAGAAGCAGCGGAAATTAGCCAACGGGCGGGGGATATTTATAACTCCGTGTGCACCGTGGCCGAGCGTTTAGAGGGCTTAGGCAAAAGCCTAACCGCCGCGAGCAACCACTATAACCGCACCGTGGTGGCGGTGGCGGGGCAGCAGGGCTTGTACGGCAAAGTAGAGCGCTTTAGCCAACTTGCACCCAACATCAGTAAAAAACTCACCCAGCTCGAACCCGCCCATATGGACTTTGAAACGGAGCGGTTAACCTTGATTGGTTTACAAAATGAAGAAGTTGCGCCGCCATCCAAGGACAGTGACCAAACGTAAGCTGCCGCGCAAGGGGTGTCGTAGTCTTTTGCCCAAATGATGAATAACCCCTATCACAAATACCCATTAGCGCAGTTTGCTGATATTGGCTAGCATGGCAGCTGATTTAGTAAAACCAGAGATACGAGGAATGCAATGAAATATCTACACACCATGGTGCGCGTTCGCGACCTTGACCAATCATTGGCATTTTACTGTGATGCATTGGGGTTAGAGGAAATCAGCCGAAAAGAAGTGGAAGAGGGACGTTTCACCCTTGTTTTTTTAGCGGCCCCAGGGGATCACGATGCCCAAGTGGAGCTCACGTGGAATTGGGATGATGAAGAATATACGGGCGGCCGCAACTTTGGCCATATCGCCTATGAAGTAAACGATATCTACGCCACTTGTGCCCACCTGCAGGAGCACGGGGTAACAATCAACCGCCCGCCGCGTGACGGACGCATGGCATTTGTGCGTTCTCCTGATGGTATTTCTATTGAACTGCTGCAAGCAGGGGAGCCTTTGCCAGTACAAGAGCCTTGGGCCTCTATGCCCAATACCGGCACCTGGTGAGCAAGGCCAAGGCTATGAAAAAATAGTGATGCAGCAGCATTTTAACGCGCCTGTGGAAACCGTATTTAATAGCCTCAGCCAACATGCCACTTTTAATACGGTGCTATGGCCAGTGCGCTTTGTGCGCATTAAAGATGCTGCCCCCCGAGGCACTGGATGGGGTTGGTTCCACTCGCAAAATGGGTTTTGGCCACATCAAGCCCATCCTCGAAACCATCACCAAGGTGAAGCCTTGCGAGCTGATTGAGTACCGTATGGAGGATAATCCGCTTATCTCTCACCACTTTGGCAAGCTAGAGTTTAGCGGCAAGGATAACAGCACCAGGGTGACTTACACTATTGAGGTGGAAAGCCGCAGTCCCCTAGTTGGGCGCCTTGTGCTTACCCAACTGAAGTGGTCGGCTACGCGCGGTTTAGCAAAATTGAATCGGCAGTTGCAGAGTCTCTAACCTTTGGGTAAGCCACAGCCGTTGGTAGGGTATTGTGGCCATTAACTAGCGGCGAACTTTATCGGTGGCAGGCGCTGATGTTGGGGGAATACAAAGCACCTTAGCTTGCGGATGCAAGACACCACATTTTTAGCTCTCCCAATGCCGTAGAGTGTAAGAGATATTCACACTGTTGAGCCTTGGCTTCCTGTTGAATAGCGTGCAGTAAATTGAGCAGAGGCCCTTCGGTAAGCTCGGCAGGGTGATGGGCAGCTAACTTAGCCACATAACCCCACATGTGCTGCAAGGCGTTGCGCATACCCCCTGCGGTGGGAGCTGCGCGTAAATGATGCATCAAAGTGAGCGCCAAATCGGCAAAGGGCAGTGCCTTGTTGGCCACCGCTCGGCCAATATCGCTGTATTGCTGGGGCGAGCGCGCCAACACAGAGTATTTGTGCTGGCTCCATAATTGCTGGGCCGAGGTGGGCAAGGGAATACGGCCGGGTTCTTTATCGCGATATTTTTCTATCAACAGCGCATATTGTTGCGCCGGCGAATCAATCAATACCTCCGGCCATTGCTGCGCGTTATCGGTGAGCGTGACAGGGGTGTTGTCTTTATAGCCACGCAACGCCATTTCCACCGACAAACACTGATGCCGCTGGCGCAGCGCCCAACCAAAACCCACCCAACGCAAAGTCTCGGGGTGCTTGGAGTAGCCCTTTTTGCCATTGACCAAAATAGAGACCAAGCCATGCAGCTCGCGGTGCTCGCCTAATAAACTTTGGCGGTTAAGGTAGCCGGGGGAAATATCCCATATACGCATAAAAAGAGCCTAAGATTGGAGGAGTGGAAAGGCAATGTAATACGATTAATTCGTCTTTGTGTGAACCAAGATGCAATCTTAAACTACACGAAACCTCGGTGTATATCCTTCGCTATTTACATAGCAGGTTTTTGATTTTTTAGCTCAGCCCATTGGGCCGGTAAAAAATTGGAGGGAATCTCCACATTACGTTGCACCTTTCGTCACTTAATGGGCAGGTACGTGTGTTTGATCGAGTGGTGGGTCAGGCGTTGTGTAATAATATTGAACATAAGGTGGCAAGCGGAACAAGGCTTAGCAAGCAAAACGCCAACAAGCCCATTTTTGATGTAATAACTCTAATTAAGGAAATTTCCATGCGTTTACTCACAGTGCTGCTAACGTGCTTTTTCTTAGTGGCGTGCTCCAAAGCGCCTTATACTAAAATCCCAGCCACGGGCACCATCCTCGCTTTTGGCGATAGCTTAACCTATGGCTATAACGTGCAGCCCGAGCACAGTTATCCCAGTGTATTAGCGCGGTTATCGGGGCGTAATGTGGTGAATGCCGGTGTGTCTGGCGAGGTCACCGCCGATGGCTTAGAGCGCTTAACCGAATTGCTCAATGACAATCACTACGATTTTTTAATTTTGCTGGAAGGCGGCAACGATATTCTGCAAAACCTTTCTCAGGTGCAGTTAAAAGATAACTTAGCGCGCATGATAGAGGTGGCTCAAGAACATAATGTGCCGGTGTTGTTATTAGCCGTGCCCACCAAAAACCTGCTCGCACCACCTGCGGCGCTCTACCAAGAACTGGCCGATACCCATAAGGTGCCGCTCATGAATCACCTGATTAGCCGTTTAATGAAGCAATCAAAATACAAGCTCGACACGGTGCACTTTAACGAAGCCGGCTACGAAGAAATGGCGGGTGAGATTTACCGCGAAATGAAGAAGTTAGGGGCGTTTTAAGCAAGCAAGTGGATAGATGTGCAAGGTTTTATGTTTTTGTGGTAAAGTTTACACTTCTTAAGAATAATATAAAAATGTAAACCTTGTGTGGGAGCGTATAAAGCAATGATAGGGGAGCGTATTAAGCGAGCACGTGGCGCTTCTGGCTTGTCACTGCGTAACCTCGCAGAGCAAGTGGGCGTAAGTCACGCCATGATAAAGAAGTACGAAGATAACCAGACTATGCCTAGTTCAGATACGCTGCTACGTATCGCTAAAACGTTGAATGTACGGGTGGAGTACTTTTTCCGTCCCGCTTCGGTAACGCTCGATGGAATCGAATACCGCAAGCGAGCAGACACACCTAAGCGAGTGATAAAACGCATAGAAGCTGACGTGCTTGATCAAGCTGAGCGCTGGGAAGAACTGGCTAATTTATGGCCCAATTTCCCAACCCCACTTTTCTCATTACCTAGTCACCTGCCGTCATTTATTGCCAATATAGAAGAAGTCGATGCTTTTGCCGACGCATTGCGTGACGTGTGGCAGCTTGGGTTTAACCCGCTACCTGATTTAGTGGAAACCCTAGAAAGTAAAGGCGTGTTGGTGATTATCACCACCGTCGATAGTGAAAATAAGTTTGATGGCTTGCAAGCTTCCGTTAATGGCAAACCGGTGTTAGTGGTATCTGCAAACTGGCCGGGGGATCGACAGCGTTTTACGTTAGCGCACGAGCTTGGCCATTTGGTACTACACGGCCGTTTGCCTGCCGACATGGACGAAGAGAAAGCCTGCAACCGTTTTGCTTCTGCCTTTTTAATGCCAGCGCAGACTATGCGCCGCCATCTAGGTGAGAGCCGGAAAATGCTAGAGATGCAAGAGCTGTATCACCTAAAGCATGAATTTGGGCTAAGCATGCAGGCTTGCTTACGGCGCGCCAGTGATTTGGGCATCATTAGTGATTCTGTGTGCCAGCGTTTACTTGAGGTTTTTTCTAAGCAGGGCTGGCGTAAACAAGAGCCGGGCAAAGCATATCCACAAGAAAACACCTCGCTGTTTAAGCAGCTGGTTTTTCGTGCTCATGCTGAAAATATTATTGGTGAAGCGAAGGCCGCTGAGTTTTTAGGGCTTTCGGCTATGGAATTTCACTTGATGCGCAAAATGGAATTGCTCGATGCGGTTGCTAGTTAGTGATGCGAACATTTTTATTGATATGGAAGAGGGTGGCTTACTAGAGCTAATGTTCAAGTTGCCTTATGAGTTTTGCGTGCCAGATGTTTTATTTGCAGAAGAGCTGGCACAACAGCATGGGCAACAGCTTGCGGCAAAAGGGTTAACCCAGCGCACGTTAAACGGTGAAACAATGGCTTATGCGTTTAGTTTAACGCAGGTATTTAAAGGGCCGAGCATCAATGATTGCTTGGCCTTAGCTTTAGCAAAATTTGAAGCTTGCCCGCTACTTACGGGCGATAAAGCGCTAAGGCAGGCAGCAAAGCATGAAGCAGTGGAAGTGAAAGGAACAGTTTGGCTGGTGGAAGAACTCTTAACACATCACTTGATAACGGTAGACGAAGCCCTAAATGCCTATGCTTTGATGAGAACTAATGCAAGGCGCTTACCTTGGAAACAAGCTGCTGAACGGCTTAATCGGTTTGAAAAATAACAGTTTTAGTGACAATAGTTTATAGGAATTATCATGCCCATTCTTCAATGGTTGAACAAAGATGATGCGGTAAGAGCAGCGCAAAAATCTGCTTATCGTGTTTTAGAAGAAGTACCAGAGTTATCTTATGGCGATAAAGATAATGAAAACTTATTGATTCAGGGCGATAACTTGGAAGCATTAAAGGCGTTGATTCCTTTTTATGCTGGCAAAGTGAAATGCATTTATATTGATCCGCCTTATAATACTGGTGCTGCTTTTGAATATTATGACGATAATTTAGAGCACAGTATTTGGCTCTCTATGATGTACCCACGATTGGAGCTTTTGCGAGAGCTTCTATCAGAAGACGGATTTATATGTGTACATATTGATGATAAAGAAAGCGCTTATATAAAAGTAATGCTTGATGAAATTTTTGGGAGAGAAAACTACCAAAACACATTTTATATACAAGTCAGATATGCAGATAAAACTTTAAAAGAAGATATGGCGTATCATAAACAAATTGAACAGTGCCATGTTTATAGAAAGTCTCGATTATCAAAGCCAAACAGGCCTATAGAAGAGGCGGGGTTTGAAAAATTCAATTTTCAGATAAAGATTATAAACCAGCCAATAAAAGAAGTAGTTTTAGGTGGGAAGAAGGTCGAAGTTTATAAACATGATGATTATAAAGTAATTAAGAAAAAAAATGGTTTTGTAGAGGGACTAAAAGAAATATGGGCGTCTGGTTCCATTTTAGATGGTAATTCTTCTGGTCGATTTTTTAGAGACTACTTATCGGGAAGAGTTAAAGAGGATGGGCTGGGTGTTTTATATAAAGTGCCAAATATTGGTGATGATAATTTTGAGCATAGATTTTTTACTGGGCCAAAAAGAAAAGGTGCTACAAAAGGAAAATATTATCAGGGCGTGCCTACCAAGAAGATAAACGAAAAATTTAAAAGCGTGCCTATACCTAATTATTATGATTTTGCGGATAGATTTGGCAACTGTAGACATGAAGGTGGGGTGGATTTTAGAAGTGGAAAAAAACCCGAACATTACATTCAGTTAATAATCGAACGATTTTCCACCGAAGGTGACTTGGTGCTAGATTCCTTCTTAGGCTCAGGCACCACCGCTGCGGTAGCCCATAAAATGGGTCGCCGTTATATCGGTATTGAGCTGGGCGAACATGCGCAAACACATTGCCAAACTCGTTTACAAAAAGTAGTGGATGGCGAACAAGGCGGCATTTCTAAAGCAGTAAATTGGAGAGGCGGCGGCGGTTTTCGCTTTCTTAAATTGGGTGCTGCGGTATTTGATGAATATGGCAGCTTAAACTCAGACATTAAATTTTCCACGTTAGCAGCCCACATTTGGTACTTAGAAAATCGCACCCCATTACAAAATAAAGCGGATAGTCCGCTTCTTGGCGTGCATGATGGCGTTGCCTACTATTTGCTTTATAACGGCATATTAGGCGATAGGCGGCCACAAGGTGGGAATGTGCTAACGAGCGCTATTTTAAAATCATTGCCTAATATCGAAGAACAACAGAAAGTGGTGATTTATGGTGAGTCTTGCCGCTTGGGCGAGGCACGTTTGCAGCGCGAAAATATTACTTTTAAACAGATTCCCTACGATGTGGGCATGCTATAAGGAAACCGACAAATGTTTAAATTAAAAGGTTATCAGCAGCGTGCGGTAGAGGTAATTCAGCACTTTTTATCACAATGCCGAGAAACGAACTCTGTTGCCCAAGCTTATGAAGCTACTTTAAAAAGCCAACAAGCACCCGTGCATCCCTATCGGGATTACGGCTTTGGCGAAGTGCCTTATTTTTGCTTACGCATCCCCACGGGTGGCGGTAAAACAGTATTAGGCTCTTATGCTGTTGAAGTGGCTGCGCAATGTTACTTAGAAACGGAAGCCCCTATAGCGTTATGGCTTGTACCAACAACTACGATTCGCAAACAAACCGTTGAAGCGCTAAAAACACCTGGTCACCCTTATCGGCAAAATTTAGACCGTGCATTTAATCGCCAAGTGTTGGTGCTAGATATAGACGAGGTTACCCAGATTCGTCCACAAGACCTTGGCAGCAAAGCTATTGTTGTTGTGTCTACTCTTGCTAACTTGCGCGTTACGGATACCACGGGGCGCAAGGTATATGCCTACCATGAAAACTACGAGCCTCACTTTGCCAAAATACCGAGTAATCACCCAGCATTGCCTGCATTAGAACGTGTGAAACAAGATGATTTACAAGAGAACGGGCTAACCGATAAAGAACTAGGCCAAATCAAATATTCTTTTGCTAATTTGCTTGCTATACATCGGCCTGTGGTGATCGTGGATGAGGCGCATAACGCAAGAACATCGCTCACATTTGAAACGCTGCAGCGTGTTTCACCAGCGGCAATTATAGAGCTAACAGCAACACCTAATACTTCTAGCACGAATGGCAGTAATGTGCTGTTTCATGTATCAGCGGCAGAACTAAAAGCAGAGGAAATGATTAAGCTTCCAGTTATGTTAACAGAGCACCAAAACTGGCAAGATGCGTTGCGCGATGCTGTTATTACACGAAATAAGCTAGCGCTTGATGCTCAGCATGACACAGATTACATCCGCCCCATTGCACTGTTTCAGGCTGAGAATAGAAATGGTGAAGTAACAGTTGACGTGTTGAAGCAATACCTTGTTGAGCAGCTTAAAATAGAAGAAGAAAAAATTGCCATAGCAACAGGCTCGCAGCGCGAATTAGATGACATTAACTTGTTTGATCCAAGTTGCCCCATTGAATACATCATCACCATTGAAGCACTAAAAGAAGGCTGGGATTGCTCTTTTGCGTATGTCTTTTGCTCAGTAAAACAGGTGTCTTCAAGTAAGGATGTAGAGCAACTGCTTGGGCGTGTTTTGCGTATGCCGTATGCCAAACGGCGTGTGGTTGAAGATTTAAACCGTGCTTATGCTCATTTAGCCGCTGAGGGCTTTTCCAGAGCCGCACAGCAGCTAGCTGATACTTTGGTGTCTATGGGGTTTGAAGAAATGGAGGTGGCAGCTTATTTGCGTGAGCAAGAGCCAAATCCTTATCAAGATGATTTCTTTGGCGAGGGTGCAGCATTGCCTGCTTCACGTCCTTTAGCCGAGGTTCCTTTATTAGTAGAAGCGACGACAACACCCGATTACGAAAAACTCAATGAAGAGGAAAAACGACAAATCAGCGTATCGCGTAACGAAGAAACGGAAGCAATCGAAATAACGATCACTGGTGAAGTATCAGATAACTTGGCTGCGGTAGTGAGCCGGTGTGTAAAAGCAGGTAAGACACGACAATCTTTCCAACGCAATGTGCGAATTCACAACCAAGCGATTGAGGCTAAAAAAGCGCCGTCTGAGCGTGGCGAAGTATTTGGTTCATTGCCTCAACTGTGCATGATGCAGCAAGGCGAGCTTGAGCTAGTTGAGGCGGAAGCACTGCTTAATGCTTATCAATGGGATTTATTGAATTATCCTGCTGAGCTCAAGAATTTTAAGCTGCATGAAACAACAATGAGTTACTCGATAGACTTAGATGGTGGACAAGTTACCTACGGTATTTCTGAGCACGCAGAGGTATATAACTACAACCAAGGTTTTTTGGATGTTGAAGAACAAGACTTAGTGCGTTGGTTGGATAAAGAGTTGAGACAAGGCGATATACCGCAGCAACAACTAGCCGCTTTCATTGGGAAGCTAGTTAAAAATTTACTACGAGACCCAAACCTAACGTTAACCGCGTTAGTGCGTAATAAATTTCCATTAGCACGTGCAATTAGGGATTTAATCTCGCGTTATCGATCACAAGCGCAAAAAGAGAGTTATCAAACTTCTTTGTTTGGCGACGAAAGCTCAGCTTGTGTGTCTGATGAGTTTTTCTATGAGTTTAGCCCTTCTAAGTATCCTTCAAGGCCGCCTTATTATTCAGGCAGTTTTAAATTTAATAAGCATTACTTTCCGCAAAACTTGATTGAAGATTTGAAATCAGCGGGCGAAGAGTTTGAGTGTGCTAAAGCCATTGAAAGCTTGCCGCAAGTGAAGTATTGGATACGCAACTTAGTACGCCGAGACGATGCGTCGTTCTGGCTGCCTTTAGCGCACGCTAAATTCTATCCCGATTTTATTTGTGAGCTAAATGATGGGCGTATGCTCGTGGTGGAGTATAAAGGCGAAGCCTATGTGAGTAATGATGATTCTGCTGAAAAACGTGCGGTAGGTAATAAGTGGGCAGAGCTGAGTAATGGTAAGTGCTTGTTCATTATGGCCGTTAAAAAAGATGGCCAAGGGCGAGATGTTAGGCAGCAGATATTGAGTGCTGTGGGCTGATTCTAAGACCTTGAAGAAAAAATATTTTAAATAGGGGAAGATAATTGCTTGTAGGTTGCTTGCTTAGAAATATTAAAGTTTATGAAAATGTTGTTTTTATACCTATTACTTCGGGTGAAAGTGGTAATTTTTCTGTTTTTACTGGAGCGAACGGTGTTGGAAAAAGTTCTGTTTTAGAAAGCATGAATCATTTTTTTTATCAAAATAAATGGGTTGTCAATAGCAAAGCAAAAAAAGAGGATGCATATATAGCACCTTTGTTTGTGATTAAAAAAAATGAATTTGAGTCTGAGATATCAAATGAATTACTTGATTTGGTTAGTAACTATTTTTGGGATATTGATGATAAAGCAAACCCAGGTATAGCCAGGCTTGATGGGGTGAAAAAATTATTAGCTTACAAAGAAAGTCTGAAAAATATTTATAATAAAAATGAGTATTATCTTTTTTTGGTTTCATTGAGGTATCCTAATGATACTTTTAATTTCGCGACTTTTCATAATGATTTAAAAGAAAATATAGAAAGTAATGATAAAGTTTTCTCTGAATTAGAAGGGTTGTATAAATCTATTTGCGAGCACTACTCATTTGTATATATACCTGTTGAATTGTCAATTAAAAATATATTAAAGCTTGAAGCGTTTGAATTGCAAGAGCTTATGGATAGGGATGTTTTGAATGAAATAGATAATGTTTTAACTAAAAGAATTGAAGTGCCCAGAGAGGCTTTAGGAAGAAAATTAGGAAGAAAAAATGTTGGCTTTACAGCGTTAACACATATAAATGAAAAGTTAGATGATTTTATTAAAGAGATAAATACTTCTATCCAAAATATTAGTGAGAGTTATTCTTTCTTGACTGAACGAGGAAAAAAAAGAAATTTATCGGCACAGGACATAAGAGATAGAATCCTAGACGAATATTTTTCGGTTCGCTCATTGCGAAAAGATGGAAAACCTATAGAGGAGCTAAGTTCTGGGGAACAGAGGATTGCCCTGTTTGATATTGCTTATTCGTTGCTTGGACAGGGGAAAAGAACAAAAAAGAATTTAATTTTGGCTATAGATGAGCCTGAAGCATCTATGCATATGTCACAATGTTACAGACAGTTTGCTCGATTAGCAGAAATTAGTAAAAGATTTGGACACCAAGTGTTAGTAACTACTCATTGGTATGGTTTTTTGCCAGTTTTAGATTTTGGTTATATTAACCATATTGAAAGAAGTAAGAAGGTTGAAATATCTCAGCACCCTTTAAAATCAGTTACTAGCGAGCAAAAAATTTTACCAGATGATATATCTTTAAAAAGCATTTTTGATTTAGTTTCAGCAGTAATAGGTATGATGCGTAGTGAAGAGGCAAATTGGCTTGTTTGCGAAGGGGTTGATGATCAAATTTATTTGGAGCATTTCTTAAAAGGAAAAATAGACAATTTATATATATTACCTGTAGGTGGTATTGATAACGTAATAAAGATATATAATTATTTATATGTACCGTTGTCAGAGAGGTTTGAAAAGAAAGAAATAACTGGAAAAGTGGTGTGTATAACAGATACTGATATAAGACCAGTGAATACTGACAATTATGGTGGTGTAAGGAAGATGCTAGAATTAGTACGCTTGGATAAGCGGGGAGAGAAAGTTTCATTCTTAAAGCTTAATCCGAACTCTGAAAGGAACATTACGGTTATAGAAGATGTTCTAGATGCTAAAGTTTTTTATGCTGCCTGTAGTAAGATTATAAATGAATGTGAAAGGGATGATATTAAACAACTGTTTGATAAGGTTGAGCTTTGTGAATTGTCTGTTTATACAGGTTTTAGTAATAACTTAGAATCGTTTAAAAGTTCCTGTGCAGAACTATATGAAAGAAAAACAGAGCTTATAGATTTTCTTTCTGATAACACGGTTAAATATAAACTAGCTGCGACTTATATAAAAGAGTCGAAAAGGTTAGAGAGAGAGCAATTAGGGTGGGTAGAAGATCTTGTGGATTTGTTTCGATAGTAATCTATTTTGTTTTTTAAAAAGGGAGCCACTGGCTCCCTTTTCATTTTCATGCACCAAGCCAAAGCCACTAAAGTGGCTTCCCCTTATTCCCATGCTGGCTCACAAACTCTTGCACGGCTTTTAGGTCGTTAGGCAGTACTGTCATGCGCTCTTCACGCTCGAACAGGTCGGCCATGTGGGCGGGCAGTTCGGGCTTCACATCCGGTACAGCTTTTTCCACTGCCTCGGGGAATTTCACCGGGTGGGCGGTGCCTAGCGTTACCATGGGGATGGTGGCGTCGCGGCGGCAAGCGCGGGCGGCGGTAACGCCAATGGCGGTGTGGGGGTCGAGCAGCTCACCAGTGGCTTCATACACCTCAGCAATGGTGTTGCAGGTTTGTTCGTCGTCCACGCCGAGGGAATCAAATAGCTTGCGGGTTTCTGTCCAGCGGTCTTCTTCCACCGAAAGTTTGCCGGTGGCGCGGAAGTTATCCATTAGCTCCGCCACTAAGGCGCCGTTGCGGCCATGCATATCAAACAGCAAACGCTCAAAGTTGGAGGACACCATAATATCCATGGAAGGGGATAGGGTGGGGTGCAGCTCGTCTTTGTGGTAGCGGTTGCCGCTCATAAAACGGTGCAAAATATCGTTGCGGTTGGTGGCCACAATCAGCTGGTTAATGGGCAGGCCCATGTTGCGCGCCAAGTAGCCGGCAAAAATGTCACCAAAGTTGCCCGTGGGCACCGAGAAAGACACGGAGCGCTGCGGCCCGCCAAGCTGAATAGCGGCGTGGAAGTAGTACACGATTTGCGCCATGATGCGCGCCCAGTTAATGGAGTTCACCGCCACCAGGCGTGTGCCTTTTAAGAAAGCTTGGTCGGCAAAGCTCGCCTTCACCATTTCTTGGCAATCGTCGAAGTTACCCTCAATGGCGATGTTGTGAATGTTATTGCTAATGGCGCTGGTCATTTGGCGACGCTGCACCTCAGAAACGCGGTTATGCGGGTGCAGAATAAAAATATCCACGTTCTCGCTGGCGCGGCAACCTTCAATGGCGGCAGAACCGGTGTCGCCGGAGGTGGCGCCCATAATCACCACGCGCTCGCCGCGTTTTTGCAATACGGCATCGAGCAAACGGCCAAGCAGCTGTAGGGCGAAATCTTTAAACGCCAAGGTGGGGCCGTGGAACAGCTCCATCACCCATTCGTTGGCATCGAGTTGGCGTAAAGGGGCCACTGCAGGGTGTTCAAACACCGCGTAGGTCTCTTTAAGAATGGCTTTAAATTCGTCGTCTTCGATGCAGCCGTCCACAAAGGGGCGCATCACGTTAAACGCCAACTCGTGGTAAGGCAGGCCCGCCCAGGAGGCGATCTCTTCCACGGTGAAGCGGGGCAAGTTTTCGGGCACGTAAAGGCCGCCATCGCTGGCTAGGCCGGTGAGGAGCACGTCTTCAAAATTAAGTGCGGGGGCGTTGCCGCGGGTACTGATATAACGCATGTTGGTTCTCTACCGTAAATGTTTTTGTTCCTGCGCACCGTTGTGGCACGCAGGAAGGGCATATTAAAGGTGTTTAATTTTCTCTTGCTGCTCGCGATAGTGGGCCAAATCTGATTTATAGCCAAGGAGCTTTTCTTTCTCCTTTTCTACCACTTCTGCGGGGGCGCGGTCTACAAAGTTGGCATTGCCAAGTTTGCCTTCTGCTCGTGCCACTTCTTTCTCTAAGCGCTGGATTTCACGGCCTAGGCGCTCAAGTTCGGCGTCTTTGTCGATTAAGCCTGCCATGGGAACCAGTAATTCCATGCGGCCCACTAATTGCGTGGCAGAGGGCGGCGCGGCTTCATCTTCAGCCAACAGGCGAATATCGCTTAAGCGTGCTAAACGGCCAAGCAAGCCACTCAGGCGCCCCACGTTGTCGGCGTCTTTGGCGCTAGCGTTGTGTAACAGCACTTCTAACTCGCGGCCTGGGGCAATGTTCATTTCCGCACGAATATTACGAATGGCGGTAATCATTTGCTGTAGCCACTCGATATCCGCCGTGGCTTCTGCATCGATTAAGTTGCTGTGTGCCACGGGGTAATCCGCCAACATAATGGTGTCGCCCGCCACGCCCGCTAAGGGTGCCACACGCTGCCAAATTTCTTCGGTAATAAATGGCATAAAGGGGTGCGCTAAACGCAGCAGGGTTTCTAATACTGAAAGCAAGGTATAGCGCGTGCCACGCTTGGTAGCTTCGTCGTATTGGTCGCTGTACAGCACGGGCTTAGAAAGCTCTAAATACCAGTCGCAGTACTGGTGCCAAATCATGTCGTAGGCGGCGGCGGTGGCTTGGTCTAAACGATAACCCTCTAGGGATTGGGTTACCTGCTGAATGGTTTTTTGCAGCTCCGACTGAATCCACTTATCCGCCACAGAAAACGTCATTTCGCCGCTGTTATCTTGGCCTTCGGTGTTTTGCAACACATAGCGCGCGGCGTTCCAAATCTTGTTGCAGAAGTTGCGGTAGCCTTCGATGCGACCCATATCCCATTTAATATCACGGCCTGTGGTGGCAAGGGATAAAAAAGTAAAGCGCAGCGCATCGGTGCCGTAAGCGTTAATGCCCTCGGGGAATTCTTTGCGGGTTTGCTTTTCAATGCGCTTGGCCATTTGTGGCTGCATCAGGCCCGTGGTGCGCTTTTCCACTAGGCTTTCAAGGTCGATGCCATCAATTAAATCCAGCGGGTCGAGCACGTTACCACGGGATTTTGACATCTTGTTGCCGTCGTTATCACGCACTAGGCCGTGCATGTACACGTGCTTAAACGGCACTTCATCGGTGAGTTCCAGCGTCATCATAATCATGCGCGCCACCCAGAAGAAAATAATATCAAAACCGCTCACCACCACATCGGTGGGGTGGAAGGTGGCTAATGCTTCTGGGTTGTCGGGCCAGCCGAGGGTGGAGAAGGTCCACAGGGCGGAGCTAAACCAGGTGTCGAGTACGTCTTCATCTTGGCGCAGTTCCACATCGGCGCTTAAGTTATGTTTGGCGCGGGCTTCTTCCTCAGTGCGGCCCACATAAATGTTGCCTTCTTCATCGTACCAAGCAGGGATGCGGTGACCCCACCACAGCTGGCGTGAAATACACCAGTCTTGCAAATCGCGCATCCACGCAAAGTACATGTTTTCGTACTGCTTGGGCACAAATTGAATGCGGCCATCTTCCACCGCATCAATGGCTTTCTTACCCATGCTTTCCACGTTCACAAACCATTGGTCGGTGAGCAAAGGCTCGATTACCACGCCGGAACGGTCGCCACGGGGCACCATTAAATTGTGGTCTTCTACTTTTTCTAGCAGGCCGAGGGCATCTAAGTCGTTCACGATTTTCTTGCGCGCATCGTAGCGGTCAAGGCCGCGGTACGCCTCGGGTACTTCGTCGTTGAGCGCAGCATCCTCGGTCATGATGTTAATCATGGGAAGCTGATGGCGCACGCCAATCTCGTGGTCATTAAAATCGTGAGCAGGAGTGATTTTTACGCAACCCGAGCCAAACTCTGGGTCCACATAGTCATCGGCAATAATGGGAATGGTGCGCTCGGTGAGGGGCAAGGCAATCTCTTTGCCAATCAAATCGCGGTAGCGCGGGTCCTCAGGGTGCACTGCCACTGCGGTATCACCAAGCATGGTTTCAGGGCGTGTGGTGGCCACCACCAAATGGCCCGAACCATCGGCCAGCGGGTAGCGGAAGTGCCACATGTGGCCTTTTTCTTCTTCGCTTTCCACTTCTAAATCAGAAATAGCGGTGTGCAGCACAGGGTCCCAGTTTACGAGGCGCTTGCCACGGTAAATCATGCCTTTTTCATGCAAGCGCACAAAGGCTTCGCGTACAGCTTTGGAAAGGCCTTCGTCCATGGTGAAACGCTCACGCGACCAATCTAGGGAGGAACCTAGGCGGCGCAATTGTTCGGTAATGGTGCCGCCGGACTCTTCTTTCCACTTCCAAATTTCATCGATAAAGGCGTCACGGCCTAAATCGTGGCGGCTTTTACCTTCCGCTGCTAAACGGCGCTCCACCACCATTTGGGTGGCGATACCCGCGTGGTCGGTGCCGGGCTGCCATAGGGTGTTGCGGCCCTGCATGCGGCGAAAGCGTACTAAGGCATCCATAAAAGCGTTGTTAAACCCATGCCCCATGTGCAACGACCCGGTGACATTCGGCGGCGGAATCATAATAGTGAAGGCTTCGCCTTTGCCGCTGGGCTTAAAATAGCCGGCAGCTTCCCAACGCTGATACCAGGGTTGTTCAATACTGTGGGGTTGATAGGTTTTATCCATGGTTTGCAATATGCCCGAATTGGTTTGGTGAACAGAAAAAGCGGATTATACCGATATTTGCGTTTGAATTCAGAAGAAGTGAGTGTCGCCTTAAGAAATTTTGTGGCTAGTGAGGGGGTAGCCTTGGTGTTGGTAAAAACGCCAACGTTCGCGGCCACTAATACGTACCTCTTCGTCGCCTGTGATGAGCTCGGCAACGCGCAAAAAACGGCTGAAAAAGCTAGGGGTTTGTGGCGCTAGGTTAATGAGCACATCGTGGCAGGGGCCAGGTTCTGGGCCATGGCCAATCACCACGGGGTTAATGGCGTTAGGGTCATCGCTTAGCAAGGCGTGGGGCAAAAAACCTTCCACGGGTTGCTGCCAAAATAGCTTGTCTAAATACACCGCCTCCTCTTGGGAAGCGGTGTGAATATACACATGGCGTTGCTGCATTACAGCGGCACGAGCAATGCGCCACGTTAAGCTGTGGCGCACCTTGGTTTCTTCCGTGATGTAAAACAGCACTTCGGTCATGTTATTGGCCAGCACCATCAAGCACAAAGCGAGTGAGCAGAGGTACAGGGCGGCCTGTGGCGGCTTTCTTCATACCGCCGCTTACCCAGGCGGTGCCAGCGATATCCAAGTGGGCCCAACGGGCTTCTTTGGTGAAGCGTGATAAGAAGCAAGCCGCTGTGATGGTACCTGCCTCGCGGCCACCGATGTTGGCAATATCGGCAAAGGGGCTGTCGAGTTGCTGCTGGTAATCATCCCATAGGGGTAGCGGCCAACCGCGGTCACCGGTGTTGTCTCCCGCTTCGAGCAGGGCATGGGCGAGTTCAGCATCGTTGGCCATGACCCCGTGGGCGTGTGCGCCTAAGGCGATAACACAAGCGCCAGTGAGGGTGGCAATATCCACCACCACGCTGGGGGAATATTCTTGCTGCACATAGGTTAAGCCATCGCAAAGCACCAAGCGGCCTTCGGCATCGGTGTTAAGGATTTCAACGGTTTGGCCAGACAGGGTGGTGACAATATCGCCAGGGCGTGTGGCGCTGCCATCGGGCATGTTTTCTGCCGCCACCACTAAACCCACTACGTTCACGGGGGCGTTGAGTTCGCACAGTGCTTTGATGGTGCCAAATACGCTCGCCGCGCCACCCATGTCGTATTTCATTTCATCCATGCCAGCACCGGGTTTTAAGGAAATACCGCCGGTGTCAAAGGTAATACCTTTACCCACCAGGGCGGCGGGGCTGGCTTTCATGTCACCGTATTCAAAGATAATAATGCGGCCTTCGTTTTCACTACCCTGAGCCACGGCGCAAAAAGCACCCATGCCCATGTCAAAGGCTTCTTCTTCGGTGATGATTTTCACCTTGAGCGCGGGGTACTCTTCTGCCAACGCAAGGGCCTGCTCGGCCAAAATTTCGGGGAAGCAATCATTGGGTGGGCAGTTGGCTAAATCTTTGGTTAAGGCCATGCCTTTTGCCACTGCGACGCCTTCTTTGAGTGCAAGGGCAGCGCGGTTTTTATCTGCGTGGCTAATGATTTGCCAGTTGTTTACCTTTGGCGCAGGTGCAGGTTTGCTTTTGTAGTGAGTGTAGCGGTACTGGGCATCCGCTAAGGTGCGACTAGCTTCGCGCACGTGCCAGGTTTTATCTTGGCCTTCCACTTGAAGGTTATCGATAAACCAAGCAGCAGACTGGCTGCCCGTGTTGGCCACGGCTTTTTGCACCTCGGTGGCAAGCTTGGTAAAGGCAACAATGTTCAGTGGTGTGTTTTCATCTACACCAGTTCCGATTAAGATAAGGCGTTTAACCTTTAGGCCCTCAGGAGAGAATAAGGTGAGTACCTGTTGTTTTTTGCCAGTGAAATCACCTGCCTCCACAAGTGCCTTGATTGTGGCTTGTGTGGCTTCGGGCACAGCACCCGCAAGGTTGCTGGCGTCTTTGTGCAAGCACACCACTAAACTATCAACGTCAAGGTCTTGTGTTGCAATGTTGCTAACTGCGTACTCCATCTCCACTCCTCGGATTAACAATGCCGAACAACCAATTTGCCCGGCAGGATAAGAATTGATACTCAACCGTTATATTAACAGACAATTACTTGTGACAACCCTTGTGGTCACCTTTGTGTTGGTGATGGTGCTTGTCACGGGGCGTTTTATCAAGTACCTCGCCGATGCCGCTGTGGGTGAAATCGCCGCAGATGCATTATTCCTCATTATGGCGTACCGGCTACCTGAGTTTTTGCAGCTGATTTTACCCCTGAGTTTGTATATCGGCATTCTCTTGGTGCTTGGCGGCATGTATGTGACCAACGAAATCACGGTGATGAACGCTTGTGGTATCGGTCGCAAGGCGATTATACGCGCAATGTCGGTGCCCGTAACGGTCACCGTGATGATTATTGCTGCATTTGCTCTTTACATCACTCCTTTAGGCGATGAAGAGGGCGCCAAGCTGCGCGATGCCCAGCGGGACCGCTCTATCTTAGAGCTATTAACGCCTGGGCGATTCCACACCCGTTCCAGCGACGGTGGTTCTCGTGCCACTTATGCGGGTAGCGTAGATAAGGAAAAGGGCGTGCTGGAAAATGTGTTCCTCTCTGATTTTCGCATCAACCCAGAGACCAAACGCAGTGAGCTAGTTACCGTGTGGGCCGCCGAGGGCCGTATGGTGCAGCATGAGGGCATGAACTATCTAGAGCTGCTTGATGGTAAACAGTACCAAGGCCAGCCGGGCGCTGGGAATTTTCGCAATGTGACTTTTGAACGCGGCTTAGTACGCGTAGGAGAAGAAAAGGTGGATCGCACACCTAAGGTGCGAAGCTGGCCCACCGCCAAACTAATCAATAGCGAGAACCCCGAGGCTAATGCAGAGCTGCAATGGCGTATTTCGTTGATTTTGATTGTGCCTATTATGTCTTTAGCGGCCATACCTTTAGCGCGAGTGAATCCACGCCAAGGGCGTTTTGGCAAAATCATTCCCGCTGTGCTGCTGTATATGTTGTACATGGGGGTGTTATTGGTGCTGCGCAGTTGGTTGGCGGATATCCCTATCGCCAAACGGCCCTGGTATTACCACATGGCGTGGGTGCACTTGTTGGCGCTAATGATGGTGTTTGTGCTTTATAACTGGTCGGATTGGCGCCGCGCACGCTCGGCACGTAAAGCGAGGGTAGCGGCATGAAAATATTACGCAGATATATCTGGTGGTCTGTTTTAGTGCCCGCCCTTGGGGTGATTGGTGTGCTGGTGGCGTTGGATGGCTTGTTTAGCTATATCGCTGAACTTGAAGGGTTGCGCGCCAATTACCAAGCTTGGCAGGCGTTTGAATTTATTGTGACCACAATGCCACGGCGCATTTATGAATTTTTGCCCATGGCCATTTTGTTGGGTGCTCTCATTGGTTTAGGCATGTTGGCCAGTAGTGGTGAGCTCACTGTGATTCGTGCGGCAGGAGTGTCTGTGGGCAAAGTCACCCGCTTGGCGTTGCGGCCTGCCATCTTGTTGCTGCTAGTGGGGTTGCTCTTGGGTGAGTATGTGGTGCCTTATTCAGAGCAGCTAGCCCAAAGTAACCGCGCTGTGGCAGAAGGCAAAGGCGAGGCCATTAGCTCGCGGCATGGGTTTTGGCATCGCGAAGGCAATGAATTCTTGCATATTAATGCTGTGGACACCGAGGGGGTTTTATACGGTGTGACCCGATTTGCCTTTAACGAAGAACGAGAGTTAGAGCGTGCTTTGTTTATTGAAGAAGCGCGCTATCAAGGAGGCGAGTGGCACACCCGGGGCGTGCATGGTTCAGAGCTTGCAGCGGATAAAGTGACCACCTTTGAGGAAGATTCTATTGCTTGGGATACTGGCCTTACCCCTGAGTTTTTAGCGGTGGCGGCGGTTAAACCGGAGCATTTAGCGCTGTCAAAACTGTGGGAATACATTACTTATTTGCAAGAGCAGCAACTTGAAGCCGCTGAGTACCAGCTCACTTTTTGGCAAAAAATCCTACAGCCCTTAGCCATACTTGGCATGGTGCTTATTGCCATCTCGTTTATTTTTGGGCCCTTGCGAGAAGTGCCCATGAGCTTGCGTCTCACCACGGGAATTATTGCGGGGTTGTTGTTCCATTACGGCCAACAATTTGTAGGGCACATGAGCATGGTGTTTCATGTGTCGCCCGTGGCAGCAGCGGCAGCCCCGCCCGTACTGTGTTGTATTTTAGGCGTGTGGTTGTTGCTTAGAATTCGTTAGTTGTCTTTGGGGATAAGCACGGTGCGAGTGTTGGAGGCCATGTCTTGCAGCGCTTGCCCTTTGTGGCTTAGCGGTACGAGCAAAAAACCAATGCCGAAAGTACCTAAACCCACAGCGCAACGAACTAACACTTGCCCCCAAGATAAGCGGCGTTGGTCTTGCCGTTCGGTGCGAATACGCCACGCGCGCATACCTAACGATTGCCCGCCGTGGCGCCAAAAGTACCCATAAAAACCCACAATCAGCAGCAGCAATACCCCACGAATCACCCAGGCAGAAAACCAGGCAGGGGGCTTCGCCACGCCATTAAGCTCCACCATGGGCAAGCCGGTGAACTGATACAACCACACCAATAAGCCAACGCTGACAAACATCACAGCGCCCAAGAGCAGGCTATCGTAACCGAGGGCAGCTAAGCGGCGCCAAAGGGGCGCAGAAGGGAAGGTGGGCATGGTGGGTACCTCTGAGATGGTTAGGTACAAAAAAGCCCTGATTATTCAGGGCTTTTTATGTTTGGTACCAGAGGCCGGACTCGAACCGGCACGCTTTTAAGGGCGGGGGATTTTGAATCCCCTGTGTCTACCAATTTCACCACTCTGGCAATGGTGGGCAAGTATAAGCAAGTGAAAGGGAATTGAAAAGTGCTATTTGCAAAAAACCAACACTAGCGCCAAGGTCTTGGCTCTTGTACCCTTGGCGCCATTCATTTTCTGATTGCCAAGCCGACCATGCGTGTTGATAGTTTTGATTTTTTGTTACCCGATGAGCGTATAGCACGCTATCCCACCTCAGAGCGCACAGCCTCGCGTTTATTGTATTTGCCCGCCGAGGGCGAGCTTGAGCATCGCCAATTTACGCAGTTACTTGAATGGCTGCGGCCGAACGATGTGTTAGTGTTTAATAACACTCGCGTTATTCCAGCGCGCTTGTTCGGACATAAAACCACGGGCGGTAAAGTGGAAGTGATGGTGGAACGCCTGCTTAACGATAATGAAGTGTTGGCTTATGTGCGTGCCTCCAAAGCGCCCAAGGCGGGCAGTGAGCTGGTGTTTGCCAACCAAGCGAGTATGGCAGTGCTGGGGCGTGAGGCGGATTTGTTCCACTTAAAAGCGAGTGTGCCTATATTGCCGCTGCTTGAAGCGCAGGGGCAGTTGCCTTTGCCACCGTATATGGAGCGGCTCGCGGAAGAGGAAGATGCCAACCGTTATCAAACGGTGTACGCCGAGCACCCCGGTGCCGTGGCGGCACCCACCGCAGGCCTACATTTTGATGAAGCACTTATTGAGGCCATTAACGCTAAAGGCGTAGGCACCGCTTTTGTTACCCTGCATGTGGGGGCCGGTACCTTTCAGCCGGTACGCGTGGAGGTGGTGGAAGAGCATCATATGCACTCAGAGCGTTTTACGATTCCGCCCGAGTTGCCGCAGCAAATTGCTGATGCCAAAGCCAAAGGTGGCCGCGTGGTGGCGGTGGGTACCACTAGCTTGAGGGCCTTAGAAGCGGCCTCTCAGCAGGGGGAGCTGCAAGTGGGCAGCCAAGAAACCGATATTTTTATTTATCCAGGTTACGAATTTAAAGTGGTGGATGCCTTAGTAACCAACTTCCATTTGCCCAAGTCCACCTTGTTAATGCTGGTGTGCGCTTTTGCAGGGCAGGAAAAAGTGCTGAACGCCTACAACGAGGCTGTGGCGCAAGAATACCGTTTTTTTAGTTATGGCGATGCCATGCTAATCGAAAAATCCAAGGGAGAAAGTACTCGTCGTGTCTAGTCGCATGTCGTTTTCATTAAAAGCTCAAGAGGGTGCTGCCCGCCGGGGTGAAATGGTATTTCCTCGCGGTAAGGTGCAAACTCCAGCATTTATGCCCGTGGGCACTTATGGCACTGTAAAGGGTATGTTGCCGCGGGACCTTGAGGCCACGGGTGCTGAGATTTGCTTGGGCAATACCTATCACTTAATGCTGCGCCCTGGCACCGAAATCATTAAGGCCCACGGTTCCTTGCATGGGTTTATGCACTGGGATAAGCCAATCCTGACGGATTCCGGCGGCTTCCAAGTGTTTAGCTTGGGCAAGATGCGCAAAATTACCGAGGAGGGGGTGGAGTTTCGTTCGCCTCTGAATGGCGACAAGGTGTTTTTAACGCCAGAAAAATCCATGCAGGTGCAGGCGGATTTGGGCAGCGATATTTGCATGATTTTTGATGAATGCACGCCATACCCAGCCACGGAACAACAGGCAGCGGATTCTATGCGCTTGTCCTTGCGCTGGGCCAAACGCAGCCGCGATGCCCATGAGGGCAATGATGCCGCCTGTTTTGGTATTGTGCAGGGCGGCATGTACCCTCACTTACGCAAAGAATCCTTGGCGGGGTTAATCGACATTGGGTTTCACGGTTATGCCTTGGGCGGTTTGTCCGTGGGGGAACCCCACGAAGAAATGCTTGCCGTACTCGATGGCATTACTCCTCATATGCCGCAGGATAAACCACGCTATTTAATGGGCGTGGGCCGTCCTGAAGATATGGTGGAAGCAGTGCGCCGTGGCATTGATATGATGGATTGCGTGATGCCCACGCGAAATGCTCGCAACGGCCATCTATTCACCCGCGAGGGCGTGGTACGTATCCGTAATGCCAAGCACCGCACAGACTTAAGCCCACTCGACGAAAGCTGCAGCTGTTATACTTGCCAACATTTTTCGCGCAGCTACTTGCACCACTTAAATCGCTGCGGTGAAATGCTAGCGGGCCAGCTTGGCACCATCCACAACCTGCACTACTACCAAGAACTAATGCAGGGTTTGCGGGGGGCTATTGAAGCGGGTACATTGTCACGCTTCGTGGCAGATTTCTATCATGCACGGGGGCAAGCGGTGCCGCCGTGCCCTTTATAAGTTGAAGCGAGAGAACCATGAAACAATCTACGCATTTTTCAGCCAATCGTTTGTTTAGCCGCCAAGGTTTGCTTGGTGTTTTATTGTTTTTATTTGCCGCTCCTGCTTGGGCAGAGGGAGCACAGCCTGGAGGTATTCCCATGGATTTAGTGTTTATTGTCATCATGATGGTGGTGTTTTATTTCTTCTTGATTCGCCCGCAAACCAAGCGTGCGAAGGAGCACCGCGAGCTGGTGGCAGGCCTTGAGAAAGGCGATGAGGTGATTACCTCTGGCGGTATCTTGGGCAAAGTTGTGAAAGTGTCTGATGATTACGCCGTTATCGAACTCGATAATAACTTCCAAATTAAAATTCAAAAAAACTCGGTGCAGGCTACCTTACCTAAAGGCACCATCAAATCAATTTAATGGTGCGGAGTAGCCCATGAAACCTTATCCCCGTTGGCGGTTGTTTCTTTTTATTGGCGTTTTTTTGGTGTGCGGCTTATATGCCTTACCCAATATTTTCCCCGATGAGCCGGCCATTCAAATCACGCGCTCGGAGGCGGGTGAGCAAGTCAGCGCAGCCGACCTTGAACGCTTGACCAAGGCGCTAGAAACTGCGGGCATTACTGTGGGCGCAACCGATGAAGTAGGCGACTCGCGCTTAATTCGTGTGGGTGGCGCTGAAGAGCAGCTACGCGCTCGTGGTTTAGCCGAAGATATTTTAGGTCGTGATTACGTGGTGGCCTTAAACCTAGCGCCCACCACGCCGAGTTGGTTGCGTGCTATTGGTGCTAGCCCTATGAACCTTGGGCTGGATTTGCGCGGTGGTGTGCATTTCTTGCTGCAAGTGGACATGGAAACTGCCATTGAGCAGCGCATGACCTCTTGGGTATCTGAAGTGCGTTTGTTGTTGCGCGATAACAGCATTCGTTATCGTGAAGTAAGCAAACAAGGCCAAGAAATCATTGCGCGCTTTAGCGATGCCAAAGATTTATCCGCAGCGGATAGCAAGCTGCGCAATCAGTTTATGGAGTTTAATATTCGCCGTAACGATTCGCGCAACGAGCTGCGATTAAGCGTAAAGCCAGAAACCCTCGAAGAAATCAAAAGCTATGCGGTGGACCAAAACCGTACCACGCTTAATAACCGTATTAACGAGCTAGGTGTGGCTGAACCCGTGGTGCAGCGTCAGGGCGCCGACCGTATTGTGGTGCAATTACCTGGGGTGCAAGATGCGAGCCAGGCGCGCCGTATTCTCGGACGCACAGCTACCCTTGAGTTCCGTTTAGTGGCCTATGATAAAGACCCACGCAGCGTAAACCCATTTGATACCAGTGTAGAAGTGTTCCCTTTCAAGGGCGATGAACGAGATTTGCAGGTGCTGAGACGCCAAAAAATCGTTAGCGGTGACCAAGTAACGGATGCCCAAATGGGCTTTGATGAAAACGGTCGTCCTGAGGTGAATATTAAGTTGGATTCCGCGGGCGCCCGTAATATGCGCCGTGTTACCAGCGAAAATATTAAAAAGCCCATGGCGGTCTTGTTTATTGAAACCCATACCGATTTTGAAGAAGTAGAAAACGCCGATGGCGAGCTCGAAACTGTGGCCAAAAATCGTGAAGAAGCCTATGTAATTAACGTGGCCACCATTCAAGATACGCTCGGGGCACGCTTCCGCATTACCGGCTTAGATAGCGCTGCGGGTGCTGCTGAGTTGGCGTTGTTGCTTCGCGCAGGTGGTTTAGCTGCCCCCATGCACATTGCCGAAGAGCGCACCATAGGGCCGAGCTTAGGGGCGCAAAACATTGAGGCCGGGCTTAAATCCATGGTGTTTGGTGTGGCCTTGGTGTTTATCTTTATGATTGTGCGTTATCGCGTTTTTGGTGTGGTGGCGAACATAGCGCTGTTTGCTAACTTGCTGGTGCTAGTGGGAGTGATGTCCTTAATCCCAGGCGCTACGCTGACCTTGCCCGGCATCGCGGGTATCGTGTTGTCATTGGGTATGGCGGTGGACGCCAACGTGCTGATTTACGAGCGAATACGCTTAGAATTGCGCGAGGGTAAAACGCCTTTGCAAGCCATTGATGCGGGTTACGACAGAGCTTTTGAAACCATCTTTGATGCTAACCTCACCACCTTGATTGTGGCGGTAATTCTTTTCGCCATGGGCACAGGCTCGGTGCAGGGTTTCGCGGTGACCCTGTTTATTGGTATTACCGCTTCCATGTTTACCGCAGTGGTGGGAACACGTTCCATTATCAATGAAATCTACAACCCACGCCGCGGCAGACCTGCCAAGCTAAGTATCTGAGGTGACCATGAAAGCACAATCAGTAACAACAGATTTTAAATTTATGCGTTGGGCAAAGCTCATGGGAGCCTTGTCTTTGGCGGCGGTGATTTTCTCTTTTGTTTTGCTCGGCACCAAAGGGCTTAACCTTGGGTTGGATTTTACCGGTGGTACCGTTCTGGAGGTTAAAGCAACCCAGGATATTGAGCTTGATGAGGTGCGTGAAGCCTTAGAAGCTGGTGGTCACGGCGATGCGGTGGCGCAGCATTTTGGTGGCGCTAAAGAAGTGATGGTGCGTATACCGCCACGCAAAGCAGCCGCTAAAGACGAAAGCGTCGAGGAAGCTGCTGCCAGCGCTGCCGCTGATAATGAGGGCGACCGCGTAGGTCAAGAGGTATTTGAACTATTAGCTAAAGATATTGAAGGACTTGAGCTAATCCGCAAGGAGTTCATTGGCCCGCAGGTGGGCGATGAGCTGCGCGACCAGTCGGGCCTCGCTATCTTAATTGCCATCGGTATGATGATGCTTTACCTCTGGTTCCGCTTTACCAATAAGCTTGGTGTGGCAGCGGTAAGTGCGCTTGCACACGACGTTATTATCGTGCTTGGTGTGTTTGCGTTTTTCCAAATACCCTTCGATTTAACTGTGTTGGCAGCGGTATTAGCGGTGGTGGGGTATTCCATTAACGACACCATTGTAATTGCGGACCATATTCGTGAGGATTTCCGTAATTCGCGTTTAAGCGAGCCGGTGGATCTTATCGACCGTGCAGTTAACCGCACCTTAAGCCGTACCATGATCACGGGGCTTACCACGCTGTTTGTATTGTTGGCGCTTTACCTCTTTGGTGGCGAGATGATTCGCGGCTTCTCTTTGGCCCTGATTATTGGGGTAATTGTGGGAACCTATTCTTCCATTTATGTGGTGAACGGGCTTCTATTACTGATGAAGGTGACCAAAGAAGACTTTATTCCGCCCGAAATTAACGATGAAGTGGATGAAATGCCCTAGTCTTTATTGAATGGCATCAATAAAAAACGGCTCGCCGCACAACAGGGAGCCGTTTTTTTATGTCTGTTATATAAAGCTAAAGTAAAGGACGCTCAAATATACACACATTGTTTACAGGAAAGCTGATTTGCCAGCCCCATTGCTCGGCAAGCCACTTAAAGGTGTCGGGCTGGTAAAAGCCAATATGGGTGGGGTCGCGGGGGTAATGCCACTGAGGAAATTCATCTTGGGTAACGCGCCAACTGGTCATAATGGCGAGCAAACCGCCTGGCTTTACTAAGCGGTGCAGCTGTTGCCATGTGGTAGCCGGTTTACGCAAATGCTCTACTACTTCGGTGGCAGTAACAAAATCATATGTTTGGTTTAGTAAGCCGGCGTTAGGGAAAAACAAGGGATCGTAATATTCACAAGTAAAGCCTTGCTGAGTCAGGCTGTGGGCCAGAGCAGGGCCAGGGCCGCAACCTATGTCTATACCTTTGGCGTTGGCAGGTAGGCGCTTTACTAAAGGTTCGCTTAAACGGCTAAGAAACTTAAGGTAGTGCGGGTCATCAATGCGGTTGTCGTGCAGCTGATAATGCTTGGCTTCTTCGCTTGCGGTGAGCCAATACTGTGGAGCTAAATAGGTGTAATGGCAGCGCTTGCATAACCAGTAGTTGCCTTGGGGAAGCTGGGCAAAAGGTTGGCTGTTGGGCTGGTGGCACAGAGGGCAGGTGTTGCCCTCTGTGGTGTGTGAGCTAGCGTTTGAGGCCATCGGTAAGGTGAGGCTGAATGGTTTGTAGCATGGCTTTAAATACCTTGGGGGTGGCGGCCACTATGTTACCGCTATCCAAAAAGCGATGCCCACCAGTGAAGTCACTCACTAGGCCACCGGCTTCAGTAATCAAAAGGGCGCCTGCAGCAATGTCCCAAGATTGCAGGCCATACTCCCAAAAACCATCCAAACGGCCAGCGGCCACCCAGGCTAAATCTAAGGCAGCAGAACCCGCACGACGAATCCCCGCAGTGCTTTGCACCATATCGCGGAACATGCCCAAATAGGCATCTAGGTGTTGCATTTGTTCAGGGCGGAAGGGGAAGCCAGTACCAATCAAGGTACCTTCTAAACCATTACGTTTTGGCATGCGCAAGCGACGACCATTAAGCATGGCGCCGCGGCCGCGGCTGGCAGTAAACTCTTCTTCACGCATGGGGTCGTACACAACGGCATGTTCCACGCGGCCATCTTTAGCCAATGCAATAGATACAGCGAATTGCGGTAAACCATGAATAAAGTTAGTGGTGCCATCGAGGGGGTCAATAATCCACTGCCAACGGGCATCGTCGCCTTTGCCTTCCACAAGGCCGCTTTCTTCGGCGAGAAAGCTGTGGTCAGGGTAGGAGCGTTGCAGGGTATCAATAATCAGAGCTTCGCAGGCGCGGTCCACTTGGGTCACAAAATCATTATGGCCTTTTTGCTCTACGGCGATATGGCGGGCATCGTCAACGTGGCGGCGCAAAAACTCACCGGCCCGTCGGGCTGCACGCAAAGCGATATTTACTTGCGGGGCGTACATAGGCGTCTAGTATCTTAAAGAACAATGGGCGTGCAGCTGTGAGGCAGCACATGAAGAATCAGCGAACCTGCAAGTATAACGAGTTATCAGGGCGCTGCAAAGCTAGCATAAGGGGGTAAGTGTTTTGTACACTGCCCTTTTTTTATGGAGCAGACCATGGCCAACTTTCCTTTAGCCCAGTGCCGCATTGTGATGGTGGAAACCACCCATGCGGGTAATATCGGTGCCGCCGCTCGGGCCATGAAGACCATGGGACTCTCGCAATTACACTTGGTGCGCCCATTGGATTACCCCAGTGTGGAAGCCATAGCGCGCGCCAGTGGAGCGGGGGATATTTTGCAAAACGCCGTGGTGCACGACTCCCTGGAAGGGGCATTGGCGGATGTGACTTGGGTGTTTGGTGCCAGTGCACGCCAGCGCACTTTGCCTTGGCCCTGCGTGGCTCCACGACAAATGGGCGACATGGTGGCTGCACACCCAGCCGATGGTCAAATTGCTGTGTTATTCGGGCGCGAAGCCCGTGGCCTCACCAACGAAGAGCTTCAGCTTTGCCATTATCACGTTACTATTCCCACCAATGAAGAATATGGCGTGCTTAACATTAGCGCGGCGATTCAAGTGATTTGCTATGAGTTGCGCATGGCGTTAGTGGGAGCAGAGCTGCCGCCTGTGGAAGGGCACCTGATACAGCTGCCTGCGGTGCATTGGGATGAGCCACCCGCGGACCAAGCCGCCATGGAATATTTTATGGAACACCTGGAAAGGGTGTTGGTGAAAGCGCGGTTTTTAGACCCTCGTTATCCCGCTAAAGTGATGCCACGTTTGCGACGTTTATTTATGCGCACCCAAATGGACAAAACGGAAATGGGTATGATGCGCGGTGTTTTGAAAGCCATTGAGCAAGCGTTGCCGAAGGGAAGTTGAGCTTAGCTCAATAGTTGACTGTTTTACTCGGGTTTAGGTATCATAGCAGTTCCTTTCGTGCCGAGATGACACATGCGTTTGACTACCAAAGGCCGCTATGCGGTCACAGCCATGCTTGATTTAGCCTTCCATGCAGAGGAATCCCCTGTGCCCTTGGCGGATATTTCTGAGCGCCAGAGTATTTCGGTATCTTATTTAGAGCAGTTATTTGCTAAACTACGCCGCCGCGGTTTGGTGATGAGCGTGCGTGGCCCCGGTGGCGGTTATCACCTCAACCGAGCTAAAGAAAAGATTACAGTGGCGGATATTATCGCTGCCGTGGACGAATCTGTTGATGCCACGCGCTGTGGTGGTGAAGGGGATTGCCAACAAGGTGTCATGTGCCTGACCCATTATTTGTGGTGCGAAGTGTCGGATAAGCTCCATAATTTACTGAGTAGTATCACCTTGGCAAGTCTTGCTTCTCGCGAGGAGGTGCTACGTATTGCGGAGCGCCAAATGCCTGCACCTAAGCGCGCCAATGTTATTCCTACAGCGAGTGCCCAACCTAATTAGAGCCTGCTCATGAAACCAGTTTATCTTGATTATGCTGCTTCTACCCCAGTGGCCCCAGAAGTTATTGTTGCCATGCAAGAGTGCCTTGGGCTTGAGGGAAACTTTGGCAACCCCGCTTCACGCAGCCATTTGTACGGTTGGCTAGCGGAAGAGGCGGTGGAGAATGCACGCGCGCAAGTGGCGGAGCTGCTTAACGCCGACCCGCGGGAAATTATTTGGACTAGCGGTGCCACAGAGGCTATTAACTTGGCCATTAAGGGTGCGGCTTTTGCTGCCAAACGCAGTGGCCAAGGGGAGCACATTGTTACCTCCACTATAGAACACAAAGCAGTGCTCGATACAGTAAATTGGCTCGCGCAACAAGGCTTTCGGGTAACCAAGGTGGCGCCTAATAGCGCCGGCGAGATTACGGCGGAGGCGGTGCAAGAGGCTGTAGAGGAGGACACTGTTTTAGTGTCGGTGATGCACGCCAATAACGAAACGGGTGTTATTAATGATATTGCTGCCATCGGCGCAGTGGTGCGTGCAGCGAATGCTATTTTCCACGTGGATGCAGCACAAACCTTCGGTAAGCTGCCCTTGGATATGGGCACCTTAGCGGTGGATTTGTTGTCGGCTTCGGCTCACAAGGTATACGGCCCTAAAGGCATGGGGGCCTTGTATGTGCGTCGCCGCCCAGGCTTAAAAGTGGAAGCTCAAATTCATGGGGGTGGCCATGAACGCGGTATGCGTTCCGGCACTTTGGCCACCCACCAAATCGTGGGCTTTGGCAAAGCCAGCGCGCTAGCCCTCGAAAGCCAAGAAGCGGATAATCAGCGTATTGCTGCTTTACGTGAGCGCCTTTGGCAGCGAATTGCTCAGTTGCCCAATGTATCCATCAATGGCGGTGATGCTCAGCGCTTGGCTGGCCACCTTAATGTGGCGTTTCACGGAGTGAATGGTGATTTATTGCTAGCAGGCTTAACAAAAATAGCCGCTTCGTCGGGGTCTGCTTGCACGTCTGCTTCGGTGGCGCCTTCCTATGTGTTGGCAGCCATGGGGCTTAGCTCTCAAGATGCTCATAGCTCCTTGCGCTTTAGCCTAGGTCGGTACACCACGGAGGAAGAAGTGGATGCGGCCGCAGAGGTGATAGTAGATACCGTTAAAAGGCTACTTGCGAGCCAATAATGAATTTGCCAATATGCATAATTGTTTGACATAGTTCACACTTCCTCACAGAAGCCCCAAGGGAAAATGAATGATAATAAGGCAATTGGTTGTATTGGTGCTGGTTTGTTTCGCGGCTATAGCGCAAGCAGCGCCTATGGGGCAGGTAGATTTAGAACGCATTGCTGAAAAAGCAGGCTTGCCTTTATGGGCGTTTGCCGCGGCTATGGTGCCCGCCGATGGTTCCAGTAATGATGCTTTTTGGTATCGCCCCGATGCACCTATGAATCCTGCCTCTGCCATGAAATTAGTGACCACCTATGGCGCCCTTGAATTGCTTGGCCCTCATTTTCAATGGGGCACTTCTATTTACACCGATGGCAAACTTAAAGGCAAGAATCTGGTTGGTGATTTATATATCCAACTCACCGGTGACCCTAAGCTCACTGAAGAGCGTTTGTGGCGGGTATTGCGAGATGTCAAAAACAGCGGCATACACCAAGTGCTAGGCGACATCGTCGTGGATGATTCTGCCCTACGCATGCCGCAGCATCCAGTAGCGTTTGACGACAATAGTGGGCGTCCTTACGCGCCTTACTTGGTGACGCCATCGCCGGTGTTGGTGAATTATAATTTGCACCATTTGCAAGCCCGCGTGGTGGGCGGAGAAGTCAAGGCTACTTTGTCGCCCGCGCTTCCTTCTGTGGAACTAGTGAATCAACTCAAAGTGTCAGGCACTTATTGTCCACCTGCAGATAGCGTTATTACTGTAGCCACCACTCGCCCAAAGAGTGATTCAGTTAAAGTTATTTTGAGCGGCCGAATTGGCGAGCAATGCAAATTAAGCCGTTATTTATCTGTACTACCTCACACACAATACACGCAAGAGCTAATGGCTTACTTGTGGCAAGACATGGGCGGCACATTAAAAGGGAGGGTGCGTTACGGGGTTGTACCCAGTAAAGCCGAGGTGCTTGCGCGTAGCTATTCCGCAGATGTGGCGAATATGGTGCGCGACATCAATAAATACAGCAACAATGTGATGGCGCAGCAGCTGTTTTTAAATATTGGCGCTCAGCACCGTGAAGCGCAAGATGCTGACGATGCCGCTGCTGCCCGCCGTGTACTAGCTCAGTGGGTGCGCGATAAAGGAGTTAACGCTGAGGGTTTGGTGCTAGAAAATGGTTCAGGGCTTTCACGTTCTGAGCGTTTAACCGTGCGCCAAACTGCAGTATTGCTAGAACAAGCTTGGCAGAGCCCTTTTGCAGCTGAATTTATTGCCTCTTTACCTTTGGTGGCGCTTGATGGCACCCTGCGCCGGCGTATGAATAACAGCGGCTTAGAAGGTGAAGGACATTTAAAAACGGGTGCATTAGCCAATGCACGAGCGCTTGCAGGTTATATTCGAGATAGCGATGGTAAGCCCTGGATTTTAGTGTTTTATGTAAACCACGCCAATGCCGCTAAAGCATTGCCCGCGCTTGATGATGCCTTGGTAAAGTGGCATCACCAAACCCCTAATAAACTAGCTTTGAAAAATTAATAAAAGGGTCTCTTTGTGGATGTAGTGCAAAAGGCAAAAGATATTGTGAGCTTAATGAAGCTCACGCTTGATATTTGGTTGCGCAGCCAGTCATTTATTTTTGCAGGGGCGCTGGCGTTTTTTACGTTGTTCTCCATTGCGCCTGTGGTGATCTTAGCGGTGCATATATTGGGTTTAGTGCTGAGCACCGATGCGGCTATGGCACAAATTATGGCGCAGTTAGAAAACGCCGTGGGTGCAGAAGCCGCTGAAGCGGTGGCAGTGGCAGTGGAAAGTTCACGCTTAAGCCAAGGCAGTATTGTTGGCACCGTGATTGGCCTAGGTGCTTTGGCTTTTGGTGCCACCACTGTGTTTGCGCAAATGCAGCGTGCGCTCAACACAGTGTGGCAGGTGGTGGCTAAGCCCACGCGCAATTCCATTATGCTGATGGTGCGCAGCCGTTTGTTGTCTTTAACGGTGGTGCTTTCTATTGGTTTTGTTTTGCTCGTGTCTATGTTGCTGAGCGTATTAATCCGCGCCGTTATGGTATTTGCTCAAGAGTGGATTCCGCTGCCGCCCATGGGTGTGTATTTAATTGAATTCTCTGTGTCGATTTTTGTGGTGTCCCTGTTGTTTGCCACCATTTTTAAAGTGCTACCGGATGTGAATTTGTCTTGGCGCCATGTGTGGCCGGGTGCTGTGCTAACGGCATTATTGTTTATTCTAGGGCGCTCTTTAATTGCCATGTATCTAGCCAAAACTGCTACCGCTTCAGCTTATGGGGCAGCGGGCTCTTTGGTGATGTTGTTGTTATGGGTGAACTATTCCTCGTTGATATTGCTGTTTGGTGCTGCCTTTACCCGTGCTTATACTGAGCACAAAGGCATTGAAATAGAACCCAAGCCCACTGCGTTGCGCCAACAGCTAGTGCTGGTGGACGAAAATAATGAGGCGGTGAAAATCCACGCCTAGCGCTTTAGGCGGGCTAATAGTTGGTCCAAGCTGTTAGCAAAGGCGGCTTTGTCCGCAGCGCCAAAGGCTTTTTGCCCGCCGCCTTCAATCATGCCGCTATCACGCAAGGTGGTGGTGAAGTTTCTCATTTCCAGTATTTGTGCCATATTTTCTTTGGTAAAACGCTCACCTCGCGGGCTAATGCAGTGGCCACCTTTGGCAATCACTTCTGCGGCTAGGGGAATATCTCCCGTAATCACCACATCGCCTTCGTTAAGGCGCTGAATGATTTCGTTGTCTGCCACATCAAAGCCGCTCGGCACTTGCAAGCTTGAAATAAAGCGCGAAGGTGGAGTTTTGATATGCTGGTTGGCCACTAGCACGAGCTGAATTTGTGTGCGATTTGCCGCACGAAACAGTATGTCTTTCACCGAGTTAGGACAAGCATCCGCATCGACCCATATATGCATGGTTGGTTTCTCTTAGGTGGGTTTGTGTTATTCAGTTAAGGAATAAGTAATTTCTTAAACATTCCTTTTTGCTTGCTAATATTTGGCTATACTCAGCCTCTCATTAACTTAGCAGCAATCGAGGTTTCCATGGCAGTCCAACAGTTTTCCGCAAGTGCGCATTTACAAGATGGCGTGCAAGTAAAAGTGCAGGCACGCAACTTTACGTTAACCATTGATGAGCCTAAAGAACTTGGAGGCACAGACCTTGGCATGAACCCTGTGGAAGCGTTGCTCGGTTCCCTTGGTGCGTGTCAAGCTATTGTTGCACGAGTATATGCACAAAAATTTAATGTGGAGCTTAATGATTTCCGTGTGGAAGTGGAAGGCGATATTGATTTAGATGGTTTCTTTGGTTTGTCTGATGTGCGTCCAGGCTACTCTGAAATTCGCTATCGTTTTGTGATTGATAGCCCTTCCAGTCGCGAAGATATCGATGGGTTAATTGCTCATTTGCAAGCGCACTGCCCAGTGGGCGATAGCTTGGCAGCGCCAGTAAAGTTGGTGTTAAGTGATGTGGTGGTGAATAGCCAAGCGGCCTAACGGCAACAAAAGGGCACTGAGGTGCCCTTTGTTTTAAATCCGTGCTTTGGCTTCGTTTTTAATGCGCTCCACCATGGCTTGGATACCGTTGCCGCGGGTGGGGCTCAAATGTTTGAGCAAATCGATTTTTGCAAAGTAGCTTTGCATATCGTAATCCACAATTTCCTGTGGTGTTTTTTGGTTTAAAGCCGCAGAAACGATGGCAGCTAAACCGCGCACGATAATGGCGTCGCTATCTAAGAAAAGCAGCATTTTGCCGCTGGCCTCGTCCATTTCAATATGCAGCCACACTTGGCTTTGGCAGCCGCGTACAATGTGCTCCTCGGTGTGCAGCGCTTCGGGGTAAGGGGGCAATTCTTTGCCTAGCTCAATAATATAGCCGTAGCGTTCTTCCCAGTCCTCGAAAAAGCTAAGAGTATCGACAATATCTTCATCGGTGGTGGTGCTACCTAGGTTCGTGGCAGCGGCGGTAGAGGCCGTCATAGCAATCCTTCTTGTGGGTTAAAATAAGCCCAGTTCGAGTAACGCTTCTTCACTCATCATGTCGCGACTCCATGGTGGATCGAACACCAAATCCACATCCACCTCGTCCACATTGGGCACTAGCGCCACGCGGGTTTTTACATCCCCCACAAGCACAGGGCCCATGCCGCAGGTGGGGGCGGTAAGCGTCATGCGAATGCGCACCACATTTTTGCCGTCGCGCTGGAGAATATCGCACTCGTAAACTAAGCCGAGTGAAAGCACGCTCACAGGGATTTCAGGATCGTACACAGAATCTAACGCTCGCTCAACGTCCTCTTCACGTACGCTGCCATCGGCTTCGGGCGGATCAAAGTGAAAATCAAGCGGCGTTTGCCCTAAGGCATCTGCGTCACTACCATCCACGCGGTACATGTTGCCGCGGTAGGTCACCGTATAGGTGCCGCCCAAGGCTTGGGTGATATTCACAAAGGTGTTGGCGGGCAAGGTCACTAGATTGCCATCAGGCACCTGACGGCTCACCACATCGCGTGTGGTGGCCACGGTACGCTGTTCTCTGCCGCCACCCATGGGGCGTACTTGGGAAGGGTCGAAGCTCATAATTAGGCCTTATACAGAGAAACTTTCACCACAACCGCATTCGCCCTGGGAATTAGGGTTGCGGAAGGTGAAGAATTGATTCACTCCTTCGGTGGTGTAATCAATCTCGGTGCCTTTCACTAGTTCAAGGCTTTTTTCATCCACGTACACGTCTACGCCATCGGTGATGGAATAGTGCAAATCAGTGCTTGCGGGTTCTGTGACAAACTCAAGTTCGTACTTAAAGCCAGAACAACCGGAGGGTTTTACTGCTAAGCGAATGCCCTGGTGCTTGCTTTCTGCTAGCAGCTTCTTGGCATGGGCTTGCGCGCGGGCTGTCATAGAGACTTGCTGCGCGGTGTTAGGGTTAAAGGTACTCACTAAAGACATAATGTTACCTCATAAAAATTTAATGATTTTTTCGAGCCCTGCAAACAGTGCGTCTACATCTGCGTGCGTATTATAGGGCGCAAAAGAAGCGCGCACTGTGCCAGGAATCTGCAGCGCTGCCATTAGTGGCATAGTGCAGTGGTGCCCTGTGCGCACGGCAACGCCTTGCTGGTCGAGCAGGGTGCCCACGTCGCTAGGGTGGGTGTTGTCTATGAGAAAGGATAGCACGCCAACCTTATGCTCGGCATCGCCAATAATACGCAAGCCAGGAAAGGCCTTGGCTTTCTCTGTGGCGTAAGCCAAGAGTGCTTTCTCGTGTTCCCAAATCGCCTCTCTGTCTTGTGCCATGAGCCATTCAAGGGCGGCACCCAAACCCACAGTGCCTGCTATATGTGGGGTCCCTGCTTCAAATTTATAGGGTAGGCGATTCCAGGTGCTTTTTTCAAAGCTCACGGTTTCAATCATTTCGCCGCCCGTTTGGTAGGGTGGCATGGCGTTGAGCAACTCTTTCTTGCCATACAGCACACCAATGCCCGTGGGGCCGAAAATCTTGTGGCCTGAGAACGCATAAAAATCACAATCCAGCGCTTTAACATCCACAGAAAAATGCGAAACGGCTTGGGCGCCATCGAGCACCACATAAGCACCTACTTTGCGAGCCTTGGCAATTAACTCCGCCACGGGGTTCAGGGTGCCAAGGGCATTGGATGCATGGGCGATGGATAGAATTTTGGTGTTGCCAGTGAGCAAGTTATCAATACCAGATAAGTCCAAAGAGCCATCTGTCGCTAAGGGAATCACCTTTAGCGTGGCACCTGTGCGCTCGCACACTTGCTGCCAGGGCACTATGTTGGCGTGATGCTCAAGAGTGCTCACGAGCACTTCATCGCCTGCATTTAGCTGGCTGCCGCCAAAGCTATATGCCACTAAGTTAAGAGATTCCGTGGTGCCTTTGGTCCAAATCACCTCTTCACGCTCTGCATTTAAAAAACGCGCCACAGAAAGGCGTGCGTCTTCTAAGGCAGCGGTGGCAAGGTCGCCCAAGTAGTGTGCGCCACGGTGTACGTTGCTGTTTTGCGTGCGGTAGTAATTGTCCACCGCATCAATCACCGCCATGGGCTTTTGCGTGGTGGCGGCGTTATCGAGATACACCAAGGGCTTACCGTGAGCGGTTTGCTGCAAAATCGGAAATTGCTCACGAATAGCTTGAACATCTAAGCTCATGAAGCATCCTCTTGATTGGCGAAAATGCCATTTAACCAAGGACGTGCCCAGTCGGCGACTTCTTCGTTTGGCATTTCGAGCAGCACTTCGTTAATGAAGGCGAGGCTCAGCATTTTTTCCGCTTGCTCTTCGGTTAAGCCGCGCGAGCGCAGGAAGAAAATGGCATCATCTTCTAGCTCACCACAGGTGGTGCCGTGGCTGCAAATCACATCGTCGTTATAAATAATCAGCTCTGGCTTAGTATTCACAGTGGCACCACGGTTCAGCAACAAGTTGTTGTTGGTGAGGTCGGCCACCGTTTGAAACGCGCCTGGGTGAATATGGATGCTGCCATTAAACACCAAGGTAGACTTATCGCCCGCCATGCCTTTGTACACCATATTGCTGCGGCTATTAGGCACGCGGTGTTCCATGGCGAGCTGGTTGTCGGTATGGGTATTGTTGTTGCCCACAAACACCCCTTTCATGTTCACTTCAGCATCTTCGTGATTGATGATGGTGCGCACATCGTTGCGGCGCAGGGCGGTGCCGTGCATGAGCTGGTACGAACGGAAAACGCTGTTGGCACCGGGCACCACGAGCACGCTGCCCACGTGTGCGCTTTCTTGCGCTTCCGCCTGTAAGCGATAGTGCACTAGTCGGCTGCTGTCTTTGCCCGCAATATTAGTCACCGCGTTGGTGAGTACGGGGCCTTGGCCTTCGTAGCGTTCAAGCAGAGTGAGCTTGCTGTTTTTACCGATATCCACATGCAGGCGTGTGTTGCAGTGGGCGGCTTGTGTGTCTTGGCTCACAAATAGTACTTCAATGGGCGCTTCAACGGTGGTGTTGTCTGCCACGGTAATGTGTAGGCCATCTTGCAAAGTGGCGCTGTTAAGCAACGCAAAAGGTGCGGGTAGCTCTTGTTCTAACTCAGGATGCGGCAAGCTTGCTGCGTCTTTTAGCTGCGTAATAATCACGCCTGCGGGCAGTTCGCTAGAAGCCTTTTCGTTAAACACGCCGTTCACGAATACGAGGCGGTGCTTAAAAATAGGTTTGGGCAGCGTTACTTGTGCATTGCCATCAGCGGTGCGCAACAAGTGCCCTTGTTGTTGAAGCACCACCACGTTGGTGTATTTCCACGCCTCCACGCGGCGGTGGGGGAAATCGAGTTCCTTTAGCTTCGCTTGTGCGGCCGCGCGTATATCTTGAAATGGATTGATATCGGGTGAGGCCTGAACAAGCGCTAGGGCTTGTTCTTTCACCTCTATGTGTGGAAGTTTCATTTTATGCTCCCTCACCTGTGATCCAGCCGTAGCCTTTTTCTTCGAGCTCAAGCGCAAGCTCTTTGCCACCGGACTTGGCGATTTTGCCATCGGCGAGTACGTGAACAAAGTCTGGCACGATAAAATCAAGCAAGCGCTGATAGTGGGTAACAAGTACGATGGCACGGTCGGGGCTGCGCAAGGAGTTAACACCTTTGGCCACCACCTGCAGTGCGTCAATATCAAGGCCAGAGTCGGTTTCATCAAGCAAAGCTAGTTTGGGTTCAAGTAATAGCATTTGCATGATTTCGTTACGTTTTTTCTCACCACCAGAGAAACCTTCGTTAACGCCACGGCGTAAAAAACCTTGGTCAAGGTCCACTTGTTTGCAGGCCTCTCGTGCTTTGCGCAACATGGTTACTGAGTCGTAGACTTCTTTGCCTTGTGCGGCCCGCACTTCTTCAAGCGAGGCGCGTAAAAATTCCATATTGCTCACCCCGGGAATTTCAACGGGGTATTGGAAGGCCAAAAAGATGCCTGCGCGGGCGCGCTCTTCAGGCTCTAGTTCGGTTAAGTCTTTGCCCTCAAATAAAATGCTGCCGGAAGTTGCTTCGTAGCCGTTGCGGCCCGCTAGTACATTGGTGAGGGTGCTCTTGCCTGAGCCATTGGGGCCCATGATGGCATGGACTTCACCTGGCTTAACGTTTAGGGAAAGGCCCTTAAGGATTTCTTTATCTTCGACGCTGGCGTGTAAATTTTCGATTTGTAACATGAGTACTTTCCTAGTGTTCGGTTCGTGTGCGAGAAATAAGGCGCTGGATTAACCCACAGCACCTTCTAGGCTAATTTCGAGTAGTGCTTTAGCTTCCATGGCAAATTCCATGGGGAGCTCTTGGAATACTTCCTTACAGAAGCCGTTCACAATCATGGAAACGGCTTTTTCTTCGTCAAGACCGCGGCTTTGGCACAAGAAGAGCTGGTCTTCACTCACTTTTGAGGTGGTGGCTTCGTGTTCAATTATTGCCGACGGATTACGAGTTTCGATATAAGGGAAGGTGTGCGCAGCACAGGTGTCGCCAATTAGCATAGAGTCGCACTGAGTAAAATTACGGGCGTTCTCAGCATTGGGCCCGATACGCACTAAGCCGCGATACACATTGCTGCTGTTGGCGGCAGAAATACCTTTAGAAACAATGGTGCTAGTGGTGTTTTTACCCAAGTGAATCATCTTGGTGCCAGTGTCGGCTTGTTGTCTACCGCGAGTGAGTGCCACGGAGTAAAATTCACCCACAGAGTTGTCGCCGCGCAGTACCACGGAAGGGTATTTCCATGTAATCGCTGAGCCAGTTTCCACTTGGGTCCAAGAGATTTTGGCGTTGTCGTGGGCCACACCGCGTTTGGTCACAAAGTTATAAATACCACCCACGCCGTTTTCATCGCCGGGGTACCAGTTCTGTACGGTGGAATATTTGATTTCAGCACCAGGCAGTGCCACAAGCTCAACCACAGCTGCATGCAACTGGTTTTCATCACGCTGAGGAGCAGTACAGCCTTCGAGGTAGCTCACATGGCTGCCCTCATCGGCGATAATCAGGGTGCGCTCAAATTGGCCGGTTTTCTCTTCGTTAATACGGAAGTAAGTGGAAAGCTCCATGGGGCAGCGTACACCCTTGGGAATATAAACAAAGGAGCCATCCGAGAACACGGCTGAATTAAGCGCGGCATAAAAGTTATCGCTCTGCGGTACCACTGAGCCAATATATTTTTTCACGAGCTCTGGGTGGGAATGCACAGCTTCAGAGATAGAGCAGAAAACAACCCCAGCCTCTTCCAATTGTTTGCGGAAGGTGGTGCCCACAGACACAGAGTCAAATACTGCGTCCACCGCCACGGGCTTGCGTACTCCCGCGAGCATTTCTTGCTCATGCAATGGGATGCCAAGCTTTTCATAGGTGCGCAATAGTTCTGGGTCCACATCATCAAGAGTTTCTGGGCGGTCTTTCATGCTCTTGGGTTGGGAGAAATAAGATACCTCGTTGAAATCCACAGGCGGATGGTCTAGGTGCGCCCATTCTGGGTGCTTCATTTGTTGCCAACGTTTATAAGCTTCAAGGCGCCATTCCAAGAGCCATTCAGGCTCACCCTTGCGAGCAGAGATGGTGCGAATGACATCTTCACTTAAACCAGGGGGCAAGGTGTCTGATTCGATATTGGTGACGAACCCTGCCTCGTAACGGTCGTCGAGAAACTTATTAATTTCCGGATTTTGGCTCATTAAAGTACCTGCTGTGTAATACCAGAGTGATTTACTCGGGTATTATAGAGTAGTCAAAACTAAATCGCTAGGGTGAACTGCGAAAGCAAGGTATGTGAAGGAATCGGCAAAGTGACGGCATTGTCTTGCAAGAAAGGGGGCTACGGTATCATATCTTGGCTATCAAGCGTATAATCGCGTGCTTAAGTTGTGCTCAGCGGTACATCCAAATACTGTGCGCAACGTTTCTTTTTCTTATTAACAATATGTATGTGGAGCAAAAAGTCTCATGGCTGTAGAGCGTACCCTTTCTATTATCAAACCAGATGCTGTGGCTAAAAACGTTATTGGCGAAATCGTAACTCGTTTTGAAAAAGCCGGCCTTCGTGTTGTGGCCATGAAAATGGCTCAGCTTTCTCAAGAGCAAGCAGAAGGTTTTTATGCTGAGCACAAAGAGCGCCCTTTTTTTGGTGATCTTGTAAGCTTTATGACCAGTGGCCCAGTGGTAGTGCAGGTGCTAGAGGGTGAAGGTGCCATCGCCAAAAACCGTGAGCTAATGGGTGCCACCAACCCTAAAGAAGCCGATGCTGGCACTATTCGTGCAGATTTTGCTGAATCCATTGACGAAAACGCTGTGCATGGTTCTGATTCCCCTGAATCCGCAGCACGTGAAATTGACTATTTTTTTACTGCGGAAGAGCTTTGTGAGCGTATTCGCTAATTTGTAGTCAATGATTGCTGAGGTGCTGTTATGAGTGTAGAAAAAACCAATTTAATGGGACTGACTTTTGAGCAAATGGAGGCGTTTTGTCTTTCCATCGGCGAAAAGAAGTTTCGTGCCCAGCAGCTGATGAAGTGGATACATCATCAGCAAGAGGATGATTTCTCGCAAATGACAGATCTCAGCAAATCTTTGCGCGAAAAGCTTGCCGAGATTGCAGAGGTGCGTTTGCCGCGAGTCATTACTGAAAATATTTCACGTGATGGCACGCGCAAATGGGCTCTTGAAGTAGAGGGCGGCGGCGCAGTAGAAATGGTGTTTATCCCAGATGGGCGTCGCGGCACTTTGTGTGTGTCTTCCCAAGTGGGCTGCGCTGTGGATTGCAGCTTTTGCTCCACAGGGAAACAAGGCTTCCAGCGTGATTTAACCAGCGCCGAAATTGTGGGTCAGATTTGGCTAGCTGGTAAATCTTTTGGGCCACGCAAGAACTTAGGTCAGCACCCAGTGACTAATGTGGTCATGATGGGGATGGGCGAGCCTTTATTGAATTATGACAATGTAGTTAATGCCATGCGCGTTATGCTAGACAATTATGGCTATGGCATTTCTAAGCGCCGGATCACATTAAGCACATCAGGTGTGGTGCCGATGATGGATAAACTGCATGAAGATATTGATGTATCGTTGGCGGTATCGCTGCATGCGCCAAACGATGCTTTACGCAATGAATTGGTGCCGTTAAACCGTAAATATCCCTTGGCGGAATTGTTAGCGGCTTGCGACCGCTATAGCGAAAGTCGCACTCACAAGCACAACACCATTACCATGGAGTATGTGATGTTGCGTGATGTGAACGACCAGCTAGAACATGCCAAGCAGCTTGAGAAATTGCTCAGAGGTCGGCCCGTAAAAGTTAACCTGATTCCCTTCAACCCTTTTCCGCACTCAGGTTATGAAACAAGCTTGCGCAAAGACGTGCTTGCGTTTCATCAGTATTTAAATGACAGAGGGGTGATAACCACGGTACGTACTACCCGTGGTGATGATATTGATGCCGCCTGTGGCCAATTAGTGGGCACAGTAAAAGATAGAACACGTCGCAACGAACGTTGGCAAAAATCTATTTTCTTACGCACAGAACAGCAGGGTGCCGCATTATGAATGTTATGATTCGTTGCGCCAAGTTAGCTACGTTATGGTTTGTTGTAGTGGTATTGGTGGCCTGCGCTGGCCCACAACGCGCAGAGCGCGAGGCACGAGATAAAGAGGCAGTGCAGAATCGCGTGGCGGCAGGTATGGAGTATTTGCACCAGGGGCAGCTCAACGAAGCTCGGCAGCATTTTTCGAGGGCGTTAGAGCGCGATGGGTCAAGCCCAGTGGCTCATAATGCGATGGCTTTGCTGTATAAATATGAGGGCGATTTAGAGCGCGAAGAGCATCATTATAAGCGTGCATTGCGTCTAGATAAGTCTTATACAGCAGCGCGCAACAACTACGGTATTTTATTGTTCCAGCGCGGAGATTTTGCAGCTGCTAAAAAAGAGTTCGAAATAGCGGCAAATGATCCTAAATATGGCGCAAGGGCAGGTGCCTTTGAAAACCTAGCGCGCTCGTGTATGGCCTTAGAGCAATACCCAGAAGCGATTCGTGCGTTCCAACGAGCGCTACGTTTGGGTCAGTCTGAAGCCTCTATATTGCCAGACTTAGTCGAGGCGTATATACAAGATGGGCAGCCCGAATATGCCCGTGAATATTTTGAGCAATATCTTGATTTGCAAGAAGGTAAGTTAAACACAGCTCAAGCTTTGTGGCTTGGTATCCGAGTAGCGGCGTACCAGCAAAATTCAGCCCTGCAGTATGAGTATGAGCAGCAACTTCAACGAGAGTTTTCTAAGAGTGCTGAGTATAAGTTGTGGCAGCAGTGGCGAGACTAATCAAATAATAACAGGACTGAAAACATGACTGAAACAGGCCAAGCAGGGCAGTTATTAGCCCAAGCACGTGAAGCACAAAAACGCAGTCTACAAGAGGTGGCAAACGAGTTAAAGCTATCCGTTTCTTTTGTAAAAGCGATTGAAGCTGAGCAGTGTAGCAGTCTGCCTGATGTTGCTTTTGTGCGCGGTTATGTACGTAATTATGCGCGTTTGCTAGGTTTGTCCAAAGAAGAAACGCAGCAAGTGGTGGCGCACTTTGAGAGCATTATGGCGCCAGCCAAAGATATTGCCTCTGGGGCACCTGTGGTGGCCCCCAAAACCCAAGGACCGCGTTGGTGGCGCTTGTTATGGTTGATTGCCATCGTGGCCATTATTGGGCAAGTGCTTTACATGTGGCAGCATTCAGAAGCCCCAGCAGATTCTTCCGCGGCAGCCTTACCTAAGGCAGAAACTGTTCCGCCTCAAGAAAAGCGAGCGCCAACCACAGAGTCCCGTCAAGAACGCGAGGAGGATGGGCATTCCACAGTTGTGGACGATGAAGAGCTTTCCTTAGAAATCAGCGAGGACATCGCTCAGCCTGACGATACGGATACAGCAGATATCGCTGAGGTTGATATAGCTAGCGAACAGGCCGAGTCTGTTATAGAAGAAGTGTCTGCAGCTTTGGTGCTTACCTTTGCCGATGAGTGCTGGGTAAGTGTTACTGATAACACAGGGCGCACATTGTTTTCAGGTATCAAGCAGGGTGGCGAAGAGCTAATTTTAGAAGGAGAGGCGCCCTATCAGTTTGTGTTCGGTAACGGGGCGGCACTTGAAAGCATGCGCATAGATGGTGAAAAGGTAGCATTACCTGAACGCCGAGCCGGGCAGGTATGGCGTTACGCATCTCGTTAATAAATAGAGGAGACCCTTGTGGCAAACGTGGCCAATGAGTTAGAGATTAAGCGCCGTCCCACACGCCAGATTCGTGTGGGGGATGTATTGGTGGGCGGCGATGCCCCTATTAGCGTGCAAAGCATGACTAACACGCCCACGGAAGACGTTGCTGCCACAGTGGCCCAGATAAACGCATTAGCGAATGTGGGGGCCGATATTGTTCGTGTCTCGGTGCCCACCATGGAAGCCGCCGATGCTTTTGCTGAAATCCGCAAACAAGTGAATGTGCCCTTAGTAACTGATATTCACTATGACTACAAAATTGCCTTAAAAGTGGCTGAAACAGGAGCGGATTGTTTGCGCATTAACCCCGGCAATATCGGTCGTGAGGAACGTATCAGGGCAGTGATTCAAGCGGCGCGCGATAACGGCATACCTATCCGCATTGGTGTGAATGCGGGTTCTTTAGAGCGGGATTTACTGCATAAATACAAAGAGCCTTGCAGCGATGCCATGGTGGAATCAGCCATGCGCCACGCTGGCATCTTGCTTGACCATGATTTCCATGATTTTAAAGTGAGCGTAAAAGCTTCTAGCGTGGATATGACATTACAAGCTTACCGCAAGCTTGCTGGCCAACTTGAGCAGCCTTTGCATCTTGGTGTGACAGAGGCTGGTGTGTTTCGTAGTGGCACAGTGAAATCTTCCGTTGCCCTGGGCGCCCTGCTGCTAGA